>Ga0209371_1001798_pt1 | contig 13397 bp, 17 predicted proteins | sample AgamicAtAmrz_FD_187165 | JGI IMG/M metagenome (GOLD analysis project Ga0209371, IMG submission 187165) | Agave microbial communities from Guanajuato, Mexico - At.Am.rz (SPAdes) (version 2) | ecosystem: Host-associated > Plants > Roots > Rhizosphere | place: Guanajato, Mexico | collected 2012-06-07
ACAACGCTCATTTAAAAATGGCACGAACGGAAAGATGTCACCCCGCCTCCTCATGTATATCTCCCTTCACAGAGAAAAAAGAGGAGATGAAGATGCTGAAAGGTAAAAGAGCGGTTATTACCGGCGGTGGTGGCGGATTTGGCCAGGCGCTCTGTGTATGGCTGGCGCGAGAGGGCGTTGAGATCGATTTTTCCGCGCGGCGGGCTGAGGATATGCAAAAAACCTGCGGCATTATTACCGCGGAGGGCGGTGTCGCAAGAGGGTATCTCTGCGATTTAGCCCAGCCTGAATCCCTCTCTCACTTTGCCGATCGGCTGTTAGCGTCAGATAAGCCAATCGATATTTTAATCCTCAATGCTGCGCAGTGGTTGTCAGGCACCTTAGACGAGCAGCCTGCGGCAGACATTATCACGACCATCAACTCTGGCGTGACAGGGTCGATTCTGCTGACGCAGGCGTTGCTGCCGGGGCTTCGGCGATCGGAGAGTGCGGATATCGTCGCCATCATCTCTTCATGCGGCATCCCGAACTTTACGGACTCTATTGCCCACCCCGCGTTTTTCGCCAGCAAACATGGGCTTAGCGGGTTTATCACGAAACTGTCTCAGCAACTTAGCAAAGAGAATATTCGGGTTACCGGGCTCTATCCACCTGATTTCGAAGTGACAGGATTAGACTCGCTTGCGGGGAGCCAGGCGAAAATGGGCGAGCGTCTGCTGAACGGGCGTTCGGTCTGGGAGACGATGCGTTTTGTGCTGACGCAGCCGCGGAGTTGCCATATCGGCCAGATTTACTTCCAGGGCCCAACCCGCGAAGCGCTGCAACCGTAGCGCTTTCACGCTATGCAAAAGGGAATCGAATAAAAAACCGGGTTGGCACGTTTATACGCTAAACACCCCAGGGATTATCAACATGACGCGTATCGTGCCTGCCCTCGCTCTCGGATTTCTGCTCAGCGCCTTTTCGGTATATGCCAGCCCGGCTGACTACCGTATTAATTCGCAGGAGACCACCATCACTCTCTCCTGGCAGGCATTTGGCGATATGTCACAGGCCAGGCTGGGAAATGTCAGCGGGGATATTGCCCTCAATGCCAACAACGACAGAGACGACACTGTCCATGTTGCCATTCCGGTGGCGACGCTGAATGCTTCTAATCAGCTGTTAACCTGGCAGATGAAAAGCAGCCTCTTTTTTGACGCTGAACGCTACCCGAACATCACTTTCACCAGCAGCCGCGTGGTGGCGCTCGGGCAGGGCCATTACCGGATTCTGGGCACTCTGGCGGTGAAGGACATCGCGCGCCCGGTCATTCTGGATGCCTTACTGAATGATAAAACCAGCGGGCCAGAGAACCTGTCCCTGCATGCAACAACCACGATTTCACGCTCGGCGTTCAACATGACCCGTTTCTCGGCGCTGGTTGATGACAACGTAACAATCACTATTGCGATTCAGGCCCGCCTGCACCGGGCCGTCTGAGCGCGCCTTTGACTATGAAAACGCCGTCTGCAGGGTGAGCGCGTTTTGCTTCAACTGGGACGTGGGGTTGCGGCCAATCAACACAAACTGGTAACCGTCTGCATGCCACCAGACGAGGTTCATCTGGTGGCGCTGCTCGTGATTCAGCTCCGTGCGCGCGGGCTGGCTGTCCGGGGAAATACAGAGCGCCATCGGGCCATAATCGGCATGCATCCAGGCGATCTGTGCAATGGAGGTGGTGTCATAGCGCAGGATGCGCACCATTTTTAGCTCTGCTCCATGCAGTTCAAGTTGCTGCGCATTCGCCCGTAAACCGATGTCCTGTGCAGTGCGTGCCAGCCCCCGCTGCAATGCGGTGGGCGAGCCGTCTGCATCAAGCAGCGTCTCTGCGCTGTAGAGCGACATATATTGCGCCTCAAGGTCACGAATTTTTTCGCTCTCTCCCAACGCCTTCGTTGCAGGGCGTGCCAGATAGCCCAACCCGGAGCCGATCACCAGAAAACTGAGCGAGGCTGCGATCAGCGCCCGTCGGCTGACGCCATTGGTCTTCGGTTCAGTTGCCGCGGGCCCGGCGAGCAGGGTGGCGAGCTGTGCTTCCATGCGTGACTGCGGTGCTTCATTCAGCAGTGGCGCAAAAGCGCTGGCAATCTCGTGCTGATTAAGGCTTAACGCGTCAGTGCGTGCGGCGAGCTGTGTATCCTCAGCCAGCGCGGCCTCGAAGCGCCGGGCATCGCTTGCCTCCATTTCACCATCCAGCCAGGCGACAATGGCCTCATCGCTATAGGGTGCTGTAAATCTGATGGATTTCACTATCGCTTCTCCTGTACAGGTCGCGGGGCGTGAACAAGCTGGGCGAGTTTCGCCCGCGCCGTCGCCAGCCGACTCATGATGGTGCCAATCGGCACAGACAAGGTATCTGCCGCTTCCTGATAGGTAAAACCTTCGACATAGACCAAAAAGACCGCGTTGCGCTGCGCTTCCGGCAGGTCGCTGACGTGCTGCATGATTTTTCCATAGTGCAGGCGAGCTTCATCCTGCTCATGGGTATCCGGCGCCAGCAGCTCATCACTTTCGACGAAGCCCTGCCCGAGGCGTACCCGGCGGGCACGCACATCTGAAATCCAGATGGAGTGCAGGATGGTGAATAACCAGCTGTCGATGCGCGTGCCGGGGGTGAACTGCGCGCTTTTTTCCAGCGCGCGCACACAGGTAGACTGCACCAGCTCTTCGGCAACCTCACGATTACGCGACAGAACCAGCCCATAGCGCCACAGGCGTGTCAGATGTTCAGCAAGATGCTGGCGGACGTCACTGCTAGTGATTTTTTTATCCTCATACCTTTACTCAGGATCCAGCATGGCCGTTAATCGCCGCCTCGAGATCCCGATACTCCTCGCAACTCTGCCCGCAGAGTGTGGCGATGGTTTTCAATTGCGCTTTCGCCAGGTCAGGACGCCCTTTGATAAGCCACGCTTCACCCAGATATTCGCGCACTTTGGCATAAGTGGGATCGAGGGCGATAGCGCGCTGATAATAGCCGATACCCTCGTCCGTACGCCCCAGTTTGCGCGTAGCGTAGCCCCGGTAGTTCCATGCTTCGGCGGTATCGCCATTTTTCAGCGTGTTGAGCAGATTCAGCGCGACCTGATACTCCCCTTTTTTTGCCAGATGATAGGCGTAACGGGTTTTATCTTCATCACTAAGCTGGCTTGTTTTTTCGGGCACGCACTGCTTTGTCGAACTGTCGTACACCTGCCCGGTTGGGCAATCCGGCGTTTTGCTGTTGCTGCTATCGTCCCCGGCGGCAAAAACCGGCGCGCTTAACAGAACAAAGGCCACAGGCAGCAGGCGTTGAATCATCGCGATAGGTAATTTCATGGTGGACTCCAGGTTAACGAAAAGCACGGCCGGGCAGCATGCGACGCAGTACGCCGTCCCGTAACAGGTAGTGATGGAAAAGCGCGGCGAGCGCATGCACCAGTGCCAGTGAGATCAGCGCCCACGCCACCGTATCGTGCCACTCAGCAAGGGTATGCCGCAGGGTGGGGGTGATCTCCACCCAGCCTGTCAGGTCGGACAGACCAAAAAACTGGAAAGGCTCGTGCTGCGACCAGCGGAAAAGAAACCCGAGCACGATTTGGGTAAAAAGAAGCAGATAGAGCGCGCCGTGCATGCCATGCGCGAGCCCTTTCGCCAGAGTGGAACCTTCAAGCGGCGGCATCGAGAACTGGCGAGAGCGCTGGCTGAATAACCGCCAGATCGGGCGGACAACCATCACCATTGCCAGCAGGATGCCACAGGAGATATGCACGGCCTGCAACCCTTTTCGCAGCGGCGTCCCGCGCTCCAGCAGCTCCCAGATATGTGCGCTGGCAAAGAGGAAAATGACGCTGGCTGCGGTGATCCAGTGCAGTATCAGGGTAAAACTATCGTAGCGCTGTCGTGTCAGCGCAGGCGTTGTTGCGGTCATAAAGCGATCCCATCAGTGTGTTAATGATGGGTAAACGCCGCACCCTGTGGATCTATTCGATAAAAAAATGTTTTTGCTTTTTACTCCGGCGAGCGGCGCTAAAAAGAGGCGGCTGTCACGCAGCAAAACCGCGAAGCGGTGCAGTTTGTTGTTGTTTAGCGCCAACTTTGCCACCATGTGCCTCCAGATACCTGCTGTTGCAACGCGCTGAGCGGTAATGTCGACCTGTTCTGTTACGAGGACCTCATATGAGCACTTTTCATCAACTTACCGCCACCAGCCTTGGCGGACAGCCTGTTCCGATGGCCGACTACGCGGGGAAGGTGGTGCTGGTCGTCAATACCGCCAGCCATTGCGGCTTCACGCCACAATACGCTGGCCTTGAAACGCTCTACCAGAAATATGCCGCGCAGGGCCTGGTGGTGCTCGGTTTTCCCTGCAACCAGTTTGGTAAACAGGAGCCCGGCAGCGCGGATGACATCGCGCAGACCTGCCACATTAACTACGGCGTAAGCTTTCCGATGTTTGCAAAAATCGAGGTTAATGGCGCCGCCGCGCATCCGCTGTTTCGTTACCTGAAAAAGGTGCTGCCCGGCGTGCTGGGAGAGCGAATTAAGTGGAACTTCACCAAGTTCCTGATAGGCCGTGACGGTAAACCGATCAAGCGCTTTGCGCCGTTTACCAAGCCGGAGAAGATGGAAACTGCGATTGTTGCTGCGCTTGAAAGCTGAGTTCAGCGGTTAATCGAAGGCGTTATTTAACTTTGTGGGCAAAATGGATTAGAAGAGTTGATGCGTCGGCAGACTGAGCCCGCTTTGTGCAGGAGCGGATGTTGCGGCTTCATGCAATTCCAGAGGATGTGCTTTAGGAACATTTATGTTAAGACCCTCTGGAAAAAGAAGGAGGTATTTATGCGGGAAGTAGTTGTAGTGCCATACGACGAAAAATGGCCTGAGATGTTCAACGTTGAAAGTTTTCTGATAAAGGCCCTGCTGGGTGAAGTCGCAAAGAATATTCATCATATTGGCAGTACGTCAGTTCCTGGCCTTTCAGCAAAGCCCGTGATTGATATCCTTCTGGAAGTTTCAGACATCAAAGAATTGGATAAGTGTACCTCTGCAATGGTCAATGCCGGATACAGTGCTCGCGGTGAAAACGGTATTACAGGACGTCGGTATTTCATTAAGGGCGGCGATCAGCGTAGCCATCAGGTGCATGCGTTTTCAGTAGGGGATATTCAGATATTAAGACATCTTGCTTTCCGTGATTATCTGAGGAAAAACAGAGAGGTTGCAAGGAATTACGCCGAAATAAAGCGTGCAGCAGTATTGCTATATAAGAACGATGCACAGCGTTATAGCACATTCAAAACTGACTTTATTGAGCATCATCTGCAAATTGCACTGATTGATCTGGAACGATAGATATTGAGTTTGTTACTGCGTTTTTTCTTTTAACGTAATACAAATGCTAATTCCTAAAAAAGTCACCTCCCCGGCAGATTTTCCTGTGTTCGTTGTGAAATGTCCGCTTCGCACCAGAAGCGGACCCTTAATACAAACCATCTCAGCCATCAACGGCACGGTTTGAGAGATGACTGACATTATTTAGTACATCTGCCTGAACGAAAGATGCCAACTTATACGCAAAAAAAATAGTTAAGAATGTGCCGCGGAATGGAGCGAAATTAACGAAAAGAGATGCGATTTTGTATGTATATACATTTATTTACAAATGGATAATATTTATCGAGCTGAGAGTAGAGCGTTAGGCCATTTTTTAAGATTCCCCCTATTTTTCTTAATAAGGGCAGGTTTACCATCTGAGCGTTTATTACCCATTAGATCAAGAAGATATGTCTAAAATACTCTTTAATGGTTCTACACACCAAATAACGTTAGTGGATAGCAGCGGCAACAGGGTTAGTTCCTGGCCTGCCTACAATAATGTTGATAGCCATGCGACGCTCACACATATCCAAAACGGAACCTACCCGTTTCAGGATAGAGTTCATCCGCACCGTCACCATTCCGCAACGGCCGATACGACTGATGGCCCATATGGTATGTACGGTATTTTCCGCTTCTCTGTTCCCCGTCATCCGGGAATTGGTCTGCACTCCGGTCGCGCGCATGCTCGCCATGCTCCGGGGCCTCAGCATGCAACAATGGGGTGCATAAGAACAACTGATGAAGCAATCGCAGCAGTTATAAAAATGGCCAGTGTTTCACCCCTGACCACTATTGAGGTGATTGGAAATACGGGGCGTGCAGCCCATGCTGCGACAAAAAGAAATCACAAACATTCGCTTCACCACCGCCATTACGGATAAATATTCCCTATGAAAAAATTAATATTACTGATGCTTGGCGGGCTGCTGACAGCCAATGTCGCACTGGCCAAAACATGTACCCCTGCTGACGCTGAATCTGCCGATATGGCTGTCGACTCTTTAAATTCATGGAGCGCGGTTAACCAGAATCGCCTTAAGTTTGGTCATTGCGATGAGGGTGATATTTCAGAAGGCGTTTCAGAGGCGGTTGCGCGGCTTTTGGCCGATCGCTGGGATACGTTGCCGGATTTAGCCATGGAGATCCGTAAAAACCCTCCACTGAAGAAATATGTTCTGCGACACATCGACTCCACCCTTGATACCAAAGATCTCGATAAAATCGGGAATCAGGCCGCCCACTCTTGCCCGGCTAAAGAGGAAAAACTGTGTGGCGAAATCAAAGTTGCCGCAGGAAAAGCAGCCGAGGAGTAATTCCCGCGATAAGTGAACGTCCGCTAAGCGGACGTTTTCCAGAAACGCACTGGGTTAAATATCCTACATCACGGCTCGCCTTCCCAGTAATCTACGCCTTTGCCCCTGAAATCGACCACCCTGAAGCCATCATCTTTCTGGTTTGTTGATTTCACTAAATATTTATCCGAATCCGGGTATTCGCACACTTCGGGCAACTCCATGGTGCTGACAGACATGTACATCAGCGGCAGGGAGGAGGTGTTGATAATCTGATGCGGCCACGCTTTCCCGGGCGGAATAGTGATAACGTCTCCCTCTTCGATGGCAACCATCCGTTCGGCGATCCGCAGCGTGCCGTTCCCCTTCAGAATGATAAACATCTCCTCCTGAACGTGATGGAAATGGAAGGGCGTCGATCTTTTCCCCGGAGGAAGCGTATCCACAGAAGCACCAAGCTTTTTGGCCAGCGTGCCGGAGGTGAGCGAACCGCCCTCTGAGGCATAAAGTGGCTCTCGCTCAAAACGTACGTCATTTACTTTATTGAAGTTTTTTATGGTGAATGTTTCGCTCATTAGGCCACTCCATAGTTATCTGAGCCCAGCTCAGTTTTTTAATGACACTGATACATTACGCGATCCGTTACTATTTTCACCTTATCCGCTTACTTCTGCTCACGATCGGCGCTATACGCTATCGCTTTCATCTTCTGCAACGCTTCAAGGCGGCTTTCCAGCGCGGCGTTGATATTTTCATAAGCCGTGCTGCCGAGCGGCAGACGAAGCGGGGGGCTGGCAGCATCCGCCGCCGCAATCATCGCCGCCACACATTTCTCAGCATCTCCCTTAATCGCAAACTCGCCCGAAAATAGCGCGGAGCGCAGTGCCCCCGCTGGCGTATCACGGTAGGCGGGCAGGGCATCGGCAATATCCAGACCCGCACCGAATTGCGTCGCCGTCGGGCCCGGCTCGACCAGCAAGAAGTCAATGCCGAACGCTGCCACTTCCTGGCGAACCGCTTCGACAAAGCCTTCAATTCCCCACTTCGTCGCATGATAGAGACTGAAATTAGGATAGGCGATCTGCCCCCCTTCTGACGAAACTTGCACAATGCGCCCGCCGCCCTGTTGCCGCAACAGCGGAATTGCGGCACGGATCAACTGAATGGAGCCGGTAAGATTGGTGGCGATCTGCCGCTCAATCTGGGCATCACTCAACTCCTCGGCGGCACCAAACAGGCCGTAGGCGGCATTACTGACCACCACATCGATGCGTCCCGCCTGAGAAAAAGCCGCCTCGACGGTTGGTTTTATCGTTGCCGACTGGCTCAGATCGAGCACGATGACCTGCAAAAGGTCGCCATACTTCGCCGCCATCTCTTCCAGCACTGCTCTCTTGCGCACACTTGCAACCACCCGATCGCCGCGCGCCAGCAGCGTTTCACACATCAGGCGACCCAGACCGCTGGATGCGCCGGTTATTAGCCAGGTTTTCATTATGCTTATCTCCGTTTGATAAAGTGGAAACAATCATAAAACGAATGATTGATGCCATAATCGCCCTGAACTGGAATGAGCTGGTGTGGAATATTCAACAATGAAGCGTCCCTCCTGGAACGAACTGTTAGCGGTAAAAACCGTTGCCGAACAGCGTAGCTTTAGCCGCGCGGCCGATCTGCTTGGGCTTAAACGCTCGTCACTGAGTCACACGATTAAAGGGCTGGAAAAGACACTCGGTGTGCAGCTCTTCCTGCGCACCACCCGCAGCGTTGCGCTCACCGAGGCAGGGGAAATGCTGATGGCGCGCCTGTCGCCGCTGCTGGCTGAAATGGATGAGTTGCTAAATAATGTGAGCGCTAATGCGCAGCAGCCTTATGGCACGCTGCGCATCAGCGCCAGCGATACGGCCATAAGCCTGCTGCTGGAAACGGTATTGCCGGACTTTATCCAGCAAAAGCCGGGAATTGAAATTGATCTGGTGGCGCAGGGGCAACTGGTCGATATCGTCGAGCAGGGATTTGATGCCGGCATTCGTCTGATTGAAGATGTGCCGGGCGATATGGTCGCCATTCCTCTCAGCGGTCCGCTGCGCTTTGTAACGGTGGCCTCGCCCGGTTATCTGGCAGGGCGGCCAGACATCGCGCATCCGCAAGACCTGATGCAACACCGCTGTTTGCGTCAGCGTTTGCCGGGCGGAAAACGCTATCACTGGGAGTATCAGCAGGGTGACGCGCAGTTCGAGCTGGATGTGCCGGGTAGCCTGACGCTGAATAACAGCGCGTTGATGATCGAAGCCGCCGTCGCCGGTCTGGGCATCGCCTACGTGCCGGAGCGCTATGCCCGCCAGCATCTGGACGCCGGTCAGCTGGTGACGCTGCTTGACGACTGGGCGGTGGCGTCAGCAGGAATCGCGCTCTATTTTCCGCAACATCGCCATATGCCCGTTGCATTGAGGCTTTTTGTCGACAGGGCCAAAGCGATGCATCGCGGATGAGCGGTAACCGATGTAACGACTACCCTTTGCCGCCTGATGTCACCCGCTGGCGGTGGCAATCCGCCGGTTCCACTTTTTTCCCCTCTGCGGAGCAGACACGTAACGGCTGCAAAGGCTGACCGCTGGTGTTATCCACCAGCACAGAGTGAACCTCTCCCTCTGCAAAGAGATAGCGCTCACCCCATTGCCGCATCGCCACCACAATGGGAAACACCGCGCGGCCTTTGTCGGTCAGGACATATTCACTGTAGGCGCTGCCATCGGACGCCGGGCAGATCTCAAAGATGCCGTGCTCAACTAACAGTTTGAGGCGAGCGGCGAGGATGTTTTTTGCCAGCCCCAGATTTTTTTGAAACTCACTGAACCTGCGCACATCGTCAAACGCTTCCCGGATAATCATCAGACACCAGCGCTCACCAATCGACTCGAGGGTTCGGGCCACGGGGCATTCACTGGTTCTGAGGGATTCCTGTTTCGCCATTTCTTCACTCCCGGCATCTCTTTTGAGGAAGATGAGTATAAGTTCCGCGCAAACTGGTTGCAAAAGAAAACCTCGGATGCTATCTCTGTCGCTCTTGTGGTTTTAAAAAGCAACCAGAATAGGCGGGCGCGATGAGGCGTAAATTGAGTTTAGAGGCGGGTATCACGCAGGATGCAGGATCTGGCGCTGATCTGGTGCTAAAACCGGGCATGGTCTTTTTGTTCTCGCTGGTAAGTGCGCTATCAGTGGCAAATGTTTACGCGTCACAGCCTTTACTGGAATCCATCTCGCTGACGCTCAATATTCCCCAGGGGGTGATTGGCAGCGTGGTAACAGCAACCCAGGCGGGGTATGCGCTCGGGTTGCTTTTTCTTGTGCCGCTCGGGGATGGGATCAACCGAAAAACTCTCACCATCACGCTGCTGTCGCTCTCGGCTACGGCACTGCTGGCGGCGGGATTAGCGCCCAATTTTGTCACTCTGTTGTGTGCGCTGTTCTTTATTGGCCTGCTGGCGGTGGTGGTGCAACTGGTGGTGGCCTGGGCCGCCACCCTGGCGGCACCGGAGCAACGCGGGAAGATTGTCGGCACGGTGACCAGCGGCATTGTGTTGGGTATTTTGCTCTCCCGTGTTGTCGCTGGCAGCCTGGCGGATATTGCTGGCTGGCGGGCGGTTTACCTGACCTCCGCCTGCCTGATAGTGCTGATGGCTTGCGTGGTGGCGAAAACGGCGCCCGCGCCATCTGTTGAGCGGCGCACGGCGACTTATCTCTCCCTGCTGCGCTCGGTTTTCAGGCTCTTTATTACCGAGCCACAGTTACGAAGAAGCGGTGCGTTCGCGCTGCTTATCTTCGTTGCGTTCAGCATGTTGTGGAGCGCAATGGTGTTGCCGCTCACCGCGCTGTCTTTATCCCACACTGAGATTGGCTTGTTTGGCCTGGCTGGGGTGGCCGGTGCGCTGGCGGCGGCGAAGGCGGGTGCCTGGGCCGACAGAGGCAGGGGACGCAACGCCTGCGGTGCCGCGCTGGTCGTGCTGACGCTCTCGTGGTGGCCCATCGCATGTACCGAATCTTCTCTGCTGTGGCTGGTTGTTGGCATCCTGATGCTGGACTTTGCCGTGCAGACGGTGCACGTAATCAACCAGAGCACACTCATCGCTGCCAGGCCAGAGGCCGCAAGCCGCCTGGTGGGCGCGTATATGTGTTTTTACTCGGCGGGCAGCGCAACGGGCGCAATTATTGCCACCCAGCTCTACGCTCACTTTGGCTGGAGCGCGGTCTGCATAGCCGGGGCGGGCATCAGCGCCTGCGCATTTCTGCTCTGGTGCGTAAAGAGATAGTTTCATCCGCGCGCGCGAAAAATCGCCGCAAGTTTCAACACAGCGGACTCAATTTCCCGCTCGTTGTAGGCGGCAAAGCCCATCAGAAAACCCGTTGAGGCAGGCTGGCCTGCATATAACGCGGTCAGCCCGAGCATATCGACATCCGCGCGGCGGGCGGCGAGGGCGATCTCAGCTTCTGCGATCCCCGCTTTGAGGTGGCAGGGCATCTGCATGCCACCCGCTGGCGTCACCCAGGTGACGAAATCAGCGAGGTACTGCTCAATCAGGCTGGCCAGTTTGTCACGCCGCGCAACATAGACGCCGCGCATCATCCGCACATAGGCACCAAAGTGCCCGCCCTCGATAAATTTAGCCAGCGTCAGCTGGGGAATGGAGGCGGTATGACCATCCATTAACGTGCGCGCCACCGTCAGCGGTTCTACCAGCTCATCGGGAACGATCAGATAGGCGAGGCGCAGCCCCGGAAACAGTGACTTCGTGAAGGTGCCGATATAGATCGTCCGATCAGATCCATCCAGCCCCTGTACGCAGGCCATCGGTTTGCCTTCATAGTGAAATTCACTGTCGTAATCATCCTCAATGATCCACGCCTGGTGCCGGTTTGCCCAGTCGATCACCGCCAGCCGCCGATCGAGTGAGAGCGTGGCGCCGGTAGGGTACTGATGAGAAGGGGTGAGATAGATCGCCTTTGCCGGTTCGCTCAGGGCGTTAAGCTGCTCAATCGACAGGCCGTTCTCATCCAGCGCAACCGGCAGGGTGTTCAGCCCGGCCGCTTTGAAGGCTTTATGCGCTCCCTGATAGGCGGGATCTTCAATCACCACGCCATCGTTGTTGTCCATCAGCACGTTTGCGCAGAGTGTGAGTGCCTGCTGGGAACTGGTGACAATGATGATGCGATCTGCGGTAGCGTGCGCCCCGCGCTCCAGGTTGACATACTCAGCGATGGCCCGTCGTAACCGCTCCATACCCTGGGGCGGGCTTTGATCGAGAGCCTGGTGACGATACTCTTTCAGCACCTGGCGCTGCAGGCGCTCCCAGGTAGGGATCGGGAATAACCGTGTTTCAGGAATACCCGGTGCCAGTGGGCGAGGGCGGGAAAATTCGCGCACCCCTCCGCTTTGATAGATGACCTCTCCCCGGGCGCTGAGCGCGGGTTTGCGTACTCCAGCGCTTGAGCGGCGCTGCCTGGCCTGCGATTTCAGCAGCCGGGTGCGGGGCGAGACGAAGCTCCCTTTTCCGGTGTGCCGTTCAATAAACCCCTCCGCATGCAGGCGGCTGTAGGCGGCTTCAATGGTATCCCGCGAGACCGTAAGCGATGCTGCCAGCGCGCGGGAGGCGGGAAGCGCTTTCCCCTCAGACAAGATCCCGTCGAGGATAAGCGTGCGTATTGCCCGTTGGATCCTCTCATGCAGCGGCAGCGATCCGTTGGCAGGATCGATCATCCACGCTTTCACCGTTTCAAGTTGTGCATGCTTAAACATCGGCTCTCCCCGCCATGGCGCATCTTAACCGCCAGTCTAAAGCAACAGGGGCAAATACCGAACCTAAATTGGTCTGCTCTGCACGACAAAATTGGTGGGGCTAAACGTGCCATTGCCTGCTTATAATCATTTCGCAAGCGTAATGAGCTATTTCCATTTAATGGTGGGAAATTACCTCCGGAATCTATTTCGGTGCAGCTTATTTACGCCTGCCGGGCACGTAACAGATATAAAAAAGAGAGGTCATGACTATGAGTAATACTATTTTTACTATTGAAGCGGTCATCGAGAGTGATTATGAGGGCTGGTTGCCGCTGTGGGAGAAATATCAGGAGTTTTATAAGGTGGATATTCCCGAGGCGGTGACTCAACGCACGTGGCAACGATTTTTCAGCCCGGTTGAGCCAGTATTTTGCGTGGTGGCGAAATATAACGGCAAGGTGGTGGGGTTTGCTCATTATCTCTTTCACCGCTCAACCTGGGCGGAGAGCGATTATTGCTATCTTGAAGATCTCTATGTTTGCGAATCCGTTCGCGGTCAGCAGGCGGGCAAGCAGTTGATTGAATATGTGCAGCGCGAGAGCAGAAAGCGTCACGCCAGCCATCTCTACTGGCACACCCACGAAACTAATTATCGCGGGCAGCGTTTATATGACTGGGTGGCGAAGAAAAGCGGCATGATCGAATATCGCATGCAGGTGAGATAACGATATTTTTTTTGCACCTTTCATACGCCTTAAAAAATAAAAAGCAGGGCTTCTCAGCAAGCGACGCGTCGCGGCCGTTTTAACCTGAACAGGATGGATAAAATAGTGAAGAAGATACTTTTGTGTGGCCTGATACTGGCCTCTGCGTCATGCGCTGATTTCCAGAAAAGTATGCAAGATCAGATGAACGCGGTGAACGCC
>Ga0209371_1001799_pt1 | contig 13395 bp, 10 predicted proteins | sample AgamicAtAmrz_FD_187165 | JGI IMG/M metagenome (GOLD analysis project Ga0209371, IMG submission 187165) | Agave microbial communities from Guanajuato, Mexico - At.Am.rz (SPAdes) (version 2) | ecosystem: Host-associated > Plants > Roots > Rhizosphere | place: Guanajato, Mexico | collected 2012-06-07
TCAAGTACCAGTATCTTTTTGGCCGCGATCTGCTGGTCGCTCCCGTTTATGAGGAAGGGCGACGCGACTGGACGCTTTACCTGCCTCAGGATAGCTGGGTCAACCTCTGGACGGGCGAAGAGTGCGGCGGCGGAGAGATCACTGTCAACGCGCCTCTCGGTCAACCACCGGTCTTTTACCGCGCGCAAAGCGAATGGGCTTCGCTGTTCAATGCGTTACGTCTTATCTGATAAGGCTCGCCCGCAGGACACTCTCCTGCGGGCAGAAGGAGAAATATAATGAGTCAACACGTATCCGACCCGGCCTCCCTGCGCCTGCCGTTCAAGGAAAAAGTCGCCTATGGCATGGGCGACTTAGGTTCCAATATCCTGCTGGATATCGGCACGCTCTATTTACTGAAATTTTATACTGACGTACTGGGACTCCCTGGCACCTACGGCGGCATTATCTTTTTGATAGCCAAGTTCTTTACCGCGTTTACCGACATGGGTACCGGCATCATGCTGGATTCGCGGCGTAAAATCGGCCCTAAAGGCAAATTCCGTCCTTTCGTTCTGTATGCGGCCTTTCCCGTGACGCTGCTGGCTATCGCTAATTTTGTCGGCACGCCTTTTGAAATCACCGGCAAAACAGTGATGGCGACTGTGCTGTTCATGCTCTATGGGCTGTTTTTCAGCATGATGAACTGCTCTTACGGCGCGATGGTGCCCGCTATAACCAAAAATCCCAATGAGCGCGCCTCGCTGGCGGCATGGCGACAGGGCGGCGCGACGCTTGGGCTGCTGCTCTGTACGGTTGGCTTCGTACCGGTAATGAACCTTATCGAAGGCAATCAGCAACTGGGCTATATCTTCGCCGCTACGTTGTTCTCATTGTGCGGCCTGTTTTTTATGTGGTGGTGCTATGCCGGGGTGAAAGAGCGCTACGTAGAAGCACAGCCTGCAAGCCCGGCGCACAAGCCTGGTCTTTTACAATCTTTTCGCGCCATTGCGGGCAACCGACCGCTTTTCATTCTCTGTATAGCCAACCTCTGCACGCTGGGGGCATTTAACGTCAAGCTGGCCATTCAGGTCTATTACACCCAGTACGTTCTTAACGATCCGATACTGCTTTCCTGGATGGGTTTCTTCAGCATGGGATGCATTTTCATCGGCGTCTTTTTAATGCCTGGCGCGGTGCGCCGCTTCGGCAAAAAGAAAGTTTATATCAGCGGCCTGTTGATATGGATCGCGGGGGATTTGCTCAACTACACGATGGGGGGCGGTTCGGTGAGCTTTGTCGCGTTTTCCTGCCTGGCATTCTTTGGTTCGGCTTTCGTCAACAGCCTGAACTGGGCGCTGGTTTCCGATACGGTGGAGTATGGGGAATGGCGCACTGGCATACGGTCGGAAGGCACGGTTTACACCGGCTTTACCTTCTTTCGCAAAGTCTCTCAGGCGTTGGCCGGTTTTTTCCCTGGCATAATGCTCACGCAGATAGGCTATGTGCCTAATGTGGCGCAATCCGCAGGCACGGTCGAAGGTCTGCGACAGCTGATTTTTATCTACCCCTGCGTGCTGGCGGTTATCACCATAGTCGCGATGGGATGCTTCTATAACCTCAACGAGAAGATGTATGTCCGCATCGTTGAAGAGATAGAAATGCGTAAACGTATGGCCTGAACGTTTTTGACAGAGCGCCCGCAAGGGCGCTGTGGGGGCGATGATGAACCGTAACGCTGATCCGCTGACGCTAAAACTGAGCCTGCGTGAAAAATGCGCCTATGGAATGGGTGATTTTGGCTCAAACCTGATGCTTTGCATCGGTACGCTTTATCTTTTGAAGTTTTATACCGATGAACTGGGCATGCCCGCATTTTATGGCGGGGTTATCTTCCTGGTGGCGAAGTTTTTTACCGCTTTTACCGATATGCTGACCGGGGTGCTGTTAGATTCCCGCCGCAATATTGGTGAGAATGGCAAATTCCGGCCCTTTATTCTTTATGCTTCCGTACCCGTTGCGCTGGTCGCCACGGCGCAATTTATGGCTAACGACTTTAGCCTGACGGTAAAAACCGCCATCGCTACCGTCCTGTTTATGATGTTTGGCCTTTTTTACAGTCTGATGAACTGTTCCTATGGCGCCATGGTGCCCGCCATCACTAAAAACCCTGACGAACGCGCGCAGCTTGCTGCATGGCGTCAGGGAGGCGCAACGCTTGGGCTATTGTTGTGTACGGTAGGTTTTATGCCAGTGCAGTCGCTTTTTAACGCCAACCCTTCCCAGGGCTATTTTTTCGCTGCGCTGCTGTTCGCCCTCTGTGGATTACTCTGCATGTGGTGGTGCTATAACGGGGTGCAAGAGCGCTATGTGGAGGTAACGCCTGAGCATCATAAACCCAGCATGATTAAATCGTTCTGCGCCATTTTCCGTAACCCGCCGCTGTTGGTGCTGTGTATCGCCAATCTCTGTACGCTGGCTGCTTTTAATATCAAACTCGCCATTCAGGTTTATTACACCCAGTACGTGCTGAATGATATTCATCTGCTTTCATGGATGGGCTTTTTCAGCATGGGCTGCATTCTGATCGGCGTTTTCCTGGTGCCTGGCGCGGTAAAGCGGTTTGGTAAAAAGCAGGTTTATCTTGGCGGGCTAACGTTATGGGCAACCGGCGACGTGCTGAACTTTCTGTGGGGCAGCAGCTCGCTGATGTTTGTGTTTTTTTCCTGTATGGCTTTTTTCGGGACGGCATTTGTTAATAGCCTGAACTGGGCGCTGGTTCCGGACACGGTTGATTATGGCGAATGGAAAACCGGGATCCGCACCGAAGGGTCGGTTTACACCGGTTATACTTTTTCTCGAAAAATTTCCGCAGCGCTGGCCGGTTTTTTACCCGGCATTATGCTGACGCAGATTGGTTATGTTCCAAATACGCTTCAAAGCGCGACAACGTTGCTTGGTCTGCGCCAGCTTATATTTCTTTGGCCCTGTGGCCTGGCGATAATAGCCGCATTAACTATGGGTTTCTTTTATAAACTGAATGAAAAACGCTTCGCTTTTATTATTGAGGAGATAAGTACGCGTAAAAACAAATCGTGCCAGCAATCTGCAACTAATACTGAAAATAAAGCGTCAGCAGTCACTTTATAACTATAAACCCGGCCATGAATTCTCTCCTGTTAAACAGGAGGGGAGGCCTTTCTGTACTTTATACATGGAAAAACTATGAAAAGAGTCGTTACCGTTATGCTTTTTTCTTCCGTGTCCTGCTCTGTTCTGGCAGGCGCATATGTCGAAACACGCGAGGCCTACAACACCGCCTCTGATTTGCATGAGGTTATTCTTCGGGCTGGCTATAACTTTGACATGGGCGCAGGCATTATGGCGACAAATGCCTATAATGTCGGCCGGTGGGATGAGCTGAAGCACAGCTATAATGAGATAGAAGCATGGTATCCGCTGTTCAAACCCACCGACAGATTAACATTCCAGCCTGGCGCGCTTATTAATGACAATCGAAGCGGTTCAGGTGGCGCTGTCTATTTAGATACTAAATATAAATTCACTGACTGGTTTAATCTGACGCTCCGTTATCGTTACAACCGCACAAATTATGATACGCCCGACTTTAATGGGAACATGGATAAAAATGACACCCATGAGTTTGCAAACTATTGGAGTTTTAAATTAACCGATCAATTCACTTATATCTTTGAGCCGCATTTTTTCCAGCGGGTGAATGATTACCACAGCAAAAATGGTAAAGATCATCACTGGGAAATTACCAATGGTTTCAGATATAAAGTGGATCAACACTGGCTGCCTTACCTGGAGCTTCAGTGGCTCGACAGATGGAATGCGTATAACAAGGAACAGTATCGTATTCGTTTAGGATTGAGATATTCCTTCTGACGTTATTATCCGACGTTTGAAAAGCAATGACGTGAGCAATAAAAAAAGCCGCTAAACTCAGCGGCTTTTTCATAGCAACTACCATTACGCAGCTATTAGTCTTCTTTCGAACCGCGCGAAGCGCGTTTACGATCGTTTTCCGTCAGGTGACGCTTACGAATACGGATAGACTGCGGCGTTACTTCCACGAGTTCGTCGTCATCGATGAATTCCAGAGCCTGCTCCAGAGTCATCTTGATAGGCGGAACCAGAACCGTGGCTTCGTCTGTACCAGACGCACGCATGTTGGTCAGTTTCTTACCGGTCAGGCAGTTTACCGTCAGGTCGTTAGAACGGCTGTGAATACCGATGATCTGACCTTCATAAACTTCCGCACCGTGACCCAGGAACAGCTTGCCGCGATCCTGCAGACCAAACAGCGCGAACGCTACCGCTTTACCCTGACCGTTGGAGATCAGCACGCCGTTGTTGCGCTGGCCCACTTCGCCCGGACGAACGTCGTCGTAATGGCTGAAGGTGGAGTAAAGCAGACCGGTACCGGAGGTCATGGTCATGAACTCAGAACGGAAGCCAATCAGGCCGCGGCTTGGGATCACGTAGTCAAGACGTACGCGCCCTTTGCCATCCGGGTTCATGTTTTTCAGATCGCCTTTACGCTCGCCCAGAGCCTGCATGACAGAACCCTGATGCTGCTCTTCAACGTCCAGCGTTACGTTTTCGAACGGCTCTTGTTTACGGCCGTCGATTTCGCGGAAGATAACTTTCGGACGGGAAACCGCCAGTTCGAAACCTTCACGACGCATGTTTTCGATAAGCACGGAGAGGTGCAGTTCACCGCGGCCAGAAACACGGAACGCATCAGCGTCTTCGGTCTCTTCAACGCGCAGCGCAACGTTGTGCACCAGCTCTTTGTTCAGGCGGTCCAGGATCTGGCGAGAGGTAACGTATTTACCTTCTTTACCACAGAACGGCGAGGTGTTGACGTTGAAGAACATGGTCACGGTCGGCTCGTCGACAGACAGGGCCGGCAGCGCTTCGACATTCTGCGGATCGCAGATGGTGTCGGAGATGTTCAGTTCGCCAAGGCCGGTAATCGCGATGATATCGCCCGCTTCCGCGAGATCGGTATCGATACGCTCCAGACCCAGGTGACCCAGCACTTTGCCCACTTTACCGTTGCGAGTTTTACCTTCGCTGTCGATAACGGTGACTTGCTGGTTCGGCTTCACTTTACCGCGCTTGATGCGACCGATGCCGATAACGCCCAGATAGTTGTTGTAATCAAGCTGGGAGATCTGCATCTGCAGCGGGCCGTCAAGGTCCACGTCCGGCGCCGGAACATGGTCGACAATCGCCTGGTACAGCGGGGTCATGTCGTCAGCCATGTTTTCATGGTCCATACCTGCGATGCCGTTCAGCGCGGAAGCGTAAACGATAGGGAAGTCCAGCTGCTCGTCGGTAGCGTCCAGGTTTACAAACAGGTCGAAGACCTGATCGACAACCCAGTCAGGACGCGCGCCCGGACGGTCGACTTTGTTGATAACGACGATAGGCTTCAGGCCATGGGCAAATGCTTTCTTGGTCACGAAGCGCGTTTGCGGCATTGGGCCGTCAAACGCGTCAACCACCAGCAGCACGGAGTCAACCATGGACATGACACGCTCTACTTCACCCCCGAAGTCGGCGTGCCCTGGGGTATCAACGATGTTGATACGGTAATCATTCCATTTGATGGCAGTGTTTTTCGCGAGGATGGTAATCCCACGCTCTTTCTCCAAATCGTTGGAGTCCATCACACGCTCTTGTGCTTCAGTACGCTCGTCGAACGTACCGGATTGCTGGAGCAGTTTGTCAACCAAGGTAGTTTTACCGTGGTCAACGTGCGCAATGATGGCGATGTTACGCAGATTTTCGATCACAACTTTGCCTCAGGCATTAGAAATAGCGCGTTATTGTACACGTATTAATCGAAGGACTAAACAGGATCACAGACTTCCTTCCCAAACAAGTTTAGCTGCCGGGCTTTGTGATCGCTTTCACGGAGCGATAAAAGGGAGACATAACGCAAATTGCACCAACACAGTGCTTTATTTTTACACACAAGCACTATATTGGTGCAATTTATCCACAATGGTGCATCCCTTTTGCACTATGGTGCGCATCATAGCGCCTTTTGCAGGCATTTTAAAAGTTGGCACACTTTTCGCTTTATTCTATTCATGGCGCCAATGCCTTTTTAAGCAGTGTTTGAAGACCTCGTTACCACGACGACAATGACAAATCCGGGAGAGTTAAGTATGTCCGCTGAACACGTTTTGACGATGCTGAACGAGCATGAGGTGAAGTTTGTCGATCTGCGCTTCACCGATACCAAAGGTAAAGAACAGCACGTCACTATCCCTGCTCACCAGGTAAACGCCGAATTCTTTGAAGAAGGCAAAATGTTTGATGGCTCTTCCATCGGTGGCTGGAAAGGCATTAACGAATCCGACATGGTGCTGATGCCGGACGCTTCCACCGCTGTCATTGACCCGTTCTATGAAGAGCCTACCCTTATCATTCGTTGCGACATCCTGGAACCGGGCACCCTGCAAGGCTATGACCGCGACCCGCGCTCCATCGCGAAACGCGCTGAAGAATACCTGCGCTCTACCGGCATCGCGGACACCGTGCTGTTCGGGCCGGAACCGGAATTCTTCCTGTTTGACGATATTCGCTTCGGCAGCTCAATTTCTGGTTCTCACGTGGCTATCGACGATATCGAAGGCGCGTGGAACTCCTCCACCAAATACGAAGGTGGCAACAAAGGTCACCGTCCGGGCGTAAAAGGCGGTTACTTCCCGGTTCCGCCAGTCGACTCTTCTCAGGACATCCGTTCCGTGATGTGTCTGACCATGGAAGAGATGGGCCTCGTCGTTGAAGCTCACCACCACGAAGTCGCAACTGCTGGCCAGAACGAAGTGGCAACCCGCTTCAACACCATGACCAAAAAAGCGGACGAAATTCAGATCTACAAATATGTCGTGCACAACGTGGCTCACCGCTTCGGCAAAACCGCGACCTTCATGCCGAAACCGATGTTCGGCGACAACGGCTCCGGTATGCACTGCCACATGTCTCTGTCCAAGAACGGCACCAACCTGTTCTCTGGCGACAAATATGCGGGTCTGTCTGAACAGGCGCTTTATTACATCGGCGGCGTAATCAAACACGCTAAAGCGATCAACGCCCTGTCCAACCCGACCACCAACTCTTATAAGCGTCTGGTTCCGGGTTACGAAGCGCCGGTTATGCTGGCTTACTCCGCGCGTAACCGCTCCGCTTCTATCCGTATCCCGGTGGTGGCGTCTCCGAAAGCGCGTCGTATCGAAGTTCGCTTCCCGGACCCGGCGGCTAACCCGTACCTGTGCTTTGCAGCGCTGCTGATGGCCGGTCTGGATGGTATTAAGAACAAAATCCACCCGGGCGAAGCAATGGACAAAAACCTCTACGATCTGCCGCCGGAAGAAGCGAAAGAGATCCCGCAGGTTGCCGGTTCTCTGGAAGAAGCCCTGCAGGCGCTGGATCAGGACCGCGAGTTCCTGACTGCAGGCGGCGTGTTCACCGACGATGCTATCGATGCGTACATCGCGCTGCGTATCGAAGAGAACGACCGCGTGCGCATGACGCCGCACCCGGTAGAGTTCGAACTGTATTACAGCGTTTAATCCGAAGTCATTTTTTGTTGCCGTGGAAACTTTCAGCCCATCTTCGGATGGGCTTTTTTCTCCATGCTGGCGCTGTTTTCAGGCGATTTTATGTCGCAAAACGTTATACTGCACTAAATTGGTGCAACCTGGGAGACTGCTGAATGGCAACAGGCACGCTGCCCGATGCTGGGCAGATCCTCAATTCACTCATCAACAGTATTTTGCTGGTTGATGACGAACTCGCGGTGCATTACGCGAACCCGGCGGCGCAACAGCTGCTGGCGCAAAGTTCTCGCAAGCTTTATGGCACTCCACTGCCGGAGCTGTTGAGCTATTTTTCTCTTAACATCAGCCTGATGCAGGAGAGCCTGAACGCAGGGCAGGGCTTTACTGATAACGAAGTCACGCTGGTGATTGACGGCCGCTCGCATATTCTCTCCCTCACGGCGCAACGGCTGCCGGAAGGGCTTATTCTGCTGGAAATGGCGCCGATGGATAACCAGCGCCGCCTGAGCCAGGAACAACTGCAGCATGCGCAGCAGGTAGCGGCTCGCGATTTGGTACGCGGACTGGCGCACGAAATTAAAAACCCGCTCGGCGGTCTGCGCGGGGCGGCGCAGCTATTAAGTAAAGCCTTGCCGGACCCGACATTAACCGAATACACCAAAGTGATCATTGAGCAGGCCGATCGCCTGCGCAATCTGGTGGACAGACTGCTCGGCCCGCAGCAGCCCGGCATGCACGTGACGGAAAGCATCCACAAAGTCGCGGAGCGCGTGGTGAAGCTTGTGTCGATGGAGTTGCCGGAAAACGTAACGCTGGTGCGTGATTACGACCCAAGCTTGCCCGAGTTCGCCCATGACCCGGACCAGATTGAGCAGGTGTTGCTGAACATTGTACGCAACGCGTTGCAGGCGCTGGGCGAGGAAGGCGGTGAAATTGTGCTGCGCACCCGCACCGCCTTCCAGCTGACCTTACACGGCGTTCGCTATCGCCTTGCCGCCAGAATTGATGTGGAAGATAACGGGCCGGGCATCCCGGCTCACTTGCAGGATACGCTGTTCTACCCAATGGTCAGTGGCCGCGAAGGCGGCACCGGTCTGGGGCTTTCCATCGCCCGAAATCTTATCGATCAGCATTCGGGAAAAATCGAATTTAACAGTTGGCCGGGTCATACCGAGTTTTCGGTTTACCTGCCTATTCGGAAGTAGAGGTCTCTATGCAACGAGGGATAGTCTGGATCGTTGATGACGATAGCTCCATCCGCTGGGTTCTGGAACGCGCGCTTACCGGCGCAGGCTTAAGCTGCACCACGTTTGAAAGCGCAAGCGAAGTGCTGGACGCGCTGGCGACCAAAACGCCCGACGTCCTGCTTTCAGATATTCGCATGCCGGGCATGGACGGCCTGGCGCTGCTCAAGCAGATCAAACAGCGTCATCCCATGCTTCCGGTCATCATAATGACGGCGCATTCCGATCTGGACGCCGCCGTCAGCGCCTACCAGCAGGGCGCGTTTGATTATCTGCCGAAGCCGTTTGATATCGACGAGGCGGTGGCGCTGGTAGAGCGCGCCATCAGCCACTATCAGGAGCAACAGCAGCCGCGCAACGTGCAGGTTTTCGGGCCTACCACGGATATCATCGGCGAAGCGCCGGCAATGCAGGATGTGTTTCGCATTATCGGCCGTCTTTCCCGCTCCTCAATCAGCGTGCTGATTAATGGCGAATCGGGCACCGGTAAAGAGTTGGTCGCTCACGCGCTGCATCGCCATAGCCCGCGCGTGAAGGCGCCGTTTATCGCGCTGAACATGGCGGCGATACCGAAGGATCTTATTGAGTCTGAGCTGTTCGGTCATGAAAAAGGGGCGTTTACCGGCGCTAACCAGATTCGTCAGGGTCGCTTCGAGCAGGCCGACGGCGGCACGCTGTTTTTAGACGAAATCGGCGATATGCCGCTTGATGTGCAGACGCGTCTGCTGCGCGTACTGGCCGACGGCCAGTTTTACCGCGTCGGCGGCTATGCGCCGGTGAAGGTTGATGTGCGTATTATCGCCGCAACGCACCAGAACCTGGAACTGCGCGTGCAGGAGGGGAAATTCCGTGAGGACCTTTTCCACCGTCTGAACGTCATCCGCGTGCATTTACCGCCGCTGCGCGAACGCCGGGAAGATATCCCGCGTCTGGCGCGCCATTTCCTGCAGGTAGCGGCACGCGAACTGGGCGTAGAGGCTAAACAGCTACATCCGGAAACCGAAGCGGCGCTGACCCGCCTCGCCTGGCCTGGCAACGTGCGCCAGCTGGAAAATACTTGCCGTTGGTTAACGGTGATGGCGGCGGGTCAGGAGGTTCTGATTCAGGATCTGCCCAGCGAACTGTTTGAAACCAGCGTGCCGGACAGCCCCTCCCAGAGCCTGCCAGACAGCTGGGCGACGCTGCTGGCGCAGTGGGCCGATCGGGCGTTGCGTTCCGGTCATCAAAACTTGCTTTCAGAAGCGCAGCCGGAGATGGAGCGTACGTTGCTGACCACCGCTTTACGTCATACTCAGGGGCATAAGCAAGAAGCGGCGCGGCTGCTTGGTTGGGGAAGAAATACCCTGACGCGCAAGCTTAAAGAGCTGGGCATGGAGTAACGCGGCGGCTCTGTGTAAAAAACCGCCACTTCGCGCAAACTGCGTTAATTTTGTACTTTACTGTGATAATGAGTTCAGTATGATCGTGCGCGTTCACGCGGGGGGATCAACATGCTGGAATCATTAATTCAACTGGTGTCGCACAGCGCCGAAGCCGGCGCGGCAGCAAGCCATACGCCACAAACGGCGATAGCGGCTTTGCTCTGTGCGGCGCTGGTCAATTTCTTTAGTTAAAAAAGGCGGGTTTTAAACCCGCCTTTTTTATATCACCCGAGAGAACTGCTGAAGCCGCGCTTTGCGACGCAGGTAAATATCAAAACACATGCAGATGTTGCGAATAAGCAGCCTGCCCTTCGGCGTCACCCGGATGCTCTGCTCGTTGATATCCACCAGCCCGTCCTGCGCCAGCGGTTTTAACAGCGCCAGATCTTCAGCAAAATACTCAGCAAAGCGCAGCGCCCACGCCCTTTCAATCTCAGCAAACGACAGCTGGAAGTTGCAAATCAGCGCCTTGATGACATCGCGGCGGATGCAGTCGTCGCGCGTAAGCGCGAGGCCGCGCCATAGCGCATTCCCTTGCTCATCCACCTGCTGATAGTAAACCTTCAACTCTTTCTGGTTTTGCGCATAGCAATCGCCAAGCATGCTGATGGCGGAGACGCCAAGTCCCAGCAGATCCGTATCGCCCTGGGTGGTGTAGCCCTGGAAGTTGCGGTGTAAAACGCCCTCGCGCTGGGCAATCGCCAGCTCATCATCCGGACGGGCGAAATGGTCCATGCCGATAAACTGGTAGCCCGCCTGCGTCAGCGACTGGATAGTTTGTTGCAGAATGTCGAGCTTCTGCTGTGCGGAAGGGAGATCCGCTTCCTTGATTTTACGCTGCGCCGCGAAGAGGTTCGGCAGGTGCGCGTAGTTGAAGACACTGAGGCGATCCGGGTTGAGCTGCGCCACACGCTTCAGGGTAAAGGCGAAGCTTTCCGGCGTCTGCTTCGGCAGGCCGTAAATCAGGTCAATATTGGTAGAAGTGAAGCCAATCTCACGCGCATGTTTAAGCAGAGCGAATATAAATGCTTCGTCCTGCTCGCGGTTTACCAGCCGTTGCACCTCTTTATTGAAGTCCTGCACTCCCATGCTAAGGCGGCTGAAGCCTTCGGCACGCAGATGGTCGAGCACATCCAGTTCGATTTCACGCGGGTCCACTTCAATGGAGATTTCCGCATCTTCGTTAAAGCGGAAATGACCGCGCAGCAGGGCCATCAGGCGGCTGATTTGCGCTTTATTCAGATAAGTTGGCGTGCCGCCGCCCCAGTGCAGCTGGCTGACGCGACGATCGGCAAAAAGCGGCGCGCGATGGACAATTTCCTGCTCAAGCGCATCGAGATACTGGTCCGCCTTATGCTGCTGACGGGTCACTATCTTGTTGCAGCCGCAGAAATAGCAGAGCTTGTGGCAAAACGGGATATGAACGTAGAGCGAAAGCGGGCGCTCTGGGTAGCGCGCCACCGCTTCGGCAAACGCCTGCTCGCCAAACGATTCGGAGAACTCAAGGGCGGTGGGATACGAAGTATAGCGCGGCCCGGAATAGTTATATTTCTGGATAAGGGCCAGATCCCAGTCGATTAACTGCTCAGACATGCTCACTCCTTCCGACGGTGTCGCCGACGCGTTCGGCGAACAGGCCTACCCGCCTGATGAGGGATAAGCCGGCTGCGCAGCCATTTCTGCCGCCGCGACAGCCGCTGTAGTTTAACGAATAACCACACCAGATAACATACTATTGGAAGGAGTATGAGCAGAACCGGCAGGCCCATCGGATCTTAGTTGCCGCCCTTTAGCAGACGCATCATATCTTCCTGGCCCTCTTCCTCTTCTTCGTCGTCATCGTCATACGAGAGGCCAAGCTGCTGCATCAACTCATCGATGCGATCGAGTTTCGCATCCACCCAGGCTTGATCTTCAGCGCTGATGGTTTCGCCCTCTTCCAGGCGCTCCAGCAGGGAATCCAGGCGTTCGTCGTTTTCCAGCATATCCAGTTCGGCTTGCGGTGAAAGCATCGGTTTCTCGCTCTTCGGTTTAGGCTGCTTTTTGGCAGGCGCTTCAGTTACGCCCAGAGGAATCGGCTTTTTGCTGCCGATACGCGGATCTTTCGCCTGCGCACCGCCTTTACCTTTTGAGCCTGCGGTCGCCCCTGTGGCGCGGCTACCCGGCGCATGGCCGCGGTGCTTTTTCTCGCGCTTGCGGTCGCGCGCTTCCTGGTTAATTTCTTCGCGTGTCTTACGATGCGCTTTTGCGCCGCTTTTGCTGCGCCCTGCAGAGGTTGGTTGCTTCATGGGATATCGTCTTGAGCCGTTTTGATCAGTATAGAATTGCGGCGGAATCTAGCAGAAAGCAAGCAAAGAAAAAAGGCGACAGGTTATTTACCTGTCGCCCTTTTTCTTGACTCTATACCGGTCACCGGTTTTCCCGTCCCTGTAGCTTTTCGACAACCCCTGTCTTTCCCTAAGCCTGCAACGCTCCGTGTTGCTTTCCTTTTCCCTTTTAACGCCGCTTCCCTGGGCGGGCCAGCCTGGCCATAATCCTTTTCTCGTCATCCTGACGCATCAGCATCCTCTTGCGGAAATCCTCTCCCTGAGGCTGCCTTGCCTGTGCTGTCTACTTTACCAGGATCTCGCCGTCTCACAAGCAAGCGAAGCCATTACGGGAGGACTTTCAGAAAGTTCTGTACGCATAACCTGCTGTTTTACTTAACTTAAATTTTGCATGTTACTGATTTTTCCTGAGAAATCTTAAAGCAGGAATAGCCGATCGCTTACAAACCGCCGGGGGACCGTTGTAAGCCTGCCGCCAGGATTAACACAGCCTTTCGGCCATGTTCAGGTATAATCCCGGCAATTGCTTATCCTCTGACGGAGAAAACCGTTTTGACTAACTGGAATTATCAACTGACGCACTTTGTCACCAGCGCGCCAGATATCCGCCACCTTCCTGCCGACAGCGGCATTGAAGTCGCTTTTGCCGGTCGCTCTAACGCGGGGAAATCCAGCGCGTTAAATACGCTCACTAACCAGAAGAGCCTGGCGCGCACCAGTAAGACGCCGGGGCGCACCCAGCTTATTAACCTGTTTGAAGTTGCAGAAGGCAAGCGCCTGGTGGACTTGCCAGGCTACGGTTATGCCGAAGTCCCGG
>Ga0209371_1001803_pt1 | contig 13379 bp, 5 predicted proteins | sample AgamicAtAmrz_FD_187165 | JGI IMG/M metagenome (GOLD analysis project Ga0209371, IMG submission 187165) | Agave microbial communities from Guanajuato, Mexico - At.Am.rz (SPAdes) (version 2) | ecosystem: Host-associated > Plants > Roots > Rhizosphere | place: Guanajato, Mexico | collected 2012-06-07
TTTTCCAGCAGGTCGATGGTGCGGTCGATCAGGCGCACTTGCTCGAGCTGCTGCGCCGCCGCGCCCTGACCAACGACACCATGCCGGAAGCGAGGGTCGAGGAATTGCGGCTCGAAATGGAGCGCGCCGAGGCGCTGCGCCTACAGCCCCACCACATCCAGAGCTTCTTCGTCGAAGCGTTCCAGCATCTGGGTGGCAAGATCAAACGCCGGGAGGAAGGGCGTTGGGAGGTCACGCATGTTCCGGTGCGGATCCGCGAACGGGATCGACAGATCGGGACCGGCGCGCCGCTCCAGACACAATATGAGCGTATCTGCTTCGAGAAGGACAAGATCAATCAGCAGCCGGTCGCCGCCTTCGTTTGTCCCGGCCATCCGCTGCTCGAAGCCGTGATCAGCATGATCCGCGAACAGTATGAGCAGATCATGCGGCAGGGCGCGATCCTGGTCGATGACACAGATGCGGGTGATGCGCTGTCTGCGATTTTCCTGCTGGAACATGTTGTCCAAGACGGTCGCGTCACCAGCGCAGGCAAACCGCATGTGATCTCGCAGCGGCTCCAGTTCGCCGCGATCGACAAGGCGGGAAACACCTTCAACGCAGGCATCGCGCCGCATTTAAATCTGCGGCCGGCAACGCCGGAAGAGGGCGCCAGCGTGCGGGACCTTCTGGACGAGAGTTGGCTGACCACTGATCTGGAGAAGGCCGCGATCCGGTTTGCGACAGTCGAACTGGCCCAAGGCCATGTCGCCGAGGTCAAGGCGCGGCGTCTGCCCGAGATCGAAAAGGTTGAGCAGGAGGTACGCGCACGCCTCAAGAAGGAGATCAATTACTGGGACTCGCGCGCCTTCGAGCTGAAGGAGGAGGAGCGCGCCGGCAAGAAGACGCGGGTGAACTGGCAGAACGCGCAGCGCCGCGCCGAAGACCTGGCGGATCGGCAAAAGCGACGCATGGACCAGCTTGAGCGGGAGCGTTTCATCTCGTCGCAGCCCCCGCGTGTGCGGGGCGGCATGGTCGTCATCCCCCGGGGGCTGCTGCAAGAGCGCCAGGCACCGAGCATTCCGAACCATTTTGCAGAAGACCCGGCCGCGCGGCGCGAGATCGAGCTTGCGGCGATGGCCGCTGTCATGGCGGCCGAACGCGCGCTGGGCAACGAGCCGGCCGACGTCTCCGCCCAGAAGATTGGTTACGACATCGCGTCCCACGATCCGAGGTCGGGGCATCTGCGCTTCATCGAGGTCAAGGGGCGCATCGACGGCGCGGACAGCGTGATGGTCACGCGCCAGGAGGTCATTACTTCGCTGCACGAGCCGGAGAAGTTCATTCTGGCGATCGTCTCCGTCAACGCGGGCTTCGCTCACGCGCCGCGCTATGTGCGCGGCCCGCTCGTGGAACGGGAACCGTCGTTCCTTGAGACTGCGATCCAGTTTGACCTCCGACGCCTGCTGGAGCGGGCGCAAGAGCCGGCATAGGAGGTGACATGACCGGCATCGCGGATTTTTCCATCCTGGCCCCCGTGCCGCTGGAGCACCTTCAATCGGGCGGCGCTATCGCCGACGCCACGGGTTTCGTCGCCTTCGGATCGCGCAAATGGGAGCTGTTTCGCAAGGTCGATGAACTGCGAGGCGGCGCGCGGGTGCCGGTTCTGATCTATCCGTCACATGAGGATGTGCCCGCCAAGCTGAGCTTCGTCGTGTCCTGGCTGGGATGGTATGCCGGCTGCGAGGAAAGCGGTAACGGCAAGCATTCAAAGGGAATGGTGCATCGGCCGCCGACGACAGGCCAATATGCCGCCGACAATCAGGGCCACTGGGCGGTATTCTGGCATGTTTGCGATCTGCACGAGCTGCCCGCCGGGCAGCGGCTGCCGATCTCCGCGATCCAGACCATCAAGGGCGGCTGGCGCAAGACGGCGCCGCCGCGGGGACCGGAATTGGTCGCTACGCCGTCGACGGTGGAGCTTTCGCTATGAGCGTGAGCCACCAGATCGAAACAATTGCTGCCGATCCACCCGACTATTTCCGGTCGATCCAGGAGCGTGCGACCAAGCGCTGGGATCAGCTTGAAGCAGACCCGGAGCTGGCTGGCCCTTGGCACCAGCTCTTCAAGCAGGTCCAGAGCCCGCGGCACATCCTGTCCGAGTTGCTCCAGAACGCCGACGACGCCGGTGCCAGCGAAGCGCGGGTGTCAATCGAGGACGACCGCTTTGTGTTCGAGCACAATGGCGAGGACTTCATCGAGGCCCATTTCGCCTCGATTTGCCGCTTTGGCTATTCCAACAAGCGCGCCCTGCACACGATCGGCTTCCGAGGGATCGGATTCAAGAGCACGTTCAGCCTGGGCGATCGGGTTGAACTGTTTACGCCGACGCTGGCGGTGGCCTTCGAGCGCGTGCGGTTCACCCAGCCGCATTGGATCGACAGCCGTCATCCGACAACGGGAACCACGCGCGTCGAAGTGGCGATCGCCAACCCGCTGCTGGGCCGAGAAGTCGAGAAGAACCTTGACGAGTGGCTGAAGAGCCCCGTGTCGTTGCTGTTCTTCAAGAAGATCCGTCGCCTTCAGATCGGCGATAGTGAGGTGCATTGGCAGAGTCTCGGACCCGGCCCCATCGCGGAGAGCGAATGGATGGCCTTGGATCAGAAAGCCGAAGATCCCTTGCTCCTCGTGCGTTCGGGAGAGGAATCTTTTCCGTCAGAAGCGCTCGACGAGATCCGCCAGGAGCGGATGCTGGGGGCCGAGGATGGTGGTGATTTCCCGCCCTGCCGGGTGGAGATCGTGCTGGGCGCGAAGGGCCGCCTCTATGTCGTGCTGCCGACCGGCGTCGAAACGGCGCTGCCTTTTGCCTGCAATGCGCCCTTCATCCAGGATCCGGCACGTCTCAAGATCAAGGATCCGGAGACCTCGCCAACCAATCGCTGGCTTCTGAACCGCGCTGGCGCGTTAGCCGCCAGGACCATGATGGAGTGGCTGGAGCAGACGAAGACCGGCCCGCAGGACCGGGCGGATGCCTATGGACTGCTGCCGGATGTTGATCGGGAGGCCGCTACGCTCGAAGGGGCATGTGGTGCGATCGTCGAATTGGCGTTCGACGGCGCCGTAGAAGGCAAATCGATCCTCCTGACCGAGGAGGGAAGCCTGGTCGAGGCGAAGGCCGCGATCACCGTCCCACGGCCGATCTTTGACATCTGGCCGGCTGACCAAGCGATGGCGCTGCTCGATAAGTCCCAGCCGGCGCTTTGCCAACATGTCTCAGCCAAGAACCGGACCAAGCTCGTTCACTGGGGGTTGATCGAGGAGTTCTCGAAGTCGGACTTGCTTGAGCGTCTGCGCAGCAAGCATCTGCCGAAACCTGCGACCTGGCGCCATCTTCTGAACCTGTGGACCTATATCGCGCCAGAGGTGACGGGCTGGCAGTGCCATGATGCCGACGCCCTGCGGATCGTGCCCGTGCAGGGCAAGGAGGTGCTCTACGCGGCGTCGGAGATCGTCCGGCTCGGTGAAAAGAAGTTGCTTCAATCGGAGGAAGATTGGGAATTCCTTGCCAGCCATCTGATCGTCCTCAACCAGAACTGGACTCGATTCCTCGCCGATCAGCGCCGGGACAAGGCGGAGGGCGGAAGCCGCAACGATCCCGTCGAGGCGGCCTTCGCGGTGCTGGAGGAGATCGGTCTCGACGGGACGAGCGACGTCAACGCGGTGATCGAGCGGGTCGCCGCCGACTATTTCGGTTCCGGTCAGGCGAAACTCGTCGAGTGCGTCCAGCTTGCCCAGATCGCGGCCAAGCTTGGTGTCACGATCGGAGACTCTTTCCGATATGCCTGCGCTGACAGAACACTGCGGGCGATCAGTAATAGCGTGTTGTTCGACGAGAATGGCGCGCTGGAGGAGCTGCTGCCGGAGGCGGTCCGAAAGGCGCAACTTCTGCATGGCGACTATGTCGCGAGTTTCAAATCCTGCACGCGGGAGGATTGGCTGCGCTGGGTGTCGTCTGGCCGTTCGGGGCTTCAGACGATGGCGCCCCTGGTCCAGAAGCGGCAGAGCCTTTACGGGCGACAGCAGCTCACAGCGGAAGCGCAGGCGCGCGGCGCCCGCAGCGCGCTATACTATCCCTATGTCACCAACCAGTTCGTCATTGAGGACTGGGATTTCCCTGCGGACTATTGGCGGCATTGGGAGGTGCTGGCGAAGACGGACGCAGGCATCTGGACGAAGATCGTCGGCAAGATCCTGGATCAACGCGACACTTATTGGTCGCGGGCCGTCAGCGCTCGGCTGTTGCAGGTAGCGACCACAGGGTCCACGCGATCAATTTCATCAGAGCGCCTGCTGACCGACTGGCTGCTGAAGCTGCGGGCCAAGCCCTGCCTTCCGGATACCCGCAATATGGTCCAGCTTCCGGCGGATCTCGTGCGCAGGACGCCGGAAACGGAGGCGTTGATCGATGTGGAGCCTTTCGTGCATGGGCTGCTCGATCGCGAAACCACCCGCCCGCTGCTCGATCTTCTTGGCGTCCGCAGCACGCCGAGCGGTCCCGGGCGTCTGCTCGACCGGCTGCGCGCCCTGGCCAAATCCGACAAGGCTCCGGCCCATGAGGTCGAGAAATGGTATCGGCGCCTCGATCAGATGCTCGACGGATGCTCGACCGTCGACGCACAGAACATCAGAACCGCCTTCAAGACGGAGAAGCTGATCCTCGCCCAGGACGGGACGTGGGTGACGTCCGGCGGTGTCTTCCTGGCGGGGGACGAAGAGGACGTACCTGGCGCAGCGGTCGTGCGCGCGTCTGTGCTCGATCTCAGCTTGTGGCATCGTGTCGGTGTCGCTGATCGTCCATCGGCGGATCTGGCGCTGCAATGGCTCGGGGCGCTGGCTTCAGGAACGGTGCTGTCTTCCGACGATGCTCGGCGCGTCCGCACCCTGCTGGCTCGCTACCCGACCCGTATCTGGGATGAGTGCGGGCATTGGCTTAACCTCGTAGGTGAGTGGGCGCCGATTCAGACGCTCGCCTATGGACTGAGTATGCAGACACTGTTCCGTTGGAGTCACCTCCACGAATGGGTCAAGCGCAAGACCGCCGATTTTCAACGCCTATCGGGAGAGACCTTGCAGGCACGTCCTTTCTCGGCGTTGCCCGCGCTATCGGATTTTGTCGAAGAACGCTTCAATCAGCCGGCTCTCCTGACCGGTATGGAAGATCGCCGCGCCTGGCTCTCGGCGTTCGGAGCCCAACTCGGACGGATTGAACTTGCCGATGCCGCCGAGACCGAGCGTGTGCGAGCGCTTGCGGAAGCGGTCGCGGCGACGAGCTGGGTCCAGACCCCCAAGCTTGAGGTCGTACCCTATCTTGATGGAGTCCCCGCAGGGACGGCGCGTCTCACCGATATTCTGTGGCTCGACGGCAGGCTGTTCGTCAGCCCGCTGTCCAAAGCCAAGCTCGCCAAGCGCGTGCCGGAAGAGGTCGGCAGGAACCTCAGCGCAGATATTCGCTGGGCGCTGGCCTACGCGTTCGAGCGCTCGCCGGAGGACATCAGGGAGTATCTCGAGGAGAATTTCACCCTCGGCCCTGAGCACATCGTCGCACCGATGGCTCAGTCCGTCGCAGAATCCGGCGATAACGACGGCATCGTCGGTGTTGCAGAGGAGGCGCACACCGATGGCGAGCCTGTTGCTGCGGAAGATCTCTACCCGGAGGAGGATAAGAGCGAAACGCCGCCCGAAGCTGTGCCACCGGCCGGAGAGCCAGATCGAGAGCTGATCGAAACGGAGGTGGCGACCAGGCCGCGCGCTGCCACGAAGCCACCCCGTCCGAGCGTGATGGCCCGGTTTGCGTTGACCCAAGGTTATAAGGCTGATGGCGAAGATCGCTTCTTCCATTCGGATGGAAGCTGGATCGGTCGTGGCAACGGCACGCGCTTTCCGTGGGAGCGTCGGTCGGCGAGCGGCGAAATTCTGCGACACTACTATCCTAAAGACCATTGCCTGGAGCACGAACCGCTTCAGCTTGAAGCAGACGTTTGGGGCCTGCTGGAGCAGAAGCCGGACCTCTATTCGTTCATTCTCATCAACCCGGAAGGTGGTACTGTCGAAATGACGGGTTCCCGCCTGCGCGCTCTGCGCGACGGCGGGGAACTGACCATCCATCCCGCAACCTATAGGCTTGTGTATGACCTCGACGACTAACAATAAGAAGAAATTGATCGAGGTTGCGATCCCGCTTGAAGCGATCAACGCTGCCTCCGCACGCGAAAAGTCAATCCGGCACGGGCATCCGTCGACGTTGCATCTTTGGTGGGCGCGGAGGCCACTGGCAGCCTGCCGGGCCATCTTGTTCGCCCAACTTGTCGATGATCCGTCGAGCGATCTCGAGAAATTCCCCACGCATGCAGCGCAGGAGGCTGAGCGCAAGCGCCTGTTCGGCATCATCGAAGAATTGGTGAAGTGGGAGAATTCAACCAACGAGGAAGTGCTTGGACGTGCCCGCGCCGAAATCCGCAAGAGCTGTGGCGGCGAACTGCCGCCGGTCTATGATCCTTTCTCGGGCGGCGGGTCGATTCCGCTAGAAGCGCAGCGCCTCGGCCTGCCGGCCTATGGGTCTGATCTGAACCCAGTCGCGGTGATGATCGGCAAGGCGATGATCGAGATCCCGCCGAAGTTCAAGGATAAGGAGCCGATCCATCCGCGCGGGAAGGACCGGCAGTTCTATCGCAACGCAGAGGGGCTCGCGGAGGACGTTAAATACTATGGCGAGTGGATGCGCGAGAAGGCGTGGGAGCGCATTGGGCATCTTTACCCGCAAGTGGACTTGCCCAAGCATTTCGGCGGCGGCAAGGCGACCGTCGTTGCCTGGATATGGGCGAGGACCGTTCCGAGCCCTGACCCCGCATTTGCAGGTGTGCCGGTGCCAATTGCATCGAGTTTCCTGCTTACCCCTATGAAAGGTAAAGAGGCGTGGATCGAGCCAGTAGTAGACAAAGCGGCGAAGACCATAGTCTATAAAATTAGGCAGGGCGGAACGGTCGACGAATTGAGTAAAGCCAAGGACGGCACTAAGTCGGGACGTGGTGCGAATTTCGTATGCGTTCTGTCCGGGACAGCAATAACTCCCGAATATGTGAAAGAGACCGGACGTGGTGGGAGGATGGGGCAAGCGCTTATTGCCATAGTGGCAGAGGGAAAAGGCGGCAGATATTTTGTCGAGGCCACGGCTAACCATGAGGCGATAGCATTTTCCACCAAACCAAGTTGGAAGCCAGAAACGGCACTGCCCGCAGACCCTCGGAATTTTTGGACGATCGACTATGGGCTGACAACATTTGGAAGTCTTTTTACGGATCGCCAGTTGGTAGCTCTGAATACCTTTTCTGACTTGATTGAAGAAGTCAGGCAGAGGGTAGAAGAGGATGCATTAGCGGCTGGCTTGTCGGCGGATGGTGTGGAGCTGCGAAACGGCGGAACTGCCGCGAAAGCCTATTCCGAGGCTGTAAGTGTGTATTTGTCTTTTCTGATTTCTAAACTCGCTGATAAGGGATCAACTATTTGCACCTGGGATGCCGGACCTGCATCTAACAAATCGGCCTCAGGACGATCAGCGCGAGTGGCTACGGTTCGTGTGACTTTTGGGCGGCAGTCGCTACCGATGACCTGGGATTTCGCAGAGGTTAATTTCTTCAGCTCGTCGGTGGGCGCGCTAGAGACGGTCTTGAAAACACTCGCAACTCCAATCCAATATTTTCCGCCTCAAGCTCCTTCTGGATCCATTGTGCAGCATGATGCGCAGACGGTTGATCTTCCTGCGGGCGCCGTGATTTCGAGCGATCCACCATACTATGACAACATCGGTTATTCCGACTTGTCGGACTTTTTCTTTTGTTGGTTGCGCCCGTCTTTGAGGAAGATTTTTCCAGATATTTTTGGCCTCCTGGCTACGCCGAAAACGGAGGAGCTTGTTGCAACCCCCTACCGTCATGAAGGAAAGGGTCCCGCTGAGGCATTTTTTTTGGCAGGAATGCGTTCCGCCATTCGCAACATGGCTTTGAAGTCGTCGGATAAATTTCCGGCGACGATTTACTATGCTTTCAAGCAAAGCGAAGTCTCGCAAGAAGGTATTAGTTCGACCGGCTGGGCGACTTTTCTCCAAGCTGTAATCGAGGCGGGTTACGCGGTTGTGGGCACTTGGCCGGTCAGAACGGAGATGGCAAGTCGGATGATTGCTTCCGGAACGAACGCTCTTGCAAACTCGGTGGTTTTGGTTTGCCGGAAGAAGGAAGCCACTGCCGAAACCATCACTCGTGCTGAGTTCATCCGCGCGTTGAAGCGCGAGCTACCGCCATCCATCGCCGAGCTTCAGGCCGCCAATATCGCGCCGGCCGACATGCCGCAATCGGCTATTGGCCCCGGCATGGGGGTGTTCTCCCGCTACAAGGCCGTTCTGGAATCGGACGACAATCCAATGAGCGTGAAAACCGCGCTTCAGCTCATCAACAAGGAACTCGACGAATATTTAGGCGGTATCCAAGGGGAGTTCGATGCGGACACCCGATTCGCCATCACTTGGTTCGAGCAGCACGGGAACGGCAAGGGGGACTATGGTGCTGCCGACAACCTTGCCCGCGCAAGGGGTATCGCCGTCGAAAGCGTCAAGCATGCCGGCATCGTCGATAGCGCCGCAGGCAAGGTACGCATCCTTGCCCGTGACGAACTGCGCGAGGATTGGGATCCAGAAGAAGACCGACATCTGACTGTATGGGAGTGCCTTCAGCATCTAGTTCGACTGCACGAGAAGGACGGTATCTCACATGACACCGCTGTCCTCTTGAAGAAGATCATCACTCAGGCCGAGGCGATCAAAGATCTTGCCTACTGCCTTTACGACATCAGCGCAAACAAGCGGAAGGACGCGAAGGAGGCTACAGCCTATAACGCCCTGATCGCAGATTGGACCGAGCTAACTAGAGCCGCAGCGGCCATCCACGACACAAACGGAAATCGTCAGATCCGTCTGGATATTTAAGGGGAATAGAACGTGGCAAAAAGCACGCGCCAATATGTGTTTGAAGGAATGGAGCTGCTGCCGGCGGCGCTGGTTCCCTTCGTTGAAAAGCGGCTCGAAACCTCTCTCAAGGGGCATTGGCAAATTCAGGTCATCGAGAAACTGCCAAGCCTACGGCCAAACAGCAACGGTGAGGTCGGCTGGGATCAAGCCGCGCTGTTGAATGCGATGGATCGCTTCTGGAGTGAGGCGTTTAAGGCAGTTCTCGGCCGCGCTGAACGCTCGCTGGTCAACGAACTGAGCGATGTCCGCAACAAGCTCTCGCACAACGAGAACTTCACTTATGATGATGCCGAGCGGGCACTCGATTCCATGCGCCGGCTGATGGAGGCAATCAGCGCTGGCGAGACGGCCGAGCAACTCAGCAAGATGCGCGACACCATCCTGCGAACTAAGTTCTCAGAGCTGCAGCGCAATGAGGAACGGCGTAAAACTCAGCGCCTCGAAATCTCAGTCGAGACGGTCGCGGGGCTATTGCCATGGCGCGACGTGGTCGAGCCTCACCAGGATGTCGCCACCGGAGAGTTTCAGCAGGCGGAGTTCGCGGCTGACCTTGCCAAAGTGCATTCGGGGAGCGCCCCGCCGGAGTACCGCGATCCACGCCAGTTTTTCAGCCGCACGTATCTGACGGAGGGACTAAGCACTCTGTTGGTCGGCGCTGCAAAGAGGCTGTCTGGCGGAGGCGGCGATCCTGTGGTGGAGTTGCAAACCAACTTTGGCGGTGGCAAGACGCATTCGATGCTGGCCCTCTATCACATGGCTGGTCCGTCGCTCGTTCAAGATCTCTCCGGCCTAGACCAATTGCTTGAGAAGAATGGCCTCAGCGTACCCCAAGATATCAAACGTGCCGTACTAGTCGGCACATCACGGGGACCCCAAGACGTCCTCAATATCGATGGCGGTCAAAAAATTCGCACCACTTGGGGTGAGCTGGCCTGGCAGCTTGGCGGCGCGGACGCTTTCGCCATGGTGGCGGAGAATGACGCCAGCGGGATCGCGCCGGGCTCGAACCTCCTCGAGGCGCTCTTCAAGAAATATGCGCCTTGCCTGATATTGATTGATGAATGGGTTGCTTATCTGCGTCAAGTCTACAAGGTTGAGGGGCTGCCGTCCGGATCGTTCGACGCGAACCTGTCCTTCGTGCAATCGCTGACTGAGGCGGTGAAAGCCAGCCCTGGCACCCTGCTTGTCGCCTCCCTGCCGGCCTCGCAAATTGAGGTGGGCGGTGAAGGCGGTCAGGAAGCGCTGGCGCGCCTTAAGCAGACTTTCAGTCGCGTGGAATCCTCATGGCGGCCAGCGAGCCAGGAGGAGAGCTATGAGATCGTCCGGCGGCGGCTGTTCAAGGAAATCCCCGGCGATAGGTTTCATCATCGCGACAACACACTGAAGCAGTTCGCGAAGCTTTATAGAGAAAATACCAACGACTTTCCGCAAGGCTGCGCCGACGAAGATTACCGTCGGAAGCTAGAAAAGGCTTATCCTATCCACCCCGAACTGTTTGACCAACTCTATACAAGTTGGGGGTCTCTCGAGAAATTCCAGCGCACGCGCGGCGTACTGCGTTTGATGGCACAGGCTATTCACGAACTTTGGATGAATGCGGATCCATCTGTGATGATCATGCCTGGCAGCGTCGCAGTGAGCTCTCCTCGTGTTGAGCCGGAATTGCTCCATTACCTCGATGTTAGTTGGCAGGCGATCATCGCCGGCGACGTCGATGGTACGACGTCCACCCCTTACAAGGTCGACCAGTCAGCGCCGAATCTAAATAGATATTCCGCGACCCGACGTGTGGCTCGTGCGATCTTCATGGGAACGGCGCCGACCCATCAACAGCAGAACACCGGCCTCGACGACAAGCAGATCAATCTTGGTGTCGTGCAGCCCGGCGAGCGCCCGGCAATTTTTGGTGACGCATTGCGTCGGCTGACGAACCAAGCCAAGTTCATGCACGCCGATCTCGGCCGATATTGGTACTCGATGTCGGCTAGCCTCAACCGCATTGCAGCGGATAAGGCTGCGCAGATCGAGCCAGCATTAGTTGATGTGACGATCGACGCCGAGTTAGTTAAGTATGTGAACGGTCTCGGTGATCGTGGTCACTTTGATGCAATTCAGGTCGCACCAGCATCCTCGGCGGAGGTTCCGGATGAGGCCGGAGGTGTGCGCGCCGTCGTGCTGGGCGTCAAACATCCGCACAACGGACGCGACGGCTCTGAAGCGTTGGTAGAGGCGAAGGATATTCTCACTCAGCGGGGCAGTACACCGCGTGTCTATCGCAACATGCTGGTCTTCATAGCCCCGGAGGCCCGGCAACTCGACCATTTAAGGGATGCCGTTCGGGCTAGCTTAGCGTGGGGCGGAATTGTACGTGACAAGGATCGTCTTGAACTCCGGCCAAGCGACCAGAAACTCGCCGAGGCGAAGTTCGCCGAAGCGACGGAGACGATGAGAACCCGTCTGAAAGAGGCATGGTGCTATCTGCATTATCCTGTTCAGGAGAGTGCACAGGCGGACTGGGAGTGGGTGTCCGGGAAGATACCAGCTCAGGACGGGTTATTGGCACGCGCAAGCAAGAAGCTGGTAGCGGAAGAGGGTCTGCTTGTCGAATTGGGACCCTCGCGGCTAGATCGCGATCTTCAGAAATACATTTGGAACGGCAAGCCTCATTTGTCCCTCAGGGACCTGCGAGAATACATGAACCGCTACCTGTACTTACCGCGGATCAAGGGCCAGGATGTTTTGATCAGGTCGATACATGCAGCGGTGAGCGGGATGTTGCCGGGGTCATTTGCCTATGCGGAGCGGTGGGACGAAACCGTCGACAACTATGTTGGCTTGGCGATTGAGCGTTCTAGCAATTCGGTGGTGGTCATCGACAGTGACAGCGTAATTGTGGATCCAAAAGTTGCGGAACGACATCGACCTGCGCCGACCCCACCTACACCTGGGCCCGGGGGCGGACCCAGCGGTCCAGGCGGCCCTGAGGTTGGCGACGCCGGCGATTTACAACACTCAGCGCCCACTGATCAGAAGCCCACAAGGTTTGCGGGCGCCGTGATGATCTCATCAGATCGTCCTGCGAGAGATATCCACCAAGTGATAGAAGGCATCGTGGAGCAGCTTACGGTTTTGCGTGGTAGCGAAGTGAAGCTGAGGCTAGAGATTGTTGCGGACGTACCCGATGGCCTTGATCGGTCGAAGGTTCGAACATTGATTGAGAACGCGAACACACTTGGGTTTGTCGAAAAATCGATCGAATGACATGACTTCCAGCGATTATCTAGTCGCTTCGAAAAGCAGCGGAATTCAACTTATAAAGTGTGATTGGTCAGGGTCATGCCTTGACCATCACTAGCTTCGTAGCAGAGACAAAGGCGAATTCGTAAAGCGCCATCGTTGGACATGACCTGCGAAGGTGCCTCAGAGGTACGCGCGGTCAACGATCACTTTCAATGATTTCGGATCGCGGGGGTATCTAGCGACGCGTCCGCGGCCGGACAAGTTCCTGACTTTGAGCCCTGATCCCCCTTCCCACTCTGTCCTCAAAGCGTATTCATTCAACCATTGGAATAATCTAGGGAAGTGTCGATTTGGTCCGACATTGATCCTTCCGCGGATATCGTTGTCGAGATAAATGCGCTTCAGAACCGCCCGCAGAAATACGTGTAGCTCAATCTCCACAACTCCTTCCTCTGAGCTGCTATCCCATGCGACCGCCTCCATGGCATGGAGTATCTGGTTTGCAGTTAAGTCATCGACGTTTCGAACCATGCTATCATTTGTCACCAGCTCAATGACGTCATCGGCCGACACGCTTGTGCCCAGGGTGTCGATATCTAAGGCTTCTATGAGGAGCTCGCGGTTTTTCTCTCCAGACCACTTTCCTCTTAGTTGCTCGAGCAAGTTGTCAAATCGAGCGCTCGGAGAAGAGCCCCCGACAACGAGTTCGACGCCGAACGCTTCGAGCCAGGCTGCCTTGATCTCGCGGATCACCTTGCCCAAGGCTTTGGACGCCCCAATCATCTCATTGTAATTATATGCTCTGTCGTACATTTTTGCCCTCGACGTCTTATACTGAAAATTACTGGACGAGGGTAATATATGTGCGGTGACTGTTTTCGTCGACGCCGGACGGGGTCAAGTGTCGAAATATCAACGGTTTAGAAAATCAGAGGCTGGGAGCAGGTTCGATTCCCTTCAAGGCGAGGACCGATCTTCAAGATCAAACCGAAGCGTCCGCTCATTCTACTCCGACCTTGTGCGATTGCTTCACGAAATCGATAAATGCGCGCAATGGCGCGGGCACAAGGCGCCGCCCAGGGTA
>Ga0209371_1001809_pt1 | contig 13346 bp, 10 predicted proteins | sample AgamicAtAmrz_FD_187165 | JGI IMG/M metagenome (GOLD analysis project Ga0209371, IMG submission 187165) | Agave microbial communities from Guanajuato, Mexico - At.Am.rz (SPAdes) (version 2) | ecosystem: Host-associated > Plants > Roots > Rhizosphere | place: Guanajato, Mexico | collected 2012-06-07
GACGGGAGGAGAAGGCGGAAACCGCGAGCCCGGCCGAGACGGCGGCGGTCACCATCGACGATGTGCCGCCAAGAAACACCTCCGTCCACGCAATCGCAGCCGCATCCAGGGCGCGGGTGGCGATGTCACGCACGCCACAGGCGGGCGAGAGCGCCGCCAGCCGCAGGGGTTCACCCTGACGGTGTTCGAATTGCGGGGTTGCATACCAGCCGAAATGTTCCGGCCCGAGCACCTCGCCGTCGCGCCGATCATCCTCGCGCCGGATGATTGCCGCATCGATCTCCCCACGGTCGAAGGCATCAAGCAGGGATCGGGAATGATCCATGCGCACTTCGATCGTAAGCCCGGGGTCGTGGTCGTTGAGGCGTGCAAGCAGGGTCGGAACCTCCGGTCCCGCCACATGGGCGGCGATGCCAAGGCCGAAGCGGCGGCGCGGGGAGGAAAGGCCCGCCAGCGCCCGGTCATGCGCGGCGAGAAACTCGCGGGCGGGCGCGAGAAACACCGCACCCTGCGCTGAAAGCCGCACCGAACGCGGTGTGCGTTCGAGCAGCCGCTGGCCGAGCCTGTCTTCCAGCCGTTTGAGCTTGACGCTGATGGCACCCTGGGTGGTGCCGAGCGCTTCGGCAGCACGGGTGAAGCTTTGCATATCGGCGATGGTGACGAAGGCTTCGACGGCTTCCACATCCAGCGTGCTCATATCGATTATTCCAATTTGTTGTCTCTGAAATAGCCAATCATCCAATTCAGTTATGGTCAAGCTTTGTCTAGCGTGCCTCCTCCAAAGATCGGTTTTCGCAGTGGCGAACCGACCCATGAAAGGCTGAAGAATGACCCTTGCCGTTACCGCCCCAGCGGGCAGCAGAAGCGCCATGGCGCTCGCTGCCGTTTGTCTCTCCGCCCTGATGTTCGGACTGGAAATCTCCAGCGTTCCGGCGATCCTGCCAACACTGGAACAGGTGCTGCACGCGGATTTCCGTCAGCTTCAGTGGATCATGAATGCCTATACCATCGGCGTGACGATGGTGTTGATGGCGACGGGCGCGCTGGCAGATCGCTTCGGCCGTAAACGTGTCTTTATCGCCAGTATCGTCGCTTTCGCGCTTTCCTCTCTGGCCTGCGGAATGACGGAAAATGTCTCGGTGCTGATCGGCGCCCGTTTCCTTCAGGGGCTGAGCGGCGGGGCGATGCTGGTGTGCCAGATCGCCATCCTGTCGCATCAGTTTCGCACGGCCCGCGAACGCGGCATGGCGTTCGGCTGGTGGGGCATCGTCTCTGGCGTGGGGCTGGGTTTCGGCCCGATCATCGGCGGCGCCATCGTTGCGTTGTGGAGCTGGGAATGGGTGTTCCTCGTTCACGTCGTGCTTGGCGCGGGAACATGGCTGCTTGCCGCCGGCGGCGTCGGAGAATCGCGCGATCCGGAGGCGGCGCGTCTCGATCTTGCCGGCATGGTCACCCTTTCGGTCGCCGTTTTTTGCCTTGCCTTTTTCATCACGCAGGGACCCGCGCTCGGTTTTGTGAGCCCGGCGGCGCTTCTGATCCTTGGCGTCGCGGCTGCGAGCTTCATTGCCTTCGTGATTGCTGAAAAGCTTAGTTCAAGACCGATGTTCGACTTCTCCGTGTTCCGCATCCGGCCTTTTTCCGGGGCGATCATCGGTTCTGCGGCGATGAATATCAGCTTCTGGCCGTTCATGATCTATCTGCCGATCTGGTTCCAGGCTGGCCTCGGTTATGACAGCGTCACCGCCGGCCTCGGCCTGCTTGCCTATACGCTGCCGGCGCTGGTGATGCCGCCGCTGGCGGAGCGCCTGTCGCTGCGCTACCAGCCGCGTCTCGTCATTCCGGCCGGGCTGTTCACCATCGGCCTCGGTTTCATGCTGATGAAATTGGGAAGCGACGTCGAAAATGCGAGCTGGCTCACCATGCTGCCCGGCTGCATCCTCGCCGGTATCGGGCTCGGGCTGACCAATACGCCTGTTACCAACACCACCACGGGAGCGGTTTCCCCCGCCCGTTCCGGCATGGCCTCGGGTATCGACATGAGCGCCCGGATGATTTCGCTCGCCATCAACATCCCGATCATGGGCTTTATTCTGGTGGAGGGCGTCCGGGCTTCGCTTCAGGCGAACCTGCCGTCCGGTGCGGATGTGCATGAATTGCAGTCGCTGGCAGAAAAGATCGCGGCGGGAACTGCCGGCACCTCGGCGGGCGTTTCGGAAGAACTCGTCCATCGGGCGCTTGCGGATGGGTTCGGCCTCGTCATGCTCTATGCCGGCATCAGCGTCTGGCTGCTCGCCGCCATCAGCTTCACGATCTTCGGCCCGGCGCGAAAGCCTGCCCAAGGTTAGGGCGACGGCTGCAAAAGGGAAGGCTATTTCCTCCGCCCCAGCAGGACCATGAGCAGCGGTGCGCCGACGAGAGCGGAAACCAGGCCGGCGGGCAATTGGTACGGAAAGGCTGCCATTCGCCCCACCCAGTCGGCAAGCACCATCAGGCAGCCGGCGGCGAGTGCCGCGGCGATGAGATGCGGGCCGGCGCGGCGAAATCCGATTTCACGGGCAAGGTGCGGCCCCATCAGCCCGGCAAAACTCAAGGGGCCGATGATGAGCGTCGCCGCCGCCGTCATGGCGGCCGCCAGAATGAACAGTGCAGCCCGTGCCGACGGAACATGGACGCCGAGTTCCCGCGCCGCACCCGCGCCGAGCGGCAGCAGGGTAAGCCACCGGTGCGCCAGAATGGCCATGGTTGCGAAAACCACTGCGCAGACGACCGCGATCCGGGCGGTGAAACCATCGACGAGATAGGTCGAGCCTCCCATCCAGCGAATGATCATCATGGCGCGCGGGTCGCCGCCGGCGGCCAGCACGCCGATCACCGCGTCGAGCATGGCCGTCAGCACCACGCCGGTCAGAAGAACACGCTCGGGCGTGAAGCCCGACCTGAGGCCGAGCGACAGGATGGCGAAAAGAACCACGGCGGCGCCGGCGCTTGCAAAACCCAGTTGCAGCATCGGCCCGGAAGCGGTGAAGGCGAAAAGCGCGACGGCCATGCCCAGCGTCGCACCGGCTGAAACGCCAAGTACTTCCGGGCTTGCTATCTCGTTGCCGGTCAGACGCTGGAGAATGGCGCCGGCTGCGCCAAGCAGGCTTCCGGCTGCGAAGGCCGCGACGGCCCGTGGCCAGCGATAGGGCAGGATTTCGGTCCATTCACCGACAGGCAGCAAACCCCAGCTTCCATCCGGCGCACGGCCGAAAAGAATGGCGGCCGTTACGCCCGCAACCAGCAGGCCAACGAAAGACAGGACCATGATGGGGGAAAGGCGACGCTGCTTAATGATGCCCGGCGGCGGAGCGGGCAATTCCCTCTGCATGGCTTTCAGGCGGGGCAGCAGAAACAGCACCAAAGGCGCGCCGAACAGGGCCGTCATGGCGCCGGTCGGTATCAGCCCGCCGGTGATATCCGAAAGGCGTTTGACGATTTCATCCGTCAGAAGCAGCAGGCCTGCGCCGATGAGCGGAGACCAGAGGATTTGCTGGGCGATGCGGCGGGCACCCGCAAGCCGCGCTATGGCGGGTGCGACAAGGCCGACGAAACCGATGACGCCGACGGCGCTGGTGACAAGCGCGGCCAAGGAGACCGCGATCGATACCGCAAGAATCCGCAACCGCACGACGGAAAGGCCGAGCGCTCCGGCGCTGACATCCCCCAGTTCCATCAGCGATAAAGGCCGCATGATCAGCCCGGCAAGCGCGGTCAGGACCAGAATTTTCGGAAAGAGTGTGACGGGAACGGCCCAGCTTTGCAGAGACAGCGACCCCGCGCCCCAGATGAACAGGCCGCTCAGATACCGTTCGTTGAGGAGGACCAGAATGGCCGAGGCGGCGACGCACCAGATGCCGATCATCAGACCGGCGAGGACGAGCGACAGCGGTGAAAATCCGCGTCTTGCGCCGATGGAAAACACCGCAACGGCGGCCAATGCGCTGCCCGCCATCGCCACCACATCGCGGCTGATGCCTTCCAGAGTGGGAAAGGCGAACATGGTTGCGGCAACGGCAAGATTGGCGCCCGCTGAAATGCCGAGCGTCGAGGGCGAGGCGAGGGGGTTGCGCAAAGCCTGCTGCAACAATGCGCCGGCCAGAGCCAGCGCAGCGCCGGCCAGAAGCGCCGTCACCATGCGCGGCAGGGTGGAATAGAGCAGCATGAGCCGCTCAACATCATATTGCGCACCGTCGCCGCTCAATCGATGCAGATCCGGCCAGATATCGCTGACGGCAAAGATGGCGCCGAGGAGGAAGAGGCTGGCGGCAACACCGGCGGGGGTGAGGAGGCGCAGGAGGACCGGCGGCATCAGGCGTGGCTTTCCAGATGATCGGTCACCAGACGGGCAAACCGCATGGCTTCCTGCACCATGCCGAACATCAGCACGCCGGGAAGGGTGGAGACCCCGCCCGCCCGGACGAAGGGCAGGTTGCTCCAGAGCGGGCTTTGATCGAGCCGCGAGAGAATGTCGGGCGGCGTTAGCGGTTCGAAGGCGATGAGCCGGGCATCCGCCGAAAGGACGGCCAGCGCCTCCAGCGCGATGGTTTCGAACCCCCAATAATTGGTCTTTTCCGGCCAGGCATTGGCAAGACCGATCTTTTCCATGGCGCCCTGATAAAGACCGGGGCCGCCATAGACCCGCGCATGGCGCTCATCCATGAAATTGATGACGGCGACCGGCGGCGGCTGCAATTTTTCAAGCCGGCGGCGGCAATCGTCAAAGCAGGCTTCGGCCCGTGAGAGGAAATCCTCTCCCCGCTGCTCCCTGTTGAGGGCCGCGGCAAGCTTGCGGGTCGCGGCGTAGGACGCCGTCAGGGCGTCGCTCTCCGGTGTATAGATGGGAAATTCCATCACCGGAGCGATCGACTGTAATTTCGGGGTAAGCGAGGCAAGGAAAGGCGTTGACAGGATGACGTCGGGCTTCAGCCTCGCCAGCACTTCGAAATTGATTTCGGCGGTCAAGCCGAGGTCGGCCACGCCTTCCGGCATGGCAGGCTCCACCATCCATGTGTCCCAGTCGGCGCGCGCGGCGATTGCCGCCGGCGCGGTGCCGAGCGCGAGCAGGGTGGAGGCAAGCCCGTAATCGAGCGAGACGATGCCACCCTTCGGCATCGCCGCTTTCACCCCGCTCTGCCATGGCAGGGTCAGCGCCGTGGCCATCAGCAGCCGGCGAGTGGGCGAATGGTCAGGCATCGTGCGTGTCCCGGTTTTGTCCGCAGGGCAGGGGACAGCTTGCGCCGCATCCGCCAATGGTGGGGATCATGTATCGCAGGCAGCACACGCGCCTGTTGCCCTTGACCACCATGCCGGACATGGGATTGCGGCTGCCATCCGGCCACAGGGGATCATCGATCACCGCCCGGCAGGCGCGTGCGAGCGCCGGATCGGCCTGCGCCTCGATTTCCCCGATGATCCACGACAGATAGACGGCGGCATTGTTCCACAGCAATTTGGGAGCAAGTTTCGCAGCCCTGGCGATGGAGGGAATGAGTGCCGCGAGGTGATCGCGCAAGAGCCCATGCAGATCTTCGGGCACGGATGCCTTGCCGGCCTGATCGCCGGCATGGGGGAGCAGGAATGCGACCGGCAGGGCGTTTTCCGGATCGATGATCACGCTCAGATCGCCGAGAGCCAGAGGCAGGCGGCGGCCGTGAACGAGACGGCAGACGGTGGGCGTGATGGTCAGCAGGCTGAAGTAATAAAGTGTCCAGAGCGATGCCGTGGCTCTCGGGTCGGCGTCCGGATGGGCGGCGTGGTGGCGGGTCATCAAGTCGCAAAAAACATCTTCGCAGGCAAGCTGCCGGCAGGGCAGAACCTCCGCACCGCAGGACGGTGCAAGCAGGAACTTGTCCGTGCAATAGCCGAAAGAGCCGACGGACGCGAAGTCCGGCAGCCTTTCATGCGCCGATTGCGGGCAGGGCGCCATGGTCTTCGCCATGCGCCCCGCCGCCGGGTTGCCGCCTGCGGTCGCCACGGTTACCAGCGATATTTCAGGGACGCCGTGATGTTCCTGCCCTGACCGAGATAGCAATAACCGTCCGTGCAGGCGACATTGCGGTCGTCGGCGATGTTGCGGACGTTGAAGGAGGCGACGAGGCCGTCATAATCCTTGTCGAGCGCGCCGAAATCGTAGGAAAGAGCGGCATCGAGATAGATTGCGGCATCGTTCTTCGCGATGTTTTTGGTGCTGGTATAGCTTTCGCCGACATAGCGCAGGCCCGCTCCGGCCGAGAGGCCATGGAGAGGCGTATCTTCCTGGAAGGTATAGTTCGCCCAGAGAGAGGCCACATGGGTCGGCACCGAGGAAGGCGTATTGCCGGCATCGTCGCCCGCCGTGATCCTGGAATGGGTGTAGCTATAGGCGGCGATCACATCCCAGCCGGTGGCGATATTGGCCTTCGCCTCCAGTTCGATCCCCTTGTTGGTCACCTCGCCGAGCGAGCGGAATATCAGGCCGGCGGGATCGATCGCCACGGGCTTGTTCTTTTCCGCCAGATGATAGGCGACCGCCGAAAGCATGATGTCGGTTCCGGGCGGCTGATATTTCACGCCCAGTTCGAACTGTTCGCCTTCGGTGGGCTTCAGCGTTTCGCCGGTGGCGGAAAGCTTGGTAACCGGATCGAAGGAGGTGGCGTAGCTGAAGAAGGGCGAAACGCCGTTGTCAAAGGCATAGAGCGCGCCTGCCTGAACGGTGAAGGCGTCCTTCTGCACGTCTTCGGTCACAGGGCCCTGCCGGGTCTGGTCCACCCAGGTCTGCCGTCCGCCGAGGGTGAAACGCCATTTGTCGATCTCCATCTGGTCGAGGGCATAAAGCCCGACCTGCCGCAGATCGGCTTCCGACTGATAGGCGCTGTAGGCGGGCGTGGGTCCGGAGAAGCCGTAGCGCGGATTGGCGATATCGAAGTCGAAGGCGGAGCCGCCGGATGCATAACCATAGGCGAATGAAGATTTCACATTGCTGTAATCGAGGCCGGTCAGCAGCGTATGGGAAACGGGGCCGGTGTCGAAGCTCCATTCAAGCTGGTTGTCGGCCTGGAAGGCCTTCATGTCGTCGCGGATCGCCCAGGGATCGCGATGGGCAACCGTGCCGGTCCAGCTCGATACGCCGAGATAACGGCTGCGCAGATCCATATGCGAATAACGCAGATTCTGCCTGAAGGTCAGGGTATCGTTGAATTCGTGCTCGAAATTATAGCCCACCTGCTGCTGGCGGATCTTCTGATAGTCGTAGTCGGGATCGCTTCCCCGCAGCCGCAGGACATTGCCGGCGGGATCGGTCAGTGCCGCGACCGAAGCGTCGGTTTCGGTAGACTGGATGAGCCCGTAAACGGTGAGGCTGGTCTGGTCGGACGGCTTCCAGGTAAAGGACGGCTGAAGGAAATAGCGGTCGTCGGCAATATCGAAATTGGTGTCGCCGGCGCGCGCCAGCCCGACCACGCGGTATGACAGTGTGCCGTCAGCGTCTATCGTGTCGCCGATATCGAAGGCGGCCTGCTTGCGGGTTTCCGTGCCGTAAAGCGCCTCAACCTCGCGGATGCGCGTGCCGTTTGCGAGCTTCGACGTCTTGTTGACGATGCCGGCGGGCGTGCCTGCGCCATAAAGAATGGAGATCGGGCCACGGACGATTTCCACACGCTCCAGCGAATAGGGATCGGTGCGGAACATGCCGTAGTTCAAATAGGGCTGACGCAGCCCGTCCTTGTAATCGCCCATGGTGGTGGCGTCGTAACCGCGAATATAGATCTGGTCGAAGCGCGGGTCGAAGCCGGCGGCGGTGCCGGTGGTGACGCCGGCGGAGTAGCGCACGGCCTCGATGATGTCCTGCACGCCGCGCTGCTGCATTTCCTTTTTGGTGACGACCGCAACCGAGCGGGGCGTCTCGATGAGCGGCGTATCGAGCTTGGTGGCGCCCGAGCTGTTCTTGGCCGCCACGGTGGCGTTGTCACCACCGCCCCTGTTGCCTGTCAGTTCGATGGGCTGGAGCAGGGTGGAGCCCGCAACCGGCGCTGCTGCGGCGCCAGGGTTGCTGAGCCGCACGGTGTTGGCGCTGGTGAAGGTGTAGGAAAGGCCGGTGCCGGCAAGCAGGCGCGTGAGGGCATCCTTGCGGCTGAACGCGCCTGTGACACCCGCCGTCCTCACTGTTACCGGAATTTCGCCGTTGAACACGACATCGACACCGGTGATGGAGGAATAACGCACCAGCGCGCTCGAGAGCGGCTGCGGCGCGATTGAAAATTGCAGCGCGCTTGCCTGCGTCGCCGTCTGTGCGGCGGCCGGCAGAGGGCCGGTCAGGGCAAGGCCGGCGACGGTGGCGAGAAGCAGGATATGAGATGATCCGGTTGCTGAATGACGGTGGCTGAAATGATTTTTACGCTTAGACACGGTAATATACCTTCCCCTGCTCCTGTTGCCGCAATGACGGCCTCAAAACACGAGTACGATTCTGTTTGCGCAAAACCTCGGTCCCCGGACAAAATTTTTTTAAGCGCGTGTGCAGGCAATGCCCCTGGAGTGTTTTTGCGTTTCCGGACGGAACCGCGCGCCGCTTTTCCCTGAAATGCTCTAGCGCTGGCGGATGACCGACAGCCAGGGGGAATAATCGGTGACCGTGACGGGCAGGCCTTCTTCGAGGATCTGCCCGATCTTTTCCCGGCGTCTGACATCGACGATCATCGTCACCGGCTGTCTGCCGAGCGCATCGCCCACAACGATCATGCGGCCGCGACGCCATTGCTCCAGTCGCGCGACGACCTCTTTGAGGGGCGTCGAGATGAAGACCAGCTTGCCCTGCCGCCAGGCAAGCCGCGTCTCGATATCGGTTGCTTCGGGTCGCGAGAGAACACCGTCCCGGTAGGAGATGCTGTAACCGGCCTCCACCGCCTGCCGCGACTGTCTGGCGGCGACCTCGACGGCATGTTCGGCCACCGAAACCGAGACGGAGGAACCCGCGCGACAGACGGAAAAGGCGGTGCCGAGCGCCGTGGTCACCAGGTCTTCCGTAATCACGGAAAATGGCCGGTTGCGATCCGGCGCAACCCGGAAGAACGCCTCACCCGACAGCAGCGTGATCTGCCGTCGTTGCGGGGTGAAATTCACGGAAATGGCGCTCGATGTGGAAAGCTCGACGGTCGAACCGTCGGAAAGTGCGATGCTGCGGGTCTCGCCAATCGCGGTTTCATAGTCACCCGCCGGGCGTGTCGCCTGCCACGCTGCGGCTCCGACACCGCCGATTAGCAGAAGTCCCGCCGCGCCGTTTTTCAGCAACCGACGGCGGCCAAGCGGCTGCGCCTGTGCAAGCTGCGGCGCCATGCCGGCGCCGAGCCATATGCGCTCGATATCGGCATAGGCGCGTGCATGCCGCTCATCCGCCTCGATCCAGCGCCGGAATTCGCTTTCGTCGGCTGCGGTGGCGCCGGGTTCCAGAAAATGCGCAAACCAGCTTGCCGCCGCATGCGCTATTGCCGCTTCGTCACCTTGGGCTGCGGTTTCGCGGCCGGCCGGCGTCTCCGCGGTCGCATCCTTGCCCGCGGCCACCTTCATCTCTCGCCCGGCGGCGTCATGCCGGACTTCAGCTTTTCAAGAGCGGTGACCATATGGCCGAAAGCGGTTTTCGGCGAAATATGCAGCCGCTGGCCGATTTCCACGAAGGTCAGGCCTTCGATGCGCGAAAGCAGAAACACGTCCCGGCATCGCGGCGGCAGGGCATCGACGAGCATTTGCAGGCGTTCCAGCTCCTGCCGCCCGATCATGCAGGTTTCCTGCGTGGGCGAGGGATCGGCGACGAAAGCAAGATGTTCGATGCCGGTAAAGACCGGGGCGATGCGCTTGCGCCGCTCATGGTCTATGGCAAGGTTTCTGCCGGTGATGATGACATAACCGCAAAGATCGCCGGTGAGGCCCAGCAGCTTCCGCCGCTCCCACAATCGCAGGAACGTGTCCTGCACGAGATCGAAGGTGGTCGCGTGGCAACGCACGCGGTGATAGATCGCCGCGGCAAGCTTGCTCTTCACATTCAAAAACGCGTCCAGAAGATCCGGGCTGTCAATTTGCTGCATGGTCTCTGGATAACACCGGCCATCCGCGCGCAGCAAGACGGCCGAGCCGATAAAGATGATTTTTTTTATCATATTTATTAGCTGTAACTTTCGCACCACGACGCGGCGCGAAAATATGGGTATGGGCGGAGCCTCCCGACCCTTCCCGGCAAGACTTTCTCCGCGATATCCCTAGGCGCTTTCGGTTGCCTTGCTCTCGCGGAAGCGTTCGCCGAGGTTGAAAAAAGACAATTTCATGTGGCTGCGCTTGTCTCTCCCCTCTAGGCTGGAGAATGGCACTTTGAAACCGAATGTCTTGTCCGGTTCGCCGGAGCGTTCCCGCCAGAAGGCATCGATGTCTGAAACCATCATTTTTTGCCGCCGGGCGCGACGGTAGCGGATGGGGTGTCTGGATTGGGCGACAGCGAAGTAGCTGAGCGCACCCTCGCAGGCGAGACCTTGCAGAACCATCAGCGCTGCTTCCTTGGGGCGAAGTCCCGAGAGATCGCGCGTCACCGACACCATTTGCTCTTTTGCGGCGCGCGGACCCTGCATGCCTCCAACGACAATCGTGTGGTGCTGCGTTTCGCATCCTTCGAGAAAAGTAAAAGTCGCCGTCCACAAAACGGCGTTGTCATGGTCGCGCACGAGCCTGACAGCCAAAGCGCCCTCGTGCCGGCCGCCGCAACGATCCGCCAACGCCAGGATGCACCGATATTCATCGTTCCGGCCGCGAACGGTGCCCATGTCCATGGTTTTTCCCGCCCATAGCCCGGCCGTGGTGCTTCTGGGAAAATGCCGGTCCGCAATTGCGAAATTGTCCATGAGAAAAGCCAGCCGTCTCTTCCGGGAAACTTTATTGATCAGGAATTTCGACAGCGGTTTTTGGAGAAGGTCGTCATGCGGGAGCGGTAATTCTCGCTCCGCTGAAAACCGGACCAGAAACCACCACCACCGAAAGGTGACCAATGGATTGGCTGCAAAACGCATCCAGAAAAGGACTGCCCGCTTCCAGTGGGCACGTCCGGCAAAGGTCATAATTCTCCGGAACAGCAAAAAATGAGGTGTTTCCGAAACCGTCTGGACCACCTCATCGGTGACCGGGCGTTTCTCTGCCAGAACGGCAGCATCTTGAATGCGCGACATACACGGGCTTCCGGCAGAAATTGAGCGTTCAGCCGGGGCATGCGCCGGAATTGTCGAGATTCTGTCGAGAAACAGCCTGTCTTCAATGAAGACCGGTTCGTTGCCGCAACGGATTGCCCGCGGAAATCTTTCAGGGCGTTCGCGCGAAGAGAACCGTTACGATGGTTCCGCCGTCTGGTCGTGTCTTTATCTGCAGATCGCTGTCATGCGCCCGTGCGATTGCGCGGGCAATCGACAGGCCGAGCCCCGTGCCACCGGTTTTGCGCGCGCGTGACGGTTCCATGCGCCAGAAGAGTTCGATACCGTGTGCCTCGACGCCGGGGGGAAAGCCCGGTCCCTTGTCCTCGATCGTGACGAAGGGCCGCCCGTCCTGAAGCCCGGTCGAACAGCGCAGAAACTTGCCGCTCGCGGCATAGCGGCGCACATTGTCGATCAGGATCAGCAATAGCTGCCGAAGACGTTGGCGGTCGCCGCAAATGGGAGCGGGCTCCAGCGACATATCGATATCGATGCCGGCCTCATCCATCAGCGGCCGCGCCGCTTCAGCCACGGCCGCGCATTCGGCGGCAAGATCGAGCGGCTGCGTGTCTTTGACGAGGCTGTTGGTTTCCGCCAGGGAAAGTGTGCGCAAATCATCGACAAGACGCGCGAGTCCTTCCACATGGACGATGAGGTGGCGAATGGCTTGCTTGTCGAGGGGAAAGACATCATCCGCGATGCCGTGCAAACGGCCCTGGAGGATCGTCAGCGGTGTGCGCAATTCATGGGCCACCGCCATCGTGTTGAACTTCAGCCGGCGCTCCATCATCTGAAGTTCCCGCGTCAGACTCTCGAAACTGTCGACCAGAAATGCGACTTCGGCGATGGGGTTCGCCTTGATCTTTGCACCTCCGCTGAAATCGCCGGTCGCCATGCGCCGCGCCGCGTCTGCAAGTTCGCCGAGAGGTGCTGCAATGCGCCGCGAGATGAAATAACCGAGCAGGCTGCACAGAAGGACAGCGAGCAATCCGAAGAGGAATACCGATTTGATAAGCTCGTTATCCGCCTCATCCTCCAGGCCCGGCAAAACCTCGATAAGGGCCTGAAGCTGGCGCTGATCCGGCATCACGCCCCGGTCGATATCCGAGAAGGCCTTGGAGGCATCGGGCGACAGCTGGGCGATGATGCGCTCTTCAATATTGTCCGCATACCAGGAAACGCCGAAATAGACCAACGCGACGGCAAAGATGAGCATCGTGGTGATCGTGATCGCCGTCATCGTGCGCAGGCGCAGTCGCCAGAGTTTCATGGTTTCTGCTCCCCGGCCAGCCGATAACCGACGCTGCGCACCGAGACCAGATAACCGCAGGCGCCATGATCCGCCAATTTCTTGCGCAGATTGGCGATGTGCGTGTCGATGGTGCGCGCCAGCGCATCGCTTTCCGGCAGGCAGGCATCCAGAATATCGGCGCGCTGAAAGGCGTGGGTCGGGCGGCGCGTCATATGGGCGAGTATCCTGAACTCGCTCAGCGTCAGGGGTAGAACGGTCCGTCCCCTATCGCCGCAAACGGCCGCGACGTAGGCTTCGGTGTCTACTTCAATGGCCCCGAAGCGCAAGACCCCACCGGCGGCGGGCTGTCGCGTGCGTTTCAGCACGGCATTCACCCGCGCGATCAATTCGTGGGGGTTGAAAGGTTTGACGATGTAATCGTCCGCGCCGAGGCGAAGGCCGGTCAGCTTGTCCATATCCTCCGCAAGGGAGGTGACCATGATGACAGGCGTATCCCGTTCCCGCCGGATGCGGTTCAACACCTCGATGCCATCGAACTTCGGCAGACGAATGTCGAGCAGAACCAGATCCGGTCTCAGCATGGAGAAATGCGTCAACGCTATTTCTCCATCGCTCGCCCTGACGGTTCTGTACCCTTCGCGAATGAGATAGGCGTCCAGAATTTGAATAATATCGGGGTCGTCTTCGACGATCAGAATAAGTCCTTTGTCCATACTCGATCCGCAAATCTGCTTCTGTAAGCCGTGGTAACGCCGGGACGCTAAGCGGATGCGAAACATCGGGCAAGAGCCTCCGTCCCCGAATAAACACTATCGGTGCCGCTTTCCTTGCAGTCTTGTCTCTTTCTCCGCAAAGCC
>Ga0209371_1001810_pt1 | contig 13345 bp, 8 predicted proteins | sample AgamicAtAmrz_FD_187165 | JGI IMG/M metagenome (GOLD analysis project Ga0209371, IMG submission 187165) | Agave microbial communities from Guanajuato, Mexico - At.Am.rz (SPAdes) (version 2) | ecosystem: Host-associated > Plants > Roots > Rhizosphere | place: Guanajato, Mexico | collected 2012-06-07
ATAAGCCATCAGCTGCGCGACGACCTCACCGCCAAGCTGACGGGAGGCCCGACCTGGCGCAATTACCCCTCCAATGGTAGCGCCGCCGACGAAATCGAATACGACGCCGCTTTCGGGCTAACCTGGGGGATCAACCGCTACCTCGATCTCACCAGCAATGTCGGCTATCAGCTGACGACGAGGGATGTGGGCGACAGCACCCGGCAGTTCCAGGCTGGCCTCGGTTTGACGGTAAAGCGCTAAGCCCCTGCCTTCGCTTAAATCCAAGCCACTCAAATGAATTGAGGCCCAGCATATGCCAGGCCTCAAGATTTTCTCCAAAAGGTCGAATCCTTATTTCAGGGCAGCGATCAGCGCCTTGAACTCGTCCTCGATGGTCGGGCGGATGTCGTCACGCGCCAAGGCGAAGGCGACGTTGGCAAGGATGAAGCCATCCTTTGCGCCGCAGTCGAACGTCTGGCCCTGGAAGTGATAGCCGGCGAAATCCTGCGTCTTGGCAAGCTTCAGCATGCCGTCCGTCAGCTGGATCTCGTTGCCGGCACCGCGCTCCTGGCTTTCCAGGATACGGAAGATTTCCGGCTGAAGAATGTAGCGACCGTTGATGAAGAAGTTGGACGGAGCCGTGCCCTTGGCCGGCTTTTCGACCATTTCCGTGATACGGAAGCCGCTACCGATCGTCTCGCCGACACCAACGATACCGTATTTATGGGTCTGGTCGGGCGCGCATTCCTCGACGGCGATGACATTGCCGCCGCTGTGCTCGTAAAGCTCGATCATGCCTTTCATGCAGCCCTTTTCGGCGCGCATGACCATGTCGGGTAGCAGCAGCGCAAACGGCTCGTCGCCGACAATCTCGCGGGCGCACCAGACGGCGTGGCCGAGACCGAGCGGCTCCTGCTGGCGCGTGAAGCTTGCCGTGCCGGCCTTCGGCAACAGACCGCTCAGCAACGACAGTTCGGCATTCTTGTTACGCTGGCGCAGGGTCTGCTCAAGCTCGAACTGAATATCGAAATAATCCTCGATGACGTGCTTGCTGCGGCCCGTGACGAATACGAAATGCTCGATGCCCGCTTCCATCGCCTCGTCGACGACATACTGGATCACCGGCTTATCCACGACGGTCAGCATTTCCTTTGGCACCGCCTTGGTCGCCGGCAAGAACCGCGTCCCTAGTCCGGCGACCGGAAATACTGCCTTACGAACCTTCTTATGCTGTCCCACGCATACCTCCTGGGCATTAAATCAGTTGGCACAAAGCCATTCTAAAGGTCAGTAGATTAGATTTGCTACTGTTTTGCAAATAATGACTGACGCAAGCTTCCATGGTAAAGAATTTGTTGACTTCGTTCGTTTAGCGTCACGCATGGGCCGATGCCACCGCATCGCCGCACCGAAATCCAACGATTGATGGACAAGGCTGTAGATGACCGTAAACCGCAAACACTCCCTTCGTGGTCTCGCTCTGGCGCTCGCGCTCGGCGCCTTGGCGGGATTCCTTCCCGTTAACGCCAATGCTGACCCTGGGTTCCAAAAATGGATCGCGGGCTTCTACGCTACCGCCGCAAAGAGCGGCATTACGCAATCGACCTATCGCAATGCATTTGCCGGCGTGACGGACCCAGACCCCACGGTCCTCGAAAAGGCGCAATACCAACCGGAATTCAAGTCCCAGATCTGGGATTACCTCGACTCCCGTGTCAATCCCTATACGGTCGATATTGGCCGCAAGATGGCGGTTAAGTACGGATCCACACTGCGCACGCTCGAACAGCATTTCGGCGTCGATCGCAATATCATGCTGGCCATCTGGTCGATGGAGTCGAATTACGGCGAGGTTCTCGCCAAGAACGATCGGCTGCATTATGTGCCCCGCGCGCTGGCGACCCTTGCCTATGCCGATCCGAAGCGGGCGAACTACGCCAAGAAGCAGCTCATCGCCGCCCTGAAGATCCTGCAGAAGGGCGATATCTCGCGCAAGGACCTGAACGGCTCCTGGGCCGGCGCCATGGGCCATACCCAGTTCATCCCGACGAGCTATCTGCTCTATGCAGTCGATGCGGACGGCAGCGGCCATGCCGATATCTGGAATTCCGTTCCGGACGCCCTGGCGACGACGGCCAATCTTCTCGCCAAGAACGGTTGGGATACCGGCCGGACCTGGGGTTATGAAGTCGTCGTGCCGCCCGGCGGCAGCGCCCAGGCGGGCAAGACGCATACGATTGCGCAATGGGCGGCCCTCGGCTTCGTGCGCCCCAACGGCAAAGGTTTCCGCACGACCTCCGATCGCGCGCAGCTGAAGATGCCTGGCGGACCGAACGGTCCCGGCTTCCTGATGACCGGGAACTTCTTCACCATCAAGCGCTATAACGCCTCCGACAGCTATGCACTGGCCGTTGGCCTGCTCGCGGACCAGATCGCCGGCTATGGCGGCATGCAGCAGTCCTGGCCCCGCCCGAGCGGCGCGCTCGACGTCAAGCAGAAATTCGAGCTGCAGACGCGTCTGAAGGAGCTCGGCTATTATGACGGCGTGGTCGACGGCAACTTTGGCTCAGGCTCGAAGGCCGCGATATCAGCCGTCCAGCAGCGCATGGGCATGGATGCGGACGGCGAGCCGTCAATGAACCTGCTGAAAGCATTGCGCAAGTAGGCCGCCTTGAGCGAATACGGGATCGCCGGACGATGAAATCGTCCTTATGCGGCCCGGACTCGTCAGCGGAAAAGAAGCGATGATGAAACACCCTGCCCGCCGCGCGACCAAGGCAACTCTAAGGATTGTTCTGACGGCATTTCTTACCGTCGTCATCGCGCTTGGCTGCCTGCCGAATATGGCGCAAGCGCAAGAGCGGCCACGGCGAAATCTGCTCGACATGCTGTTTGGCACCCGCGAGCCCGATTACCCGGACCAACCGGTCGAGCAGCCGCCGCCACGGCGCAAGCTGCAGCCGAAAAAGCGTCCGACCCCGCCGCCGCGCCAGCCGGTCGCACAGCCGGAAACGCCGCCGCCTGCGGAAAAGCTTCCCGACGCCAAAACCATCCTCGTCGTCGGCGATTTTCTGGCGAGCGGCCTGGCAACCGGGCTGGAGGACGCCTTCTCCACCTCCCCCGGCGTCGTCATCCAGTCCCGCGGCAACGTTGCCTCCGGTCTCGTGCGGCAGGATTATTATAATTGGTCGCAGCAATTGCCCGGGATGATCGACCAGCTGAAACCGGCCATGGTCGTCGTCATGATCGGCGCCAACGACCGTCAGCAGATGATCGGTGACGGGCTGAACGAGAAATACGGCACCGATCCATGGTTCCTCGCCTATGAAGAGCGCGTGCAGCAATTCGCCAAGCTGGTAACGAGCCGCCATATTCCACTGCTCTGGGTCGGGCTGCCCTCCTTCGGCTCGGATCAGCTGACCGCCAGCGCCGTCAAGCTCAATCAGATCTACCAGAGCCAGACCACCAGCGTCGGTGGCGAGTTCATCGACATCTGGGACGGATTTACCGATCAGAACGGTGAGTTCATCGTCACCGGTTCCGATATCAACGGCCAGCAGGTTCGACTGAGAACGGCCGACGGCGTCAATCTGACGGCAGCCGGTAAGCGCAAGGTCGCCTTCTATCTGGAGAAGTCTGCCCGCCGCATCCTGGGCGATCAGGCAAGCCCCGATATCACGCGCCTAGACACGGGCAATTCGCTGCCGGCGCAACAGGCCAATCTTCCTGGCGCGGAGCCAGAAAAGATCACTCGCACCCAGCCGATGAGCCTCTCCGATCCCGATCTCGACGGCGGCTCGCAGCTTCTCGGCAGCAGCCCTGCACCTGCCGCAACGACTTCATCGCCACGCGATCTTCTGGTGGAAAAAGGCCTGATGGACCCGGCGCCAGTTGGGCGCGTAGACGACTACCGATTGCCGGGATCAGTCGCACGGTAGGCGGCACGAAGGCGGTTTGACAACGCGGCGCCCCGCCAATAAAAGAACGGCATGAGCACCAACAGCGCAGATCAGATCGATCGTTACCGCACCTGCCCGCAGGTTGCGGTTTTGCGCGCTTTCTCCGGCCGAGGTCTCCGCGTCCAGTCGTGATAGCCGGAGGCGTTTATGCGTCCGGCGGCGGCTGGACGTAAAGCCCTCAACCTCAAGACATCAACGTTGCCCATGGAGAATGGCACGTGCTCAATATCTATAACGTCAATTCGCTCGTTCACTGGGAAGAGCGGGACATTAAACTGCGCGACGATTTCGTCCGCTTCTTTTCCGATGAAGTCGCGAATTTCCTGCGATCCGCAAACGCCGCCTGGGATATGCGACGGGTCGAAGCACCGACTCTGATGCCTCGAAGCCTTGTCTCAGATGCCTATTCCAATTCGGACATATGGGTGCAGGAGCGAATGTCGAACACCGAGACTGAACTTGTGCTGCGGCCGGAAACGACACCTTCAACCTATGCCTACATGCAGCATCTTCTCGGAAACCATTCCAGAACAAGGTTGCCGCTATGCGTCTGGCAGGCGGGGAGATCTTTCCGCCGGGAACAGGACCAGCCGAGCAAGCATGTGCGGCTCAAGGAATTCTGGCAGCTCGAATTCCAATGCGCCTTTACGGCAGATAGCGGCAATGATTATCACGCCGCCGCATTGGAACCCGTCCGCAGGATGATCGCCTCGGTCATCCATCTGCCGGCGCGGACCGTGCCTTCCGATCGGCTCCCGGCCTATTCCGAGGTGACGATGGATATCGAGGTCGACAATGGCGACAAATGGATGGAGGTCTGCTCGATCTCGAAACGCACGGATTTCCCGCAGCGCTATCGCAGCCAGCCGAAGAAAGGGCCTGCGATAGACCATGACGTCACGGTGCTCGAAATCGCCATCGGCCTCGATCGCTGTGTCTACAACTGGAATATCGCCGCAAGCCGGTAACGGCAAAGGCCGGGCTCATCGGGAACCCGGCCTTCAATCACTTTGCGCGAAAGGCAGCGAAACTTAGTTCGGCAGAACCGTCGAACCCATCAGAGCCTCATCGATTGCGCGCGCTGCCTGACGGCCCTCGCGGATCGCCCAGACCACCAGCGACTGGCCGCGACGAACGTCGCCGGCTGTCCAGAGCTTGTCGACCGAGGTCTTATAGTCCTTGTCGTTGGCAACGACATTGGTCGAGCCGCGGCGGTCAGTATTCAGCGTCAGCTTGCCGTCGAGTTCCTTGAGCACGCTGTCGGTGAATGGGCCGCGGAAGCCGATGGCGATGAAGGCGAGGTCGGCACGGATGACGAACTCCGTGCCGGCGATCGGCTTGCGGCGATCGTCCACTTCGCAGCACTTCACGCCCGTCAGAACGCCGTCTTCGCCGATGAATTCGAGCGTCGCGACCTGGAATTCGCGAACTGCGCCTTCGGCCTGTGAGGACGAGGTGCGCATCTTCGTTGCCCAGAACGGCCAAACGGCGAGCTTGTCTTCTTTCTCCGGCGGCTGCGGGCGAATATCGAGCTGGGTCACCTTCACGGCACCCTGGCGGAATGCCGTGCCGACGCAGTCGGATGCCGTATCGCCGCCGCCGACGACGACGATGTGCTTGCCGCCGGCCAGGATCGGATCGGCGGGCCAGCCGACGCTGTCGATATTTTCGCGGCCAACGCGGCGGTTCTGCTGTACGAGATAGGGCATGGCGTCATGGACGCCTGCGAGCGTCGTGCCAGGAATGCCCGCTTCGCGCGGGGTTTCCGAGCCGCCGCAATAGAGCACGGCATCATGGTCGGCCAGGAGTTGCTCCATCTTCACATCGACACCGACATTGACGCCGCAATGGAAGGTGACGCCTTCACCCTTCATCTGCTCGACGCGGCGATCGATGAAGTTCTTCTCCATCTTGAAGTCCGGGATACCGTAACGCAGCAGGCCGCCGGGCTTGCTTTCGCGCTCGTAGACGTGAACCTCGTGACCGGCACGGCCGAGCTGCTGGGCGGCAGCCATGCCGGCGGGACCGGAGCCGATGATCGCGACCTTCTTGCCCGTATGCACGGTTGCCGGCTGCGGCCGGATGAAGCCGAGCTCATAGGCCTTGTCGGCAATCGCCTGCTCGACGGTCTTGATCGCGACCGGCGCATCTTCCAGGTTCAGCGTGCAGGCTTCCTCGCAAGGCGCGGGGCAGACGCGGCCGGTGAATTCCGGGAAGTTGTTGGTCGAATGCAGGTTGTGGATCGCCTGTTCCCAATTGTTGTTGTAGACGAGGTCGTTCCAATCGGGGATCTGATTGTGCACCGGGCAGCCGGTCGGGCCGTGGCAATAGGGAATGCCACAGTCCATGCAGCGGGCTGCCTGTTTCTGCACTTCCTGGTCCGACATGGGGATCGTGAATTCACGGAAATGCCGGATGCGATCCGACGCCGGCTGATACTTCGCCACCTGCCGGTCGATTTCCAAGAAGCCTGTTACCTTGCCCATGCTTTCGTTTCCTCACTCTAAAAGAGGAGCTCATGGCTCCCGTGCCTGAGGGTCATCTCGGTTTCCCTGTCCGGCACTTTAATTCAAATCCGATTCCGCTGTTCGACAGTCGCGATCGCCATGACGGCGATCGCAATGCGAGGCGAAACCCTCGGCTGGTTTCAGAACCGGAGCGGATTACTCCGCCGCCACGCTCATCCGGCTGCGCTCCATTTCCTCAAGGGCGCGACGGTATTCGACCGGCATGACCTTGCGGAATTTCGGGCGGTAGTCGGCCCAGTGATCGAGGATCTCCTTGGCTCGCGTCGAGCCCGTATAGTGGACGTGGTTCGAAATCAGCTGGAAGAGACGCTCTTCGTCGTGGCGCGTCATGTCGTCGGAGACGTCGACGCGTCCCTTGTGCATGATATCGCCACCGTGATGATGCAGTTTCTCCAGCAGCTCGTCTTCCTCCGGAACCGGCTCCAGCTCGACCATCGCCATGTTGCAGCGACGGGCGAAATCGCCCTTTTCGTCGAGCACATAAGCCACGCCGCCCGACATGCCGGCCGCGAAGTTGCGCCCGGTTTCGCCGAGCACGACGACGACGCCACCGGTCATATATTCGCAGCCATGGTCGCCCACGCCTTCGACGACGGCGATCGCGCCGGAGTTTCTGACCGCGAAGCGCTCACCCGCGACACCGCGGAAGTAGCACTCGCCCTCGGTTGCGCCATAGAGCACGGTGTTGCCGACGATGATCGAGTTTTCGGCGATGATCTTCGAATTCTCCGGCGGACGGATGATGATACGGCCGCCGGAAAGGCCCTTGCCGACATAGTCGTTGCCGTCGCCGACGAGGTTGAAGGTGACGCCGCGCGCCAGGAACGCACCGAAGGACTGACCGGCGGTGCCCCTCAGGGTGACGTTGATCGTGTCGTCCTTCAGGCCGCGATGGCCATAGCGCTTGGCAACAGCACCCGACAGCATGGCGCCGGCCGAACGGTCGACGTTCTTGATGTCGACTTCGAAGGCGACCGGCGTCTTGGAAGCGAGCGCCGGCTCCGCCTTCTCGATCAGCTTGCGGTCGAGAATATCGTCGATTGGGTGCTTCTGCACCGTCGTCCAGTAGGTCTCTTCCTTCGGTGCATCGACCTTGTGGAAGATGCGGCTGAAATCGAGGCCTTTGGCCTTCCAGTGGGCGAGCATCTCATCCTTTTCGAGAAGCTCGGAAGCGCCGATGATATCGTCCAGCTTGGCAACGCCGAGCGAGGCGAGGATCTCGCGCACTTCTTCGGCCACGAAGAAGAAGTAGTTGATGACATGCTCCGGCGCGCCCTTGAAGCGCTTGCGCAGAACCGGGTCCTGGGTGGCGACACCAACCGGACAGGTGTTGAGATGGCACTTGCGCATCATGATGCAGCCAGCCGCAATCAGCGGCGCGGTCGCAAAGCCGAATTCGTCGGCACCCAGCAGCGCGCCGATGATGACATCACGGCCGGTCTTCAGACCGCCATCGACCTGCAGGGCGATGCGTGAGCGCAGCCCGTTCAGCACCAGCGTCTGCTGGGTCTCAGCAAGGCCGATTTCCCAGGGCGAGCCGGCATGCTTCAGCGAAGTCAGCGGCGAAGCGCCGGTGCCGCCATCATAGCCGGAGACGGTGATGTGGTCGGCACGCGCCTTGGCAACGCCGGCGGCAACCGTGCCGACGCCGACTTCCGAGACGAGCTTGACCGAGACATCCGAGGTCGGGTTGACGTTCTTCAGGTCGTAGATCAGTTGTGCCAGATCCTCGATCGAATAGATGTCATGATGTGGCGGCGGCGAGATGAGGCCGACGCCCGGTGTGGAATGCCTGGTCTTGGCAACGGTCGCATCGACCTTGTGGCCGGGCAACTGGCCGCCTTCGCCGGGCTTGGCGCCCTGCGCGACCTTGATCTGCAGCACGTCGGCGTTGACGAGATATTCGGTCGTCACGCCGAAGCGGCCGGAGGCGATCTGCTTGATGGCGGAACGTTCCGGGTTCGGCGAACCGTCGAAGAGCGGCATGTAGCGATCGGATTCCTCGCCGCCTTCGCCGGTGTTCGACTTGCCGCCGATGCGGTTCATGGCGATTGCCAGCGTCGTATGCGCCTCACGGCTGATGGAGCCGAAGGACATGGCGCCCGTCGAGAAGCGCTTGACGATATCTGCAGCGGGCTCGACTTCGTCGATCGAGATCGGCTTGCGGCCGAGCGCTTCCGCACCTTTGATCTTGAAGAGACCGCGGATGGTGTTCATCCGGAGCGCCGATTCATTGACCATTTCCGAGAATTCGCGATAGCGATCCTCGGCATTCCCACGCACGGCATGCTGCAGGGCAGCCACCGCATCGGGCGTCCAGGCGTGGCTTTCGCCGCGCATGCGGTAGGCATATTCGCCGCCGATGTCGAGCGTGCTTGCGAGCAGCGGATCGCGGCCGAAAGCAGCCTTGTGACGCGAGACGGTTTCCTCGGCGATCGTCTCGAGGCCGATGCCTTCGATCATCGTCGCGGTGCCGAAGAAATACTTGTCGACCAGCTCCTGCTGCAAGCCCACAGCATCGAAGATCTGCGCGCCGCAATAGGATTGATAGGTCGAGATACCCATCTTCGACATGACCTTGAGGATGCCTTTGCCGACCGCCTTGATGTAGCGGTAGACGACTTCCGTCGCGTCCACTTCCTTCGGGAATTCGCCGCGCTGATGCATATCGAGCAGCGTGTCGAAGGCCAGATAGGGGTTGATCGCTTCCGCGCCGTAACCGGCCAACAGGCAGAAGTGATGCACTTCACGCGGCTCGCCGGTTTCGACGACGATACCGACCGAGGTGCGCAGGCCCTTGCGGATCAGGTGATGGTGCACGGCCGCCGTCGCCAGCAGCGCCGGGATTGCGATGCGGTCCGGTCCGATCTGGCGGTCGGAAAGCACGATGATGTTGTAGCCGCCGCGAACGGCCGCTTCCGCCCGCTCGCAGAGGCGGTCAAGCATCTCGAGCATGCCTTCGGCGCCACGTTCGACATCATAGGTGAAGTCGAGCGTCTTCGTATCGAAGCGATCCTCGGTGTGACCGATCGAACGGATCTTTTCGAGATCACCATTGGTCAGGATCGGCTGGCGCACTTCCAGGCGCTTTGCATTGGCCATGCCGGTATGATCGAGCAGGTTCGGACGCGGACCGATGAAGGAGACAAGGCTCATGACGAGCTCCTCGCGGATCGGGTCGATCGGCGGGTTCGTCACCTGCGCGAAGTTCTGCTTGAAGTAGGTGTAGAGCAGCTTCGGCTTGTCGGACATGGCCGAGATCGGCGTATCCGTACCCATGGAGCCAACGGCTTCCTGCCCCGTCGTCGCCATCGGCGACATCAGGAGCTTGGTGTCTTCAGCCGTGTAGCCGAACGCCTGCTGGCGGTCGAGCAGCGATACGTCGCGGCGCAGCGCCCGCGGCTCCACCGGCTTCAGGTCTTCCAGGATCAGCTGCGTGCGGTTCAGCCAGCTGCGATAGGGGTGCTTGCCGGCAAGTTCCGACTTCACCTCGTCGTCGGAGATGATACGGCCCTTTTCCATGTCGATCAGCAGCATCTTGCCCGGCTGCAGCCGCCACTTCTGGATGATCTTCTCTTCCTCGACAGGCAGAACGCCGGCTTCGGACGCCATGATGATGCGGTCGTCGCTGGTGACGAGATAGCGAGCCGGACGCAGGCCGTTACGGTCGAGCGTCGCACCGATCTGCTTGCCATCGGTAAAGGCAACGGCGGCAGGGCCATCCCATGGCTCCATGAGGGCGGCATGATACTCGTAGAATGCCTTGCGTTCCGGCGCCATCAGCTGGTTGCCGGCCCATGCCTCGGGGATGAGCATCATCATAGCATGCGCCAGGGAGTATCCACCGCGCACGAGGAATTCGAGCGCGTTGTCGAAGCAGGCCGTGTCCGACTGACCTTCATAAGAGATCGGCCAAAGCTTGGAGATGTCGTCGCCGAACAGTGGCGAGGATACGGATGCCTGACGGGCGGCCATCCAGTTGACGTTGCCGCGCAGCGTGTTGATTTCGCCGTTATGCGCGACCATGCGATATGGATGTGCAAGCTTCCACGACGGGAAGGTGTTCGTCGAGAAACGCTGGTGCACGAGGGCAACCGCCGTCTCGAAACGCGGATCGGAGAGGTCCTTATAATAGGCGCCTACCTGATAGGCGAGGAACATGCCCTTGTAGACGATGGTCGAGCTCGACAGCGACACGGGGTAGAAGCTGCTCTCCTCGCCCTCATATTCCGCATAGATGCGGTTGGAGATCACCTTGCGCAGGGTGAAGAGGCGGCGCTCGAACTCCTCGTTCGTGCCGGCATCGCGGCCGGCGCCAATGAAGACCTGCACATGGTGCGGCTCGGTGGCGGCAATATCAGGCGCCTTCGACAGCGAAGAGTTGTCGACAGGCACGTCGCGGAAGCCGAGCAGAACCTGGCCTTCTTCGGCCACGACCTGCGTGATCGCGGTCTTGAAATGCTCGATCAGCGCCTCGTCGCGCGGCAGGAAGAAATGGCCGACGCCGTATTCGCCCGCCTTCGGCAGGATGACACCCTGCTTCGCCATCTCCTCGCGGAAGAAGCGGTCGGGAATCTGCACGAGGATGCCGGCACCATCGCCCATCAGCGGATCTGCGCCGACGGCACCGCGATGCGTCAGGTTTTCAAGAATGAACAGGCCGTCGCGCACGATCTGGTGCGACTTCTGGCCCTTCATATGCGCGACGAAGCCGACGCCGCAGGCATCATGCTCGTTGCGCGGATCGTAAAGGCCCTGTTTCGGCGGGATGCCAACAGCGCGTTTCGACGTCTTGGCCGTCGCGGCAGCATTCACTGCAGCGGTCTGGTCAAAACTCGTCAACGTCGTCCTGTTCGTCATGGTCTTCCCTCCGGTAAGGCCCGCGTCGCGGGCGCTCCTTCGTCCCGCGCGGTCCGTTTCCGGGGCCGACGCGCGACAGCGCTGTTGCATTGTGAAGATCGGCCGCGAACCGCAGCTCCTTGAAGTGGAGCCCGTCGTCAGCGTTCCGCGCCTTGCTATTCCACCGCCGCATTGCCCACGCCTCAAAAGGCTTGAAAGGGCATGCTCTCGATAACTATAGCTCGAAATCCCGACATCGTCAGGACCCTGGGGCACATCTTCGGCCTCGGCGGCCAAAATAGGACAGCAACCCTGTCCTAATTCATCAGCTCTATGCCAGAAAGCTTAAGCCTTCGCAAGAGCAAAACGGCAAAATTTCGTCAAGGAAAGACGGAAGATTGCCTTTGTTGCAGGAATAGAGCAATAAAGTTTCGCTGCGCCGCATCATTTTATTTGTTGATTGCGTCAATCAATTTCTGTGATGCATTCTTCAAACTCATGCTCTTGATAGGTTTTTGCATTGGCGTAATGTCCTGCCGACCCTATCTAATCTAGCCGCCATTCAATCTTCATCTGGTGCATTTTCATGTTCTTTGCTTCCGATAACTGGGCCGGCGCCCATTCCAAAGTCGCCGAACGTCTGCTCGCCGCATCGAGTGGTTTTGCCTCCGCCTACGGCACAAGCGAGCTCGACCAGCGTGTCGAAGCCAGATTCTCCGAGATCTTCGAGCGCGAGGTCGCGGTCTTCTTTGTCGCAACCGGTACGGCCGCCAATTCGCTATCGCTTGCCAGCGTCCAGAAACCGGGCGGCATCAGCTTCTGCCATACCGAAGCGCATGTCGCCGAAGACGAATGCGGCGCTCCTGACTTCTTCAGCGGCGCGCGTCTTGCGACGGTCGAGGGCGCTCTCGGCAAGATCGACCCCAAGGCGCTTGCCACCAAGATCGCCCGTTTCCCGCAGGATGCCGTGCATCATGGCCGCGCCGCAGCCGTCACGATTACTCAAGCGACGGAAATCGGTACGATCTATTCGCTGGATGAGATCGATGGTATCGCCGCTATCGCCAAGGCGAACGGCCTGCCGCTGCATATGGATGGCGCGCGTTTCGCCAACGCCCTGGTTGCGCTCGGCGCGACGCCGGCCGAGATGACATGGAAGCGCGGCGTCGACATCCTCTCCTTCGGCGGCACCAAAAACGGCTGCTGGTGCGCCGAGGCGATCGTCATCTTCGATCCGGAAAAGGCGAAGGAAATGCACTTCATCCGCAAGCGCGCCGCCCAACTCTTCTCCAAGTCGCGCTTCATCGCCGCCCAGTTCGACGGTTATTTCCAGGACGGCCTCTGGCTCGACCTCGCCCGCCATTCCAATGGGATGGCCGATCGGCTGCGCGCTGGCCTCGAAAAGACCCCTGGCGCCCGTCTCGCGTGGCCGACTGCCTCGAACGAGGTTTTTGCGATCATCCCAAAATCCTCCGCGAAGACGGCCGAAGACAAGGGCGCGAAATTCTACGAATGGCCGATCCCGGAGTCGCAACCGGATCTGGTCGGCAGTGATGAAACGCTGATCCGGCTCGTGACCAGCTTCGCCACCACCGAAGCCGATGTGGCGAATTTTCTTGCTTGCCTAGGTTGACCGCGTGAAAAGAGCGCCGGAGCCGACTTCACGGCCGGACGGCGCTCACAATGCCAGAAGGGTCAGTTGTGATTCCGATGGGCGATCATTGCGAAGTTCGATAGATCGTCGCGATCGGATGCCGGTGCGTTGTGTATAATCATCGTCATTGCCACGACGCAGGCGACAAGCCCGGAAATGAAGATGGCACCATATATCATCGGGCGACTATTCCTCCGCAATTCCCCCATCGCCACCTGAGATAGCAGAGGAAGCTGACTTCCGCCTGAAAACGGGCACGGCAATAAATCAGCCGGCAAAATAAATCTGGATCTCATCTGCATGATGGGAAATGCTTTTAACGATAGCTGATAGACGATTGCTCGTTAATTTGGTCGGGGACCATGGACCTTGGAAAGTATGTC
>Ga0209371_1001812_pt1 | contig 13335 bp, 8 predicted proteins | sample AgamicAtAmrz_FD_187165 | JGI IMG/M metagenome (GOLD analysis project Ga0209371, IMG submission 187165) | Agave microbial communities from Guanajuato, Mexico - At.Am.rz (SPAdes) (version 2) | ecosystem: Host-associated > Plants > Roots > Rhizosphere | place: Guanajato, Mexico | collected 2012-06-07
CGTGGTGCTGAGACCCGCAATTCCTGCTGTGCTCAAGGCCGCAATCTGAGCGGTCGTCAGCGCGGCAATCGCATCGGTCGACAGTCCCGACATCGCAGTCGAGCTGATCACGGCGATATCGGCGACTGAAAGCGCGGCGATATCATCAGTCCCGAGTGCGGAGAGCTGAGCGGTCTTCAGAGCCGCGACCTGATTTGTTGTCAGGACCGCGACTTGCGTGGTGTTCAGCGCATTGACCTGATCGGTCGTCAAACCGGTAATCCCGGACGTGCTTATCGCGGCGACTTGTGCCGTGGACAGAGCGGCGATGACGTTGGTGTCGAAGGCCGCGATCTGCGTGGCACTCAGAGCCGTCATCCACGATGCCGGCAGGGCGTTGATCTGCGCCGTATTGAGCGCGGCGATCTGGCTCGTCGTCAAACCGGCGATCCCGACGGCACTCAAGGAGGCAATTTGTTGCGTCGAAAGGGTCGAGATGACGCCGGTGCTCAACCCCGTTACCGCTTTGCTGGACAGCGCGGCGATTTCATCGGTCGTAAAGGTCGCGATATCATCCGTTCCAAGAGCGGAGACCTGGGTTGAACTCAATTTGGCAATCTGGGCCGTCGTCAACGCCTGCGTTTGCTGCGTGCTCAAAGCCGCAATTTGATCTGTCGTCAGACCCGCGATGCCGGATGTGCTGAGAGCCGCAATCTGGTTGGCAGTAAGGGATGTAATGCTACCTGTGCCGAGGGCCGCGATCTGGTTCGACGTCAGGTTCGCGACCTGTGTGGTGCTGAGTGCCGCGAGCTGCGCAGTGCCCAAGGTTGCGATCTGATTGGTCGTCAGGTTCGCGAGCGTGCTCGTGCCGAGGGCGGCAATCTGTGCCGTCGAGAGGGCAGCGATGGCGCCGGTGCTCAAGCCTGCGATTGCCTTGCTGGCAATAGCCGCGATGTCGGCCGTCGAGAGGGCGGCCATGTCGTTTGCCGTCAGCGCCGCCATTTGCGTCGAACTCAATGCCGCGATCTGGCTGGTCGTGAGGCTTGCGAGCTGAGTGGTACCCAGCGTCGAGATCTGGGTAGTCGTCAGGCCGGTGACGGCACTCGTGGTCAGGGCCTCGAGCTGCGCGCTCGAAAGGGACGCAATGACGCTGGTTGTGAGGCCGCCGATCGCCTTGCTGGAAAGCGCGGCGATTTCTTCTGTCGTGAACGTTTCCACGTCATCGGAACCCAAGGCGGCAAGTTGAGTCGAACTCAGTACTTTGATCTGGCTCGACGACAGTGCCTCGACCTGCGCTGTTGTGAGCGCGGTGATCTGGCCCGTCGTCAACCCTGTGATTGCGGTCGTGGTCAGTGCAGCAATTTGGGCAGTTGAAAGGGCTGCGATGTCATTCGTGTTGAGAGCCACAATCTGGGCCGTTTTCAGCACGCTGATCTGGGTGGCCGTCAAGGCTGCGACCTGTTGCGAGCTCAAGCTTGAGATCTGGCTCGTTGTCAAGCTCGCGATGGCACGCGTCGCAAGGCCCGCGATCTGGGTGCTCGAAAGTGCGGCGACCTGGGCCGTCGTCAGGCCGGTGACCGCGCTCGAGCTAAGGGCGGCGATCTGATCAGTTGAAAGGGAGGCGATGACCTCCGTACCTAGCCCCGCCACAGCCTTGCTGGTAATGGCCGCAATTTCCGTCGTCGAGAACGTGGCAATCTCATCCGCGCCGAGGGCCGAGAACTGAGTCGAGCTCAGCGCAGCAATTTGAGCACTGGTGAGTGCCTCCACTTGCTGCGTGCTTAGCGCGGCGATCTGATCTGTCGTCAAACCGGCAACGGTAGCTGCTTTCAGAGCTGCGATCTGTCCCGTCGAAAGCGCCGCAATGACATCCGTACCCAACGCGGCAATTTGGCTTGAGCCGAGTGCCGCGACCTGTGCGGTAGTCAAGACGCGCGTTTTAGCTGCGCCCAGAATCGCAATCTGGGCAGTGCTCAACCCGGCAACCCCGGCCGTGCTTAGCGCCGCAACTTGCGCTGTCGACAGGGCCGCAATGGCCGTCGTGTCAAGACCCGATATGGCCTTGCTGGTGATTGCCGCGATGCTGGCGGTCGAGAGTGCGGCGATATCGTCCGTACTCAATGCGAACATCTGGGTCGAAGTCAGCGCTGCGACTTGTGCCGTTGTCAGAGCCGCAATCTGCGCTGTGGTCATCGCGCTGATCTGGCTCGTTGTCAGCCCGGCGATGCCGCTTACGCTGAAGGCGGCAATTTGCGCGGTTGAAAGCGCTGCGATATCACTCGTGCTCAAGGCTCCGGTCTGCGTCGTCTTGAGCGAATTGATTTGACTTGTCGTCAATGCACCGATCTGCGCCGTGCTCAACGCGGTGATCTGGACGGTGGACAGGCCAGCAACGGCCGACTTGCTGAGGGCTGCGACCTGTGAGGCCGAGAGGGCGCTAACATCGCCCGTGCTCATGACCGCAACCTGGGTTGAGGTGAGCGCCGCAATTTGCGCCGTTGTCATCGCTGCGATCTGCGCCGTGCCCAAGGCAGCTATCTGAGCCGTTGTAAGGCCGGAAATCGCGGCCGTGCTCAAGGCGGCAACTTGGTTCGTCGCAAGAGAGGAAATGGTTGCTGTCGAGAGGCCTGCGACCGCGGCAGCCGTAATCGCCGCCATGTCATCCGTCGAAAACGTGGCGATACCGCCGGTAGACAGCACGGAGAGCTGCGCCGAACCCAGCGCTTTGACCTGGCTGGAGGTGAGAGCTTCGGCTTGCGCGATGCTCAGGGCTGCGACTTGCGCCGTCTTCAGGCTGGCAATCGCACTGGCCGTCAGGGCCGCAATCTGAGCAGTTGAAAAGGCCGCTATATCGCTCGTGGGCATGGCTGCGACTTGCGTCGTCTTGAGAGCGGCGATTTGCGCCGTCGTCAGGGCAGCAATTTGCGCCGTGCTAAGCGCCGCGATCTGGCTCGTCGTCAGATTGGAAATGCTGCTGGTGCTCAATGCCGCGACCTGGCCGGTCGAAAGCGTGGCCATTGCAGCGGTCGAGAGGCCCGCAATCGCCTTGCTGCTGATCGCGGCCATATCGTCTGTCGAAAAGGTAGCCAGATCCGCGGCGCTGAGTGCAGCAATTTGCGACGAGCTCAAGACCCGGACCTGCGACGTCGTCAGGGCTTCCGCCTGCTCGATTGTCAGGGCCTGGAGTTGCTGTGTCGTGATCGCGGTGATCTGCACGGAACTGAAGCTCTCGATTGCAGATGTTGACAGGGCGGCCAACTGATCGAGCGTGAGCCCCGGAATGGCGCTTTGCGAAATCGCGCTCAACTGCTGGGAGGTAAGAACTTCCACATCCTCTGTATCCAGCGCCGCGATCTGCGCTGATGTGAGAACGCTGATCTGCTTGGTGGACAGTGATGCCACATCTTCCGTGGTCCAGGCCGCCACAGCTGATGTTGAAAGAGATCTGATCTGAGTGAGGCTCAAGGATGAAACGATCGAAGTCATAAACAGGACTCTTTCCGTAGCCACGTTGCACTGTCAGCATGTTCAAAGCCGACCAAGCTTGCCTCGCCGAAGCGTTGGCAGATTAACACTCTCTAAAATTCACGCCCCACGCTTGCAGCGTAGTTCGACTGGCTTGCCTGAAGCTGTGGTTGAACTTGTGATTGTCGTTGTGAGTATCGAATTCCCCGACTGGTCGAAATCCGATCATGCCGATCGAGCAGCAGGCTTCGTCGCCGGGCCCGTACGACGAAAAGGGCCCCGGAGGGCCCTTCTGATTAAGCAGGCGGAAGATCAGCGCTGGAGGTTGACCAGCACGTCCAGCAGGTCGGAGCCCGTCTGGAAGACCTTGGAGTTCGCCGTGTAGCTCTTCTGTGCCTGGATCATATCGGTGAGCTGGCCGGCCAAATCGACGTTCGACGCTTCCAGCGAGTTCGACTGGATATAGCCGAGACCGTTGCTGTTGGCGAAGCTGGTGACCGTCACGCCGGAATCGGCATTGGCCTGATAGACGTTGCCGCTCAAGAGCGTCAGCTTGTCCGGGCTTGCAACGGTCGCGAGCGGGATCTGGTAGATCGCCTTGGGGTCGCCGGTCTTGTAGTTTGCATAGACAATGCCGTTCTTGTCGATGGTGACGCCGGTAACGGGGCTTGCCGCCTGACCGTTGGTCGAGCCCGTCGAGCTGAAGTCGCTGGCCTTCTGCGTCATCCCGCTCAGATCCATCGCGATGGACCCGCCCGTTGTTGGATCGGTGATGGTGAATGTCCCACCGCTCGTCATGTTGCCGTTTGCGTCGAATGTCAATGTGGATGGATTGGGAACATTGACTGGATCTGACGAATAAGGGAACGAGGAGCTGCCTGACGTGCTCTTGTCGGCATTGCGATAGACGCTGACCTCCCACTGATCGGTCGCGCCCGTCGTGGAATCGGCGGACTGAATTTTGGTGTAGTAAACGTCATACATGACGGAGTTGCCGAGCTTGTCATAGGCAACAACCGAGCTCTTCTGGGTATTTGAAGTAACCGAGGTCGGATTGGCGCTCGGCAATGTCGCTGTATCGGTAACGACCGTTGCGTTCGAATTGAGGTTACCGGTGAAGGTACCCGTTGTTGAGGGCGAGCTGGCAAGACCGCTCTGATTGACGTTAATCGGCACCAGGCCGTCGAAGCCGTTGACGACGACAGCGGGCGCTCCCGAAGCATAGGAATAACCCATCAGGGTATAGCCAGCGGAGTTTACGAGGTTGCCGTTTGCGTCAGGCGTAAAGTCGCCTGCGCGGGTCAGGACGGTCTTGCCGTCGGCGCCCTGCACGACGAAGAAGCCGGCGCCCTGAATCGACAAGTCGCTGCTCGACGAGGTGGAGACCGTATCGCCCTGCTGCGAGACCGAATAGCTGACGTTGGTTTCGACGCTGCCTGAATTATAGTTGCCGCCGCCCGAAGGGAGAATCAACGACGAAAAGCTGGTGCTCGCCGACTTGTAGCCCGTTGTATTGACGTTCGCGATGTTGTCCGACACGGTGCTAAGCTTATTTGCCTGCGCGTTCATGCCGGAAACTGCCGTTTTCATGCTACCAAAGATGCTCATTGGTTCCTCGCACGTTGCTGATGCTGGGATGGTAGCGACAATGACTTGTGTGAAGCTGGCTTTTTGGCGCGCGCCGCCAGTTTGAATCAGTTCAAAACATTCGACGATCCTTGAGCCGACGGCTCAATCGCCGGTGCGGAATTCCTTGGGGCGCGCCTTTGCCGCAATGAGTGTTTTCCAGGCCGAGCGAAAGAATGCCAGACGGGCGCCTTGCAGGCCTCGCACCTGTCGTTGTCGAGACTGCGAACGATATTCCCAGGCTCTCGCCGATTGATGAGTGAGTGGTTGAGAGATGCTTGCCGGAACTTGGCTGTTCCAGGGCGATGTTTTGCGTCAGCTGCCTGATCGGCAACGGATACACCACCCTCTGGACTGCTATTGTGCCAGCATATCGGTGAGCGCATGCCGCATGGATTCGCTCGAAATGCCGAAGAGACCGCCATAGGGAAGATCAAGATCGAGGATGACAAACATGACGCTCGCCACCGAGACGATGGCGACAGCGACAATGGAACCCGCGAGCGGGTTTCTGGGAGCTTGAAGACCAAAGCTTAGGAATACCAGCATAAGCCAGAAGATCAGGACGCCGAGAAACGGTGTTGAAAGCGAGCCGTGCGCGTCCTCGATCACGGTCCATCGCGCTGCAAGGAGATCGCTGAAGAGCTGATTGCAACGGGTTACGAGCAGTTGATGCAAGGCATCGGTTGGCTGCTCGCGGGCGATGCCGAGACCCATATCGTTGAGAATTGCTCCAAGAGCAGGCGCTTCGCCAGTCAAAGGCAATTTTGATATGTCGGGATATGTCATCCCCGCCGGAACTGGCTCACCCGGCCATGTGCTGGCAATGACGGCGGTTGTATAGCTGCGCAGAAGTTGTCGCTCATTATCCAATGCCGGGCCGTAATTCCTCAGACAGCGGTCCATCTCTGCGAGACTGGCGGCGTAGCGGTTGCGATCGTGAGACGCCGTTGTGAATGCGTTCAGTTCCGATGCCAGAAGCAAGCTCATGACGAGTGCGGCAAAAGTGACAAGAAGGGCTGTAACGACCCGGAGGAAGTCTATTGTCTCGTTGCCGCGATGGGGGGCAGGTAATCTCGCGCGCAATATCGAACCGACTGCGGCGCTAAACACAAGGAGAACAAACAAAGCCAGCGTCCACACTGCTTCGCGCTGCATCGAAAAATGCTCCAGCTGCATATGGCCGTCGATTATGTCATGTATAGCGAGGAAGCGGGAGGATAAAAGCTCCGTGTCCTTTCATGGGTGTTCGCATAGCCCAGCAGGCCGGTGTCCCTTGCTGCCGGGGAGTTTTGAAATCAGCTATGGTACAAGTCGGCAGAATGGATCAGCTGCATACCGCGATGCAAACGGACAGCCAGATTAAGGCAACTCCAAGTGCCAACGCGCGCCTGGCACCGACAACTTTCTCTGCCTCTTCTTCCGCTACCGGCGTCGTTACGATCCAGGGCACGGAGCCGAGAGCCGCGAATCCGATGATGGCTAGGGCCACTACGAAATAATCGGATATGCGCCAAGGCCCCTGATCATACACCCCCCAGTAGCCCAGAAAGGCCATTCCCACTGCAAACATCGTCGCGGACGCGGAGCAAAGCCCCGTAACAGAGCCCGCAGGTGCCCGCAACTTGCTTTTTTCCGGTGTTGACCCGTTCATGACGCCATATCCGCGACGGCAAGTCGCCTCTCCGCATATATGTCAGGAATTGCGCGCGAGGTGAAGCGATTGAAATCGCCAACAGCTGCGACAATGGCGATTGTCGTGTTGATCTCCAGCCTACAGTTCGTCTATTGCGACTTCGATTCTCTAAAGCAGGTCAGTGGGCCGGTATTTCTTCGGATGCCGGCAAAGCGCACCTAACGATAAAACTCCGACGGCGGCTTGCCGAAATGCCGGCGGAACATGGCGGTAAAAGCGCTCTGGCTGGCGTAACCGCAGTCGAAGGCGACGTCGATGATGCGTTCGCCATTTGCCAGTTTGCGCAGTGCGGACAGGAGGCGTGCCTGTTCGCGCCATTGCGCGAAACTCATGCCCGTTTCCCTGGCAAAGAGGCGGTGCACTGTCTTGGCCGTTACATTCAAACGTTCGGCCCATCGCCCCGCAGTCGACGTATCGGCAGGATGCGCGTGATCGCCTCGCAGATCCGTCTGATACGCTCATCCTCCGGCATGGGAAGATGCAGGGGCAAGACATCGGAGACCCGTACTTCATCTAGGAGCAATTGCATGAGACGGTCGTCTCGACTGCCTTCCCCATAGTCGAGCGGAACTTTGACGGCGGCAACGATGAGCTCGCGCAGCAGCGGCGAAACCTCGATCACGCAGCTTTCCGCCGGCATATGGCGGATTGCTGTCGCATCGATGAAAACGGTTCGGATCTTGACCTCGCCGGACATCTTCACGTCATGCTCCAGCCCGGCGGCGAGCCACAGCGCCCGGTTCGGCGGCACCACCCACGACCCTTCTGCCGACCGCACGATCATTACCCCCTCGATCGCATGCAGCAACTGGCCGCGCGGATGCGAATGCCAGCCGGTGGAAGCGCCGTCAGGATAGTTGACGTCCATAGCCGCCATGGCGCGATGGGTATTATGAAACTCAAGATGTTTGCGCGTCGGATCGCTTTGCATGTCCCAATCTCTGCAGTCATGGTCATCATAGAGCGATACGGACTGGCTTCAAGGCGATAAGTCAGGGCGTTCGAATTGGTCCATGGTTATCGCACATGAAAAATAAGCTCGCATTTCTCTATCCCCTCGTCGCCATCATCCTCTGGTCCGGAAACGTCATCGTCTCCAGACTGTCAGCCCACACGATCGGGCCGGAGGCAATCACCTTCTATCGTCTGCTTCTCGCCGTCTTTTTGATGAGCACCTTCGTCGCCATCCCCGCCTGGCGAAACCGCTTCGTCATCTGGCCGCATCTCGGGCAATTCGCCATTCTCGGCTTTCTCGCCATGTGCTTCTTCCAGAGCCTATCCTATCTGGCGGCGGAAACGACCACGGCGACGAACATGGCGGTGTTCACGGCCTTGACGCCGCTGCTTACGGTGGCTTTGAGCGCCTTTGTGCTGAAGGATACGCCGACCGTCGGCATGGTCGGCGGCGGCGTTCTGTCGCTTGCCGGGCTTATCTATCTGGTGAGCGCCGGCGATCCGGCAGCGCTTGCTCGCAATGGCGTGCATCTCGGCGATCCGCTGATGTTCATAGCGGCGTTGAGCTATGCCGTGTATGGGGTTCTGCTCAAGCGCTGGAGCCTGCCAGTCGCCGGCTGGCAATCGACGTATATGCAGGCGATCTGCGCTCTGGTCATCATGTTTCCGGCGTTCCTTGCAACGCCTGCGCCCTTGCGTTCGCTGAATGCCGAGACCTTGCCGCTGATTGCCTATGCCGGGGGCCTTGCCTCCGTCGTCCTTCCGTTCCTGTGGGTGCGCGGCGTCCACATTCTTGGACCCAATCGTTGCGCGGCCTTCATGAACCTCTTGCCGGTCTTCACCGCGCTCGGCGCCATCGTGATGCTCGGCGAGCCCGTGCGCGCCTACCATGTCATCGGCGGCGGCGCCGCTCTTGTAGGCGTTGCCTGCGTCGGGCTTTTTCGCCGGCCGTTGCGCGGCTCATCGCCACTTGTCGCGGAGATCGTCGAGTAACGGTCTAAGGCATGGCACGTGAACGCGGACTCGTTGGAGGCCGCGTCCATCTCTGTTGGTCGAACGTCACTTCCAGCTCGTAAAATCCGAGGCGGCGCAGCCGAAGGGCGCGCGTTGATCACCAAAGCGCTTCTTCAACTGATCGCAGCCCCAGCGGTTGAGTGGCGCCGGCATCATATTGTTGAGGTCCATGGCGGGCGAGGTGAATTGCGACTCGGCGCTGGTCACATACCAGACCCAGTAACCGAAAATGCCGACGATGAAGAGAAGTATAACCAGGAAAACCCTGGCGAGCCGCGCCATGACGGTCGGTCCTTTTTTCCCTTGGGCAATGAGCTCCAGCGGCTGGCCGCCAAGCTCTGCCGTCAGCGGGGCGAGAATGCTCGCGCGCTCTTGCGCGGCCATGTCGATCCGCTCCAGTCGGCTGTCCAAAAGTACCGGGAGAGCCGTATTTCCATGCCAGACGGCGAGCGCCACGGGCTTGCCATCCTTTGCGCCGACAACCAGAGGTTCCCGCCCTGGCTCGAAGTTCGTATGGGCCGCCCGTCCGGTTTTTCTGCCGGCGATCTTGTCAGTATAAGTCACCGTCAGCCGCTTGCCTCGTCGCTGGAAGGTCGTGATTTCCACCGGGACCGGCGCGAGTTGAGCAGCCCGGTGCAATTGCCCGCGAGCACGCCAGACACGCAGGATCTGGAAGATCATTGCGATGCAGGCGCCTCCAAGAAGTGCGACGAAGACGGCAAGCGTTATGATCCGGTTCCAGAGCATATCCAGCCCGAGGCTGAGGGTCGCCAAGTCCGGATGGTCGCCGGAGATGACGAGGTCCGTGTCGTAGTCACCGGCGTGGATGTCGACGAACATGATCTCGACATCCCTGTCATAGGTCTGGCCATTGTGGGCGTAGTTGAGGTGCGCCTCGCAGGTTGTGAAGAAACCCTTCCGGGTCGAGCATTTTCCATCGCGGATATCGCCGTTGACGAGCTTGACGGGATTTTGGCTGATCGTCCAATCCCTCAATATGCCCGGAGCTTCGGAAACAGCCATGAAAACGGTCAGGCCGGTCAGGATCGGCAGCGAGAAATAGACGGCCTTCGGCATTGAAATAAGGTTCTGAGCAAGCCGCAGGGCTCTCTCGGGAAGTTTGATCGTCGGGAATGTCATTGTCTGCCTGAAACTCCGAGTGGTTGTGTAGGCATCCGCAAAGCAGGAAGCGAAGCGGGAGCTGCGCAAAATCCTGGGGTCCGACTTTGCACCCACATCTGCAGCGCGAGGAAATAGACACTCTACCCGTCAGCTCAATACCCGGTTGTAGGCCATTCGACGATTTCATGGTGATGCCCACAGCAAACCCGCATGGGTGTGACCTTTTTGTACCGCAACTTTGACCGGTGCAGACGAGCCCGTTTAAAGCGCGTCGCGATCTTTCAGATTGGGCGGGTACAGGCCGACATGGGCAGCGGCGATGACATCGAAGCTGGGTGAAGAAAATCTCCGCCTCGTGAAAGGTAGAGGGCGAGGCGCCGATGTCCCACCTCGGCGCCTTATCCCTTTCAGGTTGCCCTTAATCTTCGACGTTCGGCAGCAGGATCGTCAAAAGTCCGATCAGCGGCAGGAAGGCGCAAAGCTCGAAGACGAACTCGATGCTGGTGTGGTCGGCAAGCACGCCGAGCGCGGCCGCACCAATGCCGCCCATGCCGAAGGCGAAGCCAAAGAACAGGCCGGACACCATGCCGACGCGACCCGGTAGCAATTCCTGCGCGTAGACGACGATCGCGGAAAAGGCCGACGCAATGACCGTGCCGATGATCGCGCTGAGGATGATCGTCGTTTCGAGATTGGCATGGGGCAGAACGACGGTGAAGGGCAGGATGCCGAGGATCGAACCCCAGATGACCTTCTTGCGGCCGATGCGGTCACCCACGGGGCCGCCGACCATCGTGCCGACGGCGACCGCGGCGAAGAACACGAACTGGCAGAGCTGAGCCGTCCGTTCCGTCACGCCGAACCGGGCCATGAGATAGAAATTGTAGTAGCTGGTAAAGCTTGCCAGATAGAAATACTTCGAAAAGATCAGCGCGATCAAGACGGCAATGGCAAGACCGACGCGGGCGCGCGATAGGCTCAGCGCCTTATGAGGCTTGCCGGATTTTGCCGGCGCCCGCAGATGGCTGCCATTCAGCTGATACCAGCGGCCGAGGCCACCGAGAATAAGAATGCCGGCAAAAGCCAGACTCGCAAGCGCCGCCATTCCATGCTGGCCGTGCGGAAGGATGAAGAAGGCTGCGAGCAGCGGGCCGAGTGAGGTGCCGAAATTGCCGCCGACCTGGAACAGGGACTGGGCGAAGCCATGCTTTCCGCCTGATGCCAGGCGGGCGATGCGGGACGCCTCCGGATGGAAGATCGAGGAGCCGAAGCCGAGCAGTATTGCGCCCATCAATAGTGTTGGGTAATTGGGCGCCATGCCGAGCGTGATCATGCCGGCGCAGCTGCAGATCATGCCGAACGGCAATGAATAGGGCTGGGGCCGTCCATCCGTGTACCAGCCGACGAAGGGTTGCAGGATCGAGGCCGTGATCTGGTAGACGAATGTCAGCACGCCGAGCTGGGCGAAGCTCAGGTCAAAGCCGGTCTTGAGCACTGGATAGCTTGCTGGCAGCAATGCCTGGGTGACGTCGTTGATGAAGTGGCCAAGGCTCGCCACCATAATGACCGGATATATCGTCGTTGCCGCGCGGGGCGGATTCATCGCTTGGCTCATGACTGTCACTTTTCAATGTTCCGTTGCGCTGATATTAGAAAACAAAATTGCCCGCTACCGCGATAGGGCGTAATTCTTACGAGACTGGGCCAGAATGGTCAGGAACAGCCGCATAGATCCATTCATCGATGTCGACCGGCCACTCATCGCCCTCGGCAATGAATATGGCGACGGCCACCGCGTCGAACCGCACCAGCATCGCCGTGCCCAACTGCTCTATGGTTTTTCCGGCGTAGTGGTCGTGACCACGCCTGACGGCACGCTCGTCATGCCGCCGGAGCGCGGGATGTGGATCCCTCCGGGCGTGATCCATAGCGTGCGCATGCTCGGAAAGGTAAGCATGCGTAGTCTCTACATTGAGCCGGAAGCGATCGAGACGATGCCGGATCACTGTCAGGTGGTCGAAATCTCGCCCCTGCTGCGCACGCTCATCGCCGAAGCCGTCGATATTCCGGTCGATTACGACGTCAATGATCGGGCCGGTGCCTTGATGGCATTGCTTCTGCACGAACTGGCAAGATTGAGGCCGTTGCCCTTGTCCCTGCCGATCCCGCGCAACAGGACTTTGGCTCAGAAATGCCAGGATTTCCTCAGGCGGCCGGCAACGCATGATACGATCGATCTATGGGCCAGCCACATGCGCATGAGCCGCCGCGCATTTACCCGCATGTTTCGCCTGGAGACGGGGCTGAGCTTCGTCAAATGGCGCGAGCAGGCCTGTCTGCATGCCGCGCTTCCGCGGCTTGTCGCCGGCGTGCCGGTGACGACGATCGCGATTGACCTTGGCTATAAGAACCCGGCCGCCTTCACGACCATGTTCAAGCGCGCCTTCGGTTGTTCGCCACGCGAAATGGCGCGCCAGCACGCTGGAAGCGGCTCCGCCGTTACAAGTCCCCAGCCATGACCATCATGTCGCGTCGAGATAGGGCTTCAATGGCATGTCGTCGTGCCTGGGCACCGTTTGCCGTTCGATCATGTGGTGGATGACGGGCGGGCGGTCGCCGCGATGCAATTTGTCCAGGCGTTCGGCGACCTCGACATCGGCATGCGTCTGGCGCTGGCTGTGGCGAACATAATCGATCCAGGTCGGCAGATGGTAGCTTTCCGTCCAGGTGTTCGGCTTTTCCAGATCGCGTAACAGCGACCATTGCTTTGCCCCGTCGCGGATTCTCATCCGGCGACGCTGAGCCATGACGGCCAGAAATTCCGCCACATCCTCCTGATCGATGTCGTAGTCCACCATGACCAGGATGGGGCCGCTTCTGGAACGCAGGTCGAGCTGCAATTGTGGTTCGCTGAAGGTGTTGGTCGGATCGAGATTAAGCGATTCGAAATCCGGTTGGCGCAGCAACAGGCCAAGCAGGCCGCCTATTGCCAAGCCGACGCTTGCGATGAAAAGCGCGCCCGTGACACCGTGGGCGTCGGCCAGTGCACCCCAGAGCCAGCTTCCGACCGCCATGCCACCAAAGGTGGCGGTCTGATAGAGCGACAGAGCGCGGCCGACGACCCAGCGCGGCGTGGAAAGCTGAACCGTGACATTGAAGAGCGAGAAGGCCTGCACCCAGGCGACGCCGGCCGGCATAAGAATAAGACAGCTCAGCCATACCTGGTTGCTTAGCGCAAGCAACAAGCAGCTCACCGCCAATGTGAAGAAGGCACCGCGGATCACCCATTCATTGCTCAGTATATCGCGGATGCGGCCGATCAGCATCGCGCCGCAGATGGCGCCAAAGCCGAAGAAGCCGAGCATGATGCCGTAGGTGATCGCCGTGCCGTGGACATGATCGCGTGCCACGAGGGGCAGGAGTGCCAGGATGACGATCGCCGTCAAGCCGAAGACGAAACTGCGGCACATGACCTTGAG
>Ga0209371_1001818_pt1 | contig 13300 bp, 10 predicted proteins | sample AgamicAtAmrz_FD_187165 | JGI IMG/M metagenome (GOLD analysis project Ga0209371, IMG submission 187165) | Agave microbial communities from Guanajuato, Mexico - At.Am.rz (SPAdes) (version 2) | ecosystem: Host-associated > Plants > Roots > Rhizosphere | place: Guanajato, Mexico | collected 2012-06-07
CGGGGTTATTGACGGACAGGATCTGCACCACCACCTGGTGGCTGTTTCATACGTTTCGCGAACGCTACCCGCGGGCAAAACCGGTGTGGGGAAAAGCGCTGGCCGAGGATCGCAATGTCATCACCACCGGTGGGCCGCTGTCGTGGGTGGATTTAACGCTGCATATTGTCGCTAACCACGCCGGAAAAGAGATCGCCCGCCTGATGGCGGATATGGCCGTTGCCGACAGCCAGCCGCTCTCCCAGCAGCTCTATGCGCCCAAAGGCTTTCTCAACTCCGTCGACCCGCTATTAACCAAAGCCGAGCATCTGGTGCGCTATCAGAACCCGGCGATCACCGTTGAGCAACTTGCCGCCGCGCTCAATATGACGCCGCGCACGCTGCACCGGAAAATGCGCGATCTGCTGCAGGAGAGCCCGAAAAGTTTTATCACCCGTGTGCGGATTGAGAGCGCGATTACGCTGCTAGAGATGCCCGGTAACAGCGTCAGCCAGGTGGCCTTTGCCTGCGGATATCAGGATGAGACGGTTTTCAGACGGGCGTTCAGCTCGGTGACCGGTATGTCCCCGGCGCGCTATAAGGCATGGAGCAGAAGCCGGCAGAACCTGCCGATGGAGCAGGGCGGCTGATGCAGAAAAGCAAAAAGCCCGCTTAAAGCGGGCTTTTCTAAATTTGGCTCCTCTGACCAGGATCGCCTCTGCCAATAACTGGCTAAGAAGTAAGCTAAACCTGAATTCCTTTTCTGTCAAGACCACCAGAATGACCCGCCCCTCTAAAAATGTATGCACTTGTAAGAAGAAGCAATGCCCATTGGGGGGAATAAAGATACAATCGGTACTCTGCCGGTGCATTATGTGTTAGTGATCTGTTACCGTCCTGCATTGCAACAGACAGCTAGCTGATAAAGATATCCACTGCTTGTCTAGAGAAAACTCCCATGCAGTCCATTAAATATATGATATGCAAATTTTTAATCAGGCTGTGAAGAGTGAAATTGTTATCCTGAAGGATTTTGGAGAAATCCGAATCAGGGTATAATACTCTCTGAGTATTAATTAATAGTTGTGTTAAGTGGCTTTTAACTCATTGATAATAATGAATAATGTTTTTTAGTACGTTGATAAAAATGCAACTTGATTGAAATTTTTCATAAGGATTCGCGTATGGTTAGGGGATTGTTACTAGTTGGAATTATTTTAATAGCAATTATTTTAATGGGGTGCTTCTCTTTTTTACCGGCCTCACAATGGTGGTTTATCAAGAATATCATATCAAATTTTGATTTTGTAAAAGCGCTCCTTTCAATTCTAATATTATCATTGATTACTATATTTTTGTTTTTCGGTATTTTAGAGAGAAAATATTCATTAAAGTTGGAAAAATTAACCTTCGGTGGGTTAAATATTTTATTTGATAGTTCTGACTTACTATATAAAAGATCTGTTCGCAATTTCCTTGATACTAAAAGGAGTGTGTTCAAAATTGACCCGCATTCTGACTCATTTGAGGAGGTTTTTAACTCTTTATATGATATCTATAATTTCATTCGTGTTGAAATAAGAGTGCTGGATGTTAAGAGGAAAAGAGATATGGAGTTGTATCGTATATCTAATAAAATGTTAAAAAAACTGAATCAGTTGCTTACCAAACACCAGAATAATTACAGGCGTTGGCATAAGTACATCTCAACAAACGATATTGTATCGACGAGGGATAAGGATTCTAACGGTGAAAATATTTCTTTAATTTATCATTTAACACCGATTGGAATAATTCAGACTCATTACTATCATTTCAGCCAATTGATGGCTGATTTTGAATGCATTAATAAATTTTTCTGTGAGGAAGTTAGTGTTATTTTTAACATCGATATTGCTAAGTGGGAGGAGTAATGCATAAAACTTTTCTAAGTTATCATCATGAAAACGAACAGCATTTGAAGGACGGAATCATTTAAGCATTTGGTGGTGCGTCATTTATTGACAAGCCCGTAAGTGACGGGGGATATCAGCACTAATATCAGTGAGGATTACATTATGAGGAAAATTAAAGCGACGCTTGATAAAGAATATGGACTTATTGGTGTCCAGTTGCCAATACTGTTATCAAATTCTTCTGGACGAGTGAATTTGCCCGCTCGACTCAGTGAGAATATTGATTCTGGATATGCACTGTGGGTAAGTTGGGCTAATTTTACAGCTAACATTTCGTCGTGTAGGGGATATATCGAACAAGCCAGTTGTCGTAGTAATACTCTGATAAGAAATACTCGTGAACGCCGCTTGAGGAATGCATAATATGCTTGAGACGAATTTAGCGAAACCATTTCTTGTTGTTTATATCATTTGGCACCCAGATTTCGCCGGTGGTGCTGGACTGGCTGAAATATTGCGGGGACACTTTCGTCGGGAACTGTATCAGAACGTTGCTGGAGGAACTGGTTTAAGTGTTATTTTTCGTTCTGAGCCTCTACCTGAAACGGGGAAGCCATTGCCGATCAATTTTTCAGAATCAGAGACCACCGCAGTCCTTATACTTGCGGAATCATGTATGGCAAATGATCCTAAATGGGGGACTTACCTTCGGGAGCTATCAACGCAGTCGGAAATAGCTGGACTGGGTACACATCTTTTCCCCATTGCTATTGAAGGAGAAGGATTAAATCTTGGACTGGAAGAGCAGGCATTGCGCTGGGACCAATGGATACAGGATGGGAGCAATAATACTGCAAATCTTCATATACGATTAATTAGTGAGCTTACATACGAATTTTGCAGGATGCTGCGCCATTACTTGGAACATCTGAAACAACCAGAAAAAGATGAAGATGATTTGCTTAATTATCTCAAGAAAGTTCAGATATTCCTTAGCCATTCTAAACATGATGAAGATGGAGAGCGGATTGCTCGTTTGATACGTGAGCAATTACATAGTGGACATGGGTTAAGTTCATTCTTTGATGTCCATGATATCCCTGCCGGGCTTCGGTTTCATCAGGTGCTATTGAAACAGCTGGCGCAAAGCGCAGTTGTTGCCATACATACCGACTCTTATTCTTCGCGTGAATGGTGTAGGCGAGAGATTATAGAAGCTAAACGTAATAGTGTACCTTTAGTTGTTGCCAACTGTATTAGCGAATTGGATGAAAGGGGATTTCCTTATATGGGAAATGTCCCAATAGTGAGAATGGATCCCCAGCAGGCTGAACGAATTAATATCATTATTGCACGCCTACTTGATGAGGTTCTGAAAGATTTTCTGTGGCGTTGTCGTATACAATTGGTTAATACTGAACAAAGTGCAGTGCAGTTTGTTCCACGTGCGCCAGAATTAATTTCACTTGCTGGTTTAAAGTTCCCCGATATCTGTCAGCCTACAATTGTATATCCCGACCCCCCCTTAAGTTCGGAAGAGGAGCGATTATTTGAAGAAGTTAAACCCGGTATTAGGCTTAGAAGTTTTACCGAATGGCTGGCAGAGGGAACATCATGACTTATCGTGAAATGCTTAGCCAGCATGTTATTGCAATATCTACATCAGATAGCCCAGATATGCCTGTATTGGGGTTAAGTAAACAGCATTTATATGACGCGATGACAGAAATTGCGCGTCATTTATTAGCCTTGGGTGCACGGATTGTTTATGGCGGAGATCTACGTGCTAATGGTTTTACTGAACTGTTATTTGAGTTAGTAGCACGCCATAGAAGAGATGCCGATGAGGGGGATGAACGTTCCAGTATATTGAACTATCTTGCATGGCCGGTGCATATGCAACAAGATGCCAGTGACTTGGAAAGGCTCAGTGCGGGCCTGAAAGGAATGGCAAGGCTTGTTTTGTTCAATCGGGATGGCGAGCCGTTGCCAATGGCAGAACGAGCCCATTACATAGCAACTATTCCTTCTGATGAAGATTGGGCAATAGGTTTGACAGCAATGCGACATGCTATGTTACAAGACACACATGCCCGTATTATTCTTGGCGGGCAGGTTGATAAATATAAGGGGGCAATGCCCGGTATAGCAGAAGAGGCTGTGTTATCACTTCGTGCTAAACAACCCCTTTTTATTATGGGAGGCTTTGGTGGATGTGCAAAAGATATCACGGAGTCTCTGAATATTGTGGCATCTGACGGAATGCAGCAACGCAACTGGGGAGGGCGGGAAGAATTTGCCCATTTTTCTTACAAGGATCTGAACAATGGACTTACTGAGTTGGAAAATGTTGTGCTAGCACAGACTCCTCATGTAGATCAGGCTATCGCTATGATTTTGAGAGGGCTTTTTCGATTAGTAAAACGTGGCTGAAAAAAATCTATCGTCCATTTTATGTATCAGCTTAGACTTAATTTGGAACTCTAATGGCACAGAGCTAAATCTAATTTTACAGACAGTTCTGTGCCAAGAGCGGACATAACTATCAGAACGGCTTGCACTATTGTTCGGATATATCAAACCCTCAATTAATCTTCCAACTTTTTCTGTAGTCCTCTTCCATTTTTTTGTGCAATCAAGATTTTTCTTTCCTTTTCAGGAAGGAAACTATAATCTAAAAATTTATCAATTCTTTCCTTAGTGCAAATTCTAATGATGTCTGGTGTGTAATATTCATATAAAGGATCGAAATCTCCGTTGACCTTCATCATTATTTCAGCGTCTAGTATTCTGCGATCTAACTCATTCAAACTTAAATTCAACCAATGAATTAACTCATGAAAACTGTTAATTGGATCTGTTTCTTTCCCTGTGTAGTGAGAAACATCAAATGGATAGGTAATCTCTTCATGGATAATAACGTCGGTAACAATAATAAGAATTACAGCGCATGAAAGGATTTCTCTGTCATCAAACATTTCATATCGTAGTTCATATTTTATCCTTGTTTTCTTTGTATGCCCCCAGTATCTAGTGCTAGTTAAAATAGCACGATTCAAAAAAGATTTTAATATATTAGATTGCACAAGGTGGCTTGTTTTTTTCTTAAATTCCTCAAGTGTATACAAACTTATATTTGTATGCTTTGTAGCTTCTATTGCACCTGATTGAAAACCATTTTTGGAAATGATGAAACCCCTATCGGCACCGCTATTTTGAAGCACTGAAAAAAAAGCATGAACAATTTCTTTTGTGACATTACTATTCCAATACTTAGCCTCTACGAACCATTTGAAATCAGTCCCAAGGTATTTGGATTCCACTACCACATCTATATTCGAACTTCCTCTTACACCTTCTACTGTAACATTCGTCTTAGCGTTGGTACCTAAGTTTTTAAAATGTTCACAAATCTCTTCTTGGAAATTATACCAATCAGTATCGATATTTTTCTTATGGTTGCTCATTTAAACACCCTCTTAATGTCTGGTGGATAGTAGGCATGATAGAAGAATGATATCTGTCGAATACTCTGCGATGTCATACAAGGAATAATCATGCTTATATCTGTCCCAGATAATCGCTTTCTATTCTGGCTTGTAGTTGATAGAAGTTCTACGTTTCATTGTAACACCCCCCTTGATTAAGGATAGCATTGCATCGATACGTTGAACTCACAGCTCAAAGCTGACGATCAGATTTGAATGTACTCTGCCAGAGAAAACAGCCAGTTCAATTTTGAGCTAATAAATTTTATATCTAACAATTTATTCAATCAGGCAGGTATCACTTACATAAATAAACCGTTTCTATTACTGATTTATACACCACGCTCAATCGAATACCTTTTTACTGAGCATATCGGTGGAAGCTTTAGATTTTATTTTTTTAAAGTATTTAATGATGTCTGAGGTACTATTTAATGCCTATCTAAAGAATATAACAGCAAGATATTTCATGATTTTTTTGTCTAGACTTTCTCCGGGAGAGTAACAGCAATGGTTGAAAAAATAATAGACTAAAAATATATGGAACACAAAATATGTGTGCCTATCAATAAATTTCTCCAGTTCGCTGATCTACACGTTTATAGAAACCAGAAAAATCACATGGGTCAGATATAACTGAATTTTTATCACTTCTAAAATCAAATTCTATTTTTTTTATAAGGTTAATGGCTGGTGTTGTAGAATTTAAAGGGATCTTTTTATAGTTTCTAACTCTATGATATCCAAGAGACGCTAAGTCTACTTCAATCGCTTTATTACCGAAATAATAAAAATGATTAGAAATCAATACGCTATTAGAACTAGTATCTCGTTCAAGATTTGTCATGTTAAATGAACCATCAGGATTGCTATGATGAGAATCTTCTTGTATCCATTCATTTTTTTCATCTTGATGGTAGATATTATCGCCCAGAATTTGTACATGACTACCATTTCTAACAGGCTTTTTGATAGAGAACCTGGTATCCTCCCAATAAGCATTGAAACTAATTTTTTCTGAAACTTTCATTAATAGGATACATTTTTTCTTGGCTGATTTTAAATTAGCTCCACCAATTCCGAGTATCCAATCACCCACTTTAGCCGACTTTCTAATTCCAGGTTTGCATGTTGCCAGGGTACAACTTCCATGAAATGGATTGGGTGCAAAACCAAAGTCTCTCGTTATAGCATAGACATAAAGGTGAGAGTTAGGCTCAATTAACATACGACATTCCCACCTTGAACTTTATCACGATCCGTACCATCAGGTTTTTCAAAGGAAGTTTTACCTTCTAGTGCGTTGATAATGGCGTCACTTCTCCAGGCCACTATAGAGGTTGCATACTTTTCGAGATTCTCTGGTAGTTTTACATCGCCTTTTAAACCATTTTCATATACACCTATGATTGGTTTTCCAAGTTGGTGGGCTACTTGAATTTCCCAGTTTACCCAAGGTCTGGTATGTGTTTCTTTCCCGATAACAACTATAACTTGACTAGCCCACCTCATTTTCATTCTAAGTAAACGTGCAATCGTTCTATCACTAAGTTTTTTTTCCTCAACTCGTCGCTGGTTTTCAGGTTTGATTCTGATAGAACTATTACGTAAATGATAACCTTTTGCTGCAGCCAAGCGAGAAATTCCATCAACACTAGCGTCATCTTTATGATGATGGCTAACAAAAACATTTTTCTTAATTTCTTTGACCATTTTAAAATCCTTTGTAATTTTCTAATTATAAAAATAATTCTATATTATTATTTTGATAATGATACTTTTGTTTCGGTCTTTTATTATTAAATTTAGTTCGGCATCTTTTATCTATCTCGCATGCACCACTATTTTCCATATCCATTAAGGTGTAAACTCTTTCTTCTTTAGGCAGGAAATGAAATATTTCATCCATGTTCCAGTGTTCATTATATTTTTCTGCGATGTTATTTTGGTTAATAGTGAACCAGAACAAACACTCTTCGCTATTCATTCCATCTCTATCAGAAAAAATCCAATTAATTCCTCTTTCACAACCAGGACCTGAAATAACAAAATTCAACTCTGTAAACGGAAAGTCGTCTAAGTATGTCAGATCTATGAAAATTTGATATGCTAGAAAATCCCCAATCCCTGGAAATGATTTTAAATGTTCAAAAACCTCAAGCTGATTTCTTGATGATTTTACACCATTAAGTATTTTATCTTGGTTATAATAAACAAATTTTATCATTCTAATTACCATGTTATTTTCCGTTGTGCCCTCTATATTTTCTAAGTATTTCCCGAAATTAAATTTCGGACCTCCTAAAATATAGGCTGAACTAAAAAATACATAACTTGGTTTTTTTATGGATATATTGAGTGTCTTCTCCCTGATTTTTTCATTAATATCACGAATCGTCATGCTTGTGAAATCAAAGGGTGCATCAATTCCATTTAATGTATCGCTTTTATTTACCACTCTAAATAAAAATGAATTGAGTATTTTATTATCATAACTCAATTTATCGTTGTTTGTTATATTTGTTAGTAACCATTTGGTTTCTTTGTCCCAGGTTCTTTTAGTATTTACAAATTTATATTTTCTCAATATCTTGTCTTCTGTCCAATATGGCGGAAGGTTAAGTATCTCTTTCTTGTAATATATAGAGGTTCTCTCTCGTTGATGATAAAACCATTCCCTGATAACAGCTTCATTTAAGATGGGGTTAGCGGTTTTAATTTTGATTTCTCTGACATTACAAAAAAGTTGATCGTTTTTACTGTTCACTAAATAATACCCTTTCGAAAAAATTTTCAAAACTATCAATTCCGCTCATACTGTTGTTAAAATGATAGTCTGATTTTGTTTTATTCTCATTTACATACTTGTCAATTTCGTATCTTTTATAATTATTATTTTCCCTTTCTATATGAACTATTGTGAATTGATTGCTCTTACACCATGCGAATTCTTCATTTGATCTTATGTCAGTAATTATTATGTTTTTATTCATCCCTTCATTTTCCTCTAAAAATCTCAACTCTTCTGATAGCATTCTAATAAATATTTTTTCTTCAATTTCCCTTAGTTTGTCTAAGCTCAGCCATATATCTCTTGGTGAATGCTTTATAAAGTCGCCGGTAGGCAAGGCTATATTGAGTGGTAACGTTTTATTTCCAGGGCTATAATCCTTTTCCATCCAAGGGTAAATATGATTGGCCAATTTTTTGAGTTGATCGCTAAATGATAATCTAACGAATTCATAGTTGGATACTAGATAATTAGCAAGAAAATCTTTTCCACTACCCGATATTCCCATGAATGCAATTTTCATAGGCGCTCCTTATTAGAATTATTGAAGTGATTGGAAGTTACGCTTAGATTGAAATCATCGCTTAACTTAGCTGTTAGCACTATTGGTTGTTTAAACCTTTCCTGAAAAATATATGATAAAGCTGCTTCTGCATATCCCCAAAGTAAATTTCTTTCAGTTTCTACAAAATGTTCAATAAATATTTTTCTTAGTTTTTCAGTTTCCTTTTCTATTGTGTCTATTTTATATGTATTTTCTGTTATTATTCTTTCAAGGAATAAGACTATATCACCGAATAATGATTTTATATTTTGTAGTGATGGAGGGAATGATATTTCATCATCGTTTATCAAATTTGTCATTTGTTCTTCTTTTCTTTTGTGTATTTCATTGGCTTGTTCTATTCTGTCATCGTATATATGAAGATTAGTTACTGACTGATGTAAGTATCCTAATTTAATTTCGCTATCAACTTCCCTCTGCAACATTGAAAGTACTATCTCTTGAAGTAAACTAAACTCGAAAATGTTTATATTGCTTACTCCAAATATTAGATCGCCACTTCTTTGGACTATTTTAATGTTTAAATTTTTGTCAGGGGTGATAAAAAAATGAATTAAATTATTACAAGGTATATCGACACTATGTTCTATGTTGTATAACTTTATGAGGCTTTCATTTGTATCTCTGTCAGGCATGTATAAGCTAATGACCGCTCTTCTTGTAAATATTCCTTCGTTTTTGAATTGTTGCACGACATTTTCAAGTTGCCCGTGAGCGTATAGTCTTTCTCCATAAGCTGCTCGCCAAGTGACACCATCATCTGAGTATTTAGGCGCTCTTGGTAAAAAAAAAGTTAGATATGGTTTAATTCGGTTATCGCCTGCAAATACCCATATAGCTTCAGCAAATGTGGAGAAAATGTTGTTTTTTCGACCCGCTAAACTTAAATGCCTTGATCTAGGGTTTCGCAAGATCATACTAACATCATAAATAGTTATAGCATCCCCATTCCTTGTCGAAACACGGACTCCTTCATTAAGCACTTTTTCCAAGAGTTTAATTATTACATCGTTAATAGTTTCTCCGTAAATGACGTGCATAAACAAAACCTCATGCTATAAAAAATATTTTTAGTTGATATAGTTTATTGGACCTAATCCAGAATTTGGTCCAGCCAGAGTCTGGACTAACCGGATAGCACGTTTTAATCTCTTGCTGCTCAGAACAGGCTCGAACGTGATAGCCAATTGGCTTCCAATGTAGAAAGTGAGACCTCGACCCATGCTACCGCCCTCAGTTGCATAAGCACTGCACTTGTATGAACATTTACAATATGTTACTCATGTTATTGATTTGGTCAACCTAGCAATCAGATAATTACGAAAATTTAGGCTTATTACTTAAGTGGGGGAGCGAATCGCTAGCAAGTAAGAACGCCTCTTATATGTACTAGAAACACAACTGACGATGTTGGTTACTACCAAAATCATAGTCACACCTGCGTAGCAAGCTGGGGCCGCTCGCTACGCCCGGGTGCGCCGGTTACGGCGCTGTTGCCTGTTTCAAAAAATCTCTAACCCCGGATCAAGGTGGTGTTAGATAGACACTATGCTGCGTTCAATACATAGACAGCCCAGAATAGGTAGTGATTGATGCCGGAACGAGACAATTTAACAACAAACCGCCTCCGGTTAGCAGGATCGTCTCGTCCGGCAGGAAAGCATGCTAACACCTACATGAAGTTCCTGTCAGTGCCAGTCTCCGGCTCAACATCACCAAATCTGCTTTTCCCCACTGCGGAGTAAGGGGCGCTTCGCCCGGCTAAGCAGGGACAAGTTTTGTCTCCTGTGCGCTTTGCGTTCTCCGTATCGGCTTTCGTTTAATCGTTTCCTAACACAACCCGTCCCGCAAGGGTAAATGGCACGCATGCTACGCCCTTGCAGGACAGAACGATGCCGGGAAAGCGAACCGTCAGGCGATACGAAGACGAAAATCACACACTGACGGAGAAAACCCATGACGATTTACCTGCACTCCACCTGGAGAAGCGCCCCTAACACCGCATCGGCGACCAGCGTATCCCCGCTTGAGCAGTCAGGCTCCTCAAAACGAAATTTTCTAAAACCAGAACCGTCATTTATCAGGCCGTTACTAACAACATCATTGCAGCGCTGGAAGCAGGAGTTAAGCCCTAGGCGTGTCCGTGGCAGCGTATAGCGGGTATGTCCGGATTACCTTCCAACGATGCCACCCAAGTGGCTTACAGCAGGATGAATATCATGTTGCTGTGGTGCAGCGCATCAAAACAGGGTTTCAGCGATTCACGCTGGATGACCTAAAAACAGGCTCAGGCTGCAGGTGGACAGGTTCGCAAGGGTGAGCATGGAACAACAGCTATTTTCTACACCACCCTCGAAAAGGAAAATGACATCGGAGACGTTTAATATATCCCGATGCCGAAAACCTTCACCGTGTTTAACGTTCAGCAAATCGACGGTTTGCCCCTGACAACTGAAACAGTCAGACCGGAAGCAACCTTTGACCCGTTGCCGCAGGCTGAAGACATGTTCAGGAAGAGCGGCGCAAACATCATTGAGAAAGGACAAAACGCCTTTTTCAGCCCTTCAACTGATGAAGTATGGCTACCAGAGCGCTGTCAGTTTTCAGATGCGGCTAACTTCTATGCTACCGGCCTGCATGAGCTTGTCCACTGGAGTGGGAGTAAAAAACGCCTGAACCGTGAAATGAAAGGGAAGTTTGGCAGTGCGGATTATGCAGAGGAAGAACTTGTCGCGGAGCTTAGAAGTGCCTTTCTGATGGCTGATCTTGGCATTGAAGGAGAGGTACAACATGAAAGCTATATTGCTTCCTGGCTGAAAGCGCTAAAAACGACGAGCGTTATATTTTCAAAGCGGCCAGCGCCGCCTCTAAAGCGCATCGTTATCTGATGGATAAACTCTGAGGACGGAGCCAGACAACCGCAAGGGAATGCTGTTACATAGTTTTTAACCGGCAACGATGCTTTCTACAGGCAGCGACGGGCGAGATGATGGGTCTGATAAGCTATTAGAAATGAACAAAGCCGTACTAAGGTATGCTGATACAGCTTTTTGTTATGGGCCATGCCGCTTCGTTGTTTTTATCCGCCCTATGTTAAAAGGTGGTATGTATGCGACCCTGCATGTATCGAGATAATCCGACCGCCACTGCATCATCGCCTTGCGGGCTTCCAGATGCTCAGCCTTATGAATGTAAGCCAGACGCACGGTGTTGCGCTCCTGGTGACTCATCTTGCGTTCCACTGCATCCTGCGGCCATAGACCAGACTCCATCAGGGCATTGCATGCCATCGCCCGAAAGCCATGACCGCAGATGTCTTTTTTTCGTGTCGAATCCTATCAGGCGCAGTGCTTTATTGACCGTGTTTTCACTCATCGGCTTGTACGGGGTGTGGTAGTTCATAAACCCCGGATATTTCTTTCATCCGTTTCAAAATGGCGATGGCCTGTTCTAATAGGGGCACGATATGAGCAGTGCGCATTTTGGCACCACGCCCGGAATAACGCATATCTGGAATGGGTTCTCGCGTCGCGGGTATTGTCCAGACCCGGTTTCTGAAATCAATCTCTGACCAGCGGGCAAAGCGCAGCCCACTCGATCGGATGAACACATGCAGCGTCAGCAGGACGGCCAGCCGTGTCAGTTCACTGCCCTGATGATATGTCTCAATGCGTTCGAGCAGTTCAGGCAGCAGCTCCAGGCAGGGCAGGGTAATGCCGTCTGGCAAGAGGTGTTGTCACGCCGTCAAGGTTTGCAGTCGGATGTTATCGATTAACCCGTGGTGGAGCGCATGGCGCATGATCTTACTGAGGTGCTGCCACGTGCGCGACGCGACTTCCAGCAGGCCTTTTTCTTCAATTCCTTTCAGCAAATTAATGAAATTACGGGGTTTCAGTTCGGTAACTGACAGATGTCCGATAACCGGAAAGACATGATTGTTCAGGCTTGCGAGCAGGCGGTCAGCGGTATTCTGCGACAATTTTTATTGCTTTTATGCCAAGCCAGCGCCACGGTTTTAAACGCCTTCTCAGTTGGGCAGGCACCGCGTTCTGCGGCCCGCTGCTTTACCGGATTGATGTTCAGCGCCAGCATCTTATGGATACCTTCTCGCTGCTGGCGGGCATCAGACATTGAGACGGCAGGATAGGCACTCAGTACAATGCGGGATTCTTTACCGTTAATACGGTACTTAAGATACCAGTGACGTGAGCCGCCCGGTTTGACCAGCAGGTAAAGACCGTGGGAATCGGAGACTTTATAGGGTTTATCGGTGGCCTTGAGACTGCGTATCTTCGCGTCGGTAAGGGACATATGGGGGTCACTCCATAATCGAACTAACCTGACCCCAGATTTGACCACCACTTTTTCCCGATCCGGAGGGTAAAATCAAAATGCACCGGGAAGAGTTTTCACACTAACCTGGCGAATCAAAATTACATAAAGATTCGGAAGGATGTATGAAAGCAGGAAATTGGCTCCTCTGACTGGACTCGAACCAGTGACATACGGATTAACAGTCCGCCGTTCTACCGACTGAACTACAGAGGAATCGTGTGAACGGGGCGCATATTATCGATGACCA
>Ga0209371_1001821_pt1 | contig 13262 bp, 10 predicted proteins | sample AgamicAtAmrz_FD_187165 | JGI IMG/M metagenome (GOLD analysis project Ga0209371, IMG submission 187165) | Agave microbial communities from Guanajuato, Mexico - At.Am.rz (SPAdes) (version 2) | ecosystem: Host-associated > Plants > Roots > Rhizosphere | place: Guanajato, Mexico | collected 2012-06-07
CCTGTTGGCTACCGTCAGCGCCGCGTCATTTAGCAAATCATGAGTAAGTGCACCGGGATCGCGTAGTTGCAGCGATGGTTATCCACCGCTGCTCTTGAACGGAGCTGAACCAACGACTCTGTGCTTACATACTTCTCGAGCAACATCGCCATTACCAAGAACTTAGGCCGCCGGGCAAGGCCGATCTAGGGCTAGTTGCCTGCTTTTTGCTTCTAACCCAACTGGGAATGTAAAAACATCCAACACACGCCCCTTGACCATCAAGCCCCATGGCTTGCTCAAAACTCCTTCCAATCGGAAACGACTCGACCGCCAACGGCAGCCGATCTGCGGGCCATTTGCGCAACCGGCTCGGCGGAAGCGCGACGCGATGGCTCAGCCATGGCGCGCGCGGTTTGTCGCAAGACTGCCGAGTTCGCTAAGGCCCCGGCGTCAAGGCGGAATTGAGATACGAGTTCGCTCAGCTTGCTGGCCTCAGCGGCAAGCGCGGCGGAGGCTGCCGTCGACTGCTCGACCATTGCCGCATTCTGTTGCGTCGTCTGATCCATCGTATTGACCGCCGCATTGACCTCGGCAAGGCCTGTCGACTGCTCCTTGGCGGACGCGGCGATGGCGTTCATGTGCTCGTTTATGCCGGAGATGCGCTCACCGATTTCCTTCAATGCGATACCCGTTTCACGCACGAGCTTCACTCCACCATCGACCTCGGTCGAAGACGCATTGATCAGCATTTTGATCTCTTTTGCCGCCGCCGCGGAGCGCTGCGCCAATTCCCGCACTTCCTGCGCCACAACGGCAAATCCCTTGCCAGCTTCGCCGGCGCGCGCCGCTTCCACCCCGGCGTTGAGCGCCAATAGGTTGGTCTGGAAGGCAATGTCATCGATCACGCCGATGATATTGGAAATCTGCTGGGAAGAACTCTCTATTCGCTGCATAGCTTCCTCGGCCCTGCTGACGACGTCAACTGACCTGGCTGCGCTATGATCGGCGACAGTGGCCGCCACTCGCGCTTCTTCCGTCCGCTTGCTCGAATTGCTTACATTGACCGTAATCTGATCGAGAGCGGCGGCTGTCTCTTCAAGCGATGCTGCCTGCTGCTCGGTGCGGCGGGAAAGATCGTTGGTTCCGGAAGAGATCTCCTGGGTGCCGCTGTCAATCGACACTATGCTCTCGGCAATCGCCCGCAACGTGCTGCTCAACTGCTGCAGCGACGTGTTGAAATCGTGCCGAAGAGCTTCGAAATCCGGAGCGAATGGCTCATCGAGCTGGAAGGAAAGATCCCCGGAGGCCAACCTCTTAAGCCCCATGGCAAGACCGGATGTCGCGACTCGCAAACGCTCTGCGGCATCGGTTTCCGCCTGCCGCTGGGCAGCGATTCTGTCTGCTTCCGCCTGCTGACGGTCCCTTGCCGCGTCCGCTTCGAGCTCGCCCTTGGCGATTGCTGCTTTTCGGAATACTTCGACGGCCTGCGCCATCGTCCCTACTTCGTCCCTTCGGCCGATGCCCGTGCAAGCGATATTGGTCTCGCCGCCCGCGAGCTTGGCCATATCCGCGCAAAGCGCCAGGATGGGTTTGCACACGGTCCTGCGGAACAATATGAAGAGCATGATGGAGAACAGCGCAGTCAGCCCCAGAAGCCCCTGCATGAAGTCGCGAATGGAATTTGCCGTGCGGGTACTCTCCGCCGAGATCGATTCCGATACTTTTTGTATCTGATCGCCTGCTTCCTCCATGGCAGTTTCCAAGGTAGAAAACTGCTTCATGAAATCGGGCAATGCCTTCAAGGCGCCAGCTGGATCCTTCTCCGCCGTCGCGACCATTTTGGTTGCGTTATCGATATAGGCCAGCAACGGAGATTCGACGCCGGCAAGCACCTTTTGAGTTTCCGGATCCGTTGCGAGCGCCTTGTTGGCCTTAATCATCTCGCGAAACGAGGTGACATGTTCCGAAAGATCCGAGTTGACCGTTTCAAAGCGGATGCCGGACGCGGGATCGGAAGCAAGCAATGCAGCCAAGACATCCGCTCTTAAAGCATCATGCATCATATCTGCCTGCATGTGATTGCGCAGAACCTGAGCCGATCCTGCTATTTTCTCGGCATCCTGCGTCAGCGTCGAAGCGGACCATATGCCCACGCCGGTTGCGCCGCCCGCAATCACAAATATTGCCACACTTGCCAGGATGATTTTCTGCTGGATCGATGCCATGAAACATATCCCAAGTTTTCCTCAAGAGAAGAATATGGGATCGTGCTTAATTATCCGTCAAAATATGTCGATCAACAGAAATCTATTTTCCAAATTATCAAAATACAACCAGTATTATACTATTTTTCTTGGAAAATACCACTAACGCGCGGAGAAGACTGGATGCGTGCTGAGCATGGATGGCTCTATTGCAAGAATTCTGATTGACCGTAAAGAGACATTCCCACGCCTCTCCATTCTTCTCGAAGGGAGCTGGACCGGCGACATCTCGTTTAAAGCTAAGTAATTGACAAATCGGGCGCTTGCCGGAGCTCGGCTTGCGGCAAGCTATTACCGTAACTGGTCCATCCTTCGCTTCCCCTTCGTCTATGGAGACGGTGACGGACATCTCCAATCTCTTCCCAAGCACGTCAGCACCTGGCATCCGGCGCAACGCATGAGCACGATCCACCATCGTGATATCGCACAAGCAATCACGCTGGCGCTCAAAGGTGATTTCGATCGGCGTATCGTGAACTTGGCCGACGAGGCGCCCTCGTCCATCTACGAACTCGCGGGCATGGTGGGGAAGCGGTTGGACTCAAGTTGCGAGCCTCTCTCAAATCCCTGGTACCTGCATGTCGATACGTCCCTCGCCTACAGCCTGGGTTTTCATCCTAGCATCAGGACCGTCTACCAAGCCTGGCAGGAAGGAATTTCGCAGGCGGATCGCAGAACTTGGTGGCCGGGCTCGACATGTTGGCGTGTTAGCGTCTGTTGCCTACTTGGCGCACCTGAATGGTTGGTTTTTCGTAGCGCTCTTGAAGGGACCGGAACTCACGACTCCATTTTTACGAGAGCTATCCATCTGAAATTCCTCGCTGTCGGACATCCGCTTTGCCTGCATGGAATGACCGGTTAGGGCCGTAAGCCGAAGTTCTTTCGCTTGGGATCCGCAGGCGTGGGGACTGTGGCCCTATGCAAGTGAAATCGCCGCCTTCGAATAATATGGATTCGAGCAAATCGGGAGCGACCTTGGTCGGCAAGAAGCCGATTAGCGTTTGTGCGCTGATCCCGCTGGCCGCATCGGGGCGCCCTGCATCCCTGCGCTAGAGCAAGGTGCCGCGCGTGTCGCCCCGATTATATCCATGTAGCATGCCATACAAGCGGGCCGCCGGCGCGGTAGCGCCCGCCCGTGCTCGCCAAGGGCGGCCACCCCTTATTACCGATCCACTTCGTACGCAAAAGGCCTCGTACAGCAGCTTGCCGAGAGGATCCGATTGGGCCGGCACAATCGAAGTCCTGGGGAGCGCGGTATAATCGCGATCCTCGAATTGGAGCCGGCCGCGTGAGTGTAGAAATGGCAGCTGTCGCCCTACCTGCTGTCATGAATCGCGCGTGTGGGTGAATCCCAGAGTCTCTCCGGCCTCGGGGCGTGCCCGGCTGTCGGCTGAAATTCGAGCCTCGTCGCCGGGGAGAGTGGTTTTTCATTGGAATGGCTTCCTTTCGAGCGTCTGCCTGAAACCCGCAAGGATAGCAGACGGCGGAGTATGTCCATGCGGCGATCTCGATCGTGTTCATATATTGTATTTTCCTCTAACATCTATTGTGTACTTAGATTATACAATTTCATTGACTCAATGAATGGCATGTGCGACCTTCCTTCCATCAGCGGAACCGAAGGGTTCAATTCCCTGCAAAATCCCAAGGAGGAGGTCGCAATGAAGGGCGGGAAGAGCAATCTTTACGAGGATCTGAAGCGTCAAATTCTGACGATGGAGCTCGATCCCGATCAGGATTTGGATGAAGCGAGCCTCAGCGAACAATACGGCCTCTCCCGCACCCCCGTCCGGGAAATCTTTCGGCGTCTCGAAGGCGAAGGCTATATCGACATCCGGGCCAATCGCGGCGCGCGCGTCAGCCCGATGAACCATCAGACCCTCAGGCACTTCTTCCTGGTCGCACCGATGATTTATGCGGCGATCGGCAGGCTCGCGGTGCAGAACTTCAAGCCGAAGCAACTCGTGGATCTGAAGGAGACGCAGGATCGGTTCCGGTCTGCAAGCATCGCCGGCGATGCTCTCGCCATGGTGCTGGAGAATAATCGCTTCCACGAAATCATCGGCGAAATGTCGTTCAATGCCTATCTTCAGCCGAGCCTAGGCCGCCTGCTGATCGACCATGCACGGATCGGCCACACCTTCTTCCGGCCGAAGAACGACGATATGCGCGAACGGCTTCAACTCGCCGTGGAGCATCATGACGGCTTCATCGAGGCGATCGCGCGACATGATGAAGACACCGTCGTGGACCTGGTCTTCGAACATTGGGAACTGTCGCGCGAGAACATGGAAATGTTCATCGCGCCACAAGGAATGAAGGCGGACGCGCTCGTTGAAGTGCCCGTCGTATCGATGGAGAAATCGTCTTGAATTTCGAAGGCATTTATACCCCGGCGATCACGCCGCACGGACCGGACGGCCAGATAGACAAGGCTGCCTTCGCGGCCGTCCTGGAATCGCTCGTCGAGGCCAAGGTCCACGGCATTATCATCGGTGGCTCTACGGGCGAATATTATGCCCAATCCACGCAGGAACGGCTCGATCTTGCTGCCTACGCCAAACAGGTCATCGCAAAGCGTCTGCCGCTGATCGTCGGCACCGGGGCGACCCGTACGGAGGACTCGGTCGCCTATGCCAGGGCAGCAAAAGAGATCGGCGCGGATGCAATCCTCGTGACGTCGCCGCCCTATGCCCTGCCGACGGAGAAGGAAAATGCCATTCACGCGTTGACGGTCGACCGCGCCGCCGATCTGCCGATCATGCTCTACAACTATCCTGCCCGCATGGGCGTGATGATGGGCGACGAATATTTCTCGCGCGTCGGCAAATCCAAGAATGTGAGAGCGATCAAGGAAAGTTCCGGGGAGATGGCGAACGTCCATCTGCTGGCGCGGAAATTTCCTCACATTGCACTGTCTTGCGGCTGGGACGACCAGGCGCTCGAATTCTTCGCCTGGGGTGCAAAAAGCTGGGTATGCGCCGGCTCGAACTTCCTGCCGCGCGAACATGTCGCGCTCTACGAAGCCTGCGTGCTCGAAAAGAATTTCGACAAGGGTCGCGCCATCATGTCGGCGATGCTGCCGCTGATGGATTTTCTCGAAACCGGCAAGTTCGTGCAATCGATCAAGCATGGCTGCGAGATCATCGGCCTCAAGGCCGGGCCTGTCCGCGCGCCGCTGCGCGGAATGACCTCCGAGGAAAAAAGGACCCTCCAGACTGTCGTCGCCACCTTGAAGCGCACGGTCGCCCAGATCACGTCGGGAGCCAATCATGCATGAACCTTTGACCGCCGCCGAATACAAGGCGATCGCCGCCGGCCTCGGTCTGCCGACGAACGCCTTCATCGACGGCTCCTTCCGGCCGGCCAATTCCGGCAAGACGTTCGAGACCATCAATCCGGCGACCGGCGAACTCCTGGCTAACATTGCCGCCTGTGACGTCAGCGACGTCGACTACGCCGTGCTCAAGGCAAGAGAGGCCTTCGAGGATGGCCGCTGGCGTCAGCTATCGCCGGCCGAGCGCAAGGCAACGCTCATCAAGTTCGCCCGGCTGCTGGAAGAGAACCGTCACGAACTGGCGGTCATGGAGAGCCTCGATAGCGGCAAGCCGGTTCGCGAATGCCAGACCGTCGACGTGCCCGACACCATCCATACCATCCGCTGGCATGCCGAGGCGATCGACAAGCTCTATGACAACACCAATCCGGTCGGCCCGAACGCGCTGGCGATGGTGGTGCGCGAGCCGATCGGCGTCGTCGGCTGCGTGCTGCCCTGGAACTTCCCCCTGCTGATGCTTGCCTGGAAGATCGGTCCGGCGCTGGCTGCCGGTTGCTCCGTCATCGTCAAGCCCGCGCAGGAGACGACGCTGACGACGCTGCGGGTTGCCGAACTTGCCTATGAAGCCGGCATCCCGGCCGGTGTCTTCAATGTCGTCACTGGCAGCGGCCGGGATGTCGGCGAACCGCTCGGCCTGCATATGGATGTCGACATGGTGGCCTTTACCGGCTCGACACCAACAGGCCGCCGTTTCCTGCATTATTCCGCCGATTCCAACCTGAAGAAGGTCGTTCTCGAATGCGGCGGCAAGAACCCGGCCGTGGTGCTGGAAGATGCCGAAGATCTCGATCTCGTCGCCGAGCAGATCGTCAACGGTGCCTTCTGGAACATGGGCGAAAACTGCTCAGCCAGTTCGCGCCTCATCGTCCAAGCTAACATCAAGGACGAGCTTTTGAAGCGCATCGGCGCCTATATGCACGAGTGGAAGACGGGCGATCCCCTCGATCCGGAAAACCGCGTCGGCGCACTGGTCAGCAAAAACCATTATGAGAAGGTCACCTCCTTCCTTCACGACGTCAAAAGCGAGAAGCTGACGATTGCCCATGGCGGCGAAACGCATGGCGGCATCTTCGTCGAGCCGACGGTGGTTGACGGCGTCACGTCCGCAAGCCGGCTGTTCAAGGAGGAGATCTTCGGGCCGATCCTATCGGTGACGACGTTCAACACGCTGGCCGAGGCCGTCGCTCTTGCCAACGACACCAATTATGGCCTGACGGCGTCGGTCTATACCGGCAGCCTGAAGAATGCGATCCGGCTGTCACGCGACATCCGGGCCGGCCTCGTCACCGTCAACTGCTTCGGCGAAGGCGACGCAACGACGCCATTCGGCGGCCACAAGGAGTCCGGTTTCGGCGGACGCGACAAGTCGATCTTCGCCCACGACAATTATTGCGAACTGAAGACGATCTGGATCGATATCTCCGATCGTTCGGTGGACGAGACCATCCGATGACCACGACGTCCGTCAAACGTCTGCCGGCAGAAAATGGCGTCTCGGGCTGGGAGGCGATCAGTAAACGTTCGTTCCCGGTCCGAAGCCTGGAAGGCAACGTGACTGCGGACTGGCTCATCATCGGTGGCGGATTCGCAGGCCTCTCGGCTGCTCGCCGTCTGCTGCAGCTCCGGCCCCACGACAAAATCGTCGTGCTTGATGCAAGCGAGATCGGCAAGGGCACCTCGGGCCGCAATTCCGGCTTCATGATCGACGTCCCGCACAATCTGTCGTCGAGCGAATATTCGAGTGGCGGTCTGGACGCCACTCGCCTGGAGATGGCTCAGAACAGGGCTGCGATCGCCTTTGCGAAAGAAGCCTCGGACGAATACGGCATGTCGTCCGAGACTTTCGACCCGGCGGGCAAGATCAATGCGGCGGCAACCGCGCGGGGAATGAGACTGAACATCAGCTTTGGCCAATCCTTGCGGAGCGCAGGCGAAAAGCACGCATTTCTGAATGCCGCCGAAATGCAGGAGATCACCGGATCCGAGTATTATCTTGGCGGCCTGTTTACGCCGGGCGCGGTCCTGATCCAGCCGGCGAACTATATCCGCGAATTCGCCGCGGGGCTGTCTCGCAAAATCGACATCTTCGAAAGATCGTCGGTTACCGCCCTGACGCGGAACAAAGGGACATGGGCGGCGATCTCCCCTCGCGGCAAGGTCACCGCACCGAACGTTATCCTCGGTGTCAACGGTCACATCGACGACTTCGGTCACTTTCGCGGCCGCCTGATGCACATCTTTGCATACGCCTCGATGACCGCCCCCTTTCCCGCGGAAGATTTTGGCCGTCAGGTTTCGGGGCGCGATCGGTGGGCGCTGCTTCCGGCCGATGCCATGGGTGCGACGGTGCGAAAGATCACCTCCTGCGGACAGTCGCGCATCGTCATTCGGACGAAATACACCTACGAGACGACGATCACCGTTTCGGATCATCGAATGGCCAAGATGGCCACGGAACACAGAAACTCCCTCGATGCGCGGTTTCCCGGGCTCAAGGAGCTCCCCTTCGAATATAGCTGGGCAGGGCGTCTTTGCCTGAGCCGCAATCATGTACCGGCCTTCGGCGAAATCGAGGAAGGGCTTTATTCGGCATGCTGCGAAAACGGGCTCGGCACCGTCAAGAGCACATTGGCAGGCATAATGGCCGCTGAACTTGCGACCGGCACTGCCTCGGAACAACTCGAACAATACATGGATCACGCCGCGCCATCCCGGTTGCCACCGGAACCGTTCGCATGGCTCGGCATAAATTCCGTGATCCGTTTGCAGGAATTGCGCGCAGGCCGCGAGGGATGATCCCTTGCCGCGCAATGTGAAGACTGAGCCTCTCGCAGGTCTTCAACAATATGGGAACGAAAACTAGGAGCAAGAAAAATGAAGACTTTGTGGAAAGCGCTCTGCGCCGCCGCGATGGTCGGAATGACCGCATTCTCCGCGCATGCGGAAGAGAAGAGCATCACCGTAGGAACGATGTCGTGGGAAGACCTGACACCGATCACTGGGATTACTAAAAAGGTACTGGAGGATGCCGGCTATACGGTAAAGGTCGTGCCGTTCTCCGAATGGGGCATCGCCTATGCAGCACTCAGCAAGGGTGACATCCAGATCCTTGCCTCTCAGACCGATTACGTCGCACAGGACTATTGGGACAAGAACAAGAAGCGCCTCGAAAAGATCTCGCCCGTTTCGCACGGCCTGTTCCAAGGCGTTGCCGTCCCGAAATACGTACCGATCGATTCGATCGATCAGTTGAACGCCAATGCCGACAAGTTCGGCGGCAAGATCGTCGGCATCGAGCCGGGTTCAGGCTTGATGCGCGATACTGCTAACGCCGTCAAAGGCTATGACTTGAAACTGCAGCTTGTCGAAGGCAGCACCGCCGCCATGACCGCAGCGCTGAAATCCGCCGTCGACCGGAAGGAATGGATTGCCGTGACGATCTGGGAGCCGTCCTGGATGATGCAGAAATATGACGTAAAATTCCTGAAGGACCCCAAGGGCATCTTCCCGCCGCCGCAGAGCTACTATTGGATCGGCAAGAAAGGTTTCTCCGCCGACTATCCGCACGCCCGCGAGGTCATCGCCAGCGTCTATGTGCCGCTCGCCGACATTACCGCGATCAACAGCGCCGTGAATGACGGCAAGACGATGGACGAGGCCATCAAGGACTGGACCACGAGCCACACCGATCTCCTGAAGCGGTGGGAGAATATCAAGGGCGAATGATGTCGACAGCGGGCCGCCGTCGGGGCGGCCCGCATCCCTCAACGAAGACGAACAGGCCGGCAATGGACTGGCCGCGTGGGGAATACAATGAACACTGTCATGGATAACACCGGTGAAGTCCTGGTCGATTGCCAGAACGTCTGGAAGATATTCGGCGCCCGTGCGGCGGCCGCCGTGAAGGCCGTTTCAGAACGTGGCCTTTCCAAGAAGCAGGTGCTTGACGAATTCAACTGTGTCGTCGGTGTCTCCGATGCTCACCTCCAGGTCCGTCGCGGCGAGATCTTCTGCATCATGGGCCTCTCAGGAAGCGGAAAATCCACCCTGGTCCGCCTTCTCAACCGTCTTATCGAACCAAGTCTCGGCAGGATCACGATCAAGGGCAAAGAAATCGCCAGGCTGAATGCGGCCGAACTGCGCGATATGCGCGCCCGCAATATCGGCATGGTGTTCCAGAGTGTGGCGCTGCTTCCAAATCGTACCGTTCTCGAGAATGCGGCCTTCGGATTGGAAGTCCGCGGCGTGTCAAAGGATGAGCGCAACAAGACGGCCCGAGCTGCGCTCGATAAGGTCGGCCTCTCCGACTGGACATCGCGATACCCTTCTGAACTATCGGGTGGGATGCAGCAGCGCGTCGGCCTGGCGCGTGCTTTGGCGGCCGATCCCGAGATCATCCTCATGGACGAGCCGTTCAGTGCGCTTGACCCCCTTATTCGCCGCCAGTTACAGGATGAGTTCCGGGAGTTGACGAAGTCGCTCGGCAAATCCGCAGTCTTCATCACGCATGATCTCGAAGAGGCCATTCGCATCGGCGACCGAATCGCCATCATGAAGGACGGCGTCATCGTTCAGGTGGGAACCGCGGAAGAAATCGTCACGAAGCCTGCCGACGGTTATGTCGCCGACTTCGTCGCGGGCATATCCAGAGTTCATCTCGTCAAGGCCCATTCGGTCATGCAGTCGATCGCGGAATACAGGAGCCTGCAGCCGCAGCATGACGTGGATGCGCTCCTGAAGACCTCTCCTGAGGCGGACATCGGCGAACTCATAGACCTTACGATGAAGTCGGATCGCGATGCTGTGGCCGTGATCGACAATGGTTCCATCGTCGGTGTCGTCACCACCCGGGGGTTGCTTCGCGGCGTTGCCGGATCTCCGGCACCAGAGCAAATGCCGGCGTAGAAGGACGTACGAAAATGGACATCTCGGTCATTGCGGATACCTTCGATGCCTGGACCGACGACGCGCTGGGCTGGATCAGCGACAACGGCGACTGGCTCTTCAATCCGTTAAAGGCGGCGCTGGAGGGAACCTATGATGGCGTCCTCTGGCTCCTTCAATTCCCGCCTTTCTATGTCATTGCCATCATCGGGGCGCTGCTCGGCTGGAGGCTGATCAATATCGCATCCGGTCTTCTTGCCGGCGCGGCTCTCATCTTCTGCGCGGTCATGGGTCTTTGGAATGAGACCATGAGTACCCTTGCGCTTGTGACCACCGCGACGATTTTTGCATTGTTGATCGGCATTCCCATGGGGATTGTTGCAGGATTTCTGCAATGGTTCGATAGGTTCCTGGAGCCGATCCTCGATCTCATCCAGACGCTGCCGCCCTACATCTATCTTCTTCCCGCCATCGCGCTTCTTGGCTTTGGTCCCGCGACCGCGCTGGTCGCGACCTTCGTGGTAGCAGCGCCCCCCGCCATTCGCTTGACCTCGCTCGGCATCCGCATGACGCCGCCGGCATTCGTCGAACTGGGGCAGGCAAGCGGCCTGACGCCATGGCAGATGTTTGCAAAAATCCGACTGCCATTTGCAATTCCAAGCATCATGGCAGGCGTCAACCAGAGCTTGATGATGGCATTCGGCATGGTTGTGATCGCCGGCATTGTCGGTTCGGGCGGCCTTGGCCAGACCATCTACGGCGCGGTGCGCACGCTGGATATGGCGACATCGGTCAACGCAGCGATCGCGATCGTCATCCTGACCATGATTCTCGACTGATTGACGCAGAGCGCGGCCCGTCGTGCCAGGGCAGGTGCAAGATGAACTTCGACCTCCTTCGGTTCTCCCCCGGTCAATATTTTGCTCCGGCCGTCGATTGGCTGAATACGAATTTCCATCCGGTTTTCGAAACCATCACGAGGCTGATCGAGACGGTGCTCGGCGCGTTGGAATCTGCCCTGCTCTACCCACCCGCCTACGCGCTCATCATCGCCGCGGTGCTTGGCGTCGGCCTTGCCATCAATATCAGGGCCGCTGTGGTAACGGCCGTCGCTCTTGCCTTCTGCCTCCTGGCGGGCCTTTGGGCAGCGTCCATGCAAACACTCGCCCTAGTGACGGTTTCGGTCGCTATTTCGGTCATGATCGCCTTTCCTCTCGGCATTCTCGCGTCGCGGCGCAAGGGTTTCGAGATCGCGATCAGACCGCTACTCGATATCATGCAGACGGTGCCGCCGTGGGTCTATCTCATTCCGGCAGTCATGATTTTTAGCCTCGGCCGCGTGCCGGCGATCATCGCCACGATCATTTATGGCGTGCCGCCGATGCTGCGTTTGACGACCTTGGCGTTCAATCAGGTGCCTACCGATCTTCTTGAACTCGGTCAGGCAACCGGCGCGCCACCGCGTTCGATCCTTTTCAAGATCGAAATTCCCTCCGCCATGCCGACCCTGCTCGTCGGGCTCAACCAATGCATTCTTCTCTCGTTGGCCATGGTCGTCCTTGCCGGGCTGGTTGGCGCCGGGGGCCTGGGCGCTGAAGTCACGCGTGGCCTGACGCGAATGGAAATGGGTCTAGGCCTGCGCGCCGGGCTTGCCATCGTTGCCATCGCCATCCTGCTCGACAGACTTTCCAAGAGTGCGCTGCAGGGTCATGCGCGTTCATCGGCCAAGAGCGCTTAAACGAAAAGATTTACCGAATGCGTCACAGCTTCTTCTGCATCGATTCCCACACCTGCGGCAACCCGGTCCGGCTCGTTGCCGGCGGCGGGCCTTTGCTTCCGCATCTTCCGATTGCGGAACGACGTGAGATTTTCGTTCGCGATCACGACTGGATCCGGCAGGCATTGATGTTCGAACCGCGTGGGCATGACATCATGTCCGGCGCCGTCATCTATCCCGCCTATCGCGAAGACTGTGATTTTGCCGTGATCTTCATCGAAGTCAGCGGATGCCTACCCATGTGCGGGGCCGGGACGATCGGTTTGGTAACGGCGGCAATCGAAGAAGGCCTCGTCACCCCACGCATTCCCGGCAAGCTTTCCATCGAGACACCGGCGGGCCGCGTGGATATCGCCTATGACAAGCAGGGCGAATTCGTCCAAGCCGTCCGCATGTTCAATGTCGCAAGCTACCTGCATGCAGCCGATGTCGAAGTCGATGTGCCGGGACTCGGAGCCCTGACGATCGATATCGCCTACGGCGGCAACTATTATGCCGTCATCGAACCGCAGAGGAACTGGGCTGGATTGGACGGCATGTCGAGCGATGAAATCGTCGACGTCAGCAGGAAGCTGCGCGATGCCCTCGAGCCGATCTGCAATCCGGTTCATCCCGAGGATGAAAGGATAAGCGGCGTCCACCACGCCCTATGGTGCGACACGCCGGCGAGCAGCAAAGCCGATGGGCGGGGCGCGGTTTTCTATGGTGACAAGGCGATAGATCGCTCCCCAGGCGGAACAGGTACCTCGGCACGCCTCGCTCAACTGCATGGTAAGGGCCGGTTGAAGGTCGGCGACACCTTTCGCCAGGAAAGCCTGATCGGCACCATATTCGAGGGACGTATCGAAGCCGAAGCAGCTATTGGACGGTTCAGAGGCATTAAGCCGAGCGTCGGAGGGTGGGCGCGGATCATCGGCCACAATACGATCTTTGTCGACGATCGTGATCCCTTGGCCCATGGTTTCCAGATCAAATAGAAGGGTTTTTCCGGGGCGAGGCGTTTGATGAAATCCGTGAA
>Ga0209371_1001822_pt1 | contig 13262 bp, 11 predicted proteins | sample AgamicAtAmrz_FD_187165 | JGI IMG/M metagenome (GOLD analysis project Ga0209371, IMG submission 187165) | Agave microbial communities from Guanajuato, Mexico - At.Am.rz (SPAdes) (version 2) | ecosystem: Host-associated > Plants > Roots > Rhizosphere | place: Guanajato, Mexico | collected 2012-06-07
CACGCCAATGCCGGTGCAGACATCAGAATGGCCGATATTGCCCGGGAAACCGGAACGAGCGTGCGATCCTTGCAGGCGGCGTTTCAGCAGTTCAAGAACACAACGCCTCTTGGCTATTTGCGGAACATACGACTGCAGGGTGCACGCAAAACCCTTATGGATTCGGGCCATTCGCGGCTGATTGCCGACATTGCGCGCGATTGGGGATTTTCTCATATGGGCCGCTTCGCAGCACTCTACTATCAATCTTTCGGCGAGATGCCGTCCGAGACCGCCAGGCAACCTCGGCGTAGAAATGAATAGCGCTGCGATCTGCTTGCGCGAGGAAGTTGCTTTGCTGGAGCGGGTCTATTCGCCGACGGCGTTACAACGAATGGGTGCGGATTGAGCATCCGGACATTTAGTTATTGCATCGACAAACTTGAAAATCGGAACGACAAGAGCTGGCTAACCAATATCGAGTAGGCATTGGTGAGAACAATTTAGCAAGAACACATGTTAGTAGGCTCTTAATCGCTTAACCGCCTGCCTTACCCTCCACAAACGTATCCCGCATCGCCCGCAGAATAATCACCGCCGAAGCTGCCCCCGGGTCGATATGCCCGAGCGACCTTTCCCCCAGCCGCGCCGCACGGCCGCGGGCGGCCACCATGGAGCTTGTAGAGTTCGCTCCAGCTTCGGCGGCCTCGAGGATGGCGCTCCACATGGCGGCAACATCGCGTGAACCCGCTTTCGCATCGATGGCGGCCTCGGCGGCGGGGATCCAGGCGTCGAGCATGGTCTTATCGCCGCGCTGGCCCTTGCCGCGCTGCTGGATGCCGGACCGCATCTCGTCGATGATCATGGCCTGGCAGGCCGTAGAGAGGGATTCATCCGCCTTCAGCGCTTGCGAGGCCCGCCGGAAGGCGGTGGCATAGAGCGGGCCGGTCGAGGCGCCGACGGCATCCAGGAAGGCAGAGGCTGCGGTAGAGAAGATCTCCGAGGGCGATACCTGCGCAAGATCGAGCTTTGCGAGCTCCGCATTCACGGCCATAAAGCCGAGAGACATGGTGATGCCGTGATCGGCGTCACCGATTGCGCCATCCAGCTCGGAGAGGCGGTCTTTTTCGGCATTGATCGCGATCGATATGCGCTGAAACATGGTGCCCAGGCAGCGGGCGGCTTTTTCCGGCATCGTCTTCCTCCCGGTCCCGGCCATGTCTGTTGTCGCCGGGCACATTTTTATAGCTTCATCCGACCTTCAAGGCGAAGGTGTCGCATGGATGGTTCAGCATTTCGGTCAATTCCTGATCGAGATGCAGGATGGATATGGATGCGCCGACCATGTCCAGCGACGTGCAATAATGCCCCACCCAGTTTGCCTCTATCTTGATGTCCTTGGCGCTCAGCCTCTGTTCGACGCGGCGGAACAGGATATAGAGTTCCATCAGCGGCGTCGCGCCGAAGGAGTTGATGAGCACGGCCACCCGATCGCCCGCAACCGGCTTCATTTCGGAGAATATCCGGTCCATCACCCGGTCGGCGATCTCGTCGGCGCTCATCATCTTCTCGCGGGTCACGCCGCGTTCGCCGTGAATGCCCATGCCGAATTCGATATCGTCAGGCCCGATTTCGAAGTTATGGCGTTGGGTCTGCGGCAGGGAGCAAGGCTCCAGCGCAACGCCCATCGTGAACGTCCGGTCATTGGCCTTGCGTGTCACTGCCTCGCATGCGTCGAGCGACAGGCCCTTGTCGCAGGCAGCACCCGCGATCTTGAAAATGAAGAAATTGCCGGCAACCCCACGCCGTCCTTCGCGATCCTCGACCGGCGAGGAGGAGATATCGTCCGTCGTCAGCACGGTTCGAACGTCGATCTGCTGCTCTTGCGCCATTTCGGCGGCCATCTCGAAGTTCATGACGTCGCCGGCGTAGTTGCCATAGACGAAGAGCACGCCTTTGCCGCCGGACGACGCCTTGGCGCATTCGAGGATCGGCGTCGGTGGCGGTGACGAAAAGATGTTGCCGATGGCGACGGCATCGGCAAGCCCCTTGCCGACATAGCCGAGGAAGCAAGGCTCGTGACCGGTGCCGCCGCCGATCACCAGGCCGACCTTACCGGGCCTCGGGCCGGTTCGCGCCATCAGCGCACGGTTCGATCCCTTGATCGGCACGATATGCGAGGCATGTGCCTTGACGATGCCTTCGAGCATCTCGTCGACGACATCGTCGGGATTGTTGAGGAATTTCTTGATATGGGTTCTATAGCTGCTGGGCAGGGCAACGCTATTGTCCACGCGCGGACGCTGCTGGGCTTTCTGATCGAATTCGGTGACGCCATCCGCATTCAGAATGCCGCGCCCCGTGGCCGCGTCGGTAATCAGCACGTTGATATAGCCGCCGCGCAGGGCGGCGAGGATTGCGGGCACCTTGTCGAAGCCGCCCGCGACGGCGATGCGTAGCCCGATGGATCTCAGCATGTCGAGGGATATGCCGATGGTGCGGTCGTCGAGCGGCCCTGCAACCGGCAGACCCTTGGCGTCGATGAAACGGCCGGCAAGAACGCCGACGGCATTCTTGGCCAGATAATCCTGCAGGGAGACGGACTCGAAGAAACCGCTGCTGTGAACCGTCGAGTTCGGCCGCAACGACGCCACGCCGAAGATCGCCTTGTTGGCTTTAGAGAGCGTGGCAAACTGATCCTCGACCAGTGGTTCGCGCAACAAGATCTCCCGAACCTCAGGCGCCGAAACGATCGCCGGAGCCGTGATATTGATCAGCCTGCCGCCTGTCACATTGGCAAAGGCACTGGCACAGAGCTCCGGCGTGTAGGCAAAGAGTGCGCGCGTGCCGCCGGTTGCCTGGACGATGGTGACATCCTGCAAGTTCGGTACATTGGCCTGCTCCGCGACCGCGAGAACCGTTCGGCCCCAGGCGACGGCAAGCGTGTCGCCGGATTTCAGCAGGCGGGCAATAGCCTGGGCGCCGGCGGTTCCAAGGCGGTCGATCAGCGGTCGCGAACCGTCGTCGCTGGGCACCACGAGACAGTCGTGCAGGCCGAAATGGCGCTTGAGTTCTTGTGCAATGGAGAGCGAACTCAGGCGAGAGGGCTCGAGTGAGATATTGACGATGCCGCGGCTGCGGGCATCGGCGAGATAGCTGTTCACGGTCGCCCGCGAAATGCCCATAATCTCGGCGATGTCGCCTTGGGTCTTGCCATCTTCGTAATAGAGCCAGCAGGCCCAGACATAGGGGTCGTCGCCATAGCGCAAGGGCATGCTATCGGTCGCATCCGGCACGCCCGCCTTGCTTGCACTGTTCTTGCCGACCGAAGATGCCTTGCCTGTCATGATGATTCACTGTTTCCCATTTTCGCCTGAAGATGAAAGCAATGACGCATGTTTGCAAATGCTTCTTCTTGAGGAAGGGCGGCGCGCGACCCCGGGGTGGAGCAGGGGATCGCGCAGCCTTGGGAGAGCCCTGTTATTGCAGTCGTGCGCGAGCGCCGAGGGAAAGTTCCTTCAGGATGATGGCACAGGAGGTCGCACCGGCGTCGAGAACGCCGAGTGAGCGCTCGCCCAGCCGGCTGGCGCGGCCGATCTTGGCAACGAGATAGAGGGTGGAGTCGCGGCCGGCCTCGGCTGCAGCAACCAGAGCATCGAGCGCCTCCGCAAAGGATTTGCCGGCTGCATTCGCAGCATCGAACGCCTCGATTGCCGGAACCAGCGTGTCCAGAAGCGTCTTGTCGCCGACTTTGGCGGAACCGATCGACTGGATACCTTCGAGCCCGGCATGCAGCGCCTTGCTATAGGCTGCGCTATCGATGGCCTCGATGCAGTCGAGCTTTTCGGCAATCTCGGTGAACATGACGCCGTAGAGCGGGCCCATGGAGCCGCCAATCTCGGTCATCAGTACCGTGCCCAGCGTATCGAGCGAGGCTGACAGCGACTGGTTCTTGCCCTTCAGGCGTTCCGCGGCCATGCCGAAGCCCTTGGCCATGTTGACGCCATGGTCGCCGTCGCCGATCTTGCCGTCGATCTCGCTGAGATAGGCGCGGTTCTCGACGATACGATCGGTCATCGCCAAGACGATATCACCCGATGTTGCATTGTTGAATGTCTGCATGCGTGCGTCCCCCTCAGAGCAGTGTCATGCACTCGACCTCGACGTCCAGAAGCTCTTTGAGCTCCTCGTCGAGTGCCATCACGGTCAGCGTCGCGCCGACCATTTCGAGCGACGTGAAGTAGTTGCCGATATAGGTCCTGTAGATATTCAATCCCCGTTCGGAGATCTTCGTCTCGATCGTGTCGTTGAGGATGTAGAGCTCGTTGACCGGTGTCGCGCCGAGGCCTGACACGAGGACGGCCACTTCCGTTCCAGCGGCCAGATTATGATCATCGAGCACGATCTGGCACATATCCTCGGCTATCTCCGCTGCCGTCTTCAGCGGCTCGATGCGAACGCCGGGTTCGCCGTGATGGCCGATGCCAACTTCCATCGTGCCGGGTTCGATCTGGAAATTCGGATGACCGACGGCGGGCAGGGTGCAGGGACCAAGGCCGATACCGACGGAGCGGCAATTGTCGATCGCCCTTTGCGCGGTCACGCGTACTTCCTCTAGGTTCGCACCCTGGGAAGCCTTGGCGCCGCCGATCTTCCACATGAAGATTTCGCCGGCCACGCCGCGGCGCTTCTCGCGCTCCTCCGGTGGTGCCGAGCAGACATCGTCGTTGGCGACGACGGTCGCGACTTCGATGCCGTCCTTGGCGGCAAGCTTCGTCGCCATCTTCACGTTCATGTTGTCGCCGGCATAGTTGCCGTAAAGGCAGATAACACCACGGCCGCCATTGGCCTCGCGGATAGCGTCGTGGAAGCTCTTGGCCGTCGGGGACGAAAAGAGCTCGCCGACTGCGACCGCATCCAGCATGTTCTTGCCCGTATAGCCGATGAAGGCGGGCTCGTGACCGGAACCACCGCCGGTGATCACGCCGACCTTGCCGGCATGCGGAGCATCCTTGGCGACGACAACGCGCGGATTGTCTGCCAGACGGACGATGTCCGAATGCGCCTTGATGAAGCCTTTTACAGTGTCTTCAACGACTTCATCGGGATTGTTGATGAACCGCTGCATGGTCTCTCCTGTCGAAATTGTCGAGCGCTTGCGCTCAAAGAATGGTGTAGCCGCCGTCGATCAGCAGATCGGCGCCGTTGATCATGTCCGCGCCGGACGAGGAGAGGAAAACAGCGGCGGCTGCAATCTCCTGCGGGAAGGCGAAACGGCCTGTGGGGATGCGCTTCTTGGCGGTTTCGCCTTTTTCACCGGCCCAGGCCTTCTTGCCGAGTTCGGTCAGCACGATGGTCGGCGAGATGGTGTTGACGTTGATGCCGTGTTTGCCCCATTCGGCGGCAAAGGTCTTGGACATGCCGATCACGCCGAACTTGGAGGCGCAGTAGGCGACATGCTCTTCGATGGCGACGGTGCCGGCCTGCGAGGCGAGGTTGACGATCTTGCCACCCTTGCCGGCGGCTATCATGGCGCGGCCAACAGCCTGCGTGACCAGGAACGTGCCCTTGAGATTGATGTTGATCGTCTTGTCCCAGTAGTCGAGCGGCAGATCTTCGGCGGCGGCTAAGAAGACGACGCCGGCGCTGTTGACGGCGATATCGATGCCGCCGAAATGCGCGACGACATCACTGACCGCCTTGTTGACCGAGGCAGGATCGGACACGTCGCAGACGAATGCTTCAGCGCCGCCACCGATTTCGGATGCCTTGGCCTTTGCCATATCGACATTGATATCGAGAACCGCGACTTTTGCGCCCTTGGAGGCGAATGCCGCCGCAACAGCAGCACCGATGCCGGAGCCGCCGCCCGTGACAAGCGCTGTCTTGCCTGAGAGCGGGAAATTCAAATCAATGTCTGAGGATGTCTCGGTCATCTTTTTCAAGCCTCTGTTTTCGGGGTGCGGCGAGGCGATGGTTCGCCCCGCCACATTGATCTTACTTGCGGGTTTCCAGCAGCTTGTCGACGTTCTCGGCCGTTACCGGGGTCCACGGAACATTGTAGTTCTTGTCCTTGCCGTCGTTGAACGGCATGGCCGGATACTGTTCCCAGATCTTGGATTCCGGCTTGTAGTTGCCCTTCTTGGCGGCAAAGATCGCGAGATCGAGAGCGCCCTGGGCCTGCGCGCTGGCGTCCTGCAGGATCGAGGTCATCGTACCGTCCTTCACGGCATGCAGCGCATCAGTGATGCCGTCAATGCCGGCAATGGCGAAGTCTTTGACGTTAAGTTTGGCAGCCTTGATCGCTTCGATCGCGCCGAGCGCCATCTCGTCGTTCTGGCCGATGACGCCGTTGATCTGGCCGGGATGAGACGTCAGCCAGTTTTCCATCAGGGTCTGGGCTTCGGCACGCGACCAGTTGGCGGTCTGGTCTTCCAGCACCTTTACGTTCGGGCACTCGGCAAGCGCCTTCTTGTTGCCTTCGAGACGCGAAATCTGCGCCGACTGGCCGATCGGGCCTTCGAGGATGACGACATTACCCTTGCAGCCGATCTTGTCGAGGACGGTCTTGGCTTCCATGTAGCCGGAGATCGTGTCGTCGGAGCCAACATAGGCGGTCAGCAGATCGGAATTGACGCGGGTGTTCGAGCCAACGACCGGAATACCGGCGTCGTGGGCGGCCTGTACGGCCGTCGCTGCAGCTTCGATATCGATCGGCACGAAGATGATCGCATCGAACTTCTGCGTGATCATCGTGTTGACCTGCTCCTGCTGCACGAGCGCGTCATAGCGACCGTCGAAGATGGTCAGATCGACATCGCCATTCTTGACGGCGGGATGTTCCTTCAGCGCTGCCGACCAGATCTGCATGAATTCGGCATTCAGGCCGTAGGGCGCCGCACCGATTTTCAGCTTCTTGTCTTGGGCGAGGGCAGGTGAGGCCAGAATTGCTGTCGCTGCAGCAAGAGCAATCAATAATTTCTTCATTATAAGTCTCCTCCGTTGAAAGTCCGGCCGTCGCCTTGACGCGCCGTTTCGTTTTCCGAGTGTGGACACCGGAATGTCTTCGGGCTCAGCCGCCCAGGTTTCTCTTTTGGTCGAGCATGACGGCGCCGACGATGAGCGCGCCCTTGAGGACCTGCTGGTAGTAGGACTGGATGCCCATGAGATCGAGGCCGTTGTTCATGACGCCGATGATCAGCGCGCCGATCAGCGTGCCGGTGATGCGGCCGACGCCGCCGGAAAGACTGGTGCCGCCAATGACGACAGCCGCGATCGCGTCGAGTTCGTACGCGATGCCGGCCTGTGGCAGGGCGGAGCCGGTGCGTGCGGCAAGGATCATGCCTGCCAGACCGGAGAGGCCACCGGAAATGACATAAACGAGGAAGCGCAGCTTGCTGACGTTTATACCCGAGGTAACGGCTGCATGCGGATTGCCGCCGACAGCATAGATATAGCGGCCAAAGCGGGTGCGGTTCAGGACCCACCATGCGACGATGAAGACGATGGCAAGCAGGATGACCGGCATCGGGATCGAGAGCACGTTACCCGTGCCGATCCAGCGGAAATCGGGAGTCAGTGCCGGCACAGGCTTGCCGCCGCCATAGATCAGCGTCAGGCCGCGGGCAGCAGAGAGCATGCCGAGCGTCGCGACAAAAGCGGGAACGGCAAAGCGCGAGACGATGAGGCCGACCACGGCGCCACAGGCGACACCAACCAAGAGGCCGGCGGCGAGCGCCACATAGGGCGGATACGGCGCACCGACAATGCCGGCCGTCGCCGAGGTCGTTGCGAAGCTTGCGCTGACAATCCCTGTGAGCGCGACCACGGAGCCGACGGAGAGATCGATACCGCGCGTCAGGATGACGAATGTCATGCCGATCGCGAGCACGCCGTTGATCGAGGTCTGCAGCAAGACGTTGGAAATGTTGCCGGCCGTCAGGAAATACTCATTCGAGAATGAGAGGACGATGGCGAGCAGCAGGAAGGCGAGAAAAATCCCGTATTCCTGAATGATCAATCTGCGTCGGTCCGAGCCGAACCAGGAATTGGACTGATTGTTGTCAGTGGCGGACATTGCAAATACCTCTTATTGCCGGGCGCTTCATTCTTGTCTTCGTGTCCGGTCGCGTTCAGGTCGACAGATGCACGAGCGATTGCGCGTCGGCCTCCTCCCTCTTGAGAATTCCGGCAGATCGTCCCTGGCGCATCACCAGGATGCGGTCCGACATGCCGAGAACCTCGTCTATTTCGGATGAGATCATGATCACGGTGCCGCCTTCGGCGGCGAAGTCGCAGATGATGCGGTAGATTTCGCGCTTGGCGCCGACATCGACGCCGCGTGTCGGCTCATCGAGCAGCAGGACTTTCGGCTTGCGCAGGAACCACTTGCCGAGCACGACCTTCTGCTGATTGCCACCGGAAAGGCCGGAGACCGGCATGCTGTCGCGTGCAGCCTTAATGCCGAAGCGCTGGATCATGTCCTGGCTGGCGCTGGCCTCGGCTCGGCGATCCATCGAAAAATTCGGGCTCATTTCGGGCAGGCTCGCAAGGCAGATATTGTTGCGAACGCTATCGATCAGGTTGAGGCCGGTCAGCTTGCGATCTTCGGTGACGAAGGCGATGCCGTGCTGCATGGCTTCGGCTGGTTTGCGCACGATGATGGGCTCGCCAGCAAGCTTGATCTGGCCGCTGCTGACGGCATCGACGCCGAATATGCAGTTGAAGATCTCGGTACGGCCGGACCCCATCAGGCCATAAATGCCGAAAATCTCGCCCTTGTGTGCGGTAAAGGAGATGTCGTTGACTTTGCCCTCTGCTGTAAGCCCGGCGACTTCCAGCCCTGGCGTTGCCGTCGGCACATTGGTCTTGATGTATTCCTCGCCAAGTTCGCGGCCGACGATCATGCGGATGAGGCCGGGCCGATCGATATCGGCAAGCGCGCCGCTGCCGACATAGGACCCGTCGCGAAAGGCCGTGTAGGAATCGGCGATCTGGAAGATTTCGGACAGGCGGTGCGAGACGTAGACAACGCCTTTCCCTTCAGCCTTCAGCCGCTCGATGGTGGCAAACAGTTGCTGCGCTTCCTTCTCGCCGATCGCGGAGGTGGGCTCGTCCATGAAGATCACTTCGGCATCGTGGCTGAGCGCCTTGGCGATCTCGACCAGCTGAACTTGCGCGACCGAGAGGTTCATCATGAATTGCGTGGCGCGGATATTGAACTGCAGCCGGTCGAGGAGCGCCTGCGCGTTGCGGTTCATTGTCTTGAAATCGATGCTGCCAAAGCGTGCCGATGGCTCGCGGCCGAGATAGATGTTCTCGGCAACCGTCATGTGCGGGATGGGGCTGAGTTCCTGCTCGATGATGGCGATGCCGGCGGCGAGCGCTTCGGCGGGGCTAGCGTAGTCCACATCCTTGCCGCGGCGGCGAATGGAGCCGGCATCACGCTTGTGAATGCCCATCAGGATCTTGAGGAACGTCGACTTGCCCGCACCGTTGCCGCCGCACAAGGCGTGGACGGAGCCGGGACGCAGCTGAAAGCGCCCATCGCGCAATGCAGCGACGCCGCCAAAGGACTTTTTCAGCCCCTCTACTTCAAGCAGGAATTCCACTTTCCTCTCCCATTCCGGATGCCGTGCGAGTCACGACGTCACCCGTCGACGATTGCTTGGCATTATTTGACAATATTCGAAATGCTTTCGACAAATGTCAATATGGTTGTGCGGAAATCATGCGATTGCGGATATGGCGCGTTACCGTCACGAGGAGAATTCACTTGAGGATTTATCGGTAATAATTTGTAATAAAATGATTATTCATTACGGAAGCGACAGATGCCCGGCTTGATAAAATGCCGTTTTGACGGGACGCGGTGTAGACGGCATCGATGGACTGCGGCGATTGCGCAGAAAAAAATTTGTTGTAGACGGGGAGAATTCGCCTAATCCTAAGATGCAGTGCGGTTTTCACGTAGTGCCTCTGGCAGCGGAGCAGGCAGAGATGCATTCATCGAAAATCACCATTCTCTCCTGCAGCATGGATCCGGAAAGCCGGAGCCGCCGCATGGGCCGTGAGGCAGAAAAACTATTGCGGGAGAGAGGGGCTGAGGTTGAATTTATCGATCTTCAGGATCTCGATCTGCCTGTATTCGACAACTTGAACTGCTATCAGCATCCTTCCTACGACAGGCTGTATCGTGCAATTCGCGATGCGGATGGTGTGCTGCTTGCTGTGCCCATTTACAATTGGTCGGTCGGCAGCGCTGCCAAGAGCCTGATCGAGCTTACCGGCGCGACGGGTGAGGGCGGACGAAAATCCGCCTGGTTCGACCAGATCGTCACCTTCGTCTGTTCCGGTGGGCTTCCGCATAGCTATATGGCATATGGCAGTCTCGCCATGTCGCTGATGCTCGATTTCAAATGCGTGATCAATCCTTACGTCGTCTATGCCACGGAAAGGGATTGGATCGATGGCGCCACCCTTTCCGACGCTCTTGCGGCACGGCTGAAGAAAACGATCGAGGTCAAGCTGGAGTTGTCATCGGGCTTGAGAGCCAGAGCATATGCCTCCGACTGGGAAATCTAATTGCCTGGCTGCCCCCGATTGCATTCGATGCGGCCCATGTTAAGACTATTCGTATTATGACCTAGTGCTGATTATAAGAAGCGGCTGCGGATGAGCAGCCGGAATCGAGGATCGAGAATGACGACAACTGCCCGGGCACGGCAAAGGCTGGCACAAAGGGTCATCGATGAATTGCGCACGCAGATCGAGTCCGGCAAGCTTCAGGCAGGCGACCAGCTTCCGACGGAACCGCAGCTCGAAGCGGCCTTCGATGTCAGCCGTACCGTGGTGCGCGAGGCGATCGCCGATCTTCGTGCCGCAGGCCTCGTCAAGCCCGTTCAGGGCAAGGGGGTATTCGTTTCCGAAACGTCGGCACGATCCGGTCTGCTGCTGACGCCTGTCGAGGTCAAAAGCATCCCCGAGACGCTGGAACTGCTGGAATTCCGCATGGCTGCGGAAGGCGAGGCGGCTGCAATCGCTGCCTATCGAAGAACGGCCGAACAGGAGGCCGCAATTGCTGCCGCCAACCGCAAGATGGCGCTGCTGATAGAGCAGGGGCTATCGACCGTCGAAGCGGATTATGAATTCCACATGGCAATAGCGGCTGCCACGAACAACCGCTTCTATGTCGATGTGCTCCGGCATTTCGGCGCCAGAACCATCCCGCGCGGACAGTTTCCGACATTGCCTGAAGCGAATGATCGCGCCTACCTGGAGAAGGTGCATGCCGAGCATGCGGAAATACTGACGGCGATTGCCGATCAGGATCCTGAGCGAGCGCGTCAGGCGATGCGGGCACATATGCTGGCGAGCCAGCGACGTTATCGCCTTCTGGCCGAGTTGCAGGCGCAATAATACGGAACATGTTGTTATGGTCATATTATGTCATATGATATCAAGCGATCGTCGGCGGTTACACCCGACGCTCGGACGAGGTGATTAGTGGTTCAGACGCCTTCCAGCGTATCTCGTACATTCGTCTATGTCTCGGCGGCACTTACCGGAACGATCGATACGTACAGGATGGATGCGGCAACGGGCGCGCTCACGCCAATATCCGGCATGGATGTCGGTCCCATGGTCATGCCCATGGCCGTCAGTCCGGACCGGCGACATCTCTATGCCGTCATTCGCGAACAGCCTTACCGGGTATTGACGCTGTCGATAGACCCTGAAAGCGGCAGGTTAAGGCAGGAGGCTGTCGCCGCTTTGCCCGATAGCATGGCCTACATCTCCCTCGATCCGACGGGTGGGCTTCTATTCGCTGCTTCCTATGGCGGCAGCAAAATCGCCGTATTGCTGATTGACAAGAACGGGCTGGTCACCGCGCAGGCACAGCAAGTGATCGCAACCGGGCGCAATGCCCATTCGATCGTCAGTGACCGGACAGGCAAATATGTCTTTGTCACCAATCTCGGCTCCGATGCTGTGCAGCAATTCACTCTCGACGCCGAGATCGGGATACTGAAGCCGAACGATCCGATGCAGGTTGAGACCGGCGCCGGCTCTGGTCCACGGCACATCGTCATCTCTCCCGACAACAAGGCGGTGTACGTCCTGACCGAACTGACCGGCCATGTCATCCACTATGCGCTCGATACCGATACCGGCACCTTGAGCGAGATCGAAAGTGTTGCTTCCGTTCCCGAGATTGCTGGACTGTCACCGGGCATCGCGTCGCCTGGTCCGGCGATATCCGGTGCGCCTGCACCGGCCGTGGCTTCCGTCGACAACGGCAAGCCGAAGGTCTGGGCCGCAGATATCGGCATCACACCGAACGGCAAATTTCTTTATACGACGGAGAGAACCACCAGCCGGATTGCACTCTTCCGCGTCGACGCAGGCAATGGACGACTGACCTACATCACAAACTATCCGACCGAGCAGCAGCCGCGCGGTATCCGCATCGATCCATCGGGCCGGTTTCTTGTCGCATCCGGCGAGAAGTCCGATAGGCTGTCGGTCTATGCCATCGACCAGGCCGATGGCGGTCTCAGCCTGGTGGGGCGATATCCGGTCAATGCCGGTGCGAACTGGATAGAGATCGTGACATTTCCTTGAGACGCGTCCGCATGCGGCAAGCATCAAGCCCCTCTCGGGCGAATATCTACACTGCTTTCGCAGCGGTTCCGGCAATCAGGCTTTCGATTTCGGAGGAGGGAAGGGGCCGGGCGAACAGATAGCCCTGAAGCAGTTCGCATCCGGCGCCTTCCAGAAAACGGGCCTGCTCCTCGGTCTCGACGCCTTCCGCTACGACTTCCAGATCGAGTGTTCTGCCAAGCGATACGATGGCGGAGGTAATGGCCATATCGCCGGGCTTTTCCGGGATATCGGCGATGAACGATCTATCGATCTTCAACCGGGAAAGTGGAAAGCGCCTAAGGGTGCTCAGGCTTGAATATCCTGTGCCGAAATCGTCCATCGCGAGGCTGACTCCCAGCTCCTTTAGTTCTTGCATCCGCTCGATGGCCCCTTCGATGTCACGCATGATCAAGCTTTCCGTCAATTCGAGCTCAAGCCATTGCGGATCGAGATGAGCGGATTGCAATGCCGATGCGACCTGGTTCGTCAGCGAACTTTCCAGGAACTGCCGGGCTGATACGTTGACGCCCATACGCAATGCGGGCAGGCCGCGATCCTGCCACAGCCGCGCTTGCTGACAGGCTCTGCGCAGAACGATTTCGCCGAGCGCGACGATGAGCCCGGTCTCCTCGGCAAGC
>Ga0209371_1001825_pt1 | contig 13229 bp, 13 predicted proteins | sample AgamicAtAmrz_FD_187165 | JGI IMG/M metagenome (GOLD analysis project Ga0209371, IMG submission 187165) | Agave microbial communities from Guanajuato, Mexico - At.Am.rz (SPAdes) (version 2) | ecosystem: Host-associated > Plants > Roots > Rhizosphere | place: Guanajato, Mexico | collected 2012-06-07
ACGGCGCAAGATATCGCGGCCTGAGGGAAAGGCGGATAACGACTCTGCGGTTAAGGTATGAGATACGGCGTGACTCGCAGATCTGCGGTGACAGGATGTGAGGCGGGCAGATTGAAAGGTCTGTGGTGACAGGATGTGAGGCGGACAAACTGAAAGGTCTGTGGTTACAGGATGTAAGGCGGCAGACTGAAAGGTCGGCGGTGACAGGATGTAAGGCGAATTGATTAACAGGTTAGCTGTTCAGGCCGGCGCCCTCGGGGCAGCCGGCCTGATTTTTATCAGCTGCTGGTATCCAGCGCCGGGAAGTTTTTCACCAGATCGTCAATCGCTTTAATCTGCATCAGGAAAGGCTCCAGCTTGTCCAGCGGCAGCGCGGACGGGCCGTCGCATTTCGCATTGGCCGGATCCGGATGCGCTTCGATAAACAGCCCCGCCAGGCCGACAGCCATACCGGCACGCGCCAGCTCGGTAACCTGACCACGGCGACCGCTGGAAGCGGCACCAAACGGGTCGCGGCACTGCAGCGCGTGCGTCACGTCGAAAATGACCGGGCTACCGTTGGAAACCTGCTTCATAACGTTAAAGCCCAGCATGTCCACCACCAGGTTATCGTAGCCGAAGTTCGCGCCGCGATCGCACAGGATAACCTTCTCGTTGCCGCCTTCCGCGAACTTCTCAACGATGTTGCCCATCTGACCAGGGCTGACGAACTGCGGCTTCTTGACGTTGATGACCGCGCCGGTTTTCGCCATCGCTTCCACCAGATCGGTCTGACGCGCCAGGAAAGCAGGCAGCTGGATCACGTCAACCACGTCGGCCACCGGCTGCGCCTGGCTGGCTTCGTGCACGTCGGTGATAATTTTCACGCCGAAGGTCTGCTTCAGCTCCTGAAAAATCTTCATGCCCTCTTCCAGACCCGGCCCGCGATAGGAGCGAATCGAAGAACGGTTAGCCTTGTCGAACGAGGCCTTAAACACGTAAGGGATGCCCAGCTTCTGGGTCACGGTGACGTAGTGCTCACAGATACGCATAGCGAGATCGCGCGATTCCAGTACGTTCATACCGCCAAACAGCACGAACGGCAGATCGTTTGCAACCTTAACATCACCAATGCTAACGACTTTTTGTTTCATCTCTTCGCCTTATTCTTTGTTTAACAGATTAGTGCAGCGTGATCTGTTTCTGTTCAATCGAATGGATCTGTAATTTAATCATTTCGCTGACCGGATCTTCCGGGCACTGTTCAACAAAATAGGTCAGATCGCTTACCGCCACATGCTCGCAGTCCAGCTGCGCGAAAATCAGCCCGCGATCGCGGATTTCATAAGGATCGTCCGGGTCCATATTGACCAGCACCTGGCTGACCTGCAGCGCCAGCTCCATCTGCTTTTCTTCCATCAGCGCGGCTTTCAGCGTATCCAGCATCTTGTTCAGCACCAACTGCGGCTCGGCCTCCTGTAGATCGTCGTCGTACAGTTCAGCGACCGGGCCGATATTGCCCTTCAGCCACACTTCCAGCGTATGCTCATCCAGCGTTTCGCCGTTAAAGGGATTGATCAGCCACATCTCTTCGTCAATCCAGTCGGCCCGCAGAATAAGCTGCGTGGGAAAAATCACCGGCATCAGCGGCAGCGAGAGTTCGTGAGCGATATGCAAAAAGATCACGCCCAGCGAGACGGCGGTGCCCTGACGGGTTTTCAGCACGTTATCCAGCCACAGCGTGTCGGACAGGCGGTAAACGCCGCTCGCGCCGCCGAAGCCCCAACGCTGCCAGAACAGCTCAATCAGTTTCTCCAGCTGCAAATCCTGCTCCAGCTGTAATGGAATGGTGGCGCGCGCCTCTTTAACCAGCTCCGCCAGCTGCTTCTTCACGTCTTCAGCAGGAAACTCAGGACGGATGGCCAGCGTGGCCGCAATTACCGCCTCGCACAGCGGGGTCGCTGTGTCTTCTTCAGTTGCTATCGACGTCATACATTCCCCAACAATGGCATTTTTGTGGTGGCCAGATGGTAAATCATTACCAGCATCGCGGCCGCCACGATAAAAGCTATCCAGCGCGTTTTTTGCGCGCGTGGTTTGCGCCCAAGGGCAATAAAGCCAAGCGCGATATAGATAATAACGCCAAACAGCTTTTCAGTCAGCCATGCGCCCTGAGGCGTAAAGGGATAAAAGTGCGTTATCGCCACCAGCATCGCGCCCGAAAGCAGCAGCAGCGTGTCGTTAAGATGGGGCACGATGCGTACCCAGCGCTTTTGCAGCATCCCTGAGCCGGTCTGAAGCCAAAAGAAACGCAGCAGAAACAGCGTGGCGGTAAGGATTACCGTCAGCAGATGCAAATTTTTTACAGCACTGTACCAGTCAGCCATTTATTTTCCCTCGTTCAGGGTTTTTGCGCATAAGTCACGCGGTCATTGCCGCCATAATCCCGGGCGGTGGCGACGTTAACAAAACCGGCCGCCCGCAGGATCGCCTGCACGGCCTGCGCCTGTTGCCAGCCATGCTCTAACAGCAGCCAGCCGCCGGGCAGCAGCGCCTCTCCCGCCTGAGCGGCGATAATCCGGATATCAGCCAGGCCGCCATCCGCCGCCACCAGCGCGCTTTGCGGCTCAAAACGCACGTCGCCCTGCCGCAGATGTTCGTCGGCTTCATCAATATAGGGAGGATTGCTGACGATAACGGCAAAACGTTGGCCCGCCAGCGCGTTGAACCAGTTGCTGAGGCGAAAAGCGGCGTTATGGATGCCAAGACGTTGCGCGTTGCGCTGCGCCAGCTCAACGGCGCCCTGGATGCGATCGACACCGGTGACGCGACAGTCGGGCCGTTCACTGGCGATAGCCAGCGCAACCGCGCCAGTGCCGGTGCCCAGATCCAGTACCGCCGCCGGTTCGGCAGGAAGATGTGCCAGCGCCTGCTCCACCAGCAGCTCGGTGTCCGGCCGGGGGATAAGCGTATCGGGGGAAACGCTGAGCGGCAGCGACCAGAATTCACGCTCGCCGATCAGGTAAGCAATTGGCTCGCCGTTAACGCGGCGAGCCAGCAGCGCAGCCAGACGATCCTGCTCGCTTTGGGTCAGCGCCGTCTCGTCAAAGGCGATTAGCCAGCTGCGGGAGCGGCCGGTGACAAAGCCCAGCAGGATCTCCGCATCTCTTTTCGGGCTTTCACTGCCCGCCAGTTCGGTAATGGCTCCTTTCAGCCACTGGCGAATCTCCATTACTCCTGCTCGGACAGGGCGGCCAGCTGGTCTGCCTGATACTCCTGCACCACAGGCTCAATCAGCATATCCAACTTGCCCTGCATCGCTTCGTCCAGACGGTAGATGGTCAGGTTAATGCGGTGATCGGTAATACGACCCTGCGGATAGTTATAGGTGCGGTTGCGGTCGGAGCGATCGCCGCTGCCCAGCAGGTTGCGGCGCGTTGAGGCTTCTTCCTGCTGACGACGGGCGCTTTCGGCCGCGCGGATGCGGGAACCCAGCACCGCCAGCGCCTTGGCTTTGTTTTTGTGCTGCGAACGCTCGTCCTGACACTCCACTACGATGCCGGTCGGCAAGTGGGTAATACGGATAGCGGAGTCGGTGGTGTTAACGTGCTGGCCACCCGCGCCCGATGAGCGGAAGGTATCGATTTTCAGATCGCTCGGGTTGATATCCGGCAGCTCGGCTTCCGGCACTTCCGGCAGCACCGCAACGGTACAGGCGGAAGTGTGGATACGGCCCTGCGATTCCGTTTCCGGCACGCGCTGCACGCGATGGCCGCCGGACTCGAACTTCAGGCGGCCGTAGGCGCCTTCGCCGACGATTTTGGCGATCACTTCTTTATAACCGCCGTGCTCGCCCTCGTTGGCGCTCATCACTTCCACTTTCCAGCGGCGCGATTCCGCATAGCGGCTGTACATGCGGAAGAGATCGCCAGCGAAAATGGCCGCTTCGTCGCCGCCGGTGCCGGCACGCACTTCCAGATAGCAGTTGCGCTCGTCGTCCGGATCTTTCGGCAGCAGCAGCACCTGTAGCTCCTGCTCCAGCTGCTCGCTGGCCTCACGCGCCTCTTTCAGCTCTTCCTGCGCCATATCGCGCATTTCCGCATCGTTAAGCATCTCTTCGGCGGCGGCGATATCTTCCTGATTCTGCTGCCAACGACGGAAACACTGGCTGACATCGGTCAACTGCGCATACTCGCGCGACAGCGCGCGAAATCGCTCCTGATCGGCAATCACGCCAGCATCGCCCAGCATCGCCTCGACTTCCTCGTGGCGTTCCTGCAAGGCTTCCAGTTTGGCAACAATAGAAGGCTTCATGAATATTCCCTGTATATAAAGAGGTAAAAACGCTACAGCCCCAGGCCGTCGCGTAAAATCTGCAGGCGTTCGTCATCGCCGTCGCGGGCGGCCTGCTGAAGGGATTTGGTTGGGGCGTGGATCAATTTGTTGGTGAGCTTATGGGCCAGCTCACGCAGCACGGCCTGCGCATCTGCGCCCTGAGCCAGCGCCGCCAGGGCGCGCTCTTCCAGCTCGGCGCGCACCTGCTCGGCCTGCGAGCGATACTCGCGGATGGTCTGGCTGGCGCTCTGCGCGCGCAGCCACGACATAAACTCGTCGCTTTCCTGCACAACGATAGTTTCCGCCTGCACGGCGGCCGCTTTACGCTGCGCCATGTTGCTTTCGATAATCGCCTGGAGATCGTCCACGCTGTAGAGATAGGCGTTAGGCAGCTTGCCCACTTCCGGCTCGACGTCGCGCGGCACGGCGATATCCACCAGCAGCATCGGCTGATTGCGGCGCTGTTTCAGCGCGCGCTCCACCATTCCTTTACCGATAATCGGCAGCGGGCTGGCGGTAGAACTGATGATAATGTCGGCTTCTGCCAGACGCGAGTCGATCTCCGCCAGGCTGATGACTTCGGCATCAACCTCGTCGGCCAGCTTCTGGGCGCGTTCACGGGTGCGGTTAGCGATAATCAGCTTCTGCACTTTATGCTCGCGCAGATGGCGCGCGGCCAGCTCGATGGTTTCGCCCGCGCCGACCAGCAGCACGTTGACGGTGGACAGCGACTCAAAGATCTGCCGCGCCAGCGTACAGGCGGCAAAGGCCACGGAAACGGCGCTGGCGCCGATATCGGTTTCCGTGCGCACGCGCTTGGCGACAGAGAAGGATTTCTGGAACATTCTCTCCAGCTCGCTGGAGATAGTGTGGCCGCGATGCGAATCGGCGTAGGCTTTTTTCACCTGGCCCAGGATCTGCGGCTCGCCGAGCACCAGCGAATCCAGCCCGCTGGCGACGCGCATCAGGTGGCTGACGGCTTCGTTATCGTGGTGCCAGTACAGGCTTTTACGCACTTCATCGGCGCTGAGCTGATGATAGTCGCACAGCCATTTCACCAGCTGTTCCTGCAGGTTTTCCTGTTGTTCAACGCTAAGGTATAACTCGGTCCTGTTACAGGTAGACAGCACGACGCCGCCCTGTACCAGCGGCTGAGCAAGCAGGCTGTCGAGAGCCTCATCCAGCGTATCCGGCGAGAACGTCACGCGTTCGCGCAGAGCCACAGGAGCCGTTTTATGATTTATTCCGAGTGCCAGCAACGTCATGAGTCAGGTCTGGGAGATCCCACTGTTGATAGGGTTTTGTGAGGCGCATTCTACAAGATGCGCGAGATCAAGAAAAGCCACATTCGCCGTTCGCTGCGATTGATATAGCTATTCAGCACGAAACAGGACAAATTGAGTATTGACGCGGCCCCTGGCGGTCGATAGTTTGAACGGTTACTTTGCGCGTCAGCGCCTGAACGGAGTCTGAGGAGTCCCCATGTTTATGTCGAATCGCCGCCTGCTGCGGCTTCTTCCGCTTGCCAGCGTGCTGCTGGCTGCCTGTAGCGTTAATAAACCCCAGGGGCCAGGACAAAGCGTCACCTCGCCACAGTGGCAGCAGCATCAGCAGGCTGTCGAAAAAATCACCCAGTACCAGACGCGCGGCGCTTTTGCCTATCTGTCCGACAAGCAAAAGGTCTACGCCCGTTTCAACTGGCAGCAAACCGCGCCGGATCGCTATCGTCTGCTGCTGACCAACCCGCTGGGCAGCACCGAACTCCAGCTGGACGCACAGGGCAGCGTGGTACAGCTGGTCGACAATAAAGGCAAGCGCTATACCAGCAACGACGCCGAGAAGATGATTTCGCAGCTGACCGGTATGGATATTCCGCTCAACAGCCTGCGTCAGTGGATGATGGGCCTGCCGGGCGACTCAACCGACTATACGCTGGACGATAAATATCGCCTGCGTGAAGTCAACTACAGCCGTAACGGCCAGCAGTGGACGGTGACCTATCAGGCCTATGACAACAAGCAGCAGCCTGCCCTGCCGGCCAATATGGAGCTGCGCGAAGGCGATCAGCGCATCAAGCTGAAAATGGATGGCTGGACGGTAAAATGACGGCAGTCGCTAAGTCGGTGGTCGCTAAGTGGCCCGCGCCCGCTAAACTTAATTTATTCCTCTACATTACCGGCCGTCGTCCTGACGGCTATCATGAGCTGCAAACGCTGTTCCAGTTTCTGGATTATGGCGATACGTTAAGCATCCAGCCGGACAGCAGCGGCCAGATTACGCTGCTGACGCCGGTCGACGGCGTGCCGGACGAAGAGAACCTGATCGTTCGCGCGGCCAGGCTGTTGCAGACGCGCGCCAGGCAGCAGGGCGTCCTGCCGGAAAACGCAGGCGCATCGATCGCTATAGAAAAACGGCTGCCGATGGGCGGCGGACTGGGCGGCGGCTCTTCGGACGCCGCTACCGTGCTGGTAGCGCTGAATCACTACTGGCGAACCGGCTTCAGTTTTGCCGAGCTGGCGGCGCTGGGCCTGCGGCTGGGCGCAGACGTGCCGGTCTTTGTGCATGGCTTTGCCGCCTTTGCTGAAGGCGTTGGCGAAACGCTGACGCCGGTTAACCCGGCAGAAAAATGGTATCTGGTGATCCACCCTGGCGTTCACATCTCGACGCCGGTGGTGTTTAACGATCCTGAACTGATCCGCAACACGCCGGTAAGGGAAATCAGCCAGTTATTAGCGGATAATTACCGCAATGATTGTGAGCCAGTAGTAAGAAAACGTTTTCGCGAGGTTGAACAGCTTGTTTCCTGGCTGCTAGAATACGCGCCGTCGCGCCTGACCGGAACCGGCGCTTGCGTGTTCGCTGAATTTGACACCGAGCCCGCTGCCCGTCAGGTGGCTGAGCTTGCTTTGAAAAAGTGGCAGGGCTTTGTTGCGCGAGGCGTTAACGTCTCGCCGCTGCACCGCTACCTTTCCGAGCAATAAGAGCCGCGGCGACCGCTTCACCCTGTTCCTGAAGCGGCGCGGCGCTCGATTACACCCGTATGGACCCGTCAGCGGTATACCGCCCAGTGCCGCTGACGCAGATGTTCATTCTCTGGACGCAAAGCCTGAGGTTCTTCTCGTGCCTGATATGAAGCTTTTTGCTGGTAACGCCACCCCGGAACTAGCACAACGTATTGCCAACCGCCTTTACACTAGCCTGGGCGACGCCGCCGTCGGTCGTTTCAGTGATGGTGAAGTGAGCGTACAAATCAATGAAAATGTACGCGGTGGTGATATTTTCATCATCCAGTCCACCTGTGCACCTACCAACGATAACCTGATGGAACTGGTTGTTATGGTGGATGCCCTGCGCCGCGCTTCCGCTGGTCGTATTACCGCTGTTATCCCCTATTTTGGCTATGCCCGTCAGGACCGTCGCGTGCGTTCTGCTCGTGTGCCTATCACGGCTAAAGTAGTCGCGGATTTCCTTTCCAGCGTCGGCGTTGACCGCGTTCTGACTGTGGATCTGCATGCTGAACAGATTCAGGGCTTCTTTGACGTCCCGGTTGATAACGTTTTCGGCAGCCCAATCCTGCTGGAAGACATGCTGCAAATCGGTCTGGAAAACCCTATTGTGGTTTCGCCGGACATCGGCGGCGTGGTGCGCGCCCGCGCAATCGCCAAGCTGCTGAACGATACCGATATGGCTATCATCGATAAGCGTCGTCCGCGCGCCAACGTTTCGCAGGTGATGCACATCATCGGTGACGTGGCGGGCCGCGACTGCGTGCTGGTTGATGACATGATTGATACCGGCGGCACGCTGTGTAAAGCCGCCGAGGCGCTGAAGGAGCGTGGCGCGAAGCGTGTCTTCGCTTACGCCACTCACCCTATTTTCTCCGGCAATGCCGTTGAAAACCTGCGTCATTCCGTAATTGACGAAGTGGTGGTTTGCGACACCATTCCGCTGCCGGAAGAGATCAAAGCCCTGCCGAACGTGCGTACGCTAACGCTCTCCGGCATGCTGGCGGAGGCTATTCGCCGTATCAGCAACGAAGAGTCTATCTCTGCGATGTTTGAGCACTAATCGGATAGCTGCGGCTAAACGAAAAGCGGGACAGATTATCTGTCCCGCTTTTTTTATGGCGTAGCCGGCTATCAGTGATGGCCGTGTCCCGAAGCGCGACGGCAGCGCTTGTCGCCATAGTGGCGCACCCAGTAGTAATGATCGGTGATTTTTTCGCGGCCGCTAAGGCGGGCGCCGACCAACCACATCAGCGCGCCGATAAAGATGGCGAAAATAGAGCCGTTAACCAGCATTTGCGGCAGCTGTAGCTGCGGCAGTTGATTCAGTACGGCATAGCCTATGCCGGTTACCATGACGGCCAGGCCGATCACCATCAGGGCGTTGCCGGTTAAATTAGCGTGTCTGCGTTTCATTTGTCACCTCCAGATGCCAGTGCATTCCTGTGCGGTTAGTGCCATAAGTTTATGCAATGGCTGGCGGATGCGTTGCGGGCCAGATCACATTTGTTGCTAAAAGTTTGACAAAACTTTACGCGCACTTCGCTGATTTTTCTATAGAAAACGCATTATCACCCTGATCAACTATTGTGATATAGCGCGCACTTTTGAGTTCTGTCGCCGCTCTTAGTACACTAGCGCCCTTCCCTGATGCAGCCTTTTAGGAAAACAGACAAGTGAGCAGCATTAAACTGATTGTCGGCCTTGCCAATCCCGGTGCGGAATATGCCGCCACGCGCCATAACGCGGGCGCCTGGTATGTGGATTTACTGGCTCAACGACACAATCAGTCGTTAAAAGAAGAGAGTAAGTTTTACGGCTACACGGCCCGGCTCAATATCGGTGGCGAAGACGTCAGGCTGCTGGTGCCGACGACCTTTATGAACCTGAGCGGCAAGGCCGTTGCGGCAATGGCCACCTTCTACCGTATCGCGCCGGAAGAGATCCTGGTAGCGCATGACGAGCTGGATCTGCCGCCGGGCGTGGCAAAATTCAAACAGGGCGGCGGCCACGGCGGCCATAACGGCCTGAAAGATATTATCAGCAGGCTGGGCAATAACCTGAACTTCCACCGTCTGCGCATCGGTATCGGCCATCCGGGCGATCGCAACAAGGTCGTGGGTTTTGTCTTGGGCAAGCCGCAGGCGGCGGAACAGACGCTGATCGACAACGCCATTGACGAAGCGGCGCGCTGCACCGAGGTGTGGCTGAAGGAAGACAGGCTAAAGGCGATGAACCGGCTGCACAGTTTTAAAGGTTAAGCCAATTAAGGCTGGCTGATTGCTGATAAAAGCGCTCAACCAGCCGTCTGGATTAAGCAAAGAGCTTAAGCAGCGCTACGCCAGTCAGAACAAATACGGCCAGGCAGAGTAGCGCCCAAATAACCGAAAACCATGAGAAATCCATCCATTCCATTAACTTCCAGGGGCTGGCAAAGATTCGGCTCATTACTCTGCCGGGGCGGCGTATAAAAGGGATGCCTTGTGGCCATGCCGCCCAAAACACCATCGACAACACCAGTATCGCAAGCAGCATAACCAGCGCAATGCCGCCATGACCGGAAGGCGGCATAGTAACGATGGCGGCAAAAAACAGTCCGCCAAAAAATAGCTGGATCGCCATCAGCGAGAAAATAAATTCGGTAAAGAGAAACCACTTCACCCATTGCGGCCTGCTTTGAAGGCCCAGCATGACGGCGTCATTGATATACAGGTAAAACATCACTGTCAGAACAGCGATAGCGCTAACGGTCGTATTGATGCCCGACAGAGGGATAACCGCATTAAAGACCAACGCCCAGAACACCAGCAAAAAAATCCCCTGCCAGCTGAGCGCCGCGCGAGGTTGACTCAGGAACCGCAGCACAGGCTGATTTAGCCGTGGAACAATTTCAGGAAAATAATACCCCAACCTGTTTGCCTGTTGTGCAAGGAGCGTGAGCAGACCCGGTATCAGGCGTATCCAGAAAGGCACCTTTTCGCTATCGCTCTTTAGCAGGCGAATCGCTGCCCTGTTGAGCATCGTGCCGTGCTTCTCTTCTGCCTCCATCTCTTTCCATGCCCGGTTCACTTCAGTTTCGCGTAGTTGTTCATGCAGCGCCTCCTGAATGTGATACGGAATAATATGGCTGTAGTCGTACTCGTCCATTCCCCATCCCAACAGGCCGCTGACGCGTTCAAGCAGGCCTTCGGTCAAACCGGGACTCTCTGCCAGCGCAGCCGCAAGATGTCGATGGAAAAGCTGTTGCTGCTGCAGGCTCCCCGCTTTGAACACTCTCTCTGACAGGCGATTCATCATAATAATGCCTGTCATTTCTGTGTTTACCAGCTGATACGCCAGTTTATGCAGCTCCTTTTCGCTGTACAGCAAATCTGCTTCAGGAGGGACGGCTGTTTCTCCAACGGTAAAGCCGTTGGCGACTTCACCCTGTTGGATCAGAGGTTCAGGTTCGTGCTTCTCCTGTATCGGCGGTAAAATATCGGCAGTGCTGTCCTCGTGATCAACGATAATGTCAGCCTGCGCCCGTCGCTTTGCCTCATCGAATGCTTCACGCAGCTGCTGATAGCCTGCCGGATCGCTATCCGGTCGATGTTTTTTTAACTGGCGGGCATACGCACGGCGGATTTCCCCTTCATCACGCGTGGGTGACAGTTCCAGCGTCTGCCAGATGCTCATGGCAGGAGGCCCTCTTTGTACTGTTGTAAAAAGTGTTCGGCATCTTCTCTTGATGAGGCAATACGGCGAAGATCCTGACCCTCCAGCGCCTGTTCAAACGCGGTAGTCAGCCGATCCATCCATGCTCGCTCATCGCCAAGTAAGCGTTCATAAAGGCGCGAACAGCGAGCGAGCAGCTCACGATTTTCCGGTCGATCGCGAGGATGCTGTTTAATATCGGCCAGCTTTTGCAGGCTGGCGGCAATTTGCTTTTCGCTCATCTGCCCCGGCACCTTTTCTATCACCAGCCGTGCTATTACCGGACTGCCGTCATAGCGACACTCCACTTCCAGCAGGCCGTCCAGCGTGTAGGTGAACCGCACGTCAACGGTCAGTTCACCTGCCGGTCGAGGAGGAACATCAATACTCATTTCGCCGAGAAAAACGTTATCCTGAACCCTGCGCCCTTCTCCCTGATATATTTTCAGCAGGACGCAGGTCTGATTGTCGCTAACTGTATTCAGCGTCTCGGTTTTGCTTACCGGCAAAAAGGTATTGCGCTCAATAAGCGGCAGGAAAAAGCCGGGTTCAATCTGATTACCATGGCGCTTAACCACCTCAATGCCGAGGGAAAACGGCATCACGTCGGTAAGAATAATGTCTTCGACCGCAGCATCGGCCATCACCATTCCGGCCTGTATGCCTGCGCCAAGCGCAACGGCTTCGTCTGGATTGAGATCGTGGCGAGGGAAACGCCCAAAAAGCCGCGCAACGGTTTGTCGAACCAGCGGCATACGGGTTGCGCCACCCACCAGCAATATGTGGTCGAGATCCTGAAGAGAAAAACGCGCATCGTGCAGCGCCTGCTGTACCGGACGCTGTAAACGCATCAGCAGCGGCTGGCTGCACTCGGCCAGCTGAGCCTCCGTAAAAGTCCAGCTCCACTGCCGACCGGCCCATTCCAGCGAAGCCTTAGCCTCGGTAGCGTGGCTCAGCATTTGCTTCATGCTTTCCGCTTTTGCCAGCAGCGCCGCTGCCAGCCCGGCCTGCGCAGATTTCAGCTCGGGATGCTGGCTCAGCATCCACTGTACAATCGCCTGTGAGAAATCATCGCCGCCAAGCCGGATATCGCCGCTGCTGGCACGAACTTCCACCACGCCCTCGAACATATCAATGACGGATACGTCAAATGTCCCGCCGCCAAGATCGAAAGTGAGGTATTTTTGCTCACGATTTTCCAGCAGGCCAAAAGCAAGTGACGCGGCGGTTGGCTCATTAAGCAAGCGTATTGCGTCCAGCCCAGCCAGCCGGGCAGCATTTTTCACCGCCCGACGCTGAACGTCATTAAAATAAGCGGGTACGGTAATAACGGCCTGTGTTAATTTTTGCCCAAGCCAGCTTTCCGCATCCTCTTTGAGCTGGCGCAGTAATAATGCCGACAACTCTTCGGCACGAAATTGCCTGGAACCAAGTGCCAGCGAAACCTCCGTGCCCATATAACGCTTAAAACTCGCCTGGGTCAGCGCATGATGGCTTTGCAACCGTTCGCGCGCCGGACGTCCAATAATCAGATTAGCTTGCTCATCAAGGCCTACGACCGAGGGCGTTAATACCTCGCCCCATTTATTCGGGACTAAAACGGCTTGACCCTTTTGCCAGACGCAAACCGCGCTATTAGTGGTTCCAAGGTCAATTCCTATAACCTGCTCAATTGCCATGAGTTGTCCTTACTTCCCTGTGGAAGCCATTTAATTTCAGATAAGGAAACGTTATTCGATGCTTATAAATAACTTTTTCTGTTCAGGTAAAGAGCTGCTATCCATTGTTTCAAACTCTCAGCCAGGCCTGAAGGGGATCGGAATATTCTTCCCCAAAATAGATTGAACCCTACGTCAGACAGCTATTGGCTTCCGGTTCTGGCTAACCGTTAACCCCCATCCGTGCCATCAAGCGCGTCCAGCGCCATTGTCTGCGCATAGTAGCCCTGCACGCCCCAGACCTTGTTGGCTGCCAGCTTCTCCAGCTGCCCCTCGTTCTCTACGCCCTCCACCAGCACGCGGTTGGTGTAGCGGCGAATATGGGCGAGCAGCACGTTAAAGAACGGCTTGCTGATATTATCGAGGTAAAACTGCCGATCCAGCTTAACCACTTCAAACATCTTCGACTGTAACGCATTCAGATTGGCATCGCCTGCCCCTAAATCATCCAGCCATAAGATGTTCAGCCGATCGGTCAGCGCCCGCAGCAGAGGATTGT
>Ga0209371_1001826_pt1 | contig 13215 bp, 12 predicted proteins | sample AgamicAtAmrz_FD_187165 | JGI IMG/M metagenome (GOLD analysis project Ga0209371, IMG submission 187165) | Agave microbial communities from Guanajuato, Mexico - At.Am.rz (SPAdes) (version 2) | ecosystem: Host-associated > Plants > Roots > Rhizosphere | place: Guanajato, Mexico | collected 2012-06-07
TCCATGCAAAGCTTGCCTACCAGCCGGTAAGCGAGCGTCGCAAGGCTTGAGTGTTGCGGCACGCATTCGACACTCAAAAACTACGGGCCTTCGGGCCCGTTTTTTTATGGCGGAATCCAAAGTGGTTCAGACGCAGAGCCCGCGTTGTTTAAGAGGCGCTCCCCATCCCTGTTCTTGCGCATTCCCCGGATGTAAAACCGCGATGGGTCCTTGCGGCAAATGCTCGGAATTTGTCGGCGACGTGCCGCGCCCTTCCTCCCCCCAGGTTTCACCGCGCAATCCGGCTTTCGGCGGACCGTCTGTCACCTTCGAAAGAACAAAGATACGCATGTGCGGAAGGTTCAAAATCGAAAGGCCCGACACCGTTCCGGTCTCGGGCCTTCTGATTTTTAGGGAATTTATCCCGAGTGAAACCATCGGTTTCGGTTTTTCAGGCTTCCATTGAATATCCGGCGCCGCGCACGGTGCGGATGACATCCTGCATGTGCGAAAAATTGAGCGCCTTGCGCAGACGTCCGACATGCACGTCGACGGTACGTTCATCCACATAGATATCGTGACCCCAGACGCCATCCAGCAATTGCGAGCGGGAAAACACCCGGCCGGGAGAGGTCATCAGGAATTCCAGCAAGCGGAATTCCGTCGGGCCGAGGCGCACTTCGCGGCTCTTGCGGTGAACGCGATGGGTCTCGCGATCCAGTTCGATATCGCCGCATTTCAGCACCGAAGACAGAACCTCGGGGCGGGCGCGGCGCAGCATCGCCTTGACGCGGGCCATGAGTTCCGGTGTCGAGAACGGCTTGACGACATAATCGTCGGCGCCGGTGGCAAGACCGCGAACCCTTTCGCTTTCCTCGCCGCGCGCCGTCAGCATGATGATGGGCAGGCGCTCGGTTTCCGGCCGCATCCTGAGCCGACGGCACAGTTCGATACCGGAAACGCCGGGAAGCATCCAATCCAGGATAAGGAGGTCCGGAATACGTTCCTGCAGCCTGATTTCTGCCTCGTCTCCACGGGGTATCGTGTCGACGTCATATCCCTCAGCCTCGAGATTGTAACGAAGCAGGACGCTCAACGCTTCCTCATCTTCCACAACTGCAATCTTGGGCACCATATACTAACTCCGCAAGCCGCTGCCTGTCTGTTACTCGGTCACCGAACCGAGGGTGTTGGAACTGTCGTCCTTCGGACGTTCGCCCTCCGGCTGGCTGCCGGTGGTCATGTAATAGATCGTCTCGGCGATATTGGTGGCGTGGTCGCCGATACGCTCGATATTCTTGGCGCAGAACAGAAGATGCGTGCAGGTGGTGATGTTGCGCGGATCTTCCATCATGTAGGTCAGAAGCTCGCGGAAGAGCGACGTATACATGGCGTCGATTTCCTCGTCGCGCTCGCGGATGGCATTGGCCTTCTCCGCCGAACGTGTCGAATAGACGTCGAGGACTTCCTTGAGCTGTACCAGCGCCAACTCCGACAGGTGCTCTATGCCGCGGGCGAGCTTGCGCGGCACGCCCGTTCCGGCAACCGCGATGACACGCTTGGCAGTGTTCTTACCGAGGTCGCCAACACGTTCGAGGTCCGCTGCAATACGCAGGGTGCCGATGATCTCGCGAAGGTCTGCCGCCATCGGCTGGCGCCTGGCGATGGTAACGATGGCCTTGTCCCCGATCTCGCGCTCGGCGTGGTCGAGGATCGCATCGTCGGAAATGACCTTCTGGGCGAGTGCGGCGTCGGAATTGACGAGCGCACGCACGGCGTCGGCGCACATCTGTTCCGCGAGACCGCCCATTTCGGCGATACGACGCGTAAGGAATTTCAGTTCGTCGTCATAGGCCGACAGAATATGCGAATGGGTCGTTGTTTGTGTCATGGTCTAGTCCTCCGGCTTGGCCTGCATGCGCGTACCCGGAAGCGGGCACGGCAGAAGCACCAGTCTTGTTCGGTTTCGATAGAGCGCCGGCCGGGATCAGCCGAAGCGGCCCATGATGTAATCCTGCGTGCGCTGGTCGTCCGGATTGGTGAACATCTTGTCGGTTTCGTTTTCCTCGACAAGATGACCAAGATGGAACATGGCCGTGCGCTGGGAAACACGCGCTGCCTGCTGCATGGAGTGCGTGACGATGACGATGGTGTAATTGGTGCGCAGCTCGTGGATCAGTTCCTCGACCTTTGCGGTCGCGATCGGGTCAAGCGCCGAGCAGGGCTCGTCCATCAGGATCACTTCCGGGCTGACGGCAACTGCGCGTGCGATGCACAGACGCTGCTGCTGACCGCCGGAAAGACCGGTGCCGGATTCGTGCAGACGATCCTTAACCTCGTTCCAGAGACCCGCCTTCTGCAGGCTCTGCTCGACGATCTGGTCCATATCCGCCTTGTTGCGGGCGAGACCATGGATGCGCGGACCGTAGGAAATGTTTTCGTAGATCGACTTCGGGAAGGGGTTCGGCTTCTGGAACACCATGCCGACGCGGGCGCGCAATTCCACGACGTCAATCGCCTGATCGTAGATATCGTCGGTGTCGAGCGTGATCTTGCCGGTGACCCGGCAACCGTCGATCGTGTCGTTCATACGGTTCAGGGTACGCAGGAAGGTGGATTTACCGCAGCCGGACGGGCCGATAAGCGCGGTCACCGTATTTTCCCGAACGTTGAGGTTCACGTCGTAAAGCGCCCGCTTTTCGCCGTAATAAACCGAAACGTCCTTGCCGATCATCTTGTATGAGACTTCATTCATTTTCTTGTCCAGCGCCTTTTCAACTGCTGCTTCCGACAACATGTTCATTGCTCAAGCTCCCTCTACCAGCGCCGTTCGAAGCGGCGACGCAACAGGATTGCGCCAACATTCATGACGATGAGGAACAGAAGCAGGATGATGATAGCGCCGGATGTCCTTTCGACAAAGGCGCGCTCGGCTTCGTTCGCCCACATGTAAATCTGCACCGGCAGGGCCGTGGACGGATCCATCGGCGTTGTCGGATAATTCGCAACGAATGCCACCATACCGATCAGGAGCAGCGGCGCCGTTTCGCCCAGCGCGTGGGCGAGACCGATGATGGTGCCGGTCAGAATGCCGGGCATGGCGAGCGGCAGCACATGGTGGAAGATCGTCTGCATCTTGGAAGCGCCGAGGCCAAGGGCGGCGGCGCGGATAGACGGCGGCACGGCTTTCAGGGCAGCGCGCGTCGCGATGATGATCGTCGGCAGGGTCATCAGCGTCAGGACGAGGCCGCCGACCAGCGAGGCCGAGCGCGGAAAGCCCATGAAGTTGATGAAGACCGAGAGGCCGAGCAGACCGTAAACAATCGAAGGAACGGCCGCGAGATTGTTGATATTCACCTCGATAAGATCCGTCAGACGGTTCTTCGGGGCGAATTCCTCGAGATAGATGGAGGCCGCGACACCAATCGGCAGTGACAGCACGAGCACGATCAGCATCATGTAGAAGGAGCCGATCAGCGCCACACCCACACCCGCCGCTTCCGGACGGCTCGACGCGCCGTTGACGAAGATGCCGGTATTGAAATGTTTGCCGAGCTGGCCGCTTTCGGCGAGCTGGTTCATCCAGCCGAGCTGCTGGTTCGAGATACGGCGATTGGCTTCATCCGCCTTCAGGTCGACCTGGCCCTTGAAGGCGCTGTCGACATCGCCCGACGCCAGCAGCGTGACGGTGCGCGTGGTGCCGATGACGGCGGGATCGGCAACGACGATGTCGCGAAGCTGCGTGCGCACGCTGTCGGAAATCAGGAGGTTGACGGCGCGAAGGCCGGCACGATCCGTCGGCGCAACGCCAAGGACCTTGGCGACCGCATCGCGGGCGATGACGGGATAATTGGCCGTCATCAGCTTTGCCGGATTGGTGGCGCGCTCATTCTTCGGATCGATGATCTGTTCGGAGAACTCGACCGGAACGGTGATCATCGTCTGCTGAAAAGCGGTGTAGCCCTTGGAGACAACAGAGAAAAGCAGCAGGAAGAGAAAGATGAGGCCGAAGGAAATCGCGGCCATGCCGTAGGCACGGAAGCGGCGTTCGGCGGCATAGCGGCGCTTGATGCCGATGTCACGGCGCGTGGCCTTGTTGACGGCAGCACCGGCTGCGGGAGAAACGATGTCGGTCATTCATATTGCTCCCGGTATTTGCGCACAATGTAAAGCGCGTAGATATTCAGGCAAAGCGTGATGGCGAAAAGCGTGATGCCGAGTGCAAAGGCAACCAGCGTCTGCGGCGAGGTGAATTCAAGGTCGCCGGTAAGCTGGCTGACGATCTTGACCGTAACCGTGGTCATGGGCTCGAAGGGATTGAGCTGCAGGCGGGCGGCAACACCTGCCGCAAGAACCACGATCATGGTTTCGCCGATGGCGCGCGACGCCGTCATCAGTACGGCGCCGACGATGCCCGGAAGAGCGGCCGGAATAATGACCCTCTTGATCGTCTCGGAACGCGTGGCGCCAAGACCGAGCGAACCGTCACGCAGCGAGCGCGGCACGGCGGTGATGATGTCATCCGACAGCGACGACACATAGGGGATCAGCATGATGCCCATGACGAAACCGGCGGTGATGACGCTCTGCGCCTGGATGAAGTTGGCGTAGTTGCCCGTCGCCAGACCGTTGATCTGCGTGGAAATGTCCCTGAGGAAAGGACCGACCGTCGTCAGCGCGAAGAAGCCGTAGACGATGGTGGGAATGCCGGCGAGCACTTCAAGCAGCGGCTTTGCCATGGAGCGGAAGCGCGGCGAGGCATATTCCGCCATGTAGATCGCCGAGAAGAGACCGACCGGAACCGCAACCAGCATGGCGACGAAGCCGATATAAAGCGTGCCGGCGAGCAGCGGGATCAGGCCGAACTGGCCGGAGGAATCGGTAGCGCCTGCCGCTGCAAAACGCGGATCCCAGACCGTTCCGAAGAAGAACTGGTGCGCCGGGACCATGGTGAAGAACTGGATCGCCTCGGTCAGCATCGACAGGACGATGCCGATGGTCGTGAGGATGGCGATGGACGAGGCAACGAGCAGGGCCGCGAGAATGACTTTCTCGACCTGGTTGCGCGCCCGGAAACGCGGCGCGATCGCGCGCAGCGCATAGGCGCCGCCGCCCAGCGCGGCCAGCAGTACGACGGCGATCATCGCGATACGGCTGGTGGAGGTCATGCTGTTGAGCGTGTGGGCGGCATCGACCATGAAGCGTTCGGGATCGCCGGCGATTGCGACACCCTTCGATGCCAGAAGCGGCCGGACCGCAGCCGTGTCGGCCTCGACCTGCGCGGTTTCCTCCGGCGTCAGCCGCTGGAGGCCACGGGCGATGGAGGTTACCATGCCGTAGGTCAAGCTCTGCTGCGCTTCGGATTGCGCCCGGACATCCTCGGGGAAACTACCGCGCACCGCCGAGGTGACGAGCAATGGGCTGACAATGAGCCAGGCACAGAGAATGAACGCCGCGGGCAGCACCGCCCAGACGACCGCGTAGGAACCGTGATAACCGGCACGGGAATGCATGCTGGAGGGGCGACCACCAGACAGGGCAACGGCACGGCGGCTGCCGAGCAGATAGCTGCCGATGCCGATTAGGACCAGTATCAGCAAAAGGATCGATGTGTTCATTAGAGTTCCCTCGGCGTGCCTTAAGAGCACGGTGCGATATCGGGCAAATCAAAAAGTCATCAAAACGAGACCGCTGGACCATCCCATGATGCCTGCCGCCTGACTGTATCATAGTCTGGCAAGCGTCAAGGTTGATACATCCTATCCATCTGTAATCCATCGACAATCATGTGGATGGCGATGGTTAGGAACTGTCAACCGCGGACGACGGCCCAAGCGAAGCCGAATGAGGGGCACGGCAAAGCCGCACCCCTCCTTCTTCATTACATCGTGGAGCCGGCCGAGAACTTCGAGCGGATTTCTTCGCGCTCTGCGTCCGGAGCAGCAACCAGGCCGTAGTTGGCGAGCGGGGAATCCGGGCCGATCATCTCGTCGGAAACGAAGAACTCGACATATTCCTTAAGGCCCGGGATAACGCCCAGGTGAGCCTTCTTCACGTAGAAGAAAAGCGGGCGGGAAACCGGGTACTTGCCGCTGGCAACGGTTTCGGTGGACGGAACGACGCCCGAAACGGTGGCGACCTTCAGACGGTCAGCGTTGTTTTCATAGAAAGCAAGGCCGAAAACGCCGAGGCCGGTCTTGTTGGCGTCGATACGGGCGAGCGTTTCGGTGTAGTCGCCGTCGATGTCGACTGCAGCGCCGTCCTTACGGACTGCAACGCACTTGGCAGCAGCCTGCTTGGCGTCGGTGATGAGCGTCTTGATGGCGTCGGTCGCCTTAGCTTCCTTGCAGCCGTCAGCCATGATCTTCTCTTCGAAGACTTCACGCGTGCCGTGCTTGGAGCCCGGGATGTAAGCGGCGATCGCGACGTCCGGCAGTTCCTTGTTGATTTCCGACCACTTCTTGTAGGGGTTGGCAACGAGCTTGCCGTCCTTGACGATTTCAGCGGCGAGAGCGAGGTAAAGGTCCTTCGGCTCGAGCTTGATGTCCTTGTTGGACGAGTCCATTGCGAAGACGATACCGTCGTAACCGATCTTCACTTCCTGAACGTCGGCAACGCCAGCAGCCTTACAGGCGGCCAGTTCGTCGCTCTTGATCTTGCGCGAAGCGTTGGCAATGTCGATGGTGCCTTCGCCAACGCCCGAGCAGAATGCCTTCAGACCGCCGCCCGTGCCGCCGGACTCAACAACCGGAGCCTTGAAGTTCGGGAAGGTTTCGGCAAAGGTCTCGGCAACGATCTTGGCGTAGGGCAGAACCGTGGAGGAACCGGCAACCTGGATCTGGTCGCGAGCAGCGGCGGCGCCAGCGAAGGCGACAGAAGCCACCAGAGCTGCTGCGGAAAATTTAACGATGTTCATTTGTCTCTCCCGTCGTGGGCTTTGTTGTGGACGCAGCCGATAGCGACACTCGCTCTTAGCTTGCGCTCGGCGACCTTTTCTTAACCACCGTAGCCCCATCCTTTTATGTCACTTTGACGAAAGATTTGTGACAATCTAAATTATTGATTTTCTTTATAAATATCAACGACATTAAAAGCAGATGCATATTTTATGTCAGAATCTCACGGTGAAGTCCGTGCCGCTGCCCAATTCCGATTTAATGATGAGGCGGGCGCGGTGGCGGGTGAGGATGTGCTTGACGATGGCAAGCCCGAGACCCGTGCCCTTTTTCGAGCGGCTGTCGGCGACGCTGACACGATAAAAACGCTCCGTCAGACGCGGCACGTGTTCGGCGGGAATGCCCGGCCCCTTGTCGATGACGCTCACCTCCACCGGCTTGCCGGGTTCGGCCCGTAGCCAGACATCCACGACCTTGCCTTCCTGGCCATATTTGCAAGCATTTTCAACGAGGTTCTGGAATACCTGCACCAGTTCGTCGCGGTCTCCCTGCACCTCTGCCGGCCGGTCGGGCAGGTGCAGCGTGATGGTCACATCCAGCTCATCGGCAAGGGGCAGCAGGGTATCGCGCACGTGGCCGATGACGGGAACGAGATCGACCTTCTGGTCGGGTGCAATGTTTGCGCGCAATTCCAGCCGCGAAAGGGACATGAGATCGTCCACCAGCCTGCTCATGCGGGTTGCCTGATCCAGCATGATGGCAAGGAACCGTTCCTGCGCCTTCGGGTCGTTGCGTGCCGGCCCCTGCATGGTTTCGATGAAACCGCGCAGCGAGGCGAGCGGCGTGCGCAATTCGTGGCTGGCATTGGCGACGAAGTCGCTGCGCATGCGGTCGATGCGGCGAAGCTCCGAAACGTCGCGGAACGACAGGATGTAGAATGGCGGAGCTGCCCCCTCCCCCACATCCGCACGGGCGATGCGGACGATGAAGACCCGTTCGGAAGGGAAGCGCTCCGAATGTTCGACCTGGTTGGGCTGGCCGGTGGTGATTGTTTCGCGAATGACGTCCAGGAGGCCGGGAGAGCGCAGCCGGGCGGATATATGCGCTCCGGCGGGCAACTGGCCGAAGGCGCGCTCGGCTGCGCCGTTCTGAAACAGCACGCTGGCGTTCCTGTCGAGAATGAAAACGGGGGTATCCAGAACCGCGAGTCCCGCCCTTACGCCTGAAATGACGTTTTCACCGGGCACTTCCGGCTCTTCCGTTTCCGGAGCAGGGTTCCCCCCATCTTTTGCCGAAGCCACCGCCGGCCCATCCCGAACGGCAAGAATGGCAATGACGGCGCAAAGCCACAGGGCGACGGGCATGTAGGGCGTGTTGAGTTCGACAACGGCCACGATGGCGAGCATGCTGACGATGAGAATGGGCAACCAGTTCCGGCCGAGCTTCCTTCCCAAACGTCTTAATCCACCATCGCCTTCCTTGACTGCCATTTCAGCCTGCTCTTTCCATTCTCATCTTACAGCGCATCGAAATCTCATAGGCCAGCTTCATGACAGAGATTCATCATCGCGCATTTTCCACAACGTATATGCGCAAAATCGACGCCGCAATCGCTCCCGCCGCCGCACCCCGGTCAACCGGTCCTGTTTCACTTGAAATCTGGCAATGGATGTGAACTCATTGGCGGCGAGTTGCCTTTACACAACAACAGCCGGAGGAAAACATGGACGAAGAAACGAAGAAGCGGACGGTCGATATCACCATTGGCGGCAAGCTGCGCAGCTTCGACATCGACGATCCGGTTCTTCCTGACTGGGTCGAGGAAAAGGAACTTTCGGCCGGCAATTTTCCCTACGACAAGAAGATGAAGCGGGAGGATTATGACGCCACTCTCGAGGCGCTTCAGGTGGAACTGGTCAAGGTGCAGTTCTGGCTGCAGGCCACCGGCAAAAGGGTCATGGCGGTTTTCGAGGGCCGCGATGCGGCGGGCAAGGGCGGCGCAATCTTCGCGGCCCGGGCCTATCTCAACCCCCGTTATGCCCGCGTGGTGGCGCTGACCAAACCGACGGAAACCGAGCGTGGCCAATGGTATTTCCAGCGCTACATCTCGCATTTTCCGACCGCCGGCGAATTCGTTCTCTTCGACCGCTCGTGGTATAACCGCGCCGGGGTCGAGCCGGTCATGGGTTTCTGCACGCCGGAAGAACACAAGCTCTTCCTTAAGGAGACGCCGCGTCTGGAAAAGATGCTTGCCCATGAAGACATCCATCTTTTCAAATTCTGGCTCGACATCGGCCGCGAAACGCAGATCGGGCGCTTTCACGACCGCCGCCACAGCCCGCTGAAATGCTGGAAGCTTTCGGATATGGACATAGCCGCGCTGACGAAATGGGACGACTACACGCAAAAGCGCGACGAAATGCTGGAAAAGACCCACACCGATGCCGCCCCCTGGACGGTGGTTCGCGCCAACGACAAGCGCCGCGCGCGGGTAAATCTCATCCGCCACATTCTTCTTGCGCTCGACTATGAGGGCAAGGACAAAAAGGCAATCGGCGAGATCGACGACAAGATTTTGGGATCGGGGCCGGATTTTCTCAAATAGGACCGTAAGATGCTGACAGGCGCCTCCATTCGAGACGCCTGTTTTCCCTTACTGGCCCGGCAGAATGCGCACGGAATAAAGATTGACCGGGCGGCCGCTGCCATCGATGTCGCTGTTGATGAAGATCCTGCCCGGCGCATTGGGGGCGAGAGATCGTTCGAATGTCGTGTTCAGCAGCATGTCCGCGCGCTCGGCCGTGGCGGTGAAGCGGTGGCGGGAGCAATCGCCCAATGTCGCGAAATCGCAGGCGACGGACACCTGGGTCTGCCGGTCGCTGGAGGATTGCAGCGTGATCGAAATGGTCGAGGACTTGCCCGCCATATCCCGCATCACCTCCACCGGAACCTCGACGCTGACCGCGCCATCCTGCGAGACACTTCTCGAGGTCACCTTTATAGCCTTGCCGGCGGGTGTGGCGATGTTTTCGACACTGGCGCGCGGGCCGGCCGAAACACCGGAACTGCCACGCTCCGCATTGAAGACTTCCACCCAGTCATCGGAAAAACCACGGCCGGCGGAAAGGCTCGGCGCGGGCTCCGTCCCGTTGAAATCCTCCGCCTGCACCTGCGCCGGTGGATTGGGCACGCTGGTATCGCGCTGCTCCGGCGAGAGCAGGAGACCTGAGGAATAGACCCACCAGGCGCCGAAACCGATAAAGGCCAGAAGCGTCACGTAGATGAAAAGCCGGGCGAAAAGACCCCGGCGCTTGCGGCGGCCAACCGCGCCCTCCGGACGGAAGGCAAGCGAGGAGTCGCCCGCGCGGGAACCTCTCTTCGGCGGCTTGCCATTGCGCTGCCCCGCACTCAGCGGCTCCGGAGCAGCGGCCGCCCCCGGACGCACATCGCGCGTTTCGCCACGCAGCTCCGGCTCAACACCCATATCACTGCGGTGGGGCTTCTGCGAAACGGGATCGACCGAGTGATCATCCTGCGTCGGACTTTCCGGCGCTACTGGGCGCAATTGCTGCTCCACCCTGTCCAGAAGACTGTTGCGCTCCTCATTCTCGATCTGGTGGATCAGGCCTTCAAGCCGCTGGCGCTGCTGGGAGACAACCTGCGGATCGTCTATGCCCTGCTTGCGCAGGCCCGCTTCCAGTGCCTGACGGGAGGATTGATAAATCCGTGCACGAACTTCGGCGTTCGATCTGTCCGATTTTTCCAGAGCATTTCTGATTGCCGTTTCCAGTCCGCTCACGACCGATCCTTGTTCTATTGCGCTTTGCAAAAAATATGCGGCGCTGCGCCATGGGTTCACGATTCGGTAACGGCTATACCGCCCCTCCGCAAGCATCGTTTGTGATAAAGACCGGATTGCCTTGGGGAAAATCAATTCATTGTGGCACTACGAACGCAGATTCGAGAGGCGAATGCCACGCTGTTTTCGCTTTCAATCTGCTGCTGAACGCGATATTGACTTACGTGCGCGTAAACGTAATTCGTGGGAGGAGACATGCTACCGTCCGTACTGAAAGACAATCTGCGTCTTCCGGTCATAGCATCACCGCTATTCATCATTTCACATCCGCAGCTGACACTGGCGCAGTGCAAGGCCGGCGTCATCGGCGCTTTCCCGGCACTCAATGCGCGGCCCGAAAGCCAGCTCGACGAGTGGCTGGCAATGATCACCGAGGAGCTTGACGCTCACAACCGGGCCAATCCCGAGCGCCCGGCGGCGCCCTTCGCGGTCAACCAGATCGTGCACATGTCCAACCGGCGGCTGGAGCACGATCTCGGCCTTTGCGTGAAATACAAGGTGCCGGTGGTGATCTCGTCGCTTGGCGCGGTGCCGGAGGTCAATGCGGCCGTGCATTCCTATGGCGGTATCGTGCTGCATGACGTCATCAACGACCGCCATGCCCGCTCCGCCATCCGCAAGGGCGCGGATGGGCTTATCGCGGTGGCGACGGGTGCCGGCGGACATGCGGGCACGCTTTCGCCTTTCGCCCTCGTTCAGGAAATCCGCGAATGGTTCGACGGCCCGCTGCTGCTGGCCGGCGCCATCGCCAATGGCGGCTCCATTCTCGCGGCGCAGGCCATGGGCGCGGATATGGCCTATATCGGCTCCCCCTTCATCGCCACCGAGGAAGCGCGCGCTTCCGAAGGCTACAAGCAGGCTATTGTCGAGGCGCAGGCCAAGGACATCGTCTATTCGAACTATTTCACGGGCGTACACGGAAACTACCTGAAAAGCTCGATCGTCGCCTCCGGCATGGACCCCGACAATCTGCCCGAAGCCGATCCTTCGAAAATGGACTTCGAAACGGTCTCCGGCGGTGCCAAGGCCTGGAAAGACATATGGGGCGCGGGGCAAGGAATCGGCGCCGTCAAGGCAGTGGAACCGGTGGCGGCGCTCGTCGATCGTCTGGCAAATGAATATGAAACGGCCAAAAAGCGCATCTGCGGGAAAGGCTGAAGTCTGCGGCAAACAATGGACAGGCAAAGCTTTTTACGGAAATTTCAAAACCAGCACATTCAAGGCTTGAAATCCGTCAGCATTGCCTGTATCAGCCCGCCATGAAGCTGATCCGCAGCAAACGGGTCACAATCGGGCCGCTTTAGCTCAGTTGGTAGAGCACGTCATTCGTAATGACGGGGTCACGTGTTCGAGTCACGTAAGCGGCACCATTTTTCCCAAATCCCAATCAACTTCAAAATTGCCAATCATTGCCTTGGGCGGCCTTATGGAGCGTCGTCGCAACGCGATGGCCCTCGATATGACATCTCTATCTTGCCGCTGAATTGAACCGCCGCTTGCCTGTTCAGGTTCGGTTAAGAGCGCTTGCCTCAGGGTATTCGCCAATGGAACCGCGGACTTCATCACGCGTTTGAGTCCGTTATTGGGAGCAGAAATCATGAAGCTATTGAGCGCAGCAATTTCTCTGGTGTCGCTAGGCGTTCTAACCGGATGCGTCGATGATCCCGGCTATCGCACCGGGGGCTACTATACGACCGGTGTGTACTATCGATCTTATGACCGCGACCGCTACTACCGGGATTACGACCGCCGTTACTGGGGAGAACGAAGAGAGTGGCGGGATCGACGCGACAGGGACCGGGGCCAGGACCGGAGCGTAAGCGAATGGCGCAATCGGCCACAGCCGCCACAGCCCCGGACGGAGCCTAGCAGCGGAGGTCGACGCGATGTACGCAATGCACCGGTCATATTGCCGAATGGTCGGGCAATTTATCCGGACTGACCAAAGCGATCGGCTTTCTCAGCCCCATCACAGATTTTGATAGTCTGTGTTTTCCCTTGTATTATCAAGGCGGCGGTGCTTTTGCGGCTACGGCAAACTCACCGCACAGGCTTTTGCGGCTTCCGAAAATTAAACCCCACGCCTGTTAGTCACCGTAAAAGACGGTCACTTGAAACCAAACCGCCCACCACACGTTTTCCGGCAGGTCATAAACAACTGGAAAGCTTGTCATCGTGGACGTCATTCGTATCCTGATCGCCATCATCCTTCCGCCAGTCGGCGTGTTTCTTCAGGTCGGGCTCGGCCTGCATTTCTGGCTGAATATTCTCCTGACGCTGTGCGGTTATGTTCCCGGTATTATCCACGCGATCTGGGTGATCCTGCGAAGGTGACATCCGCTCTCATCGGCGATGGGACGTCCGCAACATTTTAGTACGTGATTAAATTCTCATTGGCTGCTGGAACCTCGTCTTCTCCCTCACGTTATGGTGATGACACCAGCCAAGGAGAAAATCATGAATCAGATCATCTACATCGTC
>Ga0209371_1001829_pt1 | contig 13175 bp, 9 predicted proteins | sample AgamicAtAmrz_FD_187165 | JGI IMG/M metagenome (GOLD analysis project Ga0209371, IMG submission 187165) | Agave microbial communities from Guanajuato, Mexico - At.Am.rz (SPAdes) (version 2) | ecosystem: Host-associated > Plants > Roots > Rhizosphere | place: Guanajato, Mexico | collected 2012-06-07
GCGCTGTATCTTTTTGTGTTAGGCATTGCCTCTGGCCTGGTGCTGGTGGCTCTGGGCCTGCAACGCGTATTGCCTCCAGCGCAGCGTCGCTGGTTCGCATGGCGCGCCGCTATTGGTGCGCCGTTGATGGTGGCTGTGGGGCTAACGGTGCTGGTTTTTCACCTTACCCACCCGCTCTCTTTCTGGTACGTGATGGTGTTTTACAATCCACACTCGGTGATGTCACTCGGGGTGATGCTGTTCCAGCTCTTCTTCCTAGCACTGGCTTTATGGTGGCTGCGGCTGGGCTATATATGGCTGAACGCGCGCGCGCAGCAGTACCCGCAGGGCGCGGTGGGTGCGTTGTTACGCCTGCTGGTGCGTGTGGGGCGGTGGTTGTCGCAGCATTATCGCGGGCATAACGTCATTCTTGGCCTACTGGCAGTGCTGCTGGGCGTTTACACGGGTTTTTTACTCTCGACGTTAAAAGGCTACCCGTTACTGAACAACGGTGTGTTGCCGCTGCTGTTTCTCAATTCCGGGCTGGTCTCAGCGCTGGCAGTATTGTCGTTGTTCCCCTCACTGAGCCGCAGCGCGCCCGAAGCCATTGCGGTGCTCCATCGCTGGGAAATTGGCTGCGTGTTACTGGAAGTACTGTTGCTGACGGCGTTCTTTTTTAGCCTTTATGTGGGCGGTGGCGCGCAGACAGCGGCGGCGCTTACTGCGTTAAGCGGCTTCTGGGGCACGGTGTTCTGGGTTGGCGTGGTGGGGCTGGGGATTGCGTTACCGTTGTTGATGACACTGCGGCCTGCACATTCACGTAGCGCTGGCGTGGCACTGGCCTGTGTGGCGCTGCTCAGCGTATTGTTGTTCCGCTTCTTTATCCTCTATGCCGGGCAGATGGTGGTGGCATAAAAAAGGCGGGGGCTCGCCCCGCCTGGTTTGTTTACAGCCCGAGCAACTTATCCACAAAAACCGTGGCCTGCAACCAGAAGGTGTAGCCGTTTTCCGGTTTCACGCTGCTGTAGACGTATTGCCAGTTGGTGTTGTTCCAGGTTCGCGCACCGCTCAATTTCACATTCAGCGCTGGAGTAATGGCGAAAGCGGCATCAATACTGAGCTGATACTCGTTGCGTGGAACCTGCCAGCCGCTGCCGCCTTGTGCGTTGAACATATCCTGCAAATAGCGCTGTTCACTGGCGGTGAAACGCCCCCAGCGAAAGGTCAAACCGTAACTGTCCAGCGGGCGGCTTTGCCACGGCCCCTGCCAGATAAGCCCGGTATCGGCAAGCGTTGAGATACCGGTGTAGGCATCCGATTGCAGCGTTTGCGTCACACTGGCATGCAGGCTGATAGCGCTGGGTGCAGGATTCGTGCTGTCTGCGCCGCCATCGCGCCGCCAGATGGCTTTTTTCGCCGTCAGGTAGAAGCCGGACACGCCATGATGGCTGCGCACAGTGGAGCTGGTATCCGTCACTTTCGAGGTACCGTTAACGGTGTAGTAGACATCGTCGTAGTCGAGATTGTTGTAGAAACCCAGCACTTCCCAGGTGAGCGGATAGGCCTCTTGCTGCCAGGATACGCGCCGCGCAATATTAGCGACCCATAACGTGCTGCCGCTGTCATAATCGTCGTCCCAGCGTTCCCATCCATTGGTGAACGGGAAGGCATGGTACGTACGCCACGCGCCGATATTGGATTCCAGCTGATTCGTCATGTGCCAAGTGGCGATAGCTCCCCAACCGGCGTAAGGTGCCGGGCCAAACACGGCGGTTTTATTCAGTATCGTGTTGACACAACTTTCCACCACGTTGCAGTTGCTGAACCCCATAAACTGTCCCGGGTTGCTCTTACCCACTTCAAACGACAAACGGTCATTGAGGAATTTCTGCTGATAACTAAAACGCAGCAGGTGCGCGACTTTGGGAATGTACGGCGGCGGATCGCCCGCCAGCATGCCGCCAGCGCTGTTGCCATAGCTCAGGTTGCTGCTAAATGGCACCCATAGCTGCATAAAGTGGATGCTGCCGCCAGGAATCGCGCCCATCTTCTCTAAATCAAAATCGGCACCGGCGAACAGCATGGTATAGCTTTGCTGCTCATTGGTGCTGGTACCGGCGCTGGGGTTACCCAGCCAGAACTGCGTGGCCATAATATGCGACGTCACGCCATGCGTTTTCAGCCATGCGCCAGCATCCGACAGCGGCAGCTCGCTGGTATCCTGTTCAACCGCCTGCGCATCGGTGCTAACAAGTCCACTGAGTAATGCGCCGGAAAATAACATTCTTATCCAGATATTGCGGGGTGTAATTTTCATGATTCTGTCTCATTACCAACAATGAGACGCAAACAACCGGTCAGCGTTGACCGAAAACGTCCGAGTGCTTCTTTAATTTTTTTCTGACTGTTCCAGAGGGTGAAAAAAATCAAAACTCATTTCGATAATCCCATCGCCCACAGCGTTGGTTTCCGTCTCTGAGGATCTCTGTCACGGCGCACGCTTGACGGGCACCGTGTATTTTATAATCAGCGTTGTTTGACGAACTGCGCAGCATGTTCGCCAGCGATACGACCTGAGTTATAGGCAAAGCCCAGCGCCAGCCCCTGATAGGGGGGATACGCCGGGGAACCGAAAAAGCCACCAGCGTTGTTGCCCACCACGTACAGACCAGGGATGGGCTGCATATTCTGATCGGTGGCTTCGAGTTGCTCATTCACCCGTACGCCGCCCGTGGAGCTGAGGCTGACGACCTCAGACGCCAGTGCGTAATAAGGGCCACTGGCGACGTTAAATGCGAGGAACGTCGGTTTTTTGCCGAATTCATTGTCTTTCTTGGCTTTAATGGCAGCGTTATAGCGTTCCACAGATGCTTTCAGACGTGATGCCTGCATGCCGCTGCTGACGGCTAACTCATCCAGCGTTGCGCCTTTATAGATCGTACCATTTTTCACTCCCTGCTCGACCAGCGCGACAAAGTCGCCATTGCCGGTCGGGTTGGGTGCGCCCGCACCGGAGACTTCAAACGGCAGCTTACCTTTGCTGAAGGCTTGCAACGTGGGAGTGTCCACCACAATGAAATAATTACCGCCTACTGAATAAGCCGCGTTGGCCCACAGCGCAGTGTCATATACCAGCGACTCGTCGACAAAACGCTCCCCAGAACGATCCAGCCACAGCAGCGGCGTTTTCAACACGCGGATCAATAAGCTGTCGTTGAAACCGGTCGCTTTGGTCGGATCCACCCCCACCAGTTTGGTAGCATGCAGCAAAGCTGACTGGGTTTCCCATTTCGCTGCACCCGCTTCCCATGCCATTTTTACGCCTTCACCCTGATTGGCCCATGCCAGCGATGAGATATTGCTGGTCAGCATGTTGCTGGTCAGCATTTTCATGTTCGCGCCGTACCCGCCAGTGGCGACAATGACCGCTTTCGCATGGACCGTCAGTTTGCCGCCATCGGCCGTTTCGGCGATCAGGCCAACAACTCTGCCCTGCTCATCTTTTAATAACGCTTTGCCGGTGGTACGCGTCATCAGTTGCCCGCCCATCTCCTCCAGATGCTTGTACATATTGGTGAAGGCGGCGGCGCTGTCTTTATAGTGGTGATAGATGCGCCACTTGATGGGATCGGCGTTATGCGCCTGCTGGGTATTTTCGTCGGAGAGATACAGATCCACACCGTATTTCATCAGCCAGTCGACGGTTGAAGCCGACTTATCCACCACCGCGCGGGTGAGCGGGCCGTTGGTTAAATAGTGGTTGTAATCCACCAGGCGGTGGAAAAGTTCATCCGTTGTAAAGGTGAGTTTTTTCTGGCGCTCCAGCGAGGAGCCGACGGCGAACAAACCGCTGGCAATTTTACCTGCGCCGCCGACGGCGGGCGCCTTTTCTACCACCAGAACTTTCGCGCCGGATTCCGCCGCCGCAAGAGCCGCCGCCGTGCCAGATGCGCCACCGCCCACCACTACCACATCGGTAGTGATGCTCTGTTCGGCGACCGCCGCTTTTGCCCTGGCCTGGCTATAGGCACTCGGATCTGCGCCCGCCTGCGTCAGCGCTGCCGCTGCGGCTTTTTTCACCGCGTTGCTGGTTTCCGTTGCGCCGGTCATGCCGTCCACATTCAGACTCTGTTGTTCGAGAATGGCTTTGCCGACCTCTTTTCCTGCCACGCCGCCCAGTTCTGGAGTTTCATGGGAGGCGTCCACCGTTAGCTGTGTGATTTTGCCGTCTTTGTCAACGCTCAGCGTGACATTAACCGGGCTCTCTTTACCCTGTGCCGAAGCACTGTATTCCCCCGGGACAATGTCTGCCCACGCCGTGCTGGCAAAGGTTAATAGCGACAGCCCCAGCCAAAGGCCCGCCACGCAGGGCCACCGTTTTTGTAGTACGTTTTGATGTTCCATATTTCTACCTTTATGCGTTATTCCAGTGAGACAAAACTCTCTTACTCACCGTCGGGCTGTGGCCTGACGGCGGATCCCTTGCGCTTTATCCAGTCGGCTAAACAACGCGGCGCTCAGCGCCAGGCCGCACGCCATCAAACGAAACAGGGCGCCATAACCTCCAGACACGGGTTGTGGTTGGGCAACGTTGTGATATGCGAGAAAAGCAAAACTGATAGCGATGCCCAGCATCATTGATAGCAACTGCACCAACGTCAGCAGGCTGTTGCCCGCCCCGTAGCTCTCGTCATTCAGCGCGGAAAATGCCAGCGTGTTCAGACAGCAGTAAATCGCCGAGCTGGTCACGCCCAGGCCAAAGGACAGACCCAGGACAAACATCAATGTCTGGCCAAATCCCGGTGTGGAGAGTGCTGCCAGTAGTACTGCGCCCACCAAGCAGCCGTGGCTTAATAGCCGACGATAACCAAACCGTTCCAGTGCCCGGTTGAGAAACAGGCGCACACTGAGCGCGCCACCCGCGAAGCACAGCAGCGCCAGCGAAGCGGCTGTGGTGGTGGTACCGTGCGGTGTTGTCTGTATACACATCGACAACAGCAGCGGCGTTGAGGAGAGGCAAATTCGCACCAGTACGTTACCCGCCAGGCTGATGCGATATTCGCGGTGCGCCAGCAGGGCACTGTCGAACAGCCCGCCTTGCGGTCGCTGCGCAAGACGCCATAACGTGATGGCAGTCAGCGCTCCGATCATCACCGTTATTGGCAGCCAACCGACCGGTGCCAGCAGCTCGCGGCCCATCGGGGTAATCACCCCCAGACAGAGCAACAATGCAGGGGCGCTAAGCAGGTAACTGCCAAGATCGAAAGGCGCTTCGGAAGGCGCTCCGTCGATGGCGAAAGACCGGCAACTGAGCAGACATAACAGGCACAATGGCAGCGGCAGTAAAAAGAGGCCGCGCCAGGGCATCAGCGCCAGACTAATTCCACCGCATACCGGGCCTAATAGCGTCCCCAGAAGTCCAATAGCGGTGGCACGATTGAGTTGCCGCGCCAGTTGATCTTCCGCTACGGTTTTGAGCAGCAGTACCCGTGCGGCCGCCACCATCAATGCCCCGCCGCTTCCTTGCGCCAGTCGCCACAAGCACAGAGCCGGGAGACTGGTGGTGCGTGAGCAACCGAGCGCCGCCAGCATAAATACGCACAAAGCCAGCAGATAAACTTTCCTCTCACCATAACGAGCCATCAGCCACGGGCTACACGGTGTAGCGAGCACCACAGCGGCCAGGTAACTGAGCACCAGCCCATCCATCGCACGTAGCGGCACGTGCAACGCCTGGGCAATCGCCGGCAATGACAAATAGAGCAAAGAGGTGTCGCTGGACTGAATCAGAAAAGTGAGAGCCGTCAGCAAAGTGATATAGCCAACGGATGACCGCTGCTGAATGAATGGAACAGCTTCTCGCATTGCTTTTCCCTTTTGCTGGTGTTTTAGCGGTGAAAGCAATCCCTATGCCGTTTATACATAATGAAATTAAAATTATAAATATCAGTAAGTTAATAATATGAATTACAAAAAGGAAGTCATCAGACAGGAAAAGAAGGGAAAACCGATGCGATTTTGCATCAATGTTTATGTGGTTATTTCATGCAGTACTTAACATTCCTGCCACCCACATTGGCGATACAGTGCGCTATCAGTAATACGGTTCTGTTTCTAAGCGGGGGAAAGAGGATGAACGTAACGCTGGATAACCATTCGGACATCAATTATAAGGAAATTCTCGACCACCTCGAATGCCCCATTTATGTGACCGACTCGCACGGTGTTACGCGTTACGTCAATCTCGCCTATCTGGCGGAAAATCCCATTGTCGACAGAGAAAAACTGATTGGTCGCAGCGTGGGCGACATTATTAAAGAGGGCAAATATTTCAATCAGGCCATCACCATGCGCGTGTTGCATGAGCAGCGGGAAGCGATTGAGGTGCTCAGTCATCATCTGCTTCCGGACAAGAGCGCATTTGTCTCCGGACGGCCCATCTACGATGCCCAGCATAGTGTGAAGAATGTGGTCTCTATTATGTACGTGGACTCGTTTTTTCAGCGTCTGAACCGGCATTTTGACTACCCGCTGCGCCCGCTCTCCTCTTTTGTTCGCTCATCAGTTAGCAGAACTGAGCCACAGTCATCGCCAACCCCACCAGTGCCGTTGATTGGGGCCAGCGAAGCGATGGTGAAGCTGAAACGGCTGATTATCAAAGTCGCGCCGATTGATGCATCAGTGTTGATCACAGGTGAATCGGGTACAGGTAAAGATGTGGTCGCCACCATGCTGCAACAGCTCAGTCCACGTCGCGATAAGCCCTTTGTGAAAATTAACTGCGCAGCCATTCCTGCCACACTGCTGGAGAGCGAGCTGTTTGGTTATGAAAAAGGCGCCTTTACCGGCGCTCTGGCACGCGGCAAACCCGGCGTGTTTGAGCAAGCCAACGGCGGTACGCTATTTCTGGACGAAATTGGCGAAATGTCCTGGGAGGCACAATCGAAACTGCTGCGGGTATTGCAGGATAAAGTGGTGCAACGTGTAGGAGGAATGGGAACGCTGCAACTTGATGTACGAATCATTGCGGCTACCAACGTCGATCTACAAGAAAAGATCCGCAAAGGGACGTTCCGTAAAGACCTCTATTACCGCCTCAACTTAATCCCAATGCAGACACCCGCGCTGCGCCATCGCCGCGATGATATTCCTTTGCTGCTGGATTTTTATTCGCGGGAATTCGACAAACACTATAAGCGGATTATTCGCTTCGACGATGCAGGCATTGCGCAGCTTGCTGCTTACGACTGGCCTGGCAATGTGCGCGAACTGCGTAACTTTTTGGAATATATGTATATTTGCCATGATGATAATTTTGTTGATACAGCAACCGTCAACAGTTGGCTTGCACAAAATGACACCACGCCTCAACAAGAATCCTTGCCCGCAACGGGTTTGCTCGGTGAAGATGCGTTGAACAGTTGGTGTCGTGCCCAATTGCAAACAGGTTCAACCCTTAAAAGCATACTTGCGCAGGTGGAACGAAATGTATTGCGACTTGCACGCGAACAACATAAAACAACTTATTCTATCGCTATGCGGCTTGGTGTGGCGCAACCAACAATAGTCCGGAAGCTGAAAGCTCACGATTTTAAATCTGACCGCGCTGTCGAATAATGTGATGTATTGTTGTCTGAGCGGCGCGCGGCATTCTTCACAACGACATAAGCCGCTCCGGCTGCGAGACAAAAAATTTCCGGCTCAGCGCAAAGTACTCCTTATCTGGGGTATCGGTTCCTGCGGTCTCACCCGCCATCACGATGCGTGCACCGTTTTCAGCAATAAACGGCGAACCCGCAATACCGAGCTGTTCCTGTAGTGGCACTATCTCTGCTGCGGTTTTACTGGAATATATAAGTACCGGTATGCGAAATTGTTTCAGGCGTGCGACCACTGACAGGCAGCATTCCAGTTGTACTCATGGTGATCCATTAATGTGCCGTCAAGGTCGCTTTCAATTAGCAGGAATGGGTTAAGACAACTCATAATTACTCTCTATGCCAAGTGGCTAACATGCAAAGTGGAAACGAGATAACGGCACAACACTGACCTGCCGCAACATATCTCTCAACCTCCATAAGTTCGTGTCAGAGTCATAGCATAGTTCCCCCTTTTTTCCGAGCAACCTGAACAGCGGTGGATGTGTTTGGTGTATCCGATATCAAACGTCCTGCTACAGAAAAGAATCATTAAAACAAAAGGATCCCGCGTCGTACTAATGTTAAAGTGACCAATAAAAATATTTCAATCTAAAATGGGTAACCGGTTCTTATCCTCGCGGCGAGAATAATAAATATTTTGTTACAGTGAGCGTCGGCAAATGACGACACTTTAAGCGAACAGATCTTCTCATAACTGTTTGTAGTCATATTATATCTTCACCAGTTACCGTACAGATGAACAGGTAAAATTTTGCCACGCAAATACAATGATGTTTTGAATAATAACAGCGTAAAACTCCATAATTACGACTTAATAATCTATTTTAGAATAATATTCCAATATCCTCTCCAAACTAACGTTATGTATCTTTTATATCAAACTCACCCCATGATATGAAAGCCTCTCACAACTTAAGATAAATCCTATTATTGACTTTTCTCTGAAATTCTTATGGAATTTTTCTTGTTATTTGAATGTCAGATGATAAGGTTTTGCCATCAATGTACTTTCGTATTTTCGTCTGGTTTCATCTAAGGGATTTTTTATAAACAGATTAAAAGTATTTTAGCCTGCACCAGGGCAGCTTCTCAGGGTGTAGAATTCTTGTTACAAACAACTCCTTTTTACAGTAATTACTACATCGTGAGATTTTTTTATTTTCTTCCTGCCTTATCCAGGAGGGTTGGATGCATTGCATGGTTTTTATCCTTTTTGACAGAATAACTTATTGATATTACAGAAGGGGGATAGAATGCTAAATTTATTTGGCATAGTTACTTACACTCGAAAATATTTTTGCTTTCGTCATGACAATTTATCTCGGAAGGGTTGAGCAATGAATACTCGTAGCCTTGAATATCTGGTGGCGCTCGAGAAGTATCGTCATTTTCAGAATGCAGCAGATGCATGCAACATTACCCAGCCGACAATGAGTTTCCAGATTCGTAAGCTTGAAAACGAACTTGGCGTCCAAATAGTGGAGCGTACAACACGTAAATTTAGTTTTACTAAAACCGGCCTTGACATTGTAAAACAGGCCGAAATTGTGCTAAGTGAATATCAAAGACTGAAGAAAATGGCAAATGAACAATATTCTTCCATTTCTCCTGATGTAGTAATGGGAATTATACCAACACTGGCACCATTTATTTATCAGTATTTATCTTCAATTTATTCCAGGAAGTATCCAGCATATAATTTAAAAGTCGTTGAAGGTTATCCAGAGACTCTGCAAACGAAGCTTAACCAAGGTGAAATTGATTGCGCGATTACCTGTAAGCCACCCGATAGCCGGTTTTTTACACAGTTGGATCTTTTCAGTGAACCTGTTGTTCTCGGACTAAGCTCAGAACATCCTTTATCAAATCAGGATGTAATAGATCTCAAACAACTGAAAGGAAATAGTGTTCTGATGCCCTCAAGCAACAATTGTTTTTACTCACAGGTAAAAGAAATATGTGATTGCTATGAATTAGCGATAGATACACAATTCACAAACATGCATTTTGATAGCCTGAAACACATCATCTCATCGACTAGTGCCTTATGCTTTTTCCCGGCAGTATCCGCACTGGGATATTCAGGTCAGAGTATGAAATTTGTGCGATGCCAGCCATCTCATGATCGGAAAGTGATATTGCTGTTCCGTTCAGGGCACTCCTTACGAAAACATTATTACAATATACAGCATGAAATAACGCAATGTATGATCGGGCATCTCACGAAAAACTCAATCCTAACCCGTTGATCTAATAACATATTTATACAGGGATGTTTCTTGCTGTTTATTCTAAAACGTTTTTTTATGCAATATGACTTGGCGATTAATAATCGAATAAATCTATTAATCTTAGAAATTAACTATATATTCTACTTTTAAATAAATACACCGTTACATTTTAAGATGATGTTATTTTGACATACGCTATAAAGATTGATACGTTTTAAAAAAATCATTGAACCAATTATACACCAAATAATTATTGCAGGATTATCTAATGAAACTATCGCCTAGAATAGCATGGATTATGGTTTTTATTCTTAGCGCAGCATTCTGGATCCTCGTGATATGGAGTTATTACCATGTCTGGTGATAAAAACGCCCTCCTCACTAAGGGGATAAATCCAAAGGAAATCGTAAAAATAGTTAATCATCTTGATTTAACAAAAAAACAACGACAGTTTATTTTATCTCTTGTCGAGAAAGGAAAGAAAAAGGAAGAAAAATAGTTTCATTGATTTGTAAAAAGATATCAAATTGCAATGTCGCGTATGGGGAATAATTATGTTCAAGAGACATTTTACTTCATTAAGTATAATAATTACTTTTTTTACAATCCGGCCCCTCCTTGCTGATACTAACTGGCATATCTATAAATCTCATTTCCTTATGCCCGATGGATGTACCATAGGCTCAGGAAATAATGATATCAGCCATAGCGAAGAGCAAGGCTATGGTATTATATTTGCCTTAATGAATAATGACCGTAGCAGTTTCGAAAGAATATGGGAATGGACTTATATAAATATCAGGAATCCCCAAAATGAGATTTTTTCTGGCGATATGATCCCGTTGCCCCCAAACCTGTTACTGACAGAAACAATGCTAGTGATGATGATATCCTGATCGCGTGGCTTTTATTAAAGCATCAGATACAATTACTAACTCAATACGAATCACGATATTCTTTACTTTTCCAACAGACAAATCCTCCTACCCGGAGCGTCAGGCTTCAGACATTCTAATTATATTATTGTAAGCCCTTCATATTTCATTTTTATGGCATTGAAATAATTTTCTAAACACAGTGGTCATGTCGTCTGGGACAGGTTAATTAATGACAGTATGTTTTACTGACAATATGGGATGGGGCATATCTGCCTTGGGTCAAGCTATATGCAGATGGAAGCATGTTTCCGGCTCAAATATTTTTCCAGTTAATATTGAAAAATACTCTTTCACCGGTCCCTTCGGAGCCCCCTGTATTACAAAAGAAACGATGTAACTCCGACTCAGTTTGCACACCTCCAGCTGGAATGTGTAATGGCCAACTAAAAACTGGCCACAGCGTTAGAGTTTTCCAGTATCGGTATTCCGATTCGTTTGGTGATAATCCACCTTTATATTCATGCGGCCTGAGCGAGCTGTAATACCCAACTATATAGTCAGTGATCGCATGAGCTGCTTCGCTATTGACTGGCACCCGCTTCGCGCTGGTCAGCCGTTTTTCCATGGCAAGCGGCGGTATCCTGTGGGAAATCACAGCTTGGGCAATAGCGGTGAACGATTAATCTATCCGCAACACGATCAGAAAGCCCGGCCTCACTGGCAGGCACAGATCCGGCTCTGAACATCCTAACCGGGAGACGGAAACATGGTTGAAGCACTGAAGCACGCAGAATTTTCAGACAAAAAACAGTGGTGGCTGGGCGTTCGCCCGGGCGATTTACCCGAACGGGTCATTCTCACCCTGTTAATCGATATTAAGCCCGAAGTCTTCGCCCGCCAAATGGAAGGCTGGACCCATCTGGCTGGCGATACCGAATACCAGGCCTATCGCGGCAGTTACCAAGGAATGGACGTGGGCATCATCTACGCTGGATCGGGTGCATACTCGGTCACGACGGCGATTGATGAGCTGGCCCGTCTGGGCATCAAGGTCATGGTGCGCTATGCCAATTCGGGCGGGCTGTCCGATGCGGTGAATGTCGGCGATTATTGCGTGACGACCGGCTGTATTCGCAACGAGCGGGTACTGCTGGATTATCTTCCCGCCGAGTATCCCGCTATTGCGGATCGTCACCTGGTTGAAGCCATGCTCGCCGCCAGCCGAGAAGCAGGTTTCCCTACGCATGAGGGGCTGACGCTGACGGTGTCGTCATTTTATCCCGGCAGCGGTTTCCCGACGCCACGCGGCGTTATGGACGAAGAGATACTGAGAAAAGTCAGGCTTTTTATCCGGTCTGGCGCAATGAATATTGATGGCGAAACCTCGACCTTAATGGTGCTGGGACAGTTGTACGGCATTCGCGCGGGCGCCTTGCTGACAGTGGGCAACCATCTTACCAAAGGTGAAGGCGACTATATCACCGGGCAGGATAACCTTGTGCGCGTCGGCCTCGAAGCACTGCTCAAAGACAAGCAACGCGTAGAAAGCGGCACGGTATGAGTTATGAGTAATGGCGCTACACATCACGCCGCCGAGCTAAGTTTCATTGCCGCAGCGGATGGCGGCAATGTGGCGGAGATGATCAACGCAAGCAACTCCGCGCTGCGCGATATGAGCCTAGCGGTGGTTGAATTGCCGCCGGGCAAAGCCCGACCGCATCTCCACAACCAAACCGAGGAAATCTACTACATTCTGGCGGGGGCGGGGTTTATTCATCTGGATCAGACCTGTTGCTCTGTGGGGCCGGGAGATGCGGTATCCATTCCGATGGGATGCGTCCATGCGCTGGAAAATCGTGGCGACTCAACGCTACGGTATCTGGCTATCTCCGCGCCGGGCTTTAACCCGGCCGACATGCAGTTCGATTAATGCTATGGCTGCCTGCGCAGGCCTGATAGCCTGATGAACGTCAATCAATAATGCCTATACCTTGGGCGAAGCGGCACAGGGTTATCTGATCGGCATGGCTCTGGCCATTATGTTGGTAGCGGCTACCCTATTTATTCCCGTCCTTTGGAAAAGCGTTAACCGGCTGGCCGTTTTTGCCAACGCACTGCCGCCGATCGTGCTGGGTCCGTTGCTGCTGGCGACGCTGCCGCGCAGCGAAGCGCCAGTGGTACTGTCCGCGCTGGTGGTAACGCTGACGCTGTTCATAGCCCTATCCACCGGGCTGGCAACGACCCGAGCTTCGCACCGGGACTATTTCACCGTCGCCGGAGCTTCCCGACTGACTCGCCTGCTGCGCCTTGAGGTACCCTCGGCGCTCCCGACCTTTGTCGATGGGCTCAAGATGGCAGCACCAGCAGGATTACTTGGCGCGATCCTCGCCGAATGGTTTGGTGCCGAACGTGGCATCGGCCCGAT
>Ga0209371_1001833_pt1 | contig 13163 bp, 15 predicted proteins | sample AgamicAtAmrz_FD_187165 | JGI IMG/M metagenome (GOLD analysis project Ga0209371, IMG submission 187165) | Agave microbial communities from Guanajuato, Mexico - At.Am.rz (SPAdes) (version 2) | ecosystem: Host-associated > Plants > Roots > Rhizosphere | place: Guanajato, Mexico | collected 2012-06-07
GCCCCGTAGCTGTCGTGGTTCAAAAGCGCCAAGCGCGGTGATATACCGGCATTTGACATACGCGACAGGGTCGATGGATCGATGATGGCACCGGCTGCGTCTTCGACACCATCGATACCATCGGTATCGCCGGCAATTGCCCAGACGCGATCCATCCCATTCAATGCAATCGCAAGACCTAGCAAAAATTCGGTATTTCTGCCGCCGCGACCGGTGGATCCTGATCCGAGTGTCACGGACGTTTCCCCACCGGACAGGATAATGGCGGGTCCGGCAGCCGGTCGCCCGCGTGAGCGGACGGAGGCTGCAATACCGGCCAACAGCGTCCCTACCTCCCTCGCCTCCCCTTGAAGCGCGTCACCCAAGTCCACTATTTGCAGCCCGCTCGCAGCCGCAGCATTGGCGGCCTCCTCCAAAGCCATGGACGGTGAGGCAACAAGCCTGACGTCGCTGTTCATTGGCGCTCCCGCTTCGATCGTCGCTCCTTGCCGGAGCACTTCCGTCGCCGTTGCCGGCAGCGCCAGCTTGTAACGAGCAACGATTTCTCGGGCCTCATCGAGCGTGGATCTACTTGCAACCGTTGGACCGGAGGCGATCTGCGAGGGATCGTCACCAGGCACATCGGAAATCACGAGTGTAACGACGGGTGCCGGATAAGCGGCCTGCACCAGACGGCCGCCCTTGATCCGGGAGAGCTGCTTGCGAACGGTATTCATTTCGGAAATGCTGGCGCCGCTGGCGAGCAGCGCCTGATTGACCGATCTCTTGTCCGCGAGTGTCATCTCTCCAGCCGGCGCGATGGCAAGCGAAGAGCCGCCCCCGGAAATCAGGGCAATGACAAGATCATCCGGTCCAAGTCCTTCGACGCTGGCGAGTAACCGCTGCGCACCTACTACGCTCATCTCGTCGGGAACGGGATGTGCAGCCTCGATAATCTCGATGCGTCCCGCAGGTATCGCGTGACCGTAGCGCGTCACGACCACTCCACTCAGTTCGACATCTTTCCAAGCTGCATCCACTGCCGCGGCCATCGCCGCCGATGCCTTGCCAGCCCCAATGACGACGCAGCGTCCTCTAGGTTTTTCAGGAAGATGCCGTGCGACAACCTTCATTGGATCCGCACTTGCGACCGCCGCATCGAATAGCCGGCGCAGCAGGCCGCGAGCAGATACGTCGTCCCAGTTCATTGTGCAGCCGCTACTTTCAGGATGTTTGAACCCGCGATTGCATCGCAGACCGCATCAGTGACCTGTTGTGTGGTTGCTTTGCCCCCTACGTCCGGGGTCAGAATACCAGCTTCGGTCACCCGTTCGACGGCGTTCATCAGTCGCGTAGCGGCATCCCGCTCGCCAAGATGTTCGAGCATCTGCGCCGCCGTCCAGAAGGTAGCGACCGGGTTGGCAATGCCCTTGCCGGTGATGTCGAAGGCCGAGCCGTGGATCGGTTCGAACATGGACGGAAAGCGGCGCTCCGGATCGATGTTGCCGGTAGGCGCGACACCGAGGGAGCCGGCGAGCGCTCCGGCAAGGTCGGACAGAATGTCGGCATGCAGATTGGTCGCTACGATCGTGTCGAGGCTCTGTGGCTTCAGGGTCATGCGCACGGTCATGGCGTCGACCAGCATCTTGTCCCAGGTAACGTCTGGGAACTCCTTCGAGACCTCGGCCGCAATCTCGTCCCACATCACCATGCCGTGGCGCTGTGCATTGGACTTCGTGACGACGGTGAGCAGCTTGCGCGGCCGCGACTGCGCCAGCTTGAAGGCGTAACGCATGATGCGGGTGACGCCGACGCGGGTGAAGATCGCCACCTCGGTACCGACTTCCTCGGGCAGGCCCCTATGAGCGCGGCCACCATGACCCGAATATTCGCCTTCGGAGTTTTCGCGCACGATAACCCAGTCAAGATCGCCAGGCCCGCAATTGCGCAGCGGCGGAGTAATTCCAGGCAGGATCTTCGTCGGACGAACGTTGGCATATTGATCGAAGCCCTGACAGATCGGCAGACGCAGGCCCCAGAGGGTAATGTGATCCGGCACATCAGGAGCACCGACTGCTCCGAAATAGATCGCGTCGAATTTCTTCAGCGTCTCCAGGCCATCGGCCGGCATCATGACGCCGTGCTTCTTATAGTAGTCGGATCCCCAGTCGAAGGTTTCTGAATGGATCTTGAAGTCGCCACAGCGGGCTGCGAGAGCATCGAGAACCTGTAGCCCGGCCGCGATCACTTCCGGACCGATCCCATCTGCCGGAATCGCTGCGATCTTGTATTCACGCATATTCATTCTCCATTTTGATAATCAGTGCTGGGCTGATGCTTTGGTTTGTGGATCCCGCGCGCTGCTGCGCGCCAGGATCAGAGTGACGGTGGCGGAGACCAGCAGAAGCGCTGCGACGAAGTATAGGCCGCCTGCAAAGCTTCCAGTCGCGTCCTTGATCCAGCCGATCATCGATGGACCGACGAAGCCGCCAAGGTTACCAATCGAATTGATCGTTGCAATGCCTGCAGCGGCGCCAGGTCCGGACAGGAAAAGCGTTGGCATGCTCCAGAGCGGCGGCTTCGATGCGCTGATACCAATGTTTACCAGCGTCAGCGCCATCAAGACTGCAAAAACGCTGGTTGCGCCGGTCGCAAACGCAAGACCCGCTGCAGCAAGCAGGCAGGCCCCGACGACATGCCATGTACGCTCGCCAGACTTGTCGGAATGCCGGGCCCAGAGGATCATGCCAACCACCGCAAAAACAGCCGGGACCGCATTGATCAATCCGACCTGGAATGACGACAAACCGAAGCTTTTGATAATTTGCGGTGCCCATATGCCAAGCGTGTAAAGGCCTGCCGATGTCCCAAAATAGACGAGCGAGAGCGCGAGAACGCGGATATCGGCCAGTCCTGCCCAGATGCTGTGGCTGGTTTTCGGCTTTCCGGCCTGGTCCTCTTCCATGGCCTTAGCGAGCCATGTGCGCTCGTCAATAGATAGCCATTTCGCCTTTTCCGGGCGGTCCGTCAGATAGAAAAATACGACGACACCGAAGACAAGCGCAGGGATAGCTTCGATGATGAACATCCACTGCCAACCGGCCAGACCCCAGATCCCATGCATTTCAAGCAATGCGCCCGAGATGGGAGAACCGATCGCCGTGGAAAGCGGCGCCGCGGCCATGAACATCGCCGTCACCGCCGCGCGGCGGCGGGCCGGGAACCAATAGCTCAGATAAAGGATGATGCCTGGGAAAAAGCCGGCCTCGGCCACCCCCAGAAGAAAACGCAATATGTAGAAGCTCGTCGTGCCTTGAACCAGCGCCATCGCACCGGAGACGAGACCCCAGGTGATCATGACCCGCGCGATCCAGATGCGGGCTCCGAGCTTGTGCAAGATCAAGTTCGAAGGCACTTCGAAAATGAAATAGCCGAGAAAGAAGATGCCGGCGCCGACGCCAAAAACAGTCGACGAAAACCCCAGATCCTGGTTCATCGTCAGGGAGGCAAAGCCGATGTTCACGCGATCAATGAACGCGATAAGATAAAGAACCATTATGAATGGCACGATGCGCCAGGTAATCTTGCGCAACACGCGCGTTTCCAGCTCACGCTCCATTGCAAGCTCCTCCCATTGTTTGAAACAAGCGCGTCCTCTCGCGCAGTTCCTGAAGGCTAAGTCCTCCCTTGCAAAGGATGAATACTCAGGTAATTATATAATTAAATGATATAATGGCTAACATATGGAACTCGAACAAATCAGATGCTTCGTTGCCGTTGCCGAAGAACTTCATTTCGGTAGGGCGGCTCAAAGGCTTGGGATTCTGCCTGCATCCATTGGCCGTCACATTCGCATGCTGGAAGAATCCTTGGGCGTCGTGCTCTTCAGCCGAACGACACGAAGCGTTTCTCTGAGCGAAGAGGGGATTCTCCTCCTCGATGAGGTCAAACCAATCCTTGCCCGATTGGATGCCGTGGCGGAGAAATTTCGAGCGACAGGGCGCAAATCGAGTCCGCTCTTAAGAATCGGTGCGATCGACAGCGCAGCTGCCGGCCTGGTTCCCTTGCTTCTTCACGACTTTCGCGCAATTGCCCCAAATGCGGTAACGCAGCTTGTGGAAGACAAATCGATCAGGCTCATCCCGAAGCTGCTTGCCGGTCGGCTTGACATAGCCCTAATTCGTCCTCGCGACGGGATAAGCCGAAGCCTGGTGATCAAGCCGCTCTTGCATGAAACAGCCGTCGTTGCCATCGCCTCGACAAGCCCTCTGGCTTTAAAAGACGAAATCCGAATAGTCGATCTCAGTGACGAACCACTCATCGTGCCCGAACGGCGTTCCCGACCGCATAGCCACGATCTGACGATGACACTTTTTTCCGAATTCGACATGCGCCCCCGCATTGCCCAAGTCGCCGATGAAAAGCAGACAATCATCAACCTCGTCGCCGCCGGAATTGGTTCTGCGATCGTCCCGCGGTGGACATCAAAATTGGCTGTTCATGGCGTAACGTTCGTGCCGCTGGCAGATCACGCAGGCACGCGGTTGGAGAAGCTGCCGCTGGCGGTCGCCTGGGTGAAGGCTGTGAGGGATCCAACCCGCGACCTGCTGCTCAACCTTCTCGAAGAGAACATCAAACGATATTCAGAGTTCGCCTAGAGCTGTTCAGTTTTTGCGGAATCTCTGAACTGTTCTATCTCTTTGTTTTCAGGCAATTCCGGACGGAAAGGTGCAGCGAAAAGGGCCTCTCTCAGAGGCCCTCTCGGCATTATTCAATGATGCGAACAACCTTGCGCGTCTTCGGTTGGACGATGACGCGTTCATGGTTCACGACAGCATAACCGTATGTCGGGTTGTCCGGAACGGGTGTGATGACAACGGTCTCTGGGAGAGTTCGACCGACGACAATCTCGTCTTGTACGACGGCCTCGGATGGAGGCATTGGCTGCTCTTGAACATAGGTAATTACTTTTTGCGGCGGCGGATCGATCGCAGTACCGGCAATCGCTCCGGCAACACCGCCAACTGCGGCACCGACGGGGCCACCTACAACCGCTCCGGTGGCGGCGCCGCCCGCGGCTCCAGTGACCGTGGAAGACTGTGCCAAGGCTGAACCAGCGAGAAGGCCAAAGGCAGCAACCGCTGAAGCGATAAGTCTCGTTCTCATAGCATTCTCCTTTACATTTTAGCTCTTATGAACTGAAAGGAAAATTGCGCAGCCCTCAGAATGTTCCTCTTTGGCTACCATCTGCAGCCATCACGAGTTCACCTCATGCGACAAATTTCGTGAGCGAAAAAGGTCGCGAAAGATGCTCCTGGCGGGCCGTGATTCCTGCCGATGGTCTTCTGCCGCCGAATGTTGGCTATAGCGAACGCATGCATTAGGTTAGCATTGGCGGACATTATCCAAAACGGAGTATCCAATACGAGGGTTTGTCCTCCTCCCGTCGCTTCGTACAACACGGTAACGCCAGCTCGGAAACAGCTGCAGGACTTTGTGCGCGACGAGCGTCCGCCAGCGTACACAAAATCATCCCGAACACGGGGGTGCTATAGAATCGCGATCCGCCCACAAAGCTAAGGGCATGCCGGCGAGGACCCAATTCCCATGCTCGATCTTTCGCGAGAGCCATGCTCGACCTAGAACGTTTAATGACAACGAACCGGCTTCTCGCTCGCCTGCCCGCAGATGAATTTCGCAACATCGGCAAGCAGTTGGAGCAGATCGATCTCGAGCGCGGCTTCAACATTGCCGGAGCCGATTGCCTGATCGACCATGTCTATTTCCTTTCAAGCGGAATTAGCTCTGTCGTTACCATTTCGCCCGGCGGTCAGCGCGCCGAAGCCGGCATGGTCGGACGCGAAGGCTTTCTGCCGATGCCGGCCGGCGTCGGTGGGACGATCAGCATCCACGAGGTCTTTATGCAAATGGATGGCCAGGGTGTACGGATGCCGCTGTATGCACTCCTCGCCGCATTGCCGGAAAACCCCGTCTTCGCCAATCTTTTGGCCCGTTTCATTCAGACCTTTGCGACACAGATCTCCTATACGGCCCTTTGCAATGCAAACTATCAGGTGGACGAACGGCTCGCCCGTTGGCTGCTCATGTGCCATGACCGGGTGGATGGCGACGAGATTGCCTTGACGCATGACTTCATCGCCGCGATGTTGAGTGTCAGAAGACCGAGCATCACGACGGCGCTCCACGTTCTTGAGGGAAGGAAGCTCATCAGAGCCGAGCGTGGTCGCATTACGATCCGCGACAGAAGAGGACTTGAGGAATTTACTGGCGGCTCCTATGGCAAGCCGGAAGAGGAGTATCGCCGCCTTATCGGTGATTTCTGACAAGCGCTATTTCAAATGGTCGCGAATGACCGCGTGAAATGAAATCGAGAACTGCAGCTTATCTGCCTCGTCGTGAACCTCGATACGCTCATCGGGAACCATCTGGCCATTCTTGATCCGCGCGGCAACGAGTTCCCGCACGGCCCTTATCGCACTCGAACGCGCGTCATCGATGGTGGCAAATTCATCGCCTTCGCCATCGCGAACGATTTCGCCATTTCGGCGAATATGAAAGAAGTAGCGCGTCATGCAGGCCCCTTCAGCCCTTATCCACCGCCAGTATACCACTGGCGCAATTGCCGCCGCTATCAAAAGAGATCCTTCATCAAACGCCGATATTCCTCTTCCGGCTTGCCATACGCATCATGGGCGAATTCCTCGAGAGCCGCTCGATTTCGAATGGTGATGCTGCCGCGCTCCGCCGTGATGAAGCGATTGCCTTCGAGAATATGCAGCGAGGTGGTCACGCTTGGCCGGCGTACGGCAAGCATTAGGGATATGAATTCATGTGTCAGTGCGATCTCGTTGCCGGATACACGGTCGTGGCACATCAGCAGCCATCGCGCCAGCCTCTCGTTCACGTCATGAAGAGCATTGGAAATAGCGGTGTAGGCCAATTGGACGGAGAAGGCCTCGATGGAACGGACCATTAGTTTGTTGAAATTTCGATTTCTATCCATGAAATGACGAAACGATCCATAGTTCATCCTATAGGACTCCGCCTCGAGCTGCACGATAATATCGTGAGCATTAAATTCGGTGCCAGCAACCGCCGATGTCGGCACATAGCCGTCAACGCCGAACACGCCAGCCTCGGCGCGGCGGCCTTCCGGCGTCGCCGCGACGATTGATCCGATGCCGGATGTCAGAAAATAAACATAGTCGATGGACTGGCCGGCTTTTCCGATGAGCGTGCCGCGCGGAAGCGCCATATATTCAAGCTCTGGCGCGATCTGCTCATAATCCGCAGACGGAAGAATGGAGAGCAGTTTGTTTTGCATATTGGACTGGTGGGGAGCTGGCATGACAGCGCTTCCTCCTGGTTAGGCAAGAGCATGGCATGCACGCCTTGCCGTCTGAGCTCCAGCCGGACAATATGAAAGAAGCTACTCCTCTTGGAGCTGCGTCACAAGGAATGTACGCTAGCAGACGGAAGAGCGGATTTTGTGGCAAAGCTCGTAATTACGCCTATTTTACCTGTACGCGTTCGCTGGATGCATGGTACCTACAAGCCGGTAGCCATTACCGCCCGTGAAGGAGGGCGGCGGCCTTCTGCTGAGGAGCTGAAGGCGTTACTTAAATGATATCGGCTCAGGAATGCGGAGCGCCATATCATCTGCGAGATAAAATCTCGCTGGCATACTTCTACATAGGCGTCACAGGAGCACCGGGAGAGACATGTGACCTGGTCTGCCGAAAAATGGGAGGTGGAGATGCCTGGGAAGACAAATCGGTCCGCGTCGTCAACAGATATCCCTTATGTCACACCAAGAATACCTGCGTCGACAGTCCTCGATATTGCGACCCCGCAGGGCGGCAGCGATATCCCCTCAGCTCAAGCTCTGCTTGCTGCCATCGTCGAAAGTTCGGATGACGCGATCATCAGTAAATCTCTCGACGGCTTCATTACCAGTTGGAATAAGGGCGCCGAGCGGCTTTTCGGCTTCAGCGCAGAAGAGGCAGTCGGACAGCATATCGCCATCCTCATTCCGGCAGATCGCCGGCATGAGGAAGACACGATCATCGCCAGCATCCGCGAGGGAAAGCGAATAGAGCACTATGAAACCGTCCGTCGCCACAAGGATGGAAGTCTGCTCGACATTTCCTTAACGGTTTCGCCGGTTCGCGACAGTAACGGCGCTATTATCGGTGCCTCGAAAATTGCGCGCGGCATTTCCGAGCGCAAGCATGCGGCGCAGCGCCAGATGCTGTTGCTGCGGGAAATGAACCACCGCGTCAAGAATATCTTCGCCATCATGAGCGCGGTAATCGGAGTAAGCGAACGCACGGCAACGACGGTCAAGGAATTGACGAGCGACATCCGAGCAAGGATAAACACCTTGGCGATCGCCTATGAATTGACGCTGCCAGACATCGGCCTCACCGTCGTTCAGTTTCGCGAGACGTCGCTATTTACACTCGTCAAAGCCCTTTTCGCCGCCCACCAAGGCGCCGACATCGAACGGGCTTCCATTCGCGGCCAGGACGTGCCAGTCCGCGGAACGACGCTGACGTCGCTCGCACTTCTGCTCCATGAGTTCTCGACGAATGCAGTGAAATACGGCGCGCTCTCCACGCCAGCGGGCCGTATTGAGATCGACGTGCGTTACGATCCGGATTTTGTGTTGACCTGGACCGAAATAGGCGGTCCATCGGTTACGCAGCCCGAGGGATCGGGAGGCTTCGGCTCCCAGCTCGAGCGGGCGACGATTGGATCTCTTCAAGGTTCGATCCATCGTGATTGGGACCCGGCGGGATTGAAGATTATGCTGCGAATTCCCGCCGATATTCTTCCCCGGACGAGACCGACGGAAGAGGCATGAGCCTTCCATTCTGTTGGTCAGCTTCCTAGAGCGGTTCAGCTTTTCGCGGAATCTTTGAACCGCTCTATCTCTTTGTTTTCACGTAATTCCAGACGAAAAACCGCTATACACTTTTCCTGGAATTGCTCTAGATGCGGTGCGCGCGATTGCGCTCGCGCTCGGCCAGGATCTGTTCCGACGTGTAAGGAGGTGCGGCTTCGTCGAAGCGGGTCCATCCTTGCTCCACATAGCTCGCGCGCCGTTGTGCAATGTCGACCGACCCAGACGCGGCAAGGATCGATTGAGCCTCCGGTACGCGGCTGTCTTCGACATGAGCAGCGACCAGCGATCCGCCGCGACGAATACCCTCTGCATAGAAATGCACATCCTCTTCGGGAATTCCTTCCTTGATCATCGCGCCAATAATCCCCCCTACCGCTCCCCCGGCCACAGCGCCCGCTACTGCACCCGCGGCCGTCGCAGCAAGCCAGCCGGCTGCAACGACCGGCCCCACTCCGGGGATGGCGATCATGCCGAGGCCGGCGAGCAGGCCCCCGGCTCCACCTGCAACGGCACCGATGCCCGCACCGGTACCGGCACCTTCCGCGCCATGACTACCTTGCCCTTCTGCATCGACGCCATCGGCCTTGTTGGTGATGATGCTGATCTCGTCAGACGCGACACCGGCATCCTCAAGGGCCTTTACAGCCGTGCGGGCATTATCATAGCTGTCGTAAAGTCCAGTAACCGTTTGCATTGGATGCTCCTCGCTTTGTTGTCGATTATTTCGCCATTGTCACGTTGCCCTGGAAATCCAGGGAGACGCCGACTGGCCTGCCATCCTTATCGGCGCTTGCACGCCAGACGCCCTGGCTGTCGAGCTTCAGATCGCGAATATTCTTGTATCCGGCGTTCTGGAAGCGGGATTTCGCCTGCTTCTGACTGAAGCTGTTCTTGCCGGCGATCGGAGCTCCAGGGTTGCGCTCAGTGTTGACGGCGGGCGTTGTCTGCGATGTGGTTGGCTTCTCGCTTTGCGCAAACGATCCCGTCGCAAAAGCCATCGCGACAAACGTGATGCTGATAAGCTGGTTCATGTTCAAGCCTTTCGTTGCTGCCGATGCGAACCACGCGAAGGGCCGATTGTTCCCACAAATTCAGGAGAAGATGGATTTCAGGCGAAGAGCGGCAGCAATGCTTCCTCGCCATGCACGCCAGGGAGCTGCAATAATCTGATTGCAACGACTGGCGACGGGGCGGGTCGCCGGGATACAGTCAGGTTCCATCATTCTTGAGAGCCAGGTACGTGATCTCCATCGTCAGAGTGAGCCGCACCACCGGAATCCTGTCGCTCCTGGCGATTTCGACAGCAAGACATTCGCCGTTCTTGTTCGGGATACCGTCCAAGGCCATCTCCGCCAGTATTCGCTTCCCCTCATCAACGGCTGATATGAGATCCGGGAGATCTTGCCCCTCGTCATCATCAAGCACTGTCTCGCGATCTTTCGTTGCGAAATAAAAGTTTGTCATGTTCGACCTCTGGCGGTGCGCTGCCGGGGGCAACGCACCGAAGAAGAAGTGCCGGCTGCAGTCCTATGCCGCCTTTTTGGCTTTTGCATTGGCCGCTGTTTCCGCCAGCTTCGTCAACTTCTGATCCGTCGCCTTTTCCTCCACGAGCGTCTGCTGGAGAAGAGGTACCGCGTCCTTCAGGCCGAGTTGCTTGGCCCATTCGATCAGAGTGCCATAGCGTGCGATCTCGTAATGCTCGACGGCCTGCGCCGAAGAGATCAGACCTGCATCGAGTGCCGGGGTTCCCTTGAACTCTTCGATGATTTCGTCAGCCTCTGCGATGATACCCTGAATCGCTTCGCAGGTCTTGCCGCGCGCGGGCTTTCCAAGGAGCTCGAATACCTGTTCCAGGCGTTCGACGTGACCTTGGGTCTCATCGCGATGGTGGAGAAAGCCATCCTTGCCTTCCTGCGCCTGTGCTGCGCGCGCCATCTTCGGCAAGGCTTTGAGGATCTGCTTTTCCGCGTAATAGATGTCTTTCAGCGTTTCCAGAAAGAGGTCGTTGAGTGTCTTTTCGGATGCCATGGATGTCCTCCATCGAATAAGGATTAAAGGAAGTCCGCCATGCGGACCTCCGTCGCGAGCTCAATCAGGAATTCTTGTGGCTTTGCTGGCCGGCCTTCACATGCTGTTCGTGGCTACCGCCACGGGTGCCGCCCGACTGCTCGTTACGAGACGAAGCCTGCTTCGTATTGGTATCCTTGTCGGTGTTCTTGTGGCTCTGCTGGCCGGCTTTGACGTGCTGATCGTGGGACCCACCTTGGGAAGCCATGATGTTTCTCCTCTTGTTTGATTGCGAGACCTTCATTGGTCTCGCAGCTTCAAACAGGCTTGGGACATGTTGGTTCCCGGCAGCGATCAAAAAAACGCGGTTACCGCCATTCCTATAACGGCAGCGAACATCGCTAGACACGCAGCCCAGCCGACAGCACGCAGGCCCCTGCCGATGACGAACTGTTTCATGACATCGCGATCGGAGGCGATCAGCATGAGGATCACCATAACGGGAACAGCGACGACGCCGTTGATCACAGCACTCCAGAACAAGGCCTTCATCGGTGGGATGGGGGTGAAGTTCAAAAGCATGCCAACGATAGTCGCCAGACCGACGGTCGTATAGAAAGCCTTGGCCTCGCTCGGCTCGCGAGATAGGCCGACCTTCCAACGAGCCGCCTCGCCGACCGCATACGCAGCTGAACCTGCAAGAACGGGCACGGCCAAAAGACCGGTTCCAATAATGCCTGTTGCAAAGATGATCTTGGCAAAAGGTCCAGCCAGCGGTTCGATCGCTTTCGCCGCGTCGACAGAGCTTTCGATATTCGTTGAGCCCGCTGTGTTAAGGGTCGCGGCGGTCGCCGTGATGATCGCGAGCGCGACGATATTGGAAGCGGCCATGCCAATGAACGTATCCAGTGTAATCCGTGTATTTGCCTTCTCCGCCTCCCGCGGATGCTCGACGAGAGGTTCTTCATGCGGCTTCTCCTTGAGGTCTTCGGCTTCTTGAGATGCTTGCCAGAAGAAGAGATAGGGGCTGATGGTGGTTCCGAAGATCGCGACGATCATTGACCAGTAATTCGCATCCGCCTTGATGGTGGGGAACAGGAGACCGCGGCTGAAGGCCAACCAGTCGACATGCACCACAAAGAGGGTGGCAATGTATGACAAGAGCGCCAGGCTCAACCATTTCAGGACGGCGACGTAGCGCTTGTACTTCAGAAGGACCTGCAGAAGGATACAGATCACGCCGAAAGCCGCGACGTAAATGAGCGAATTGCCATTCAACAGCAAATGTGCCGCATCCCCCATCGCGCCGAGATCGGCGCCGAGATTGATGACATTGGCAATCAGGAGCGGAACGGTGACACTGACGCCCACCCAGCGCGGATAACATTTCGCCATGCTGCCCGCCAAACCTCGGCCCGTGGTTCGGCCGATGCGGGCACTGATCATCTGCACCGCCACCATCAACGGATAGGTGAACACCAGCGTCCAACTCGCGACGTAGCCGAACTGCGCACCGGCCTGCGAGTAAGTCGCGATCCCGCTAGGGTCGTCGTCCGAGGCGCCAGTGACCAGACCTGGTCCCAGAATTTCCAGCAGACGTGGTTTTGAAGGTTCGACGACTGAGCTTTTGTCGTCCATCTGATAGCCGCTCATGACTGCCTCCTGCAGAACCGGACCGCACATCTTGTCGGTCGCGGTGCGAACAAACCGTGCTTGTTGGTCATTTGTTCCCGGACACGCAGCCCGCGCTAAAGCAATCCAATTTCAAAAGCTTGCAATGGACGACACGATCAATTCCAGCTTGCTCTTCGCAATATCTTGTCCGCGTGGGAACCTTCTGCATCCAGATCGATTTGATCTACGATGCAATTAAGGAGACCGCGCATATGGAGAAGCAACGGCGTTTCGAGCGACGTCGACCGTTAAGAGGCGCAGCATATACGCTCACCGATTTCCAGAAAAAGTATAATCTCGACGACCGCAGCGCCGAAGATCTCTTCATCCGCTTCGGTCCATCCTCAATCGAGCTCGATCTGCTGATGGCCGCAAAAGGGCGCAAGCCGTCTTTTGACGAGCTAACGAAAGAAATGCCGCAACAATAGATAAGGGAGATAAGGGCCGAGCAGAAAACCCTACGTCAGGACGCCTTAAGGAAGTGAAGCAGCGCGCGTGCAAGATCCATGGGGTTCTCTTCCGCTACATGGTGTCCGCTCTCGATGCCATGACCCGAGACGTTGGTTGCCCACGA
>Ga0209371_1001844_pt1 | contig 13069 bp, 24 predicted proteins | sample AgamicAtAmrz_FD_187165 | JGI IMG/M metagenome (GOLD analysis project Ga0209371, IMG submission 187165) | Agave microbial communities from Guanajuato, Mexico - At.Am.rz (SPAdes) (version 2) | ecosystem: Host-associated > Plants > Roots > Rhizosphere | place: Guanajato, Mexico | collected 2012-06-07
GGAAACGCCCGCTGGCATCCACGTCCGCTCGATCCTGGCATTGAGGCTTTGCGACAACGTTGCCTCCAGGATTCTACCGAAACCCGACGACGATGCGGGTGGCACATCGGAGCACGTGGGACCATTGGCTTCGAGCCAGACAATCTCCAACCGATCTGCTCGGGCTGCGGCCCGAATATCAAGGGTACCATTCTCGACAGAAAGCGCTCCGTACTTAGAAGAGTTCGTCGCAAATTCGTGAAACAAGAGAGCGAGGTTTGTAACCGTGCCTTGCTGTAGGGTTACATCTTCACCGGAAAGCGTCCAAGGTCTCCGGTCGTCTTGCCCGTACGGTGCCAGGATACTTGAAAGAAGCTGAAACAGGCTTGTTTCGCGATTTTCGGGAGCGTGGCCCGTGAGAGTTGGCAACGTTATCTCATGGGCTCTGGCCAATGCCGATAGCCTCTCTCGCATTTCGAGGGCGAGTTCGCCCGGCGTCGCCGCGTTCCGAGCGGCCAAGGCAATGATACTGCCAGTCACCGAAAAGAGGTTCTTTATGCGGTGATGCAACTCTCTCAACAGCAATTCGCGTTCATCGGCATGGCGCTTGCTATCTGAAATGTCTCTAGCGATTTTTGAGGCGCCGATAATGCGGCCTCTGCTGTCGACAATTGGCGAGATGGTCAGCGAGATATCGATCAAGGTGCCATCTTTGCGGCGTCGCACCGTTTCAAAATGGTCGACGCGCTCGCCTGCTTGAATGCGCGCCAGTATGGACGGCTCTTCGTTTTTCCGATCCTCGGGGATAACAATTGTTATCGGTTGGCCAACGGATTCGTCCGCTGTGTATCCAAAAATTCGCTCCGCGCCTTTGTTCCAGGTCGTGATGACCCCTGACAAGTTTTTGCTCACTATCGCATCATCTGATGATGCGACGATTGCAGCAAGAAAGTCAGCCGCTTCAAACGGCAGCACTCGCAGATCTTGATCGGCTCTTGCTTCCCGCTCATCCGGAATCCCCATCGCCTCCTCCAAGCTTCATGTCAGGCGCCCACACATTTCGCCCCTAATTAATGCTTCAAAGAGAGCGTCTCCGTCAAACGTTGTGCATATCCTCGCGCGGGCAATCAAGCTGGTTGCCGGTCCGTTGATTGGCCGTATTTGAACATATGCCAATAAGGGTAATGCTCGGCACACCGCCAGCACTGAGCGCCGAGGACATACCATTGCGGAAGATCGGCCCAAGTAGCGGAATGGTCGCGCCGGGGAACAAAGATGCCTGTCGGCTTTGGCGGCAGATCATTGCCACCGCCGGTAGATCGATCCGCGACGGTGGCGCATTTCATTTCCGCTCCGTCTCCGGCTTCCACCCTCTTGTGAATCCTCTGCCCATCGCGGCGGTCGCCAAAGCGAGCTGCATCCGCAAATGCTGTATGTCTTCCATCAGCGTTTCAATTGCTGCGCGGCTATCGCCGTCGTGCCATGCAATGATGTGGTCCACCGGATCAGCTTCCGGTTCTCGTCTTTCTGGGCGCACGTTCTCATTCTCCGGTTCAAGAGTTCAAATCGTCCCTGATTTTTCCGATAGGCACACGCCGCCGCGCCAAGCGATGTTCTTATTACGTTCTAATTTAGGGAAGAGTCAATGCGGAGCTGTACATGGAATGCCCAACCTTGGTTCAAGCCGTTGATCAAGCATCGGGAAAATTTGGTCTCGCTCTGGACGTGTCCCAACCTATGATTTTTTGGGGCTGTGGATTTTGAGGATAAGTCGGTAGTGCGACTAGTCGCTCTGCTGTTTTGGGAATGAAGTGGCTGCGGAGGTGTCAAATGTCTCTCGCTTACTTTGCACGGAATGCCCGCTCGGCGGAGAGAATGCGTGAACGTATACGGAGGTCAGGCATGGTTGCAGGGCACAAGGTATGGACGGACGCTGAGAGAGAGATTCTTAAGGGACTTGTACCCGACTACAAGGCTGTGCGGAGGCGCCTGCGAAGTCGGACAGCAGCAGCAATCCAAGCGCAATCATGCAAGCTAGGGCTCACAAAGCCCGTGCGGTATTGGACCGCGGCTGAAATATCAAAGCTGCGGAGAATTTATCCTACTGCGACGAAGCAGGAACTTTGCGATGCATTTCCTTTCTCAACGTGGCAAAACATCAAAGCAAAAGCCATGTACTACAAATTCAGGAAGAGGCGCGCCCCGTTTAAGTTGACCGGGATTCCTGGCTTGGATGAGGTCCGAAAACGCTGTTACGAAATTGGGTGGTCCATGCGGGACCTAGACAGTGCGGCCCGCACAGGGTCGTATTTTCGTAGAGCTGGATGGATCGGAAAAAGGATCAACCACCGGGCGCTTGGCAGAGCAATTGAAGCGCTCGACGGAGCTGTTATGCCGGAATGGGCGCGATACGAGTGATTGATACAGGAAACCCGCCGGCAGCCACGTGCTACCAGCGGGTTCTTGGCGCCTTTAAGTCAACTCAAATGCGACGACCCGCTTCGTTAAAGGCGGGTCGCACTCATGCCATATCTACATTACGCAAACATACGTGATTTTTGCCAACTATGATTGCTCTGCTCAAACAAGACTTGATCGTTAACGGGTGCGTCTTTCTCTATAAGCTTCTTGATTGTCTCCAACCAAGAAGACAAGACCTTAGCACCCTCCGGCTGAGCAACAGAGCAGCTTAGAAACAACAGACGGAATGCAACATCAGCTGTGCCAGACAGCTGGGTCTTACCTTTTTCCCAACGCGCTACGGTCTGATCGTCAACTCGCAGCACGTTTGCTACTTCAGCCTGTGTTTTATCCATTTGACCACGCAAGAATCTGATCTCCTGCGGGGAAAGGAATTTTTTATTTGTCACAAGGTTGAGGCCAATAGCCTTCCAGAGTTCGTCAACAGAATCGATGCTGACGTACTCCTCGCCATCTACCTCTTCAATGGTGTACCCATTCATGAGATAGACGTTCTCAAGACCACATTCCTTGTAATGATAAGGCACCAACGCGGGAGCGTCATCACCACAATAGAAGTTTTCTCGTTTCATAGGTCTTCCCATTCTACAGTTTTGATGAAAAGTCTCTCTTGATTGATAACAATAGTCACGACACCTACTTCTCGAGCGCCTTTCATCTGTTTCGCCATTTTGGCTTTCCATTCTCCTGGATTCCTTCCGGGCTCGATGTCGCCCTTCAAGTATCCGGTACGAAGCACATCAAACATCATCCTGTCGGTGATGTCCCGGAAGTCCATTCTGCTTTCACAGTGACTTTCGTAACTCACCGACCTCCACCTCACATTCCTTGAATCGGAAGCGAGGCGCCGAATGGTCTTTTCTAACGCGTCGAGCCGGGGTCTAAACGACACTACGGCTGGCTGCATATTCGAGTTGTCTGTGCTCATAACGCCTATCATAGTGATAGGTTCCTGCCTGTCAATATGATAGGTAATCCCTAAAAAGCAATTAACGAATTATTAAATTTTGGTTAACATCTGGATGCCAATCAATCAGTGGCACCAGTCAATCCGTTGTCGGGCATGCCATGGGACTGCCAATCCCTCGAATATGAGCACCTGACCAGCTTCCCGGCCATCATGAAGATAGATATTGATGAGCGGCCGGCGGCTTTGCGTCCGGTCCCTTGCGCCGCTGTCCTCGATATGAGGCACGCCAGAAAGCAGCAGTTCTTTCAGTCTGGCCTTCGCCTTTAACGCCAAATCCCGCTCATAGTCGCATTTGGCGCGGCTCCCCATTTCGGGAGCATCCACGCCCGACTTGTACGGCACCCCGCCGCCCAGCAGGCGCATGTTCTGCCCGTCGCACTTGATCGTGTCCCCGTCGATCACCATCAGGGAGGCCCACGCCACGCCTTGCCCAGCCGTTGAAGTAATTGGAAACAACATAAGCGCAGCAACCGCAGCGATTGGGAAAAGCACTCTCATCATGTCACCGGTCTCGTTGCATCTGCCGCAAGCGGAAGCTGACCTCGGCCACTGCTCCAAGAATTGTTGCGACGACGATTGCGTATACGCCTCGATCTATCACGGCACCTGCGCTTGTCGAACCCGGTGCATAACGGGCCAACGCCTGCTCGTAAGGAAGAAAGAGGCTCTCGCCTATAGATATTCCCAAAAGCAGTTGGGAGACGCCAATCAACAAAGATAGCGCAGCAATAATTCTAGCCAGGTAGGAGAAAAACATTATTTCCAGCGTCTTGATGAGAGAAGGTGTTCAGTACTGTGGTTTTATCAAAACGCGCCCGCGGACCGAGGGCGGATAAATGCAAACCACGGCCCTTCTGTCGGAGCGCCTCCGCCGAGCTGCTGTGTCCATGCAGCCATCTCATTGTGGGACTGATCAAATCATCCTCAGGGCGGCACTCAACCGCTCTGCCGATAATGTCCATTCTCCGACCGGAAAATCCTTGGTCATGAGGGTTTTTCCCAAACTTCGATTTCCCAAAATCCTTAGTCCACACGGCTCTAACGGGGAAAGGCTTCTCTAGGCCGCCGCGATAGAACGCCCAGACGTCGATATCCTTCAGGCCATTCTTCTGATCCAAGAAGTGTAGTGCGCCACCTTGAGCTAAAGCGAGCATAAGCAGCCTGTCGCGATATAGTCCCGCGACTGGTGCTCGTTCGTAAATTTCTGCCAACCTTTCTAGTGCCGCGTTCGCAAAGAGATCTAGGTCAGCCTCATCGATCTTTTCCATCGACCGTTCAACTAACGTATTCATGGCGAGACTTTCGCTAATTTTGGACTAGGAGCGCGCTCGAGCGAAGCCAAATAAATCATTTCGTTTCATTCGTCACACCACCAGGCCATGTAGACAGAATGGAGCGGGTCCAGCGGTTGCTGACTCGTTGGACCTTCGCTTGGATAGTAGCGACCATCTCTCCGTTCCGGGTTGTACTTTCGATAAATATTAAGCCGCTTGTCTGACTTGATTAATTGCTGAATTGACTCTTCCAGTTGATGGGCTTCGTCTTTTGTCAGGCCGTTCGCCAATACGACCGAATATTGATATCCATGTTTTCGTTGATACTCACCTTGGCGGAACCTCAAAGGGCGCCTCGTGTAACCAATCATGAATTCCTGCACGTGCTTCGACGCAGCGATACACCAAACGGTGTCCCAGTATTTGAAAATTGTGGATTGTCTCAGCATTTGCCCCTCACCCAATTGAGTGACAAATATCCCTAGAAAGCTAATTGATTATGAAACCCCAGATTGCTGCCGCCTAGCAAGCTGTCAGTTGTGGGTTGCCTCACTCACGACTGCTGCATCATCTCAGCGTCAACCGCTCTCCAGAATGCTGCTCGCTCGGCTTCAATCGCTTCGCCAAGCAGGCCGATTTTTGATAGCTGCCCCGTCATGGCTTCATCGACCTGCCGGCGGTAATGCTCCGCGCTCTTTTCTGTAGGTTTGTCGAGCATTTTGGCTGCAGTATCGCGAATGCGCCCTATCCGGTTGACCATGGGAAAGGGTATCAGCCTGCATTCCGGCTGCCTCCATGCAAACAGCGGTAGCTTATCGGCATCGTTGCTCATGCGCTGCGCTCCCTCACCAGAGTATATATAGCACTACGGAAACCCGTAGTCGGTTGGCGCATTGAAAACAAAAGACAATTTTCCACCTGTCACTCCCCGTTTTGGCGACGGACTACGGGAGCCCGTAGCGGGGGAACTACGGAATCCCGTAGCGGGCTTTTTTTCTTCCTGCCCGGTTTCGAGCGCGCGTCGGCCAGTTGCTTTCTCACCACCTCTGACCACAATCGGGCTTCAGCCATCGTGAAGCGCCTCCACTCGTTTGTTGCTGCCGCGCCGTCGTGGGTGCCGTCAAAGGTAAGGGTGTAAATCGTAGGGTGGGCTGTCCCGTTACCTGCCCTGCCCTTCGACATTTTTACAAGGCCTTTATACGCGAGCTCGTCCAAAGCATCGGCTATGCTGCTGAATGTCACCCCATAAGCGTAGAACTGGTCGTGGGTCACTATGAGCTTACCGTTCTCGGAACGGCCATGTGAGATGTGCTCGATAATGAGGCGATCCAGCGCCTTGCGACCATTTACGGAAAGCGAGCGATAGGCTGCGCACTCCAGAAGCTCACGGGTCAATGCCATCCATCCGCCTTGATCGGCTGGAGGCTGGGTGTGCTTTTTGACCATGTTGTAGGTCTTGCCGGCAGAGGTTCGGCTTTTGTCGCGCGGGTCAAAGACTGGAGGCATCAAGAATCCTTCTTCGCGAGGCGGACGCCGGGGCCACCGTCGTTGGTCTCTCCATTGGAGAGGAAAATGACGCCTGCTGCTTCCAGCGCCTTTGTGATGGCGTCGAGGTTATTAGCAACAGGAACAGAGCGCCCCGCCTCAAAGTTGCGAACTGTCGAATTTCCTACCCTCGCTGCGCTGGCAAGTTGATCTTGCGACATTTCAACGAGTGCGCGGGCCGCGCGGCACTGTGCAGGTGTTAGCATGCAAATTCTCCGGCAATTAATTTCGTTATGGATAACGGAAATCGTTTGACAAGTAAACGTGCAACGATTTATGTTGTAGGTAACGTTAATCGTTATCAATTGAGGTTAAGCAAATGCCGAACACTACCGTTCCGGCCACCGCCGAAGGCATGCCCAAATTCGACCTGGCCGCTATCATGTCGGATGCATGGGAGCGCTATCGCTATATCCGCCGCCAGTACGGCAAATGGCAGATTGAGCGCGGCATTGTGGACGCCTCGTTCTCGACCTGCCTCAAGACCGCATGGCGCGTTGCCAAGCAGGACCGCGCAAAGGCCGCTGACGCTGCCAAGGTCGCCACGCTGGCCGGAACCCCTGCCGGTGACCGTCTCCGCGCTCTCCGCGCCGCTCTGGATACCGACGCCCTTTCATTCCGCTACCGCGCCGCCGCCCGTCGCGCTGCCATCAAATCTGAAATTGCCGCCATCACGGCGCACTGACCAGAGGAACGCCCCATGACGAAATCCACAACCGCCCTTTCCTCTACGAGCCGCGTCGCTCTTGATGCTTTCATCTCCAAGGTGCTTGAGCCGGTGATAGATGGCGAGCTGATCGACACGCAGTACAACAGCCTTGTTCGCAACACCCGTTCGAAGGCTTGGAACGCGGCAAAGCGCAAGACGGAATATTACGATGCCCTCACAACGGCAGCTTTCCATCTTGAACTCAATAAGGGAAAGGACCCGAACGGATTGGTTGTTGCTCTCCCTAGCCGCGAGAGTTTGGTGGATCTATACCGACAGGCGCTTGCCGACCAGCTTCTAACGCCTGCATTTCAGAAGCTGGATATCGAATGGAAGAAGCGCCAGTTGGCGAAGTTGAAACGTTGGGTTCCCGTGCGGCCTGAAGACGTGGCCGCCTCCATACAGGCCGATGAAGATTTCCTTGCCCGCCACCCGGTCAAGCGCGAGCGCGGCGGCTGATCCGCGCCAAGTCACAAAGCATCAAACCGAACAATCAGGAGACACCATCATGCCGAATACGATTCCGGCCGCTGGCGAAGCCATGCCTACCCGGCGCTCTTTCCTTGGCGGCCTCGCTGTCGCCTCCGCACTCACCACAGTAGGCGTGGCGCACGCCACGACAAAGAAGCACGAAGACGCTGAACTTTTAGCGATGACGACTGCCCTTGACGAGGCGCACGGGGCATTTCTCGCAGCAGAGGAAAGCCTTCCACACTTTCAGGCAGCTTTCCGGGCGATAGCGCCGACTGGCGAAGGAGTTCTTTTTGAGGAACATCATCGCGGGCCTTGGCACTTCGTCTTGGATTTCTTCCGTGACCCGACCAGCCCGAAATATTCGGATATGAAATCCGAGAACGACCGGCGGATGATGAAGGTCTGCCCCTACGCAATCGACCGGCAAATTGAAGCCGGAACGTTGAACCCTCGTTTCACCAAGGAGATTCGCGCGCTCGCCGTCAAGTTTGAGCAGGATGTTGAAGCTGCGGTTCAGTCATCCGGCCTTGAAGCGGCGCTGGAAGCTTATTGGCAAGCGGAAGTGCTCTTGCGCCGCGTCGTTCAGGAAATCGTTAAAATCCGTGCCAACACCTTGGAAGGCATTGCTCTCAAGGTTCGCGCAACTGCCGCATACGCCGCGCTAGGCGGCGACGAGCGCCACACGGCAAGCATGTGGATCGCAAATGCGATTTGGTCGGATCTGGGGGGCGAAGCATGAAAACCGCCCCGGCACTTCACCCAGACATTTCCCGTCAGTTGAACGGCGGGAAGGACTTGATTTCCGAAGTCGAGCGTCTCGCCAGTGAACTGGCGGCAGTCATGCAGGACATCCACGGCATGACGTGGCGAGTTCACATCCAGCATTCGGACAATGCCGCGTTCGCTTTGGTGGCGCCTGCCGTAGAAAGCCGGAGGGCTTCAGCATGAGACAGGCCCTCCATCCCGACCTCCAGCGCCAGCTTATCGGCGGAGCTGATCTACTGGCGGAAGCCGAGATTGCGGCACGATATCTCTCGGGCATTATGCAAGAAATCCACGGCGGTGACTGGCGCATCAATGTCAATCACGAGAACTGCTTCGCCATGGTTGCGCGTGACTTCTCCGACAAGAAGGGAAAGCCAGCATGAGCGCCCTCATCAGCCGCCCTCAACAGCACAACACGCTGAACATCTACCGCACCCTGCCGCCGCACTGCATTGCTTTCGAAGTGGCCGACCGGCACAGCCTCCCCTTTATCGAACCGGGGGAGGTTGTGGTGATCGACACCGAAGACCGCACGCCGCGCGTGGGCGATATCTACGTCATCGAATGGATCGGCGGCCGGCGCAACGTTTGCCAAGCCCGCCACAGCACATGGCAGAAGGCCGGTGAAGAACCGCGCTGGCATGTCGGTTCCATGCGGACCACGACACCCGCAGAGTTCGAAGGCTGGCTTGCCGCTGCCGCAGAAGCAAACCGCAAGGGCGCGGTGCCTCAGTGGTGCGGCGGCTGGGCTGAAGGCCCTTTCAGCTTCGAGTACCTGGAAAGCAAGCTCGTCGGCGCTGTCATCGGCCTCTACGAGCCTAGCGGGCCAAAGCATGACAGAAGAACCGCTTGCTGAAGGAGGGCCTCTCCACACGCTGAATAACAGCGATTGCCGCTATCCCCTCACTTCCCCCGAACGTCAGGAGCCGCATATGTTTTGCGGCTCCCCTGCCATTCGAAGGCAGTGAAGAAGTGAAACAATCCGTATAAAGCGCTACGCCAAAGATGGCATAGCGCTCGCTACCTTATCCTGGCCAGTTAACTCGGCACTGGCTTATTCGGCAGCCATTGAATATTTTTGGTCCAGATCGTCCGACGAAAGACGGATTTTCCTTCCAATCTTCAGATGTAGAAAAGTGGCGTTTGGTATCCTCATCCATAGCTGCCTCATCGAAGTAAAGTGCAGAGATGTTGTCAACATCAAGCACTGCTTCTTTGATTGACCCGTCAGGATATGTCACCTCAAGGGTGACCTTCGTAATTGTCCCTCTATCACGTTTAAGTTCCATTTCCCCCTCCTTTGAAACAATTTCAGCTCGTATTAGAGACGTCGCAGTGTCGAGTGACACGGCGCATAATTCTTCCATTTGGTAAGAGGGAAGACTTGTGGCCGCGATTGTGGCAGAGTTTTCCCGTCTATTGGTGCAGATAAATGCGTGGTAGCAGCTCTCCACGGCCTTCCCATTATGGAATATTCTTATCTATTTCAGATGCCACCCGAATATGCTCTGCTTTTTGAGCGCTCAAAGTAGCGCCTACCCACTTGGTAGGAATCGTAACTCGGTTGAGGGCATGGGTGGATACGAGCGAATTCATATATGTAACCGTCGCGCCGCTCGATTTCGTAGCACAGACGATGACGTCTACCGATTGAGATAATCCGAAATTTACACCAGCCTTTATCATCGACGGATTGTCACCGCCGGTCACAATGCAAATCTTGTACGATTGTCCGTGCTTCTGAATGGTTATTACCAAAATAAAGTCTTTTGGAGCTGCTGGAGCGAAGACGCCATGGTTTTCGGCAAATTTTCTGATCGAAGACGTCTTTCCAGAACTGGAAATCCCTTCAACAACGATTATCTTTGTCAATGCTAATACCTTTATGATGAGTTCATGCTGCTTGTGGTAAACTTGCTTGCTCGTGATGGATGCAGCTACTCGTCCTCCATTTCGAACGTTCGGTACTCACCGCTTTCATTGTCATACACTTCGACTTCGACAGACGACCCAGAGCGTCTAATTGATTGAACCTCGACATCGCGATACGAGCCCGAGCCGTAATCATAAACCTCGATGTCGCGACCGGGGCGAACCAGATTACCGCTCCCTATTTCAACGTCATTTCCGCTATCAGCGTCGACACCGTCCCACGCAAACGAATTGGCGGTCGGAGAAAGAAATGCTACGAAAGCACTAATTAGGAATTTTGTGCGCATTAACGCCCCTCATCTTTAGTAATAGCCGCCCGGTCGAGACATCGCACTGCGGTGCCCACAAAGGCTGCCATCCGCTGCTCTGTCATAATAGGAGTAGCAATTGCCAGGGTAGCGTGTCGGCGGGTATCCCCCACCTCCGCAATTATTGTTCGCACACACGGCGACAGCGGTTCCCACGAGCGCCACGGCGACCAGAGCTGCGGCCGCTGCATCCTGGTTCCGAACCATCTCTGGACATTGATAGAACTGCACACCGCGCCGGCTGAGTTCTTTTGCGAGGTCCTGTTGAAACGCTGGATCTTGGCTTTGCAAATATGTCCGACAGAGTGTCGGCTTGTCGATCGACTTTGGATTGGCGTTAAATGCTTCGCGTGAAGTGGTGCATGCGCTCAAGGCACACGAAATCAACAGGGCGCCAAGCACCCGCAAATAAACAACTGTCAAAAAAGCCCCCCCAATAAAGTCCCCGCAGCAACAAAAACACGCGTAGAGATTAGAGTCGAGTCTACTCAACTAGAATTTTTATTAGGAGAATAAAAAGGAGGGGGATAGGCGTGGGTCAAACGCTCATCACTTTTTGAGAAATCGCGGTGACTGAATTGCCGACCAACTGGTTATTTTCGGCCATCAATCGCACTATCTCCAGAGCAGCTTGAGCGATTGTGCCTTTACAAAATTCGGATCGGGCTCTTTGAAGCAAAATTTTTATAATTGCTTTGTCGCACATCATTGTTCATTTCCCTAAGACGTTATTTGCAGTGAGCGCAACATGAATACGCACGATAGGCAGCAGGCCGCCAATGTCATGTTTGACTTTATTACAGCAATGACTGCAGCCAGCGATGCGAACGCTATCATTAATGACCTGTCGAAAGTCTCCAAGACCTTTGGCCTCGATTGTTTCGCAATTTCCGGAATCCCCTTACCCGGAGAAAAAATCGATAGATACGTTCTGCTAAGCGCGTGGCCGGAGGGCTGGTTTGAGCGTTACGTGGCGGAAAACTACGTCCACATTGATCCCGTGATTTACCAGAGCAAAATTTCGGACGGTGCCTTTGTCTGGTCGGAAGAGTTGGGGGGAAAGCCTATACGGCGCGAAGCCAGGAAGCTGATGAACGAGGCGTCAGAATTCAGAATGATCGATGGCTATAGCGTGCCGCTACACATGCCGGGTGCGCTTCAGGCTATCGTCACATTCGGCGCTGAAAAAATCGACCTCTCTACCGAAGCAAAAGGCATTCTCCACATCGTCGCCATTTACGCCCACAATCGCCTCAAGGCTCTTTTAGAGCAGCAAAGCGGGGTCTGCAGGAAAGATGCTCCCTATATCACACCGCACGAACGTGACGTAATTCGCTGGTGTGCGGAAGGCAAAACCAATTGGGAGATAGGGCAAATTCTCGGGCGCTCAGAGAAAACTGTCCAACATGAGCTTCACAATGCCCAACGGAAGATGAATTGCGTCAATCGTGCGCAGCTCATTGCCGAAGCCATCCGTATAGGTATTATTCGCTGACAATAGGCAGAACGGCCTATTTACCCGAAAGCACGCTACATTATCCCTACCCTTGTAAATCTGTGGGGATTTTAATGCTTCGATATTTCAAGGGTTCATCGCTCCAAGCTTCCGGTTTTGCCGAGCGAGTTTGGCAATTCAGGCATAGGCATTTTGTCGAACGCTTCGGCTGGGGGGCGCTTCGTAAACCAGATTGCCGGGAAATGGATATCTTCGATACAGACGAGGCCGTTCATCTCGTCCTAGAAAATGCAGGTGTCATCCTAGGTTATTCTCGACTTCTCGCCACAAACGCACCGCATCTGCTCTCCGACGTCTACCCAGAAATCATGGGTGGCCGCGACTATCCGCGCGCGAAGAATGTTTATGAATGGACGCGATGCGTTGCGGAGCCGAGCGCAAGATTATGTGGTGTAGAGGCTTCCCACATCCTGTTGACCGGCGTCGCTGAATTCTGCCTGAGTGCGGGCATTGAAGCTCTCATAGTTGAGACACATCCGAAGCTGGTCAACCTGCTGGTTTCGAATCTCTGGGATGTGACGCCCCTGGCGGCGCCGATGGTGTATGATGGTGCGCTTGTTGTACCGATTCATGCTGTTCCTTCTCCCGCCGCACTGGCGTCTCATCACCGCGGCGCTGGCGTCAACGGCAGCGTTTTGGAATTGGCCGTTGACTCCTCAAATCCAGTGACTGGGCAAACCCTGACCACGTTTGTTGACCACACGCATACTGGCCTGGTTGTGGAGGTGTCCTGTGCATAATCCGCTGACCGAGCATGCCGTCGCACAATACATTGCTGAACAGACGGACGAGTTGATCGCCTTAGTCAATTTTTGCCAGCCGAGCGATCGAGTACAGTTCCTCACCTACCTGTTGGATATGGTGCGATTAGAGGCGAAACAGATTTACGATGAGACACCAAAACCAAAGCTGATGCTTGTGTATTCCAGAACCGACACACCCGCTGATGATTGTGTTTGAGTAGCACTTTGAGGAATGTCACCGGCACCGTAAGCGTCATCTTGACCCCACCTTCCGGATCACCTGGTGATTGACGATGTTGAGCCTGAACAGAGGGCTTGGACATATGTCGATTTCAGAGCTTACGCTTAAAACTAAGGATGAAGAGCCGGTTCG
>Ga0209371_1001849_pt1 | contig 13021 bp, 7 predicted proteins | sample AgamicAtAmrz_FD_187165 | JGI IMG/M metagenome (GOLD analysis project Ga0209371, IMG submission 187165) | Agave microbial communities from Guanajuato, Mexico - At.Am.rz (SPAdes) (version 2) | ecosystem: Host-associated > Plants > Roots > Rhizosphere | place: Guanajato, Mexico | collected 2012-06-07
TGGCCACCTTCAGATGTTCCGGCCACTCCATCGCAGCCCGGCAGGCTTCCCGCAGCACCCAGTCGCCGATCGGCACGATCATACCTGTTTCCTCGGCGACGGGGATGAATTCCGCCGGCGCAATGAGCCCACGCTTGGGATGGCGCCAGCGGATCAGAGCTTCGAAGCCGGAAAGCACATCCTCGTCCAGCCGGATGATCGGCTGGTAATGGAGTTCGAATTCATCCTTCTGCAGGGCCTCCCGAAGCTCCAGCGTGAGCTGGTGGCGCCGTTCTGCCTCAAGCCGCATCTCGGTCTGATAGAAGCGATAGGTTGAGCGCCCCCCTCCCTTGGCCGCATAAAGCGCCAGATCCGCGTCCCGCATGAGGACATCTGCGTCGTTGCCATGCTCCGGTGCCATGGCGATGCCGATGCTGCAGGTCACATGTTCCCGGACGCCATCGAGATCGAAGGGTGCGGAAAGCGACAGCAGCAGCAGGTCGGCGAAGCGCTGGGCCCGTCCCGCATCCGTCATCCTCAGGACCAGCGCGAACTCGTCGCCGCCAAGGCGCGCAACCAGATCGTTCCTCTCGGCAAGCTGCTGAAGGCGCTCGGCAACCTGGCGCAGAAGCATGTCGCCCGCAGCATGCCCCTTGCTGTCGTTGATGTGCTTGAAATGATCGACATCGATGTAGAGCAGCGCGATCGGCTTTTCCGGCCTCGCAGCCGCCACCTGCCGCACGATGCTCTCGGAAAAGAATGCTCTGTTCGGAAGGCCGGTCAGGGAATCATGCATGGCAAGATGCGCAAGCCGCGCCTCGACGCTGCGCTCCTCAGTCACATCCTGGGAAATGCCAAGAACATAGCGCGGCGCTTGTCCCGACGGGGCGGGAAGCGCCCGCTTCGCCGTCTTCAGGATACGCAACACACCATCCACCGTGTGAATGGTTTCCTCGAAGTAGACGGTTTCGGCGGTTTCGAAGGCAAGCTTGTCCTGCTCCCGGAAAAGCGCCGTCTGTTCATCGGAGAATATCGCCCAATCCGATTTGCCGATCACATCTTGTGCTGCGTGCCCAGCGATAGCGCCGCACGCTTCATTGAACAGGATATAACGGCCGTCCCGCTCCATATCCTTGACGAAGACGCCGACGGGGAGATTGTCGACAATGCTGTCGAGCAGCGACTGGGTGGCATCGACCTGCCGCCGTGCCGCATTGACCTCGGTACGGTCCTGCACGATCGCCAGGATTGCTATCTTGCCGTCGAAGCGGATTTCCCGTCCATAGGTCAGAACCTCGAATGTCTCGCCATCAGCCTTCAGGTGCGTCCAGCGCTGCGCCGTCTCGATGTCGGTGCGGTGGTGCACGGCATCCAGCATCCGCTCGCGCTCTACAGATGGCCTGATATCGAGCACAGTCATGACCTCGAAGTCCGCATCGCCATAGCCATAGAGGTCGCGGGCCGCATCGTTGACGATCAGAAACTTCAACGTCTGCGGATCATAGACCCACATCGGCGACGGATGTGTCTTGAAAAGCGACCGAAAATCGTCGTTCGGGGCGTCGGGCCAAACGGAATTCATAGGAAGGTCGACCTTGCCAATTCGAGTTCGAAGATTAGCGAATTGGACATTGATAGACGAAAAAACTAAATAAAATCAAAATAGTAACGAGATTAAACTTTAGGCAAAAGCCTATCGAATATGCAACGACAGGCTTTATTCCCTTCGCCCCGTTTCATCGATATGGGACCGCAAATGCCGTGGTGTTCAAAGCCCCGCCTTGCCGATCGCATGAATGACGCCGTGCAGCTCGCCAAGACCTTTCAGGCGGCCAATGAGCGAATAGCCGGGATTGGTCGGCTTATCGATGTCGTCGCCGATCAGATGTCCGTGGTCCGGCCGCATCGGGATCATATGGTCTTCCCGGCCTTCTTTGCGGCGCCGCGCCTCCTCCGTGAGCAATGTGCGCAGGATGGCATACATATCGCTGCGCCCCTCCAAATGGGAGGCCTCGACGAATGAACCATCGGCTTCGAGCGCAATGTCGCGCAGATGCGCGAAATTGATGCGCGAGGCGAATTCGATTGCGATAGCAAGCACATCATTGTCGGCGCGAGAGCCGAGAGATCCGACACAGAGCGTCAAACCATTGGCCGGATCATTCACGCTGCCAAAAATGCGGCGCAAATCTGCCGCCGTCGAAACGACGCGCGGCAGGCCGAAGAGCGGAATGGGCGGATCGTCGGGATGGATTGCTAGCCGGGCGCCGAGTTCGGCTGCAACCGGCACGACCTCCCGCAGAAAGGCTTCGAGATTGGCCTGGAGATCCTCAGCCGTCATGCCGTCGAAGAGGCCAATGGCCGAGCGTATGGCATCGCGGCCATAGCTGTCTTCGCCGCCAGGAAGACCGGCGATGATGTTATTCTCCAGCCGTTGCACGGCCTCCGGCGAGAGCCCTTTCAGCCGCTCCTCAGCACGCCGCAACAGATCCGACGTATAATTTTCTTCCGCACCCTTCCTGCGTAGGACGAAGACGTCATAGGCAACAAACTCAGCCATGTCGAAACGCAATGCGAGCGCGGTAGTCGGCATTTCGAAGCGTAGATCCGTACGCGTCCAGTCGACGACCGGCATGAAATTGTAGCAGACGGTTTTGATACCAGCGCGGGCGAGATGGGCGAGACTGTCTTTCCAGATACCAATCGCGGCCTTTGCCCCTGCCCCGCCGAGCTTGATCGCGCTTGGAACGGGTATCGATTCACAGACGCCCCAGCGCAGCCCGGCCGCTTCCACTAGCGCCTTTCGCGCCTCGATTTCGGCCAGCGTCCAGACGCGCGAATGCGAGACTTCATGCAATGCCGTGACGATGCCTGTCGCGCCGGCCTGGCGCGCATGCAAGAGCGGAACGAGATCTTTCGGACCGAACCAACGCCAGCAGCTTTCCATATGATATCTCCTCCATTTGTCGGTCAAAATACCGCTGAAAAGCGAAATGTCCATCATCTCTGATCGCTTGACGCCACTATTGACCAACAATATGCTTTCAACAACGGAGGAGAGACGGTGGTGGATACCGCTGATATCGAGGATAGAGGTTCCGCAGTCGATCAGGTGGTCGACGCGCTGCGGCGGCTGATGCGCGAGCGTAATCTCGGTCTCGGAGACGCACTGCCCTCGGAAGCCGAGCTCGCTTCCATGTTCAATGCCAGCCGCAATACGGTGCGCGAAGCGATCCGCATCCTGAAGGCCTATGGCATTGTCGAAAGCCGCCAAAAGGTCGGCGCGGTAATTACGGACCGCCGCCAGCAGGCGCTGATGGACCTCTTCTCCTTCGCTATCGACATCTCGGCAGAGAGCTTTCTCGATATCCAGGGATTTCGTCGCCTCATCGAGGTCAACCTCAGCGATCTTCTGTTCGAAGCCGCCGATGAAACCGCCATCGACAGGCTGCGCTCCATCAACGACGCGATGAAGGCCGCATCGACATTGGCCGAGGCTGCGGAACTTGATTTCAGGTTTCATGCCGCCCTTGTCGGCTTTGCCGGCAATCAGACCCTGTCACAGGTCTATGGCATTCTGCAGCCATTGTTGCAGCGGCTGATGGAGGCGGGCAAGCGCTCACGCGAGGCTGTCGACAGCGCCTATCATGACCATTGCGCCATTATCGAAGCGTTGGAACAACGGGATCGAATCGCTTACGCCTATCATATGAACCGCCACCTGCAGGCGGGCCTGCAGTTCATTGCGCCAAAGGCTGTTTGAGACATCCATTTCATTACGGATACATGACATGAAAAGACAGACGCTCGACACCGGCTGGACCATCTCACGCCTTCGCGCGCCCTCCAGCGCACCGGCCCTGCCCAATTCGATCCCCGCGACCGTGCCGGGCAATGTGCATCTCGACCTGATGGCGGCGCAGCTGATCACCGATCCCTATCTCGACGTCAACGAGATCTCGCAGGACTGGATTGGGCGTTCCGCCTGGCGTTACCGCCTGGCCTTCGATTGGGATGGCGAAGACGCCGAGCGCATTGATCTTTCCTGCCTTGGCCTCGACACGGCGGCACGCCTGGAACTGAACGGCAGTTTGCTTGGCGAAACCCGCAATATGCATCGCAGCTACCGCTTCGGCATCGGCGATCACCTGAAAAGCGGCCGTAACGAGCTGATCGTCGATTTCCAATCCGCCTATGAACATGGCGAGGAAGTCCGCAAGCAGCTGGGCAGCGCCGCCGATATCCCCCAGAATTATCCCGGTCCGAGCAATCTCATCCGCAAGATGGCCTGCAATTTTGGTTGGGACTGGGGCCCGACCGTCGTCACTTCGGGCATCTGGAAACCGGTCATCATCGAGAGCTGGTCGAAGGCCCGTCTCGGCAGCGTCCGCCCGGAAATCACCCTGCAAGGCAGCCAGGGCGTCGCACGCCTGCAGGTCGAAATCGAATGGGCCGACAAGGGCACGGATAGCGTGGCGCTCGTGCTCTGCGTCGGCGGCAAGCGCGCGGAAGTGCGCGTCGCGCAAGGCGAGACCCATGCGCTGATCGAATGCCGCATCGATAACCCGCAGGTCTGGTGGCCGCATGGCATGGGCGGTCAGCCGCTTTACGATCTCGACCTGCAGCTGCTCGGCTCGGATGAGACGGCGCTCGACGGCTGGAAGCGGCGCGTCGGCTTCCGCTCCGTGCGGCTGGATACGACACCGGACGAGATCGGCTCGGCCTTCACGCTTGTCGTCAACGACGTGCCGGTCTTTGCCCGCGGCGCCAACTGGATCCCCGACGATTGCTTCCTGCCGCGCGTGACGCGCGAACGCTATCGCGAGCGGATCGGCCAGGCCCGCGACGCCAATATGAACATGCTGCGCGTCTGGGGCGGCGGCATCTATGAGACCGATGTGTTCTACGAGGAATGCGATGCAGCAGGCATCATGGTCTGGCAGGATTTCCTGTTTGCCTGCGCCACTTATCCCGAGGAAGAACCGGTCTACAGCGAGATCGAGGCGGAAGCGCGCGAGGCGATCACACGCCTCATGCCTTACGCCTCGCTGGTGATCTGGAATGGCAATAACGAGAATATCTGGGGCTATTTCGATTGGGGCTGGCAGGACGTGCTCGGCAATCGCCCATGGGGTGCCGGCTACTACCTCGATCTCCTGCCGAAGCTGGTGGCCGAGATCGATCCGACCCGGCCCTACTGGCCGGGCAGCCCCTATTCCGGCTCGATGGAGATCGCGCCGAATGCCGATGAGCACGGCTGCAGGCATATCTGGGATGTCTGGAACGAGGTGGGTTACGAGACCTACCGCAACTATATCCCGCGCTTCTGCTCCGAATTCGGCTGGCAGGCACCGCCGACCTTCGCAACACTTGCCCAATCCGTTCGCGAGAAGGATCGCGCCCCGGCCTCTCCCGCGGTCCTGCATCACCAGAAGGCAACCGGCGGCAATGACAAGCTATTGCAGGGGTTGGAAGGCTGGTTCCCTCACCCGCAAAATTTCGACGACTGGCTCTTCGTCACGCAGCTGAACCAGGCACGCGCGATCAGCTACGGCATCGACCATATGCGCTCGCATCGGCCGACCTGCATGGGCACCATCGTCTGGCAGCTCAACGATTGCTGGCCGGTCACCTCCTGGGCGGCTGTCGATGGCGCCGGCCGGAAGAAGCCGCTCTGGTATGCCCTGAAGCATAGCTATACGCCGCATCTCCTGACCATCCAGCCGCGCGGCGATGGGGTGGCCGCCGTTGCCGTCAATGACGCGACCCTGTTCTGGCGCGTGCCGTTCACGGTCGAACGCTTCGACTTCACCGGCAAGCTGCTCGCCCGTCACCACGTATGGCGCATCCTGTGCGACCGCTTCGAAAATGTGGATATCGAGATCCCGGCCGAGGTCGCGACCCCAAGCGATCCGCACCGCGAATATCTGCGCGCGCGCCTCGGCGATGCCGAAGCCTGGTGGTTCTTCGAAAAGGACATGCAGCTGCAATATCCGCAGCCTCGCTTCGACATCGAGACCATCCAGATGGTGGACGGTGTCGCAGTCACCATCACCGCTCAGTCGTTCCTGCGGGATGTCTGCCTGTTCGTCGATCGCATCAATCCAAATGCCGAGGTCGACGACATGTTGGTCAATCTCGCGCCGGGCGAAAGCAGGATGTTCAAGGTCAAAGGCATTTCCCAGGAATCCTTCGACGATGCTGATCTTTCGGCTGTTATCCGCACGGCCAACCAGGTTGCGGAGCTTCCGCATCATTGAAACCGGGTGCTCTCTCACGGAAAAGATCCGGCGCATTGCGCCGGATCGAGGCCTGTATTTTCCGTAAGCCGTCACAAAAGATTGCGCTGGTGAATGGCGAATTGCCTCCTATGATCGGGCGCCGCCTTGTGATCTAGTGCCCCTCATCCGATCCATGAATCAGCGAGATCACGCTTATGTCCTCGGACACCAATCGCAGCTTTCAAACGCCCCGCCGCGAAGAACTTGGCCTCATCACCCTTGGCAACAATGCCGGCCTTTCGGCCTCGGTCTTGCCGAACGGCACGCTGTTCAGCATCGATTTCGCCGACCAGCAGGGCGGCGTTATGATCAATCAGGTGCTCGGATCGCCTGTCTATGGCGGTATTGGCCGGCTCTATCTGCGCATCGGCGGGCCCAAGCCGGCGACGGCCGAAATCGTCGGCCCGAAAGCTACGGTAGAGTTCGGTCATGGCAAGGGCGGCTTTTCCTGGAGCGGCGAAACGGAAGGCGTACGACACACCGTCAGCCTCCGGCTGCATCCGAGCCAGACCGCATGGTTCTGGCAAATTTCGCTGGAAAACAGCACCAACGCGACGCTTTCGGCCGATCTCATTCTCGTTCAGGATGTCGGCCTCGGCGATCGCGGCTTCCTGATGAACAGCGAGGCCTATGCTTCGCAATATATCGACCATCACATCGCCATCCATGCCGCCTTCGGTCCCGTCATAATGGTCAGGCAGAACCTGAAGCAGGGTGGCGGGCGAAATCCGTGGCTCGCGCAAGGCTGCCTTGAGGGTGCCGCGGCTTACGCGACCGATGCAATCCAGCTCCTCGTGCCCTCCAAGAACAATGATGGCGTCATGGTGCCGGATTTCGGCGCCAGCCTGCCGAGCGCCCGCCGCCAGCATGAGGTCGCCTGCCCGACAATCCAATCGACGCCGCTTTCGCTCGCAGCAGGTGGCGCCGCCGCGACGACCTTCTTCGGCCTCTTCATCGCCGATCATCCGGCCGCGTCCAGCGACGCCGATCTTGTCTATCTCGACGGCCTGCCAAAACTTCAGAGCGAATTGACGATCGACACGATTGCTGCCGCTCAATCGGCACGCAGTCTCGTTCAGGATGCCTCCCTTGCTGAGAGCGGCAGCCTGGATCAGGCCGCCATCGATGCGCTTTATCCGAAGCGGATGTTGGAGGAGCGCGCCGATGGAAAGCTGATCTCCTTCTTCGTGCCGGATGGATCGCATAACAGACACATCGTGCTCCAGGAAAAAGAACGCTTGGTGGCTCGCCGCCACGGCGCCATCGTTCGCAGCGGCCAGAACATGCTGCTCGATGAGCAGACGCTGGCTGCCACCTGCTGGATGCAGGGCATCTTCGCCGCACAGTTGACCATAGGCAACACCTCCTTCCACAAGCTGTTCTCGGTCTCGCGCGATCCCTACAATCTGACGCGGTCGAGCGGCCTGCGCATTCTCGTCGACCTTGGCGACGGCTGGCGCCTGCTCGGCGTGCCCGCCGCCTTCGAAATAGGGCTCAGCGATACCAAGTGGATCTACAAGTTCCCCGGTCGCACCATCATCGTTTCGGCAATCGCCTCCGGCGACGATCCGGCCATGCAATGGAGCGTTTCGGTGGAGGGCGAAGCCTGCTGTTTCCTCGTCTTCGGCCATATCGTTCTCGGCGAGCGCGACTATGAAGCCGTGGCGAATATCGCCGTCGATGCGGCCGCCAAGCGTATTTCCTTCCGACCGCAGCCGTCCTGGCTTTGGGATCGATATCCAAAGGCTGGATACCATCTCGTCACCTCGACGCCAGATGCGTTTGAAGCCGTTGGCGGCGATGAGCTGCTTTATACCGATGGCACCACCCGCAACGGCCCGTTCATCGCCCTGAAATCGCACCCGACGAAGGCACTGAGCTTTGCCGTCACAGGTTCGATGACCGATCCGGATGCGGCGGCAGCCCTTGCCGCGCGTTACAGCACCGGTGTCGACAGCGAAGAGATGCTCGCACCCGCGCAACGCTTCTGGAGCCATGTGACGCGGGGCGCCCGCATCGAGGGCGATGGCCGCGATGTGGCGGCACAGGCGATCATGCTGCCCTGGATCGCGCATGATGCCATCGTGCATTTGAGCGTACCGCACGGGCTCGAACAATATACGGGGGCTGCCTGGGGCACGCGTGACGTCTGCCAAGGGCCGATCGAATTCCTGCTTTCCTACGAGCATGACCAAGAAGTCCGGCAGATCCTTTTGACGCTCTTTTCCGAGCAGTATCGCGATCGCGGCGACTGGCCGCAATGGTTTATGCTGGAGCCCTATGCCAACATCCGCGCCGGCGAGGCTCACGGCGATATCGTCGTCTGGCCGCTGAAGGCGCTCTGCGATTATATCGAAGCGACCGGCGACATCGCTTTCCTTGCAGAAACCGTGCCGTGGCGTGCCGACGACACGATGCAGCTGACTTCGGAACGCGCGACGATCTCCGATCACATCGAAAAACTGCTGGACACCGTACGCAGCCGCTTCGTGCCGGGCACAAGCCTCATCCGCTACGGCGAAGGCGACTGGAACGACAGCCTGCAGCCGGCCGACCCGCATCTGCGCGACTGGATGGTCAGCAGCTGGACCGTTTCACTCCTGTACGAACAGCTGGTGCGCTATGCCAATATCCTGACGCTTGCCAGTCGCAACGAGGAAGCGCAGTCGCTTCAAGCGACTGCGGTCGACATGCGCGCCGATTTCAACCGGCTCCTGATGCGTGACGGCATCGTCGCCGGCTATGGTGTCTTCGATCCGAGCCATGACGGCGTCGAATTGCTTCTGCATCCGGAGGACACGCGCACGGGCCTGCACTACTCGCTGATCGCGATGACACAGCCGATAATTGGCGGCCTGTTCACGCCCGATCAGCGCCATGCCCACATGAAGATCATCCGCGAGAACCTGCTGTTCCCGGACGGTGTGAGGCTGATGGAAAAGCCGGCAACCTATTCCGGCGGCCCGGAAAAGCTGTTCCGGCGTGCCGAATCCTCGTCCTTCTTCGGCAGAGAGATCGGGCTCATGTATGTGCATGCGCATCTGCGCTACTGCGAAGCCCTAGCGCTCGAAGACGATGCCGAAGCCGTATGGGCGGCACTCGCGCTCGCCAATCCGATCGCCGTCAGCGGCCGGGTGGAACATGCATCGCTCCGCCAGCGCAACACCTATTTCAGCAGCAGCGACGCGGCCTTCGACGATCGTTATCAGGCTTCCGCGGAATGGGCCCGCGTCAAGGCGGGCGATATCGCCGTCGATGGCGGCTGGCGCATCTATTCGAGCGGCCCCGGCCTCTATACCAAGAGCCTGATCGGCAACATCTTCGGCTTCAAGCGGCAATTCGGCCAGCGCAGCCGCAAGCCGCTCCTGCCGGCCTCGATCGGCGCCTGCGACGTCCAACTGGATTTCAAGGCCTGAGCCAGCCGCAAATGGAAACGGGGCTAGATCGCGGCCCCGTACACTGCTCTCAACAGTCGATCTTCTGTTAGTCGCGGAACCCTTCAAATGTCCAAATTGTCCACCACACGCTTCAGTCGTGTAGGCTGGCTGCAGTGGCTGGCCATCATCGTCATGGCCGCGGCTGGCGCGATAGTGACATCGATCGCCGCAATGCCCGCAAGCCAAACGAATGCAACGACGGCTGCTCAGAATGGAGGCGCCATTATTGGCGCCTTCGTCTTCGGAATGCTGTTGCCGTATCCCCTGGGTTGGATAGCCGGTCGCCTCGCCAATCGATCGCGTAACATGTTTCTCCTGGTATTCTGGGGCGTTGCCGCCATCCTTTTTCTTGGTGCCGTCGCAAAATTGGTGCGGGCTGGTTAAGCCGCCCAGCAGGCAATCGACCTTCTGGTTAACCGAATCGGCTAAGCTCACCCGGATATGCAAAGCCCGGAGGCGGATTTGGAAACGGCGCTCTATCTCCCGATCAAGTCATTTCTCGAAGCCGCCGGCTATGCGGTGAAAGGCGAGATCGGCGGCTGCGACCTCGTCGGCCTGACTGATGGTGAGCCGCCCGTCGTCGTCATCTGCGAACTGAAGATGACCTTTAATCTCGAACTGATCCTGCAGGCGGTGGATCGCGCCGCTGCCAGCGACGAAGTTTGGATTGCCGCCCGCGTCTCGGCAAAGGGCAAGGGGCGGGAAGGCGATCGCCGGTTCCGCGACTTGTGCCGCCGGCTGGGCTTCGGCATGCTGGCGGTATCGGACAACGACCTGGTCGATATCATCGTCAGCCCCGTTGCTCCGATGCCGCGCAAGAATGCACGGCGCAGATCACGCCTTGTCGACGAACATCGCCGGCGCAAGGGTGACCCGGCACTTGGCGGCAGCACCCGTAAGCCGATCATGACCGCCTATCGTCAACAGGCCCTTGCCTGCGCCGCCGCTATCAAAAGCGGCGTGCAGCGCCCGAAGGATATGCGTGAAGCGGCGCCGAAGGCCCCACAAATTCTAAGGGATAATGTCTATGGCTGGTTCGAGCGCATCGACCGCGGCATTTACGCACTGACGGAGCTTGGAACAGAGGCCCTCAAGCGCTGGCCGGCAGCGCAGCTTTAAATATGGAAAATTTCCGGTCGACCAACATTAAATTCATGTAATATCTTAAAATTTTGCAATAAAAACATGATCAATATTTAATTTGTAAAAGTTTCCTGGCAGATCATATTAACAGCAAGCGCCAATTCAAATCTATACTTTGCTTCTCGCAGTAAAACGGGAAACAAAGCCGCTCGCAAAATTGACGCGGACCAATCGAAGCCCGTCCCCGATGTGGATGGGCCGCCAAACCGCCAACGATCTCGCAAGGGACTTTTGCCATGCCTTCTCTTCTCCGCAAACATCGCACAGCCGCCATCGTCGGTGCCGCCATCATCGTCGGCGCCGGAGCACTGCCTTTTGCCTTCAGCACATCCGCAACCGTCGCCTCGGCTGCAGAGCCGGCCGGCATCATCGCACCCGGCGGCTCCTTCGCTCCGATCGTCGACGCTGACAAGCCGGCCGTCGTCACTGTCACCACAACGATGAAGGCGACCGATACGAGTGCCGACGGCAGCAATTCGCCAATGGACGAGCAGTTCCGGCAATTCTTCGAAAACCAGGGCATCCCCTTCCCGAAGCAGATGCCGCACCAGCAGCAGAGCCAGCGCGCCATGGCGCTCGGTTCCGGTTTCATCATCAGCCCTGACGGCATCATCGTCACCAACAACCATGTCATTCAGAATGCAGTCGACATCAAGGTGACGCTTGATGACGGCACCGAGCTGCCGGCCAAGCTTTTGGGCGCCGATGCCAAATCCGACCTCGCCGTCCTGAAGATCAACGCGCCGAAGCCGCTCGCCACCATCGCCTGGGGTGACTCCGACAAGCTGAAGCTTGGCGACCAGATTCTGGCGATCGGCAATCCCTTCGGCATCGGCACGACCGTCACCGCCGGCATCGTTTCGGCCCGCGGCCGCGACCTGCACAGTGGCCCCTATGACGACTTCATCCAGATCGATGCTCCCATCAACCACGGCAATTCCGGCGGGCCGCTGGTCGACCGCGAAGGCAATGTCGTCGGCATCAACACCGCCATCTACTCGCCGAACGGCGGCAGCGTCGGCGTCGGCTTTGCCATTCCTTCGGACGAGGCCAAGGCGATTGTCGCGAAACTCGAGAAGAACGGCTCGATCGATCACGGCTATCTCGGCGTCGCCATCCAGCCGGTGACCTCGGATATCGCCAATGCCATGGGCCTCTCGCAGACTCAGGGTGCGCTCGTTGCCAGCGTCAACGACGATACGCCAGCCGCACGCGCCGGCATCAAGAGCGGCGACATTGTCACCGCCGTCGGCAACGAGAGCGTGAAGACGCCGAAGGATCTGTCGCGGCTTGTCGCCGATCTCTCTCCCGGCGACAAGCGTTCCATCACGCTGTGGCGCGACGGCAAGAGCATGGACGTCAATGTCACCATCGGCGGCAATGACGACAGCAAGCAGGCCGCCAACGACGCTGGCGACGGCAAGGTGCAGCCCTCCAACCAGCCGAGCATCGGCGTCGGCCTTGCCAACCTCACACCCGATGTGCGTGAGCAGCTGAACCTGCCGCATGGCGTCGAGGGCGCTGTCGTCGCCAGCGTCAATCCGGACAAGCCCGCCGCTGCGGCCGGCATCCAGACCGGCGATATCATCGTCTCGGTCAACGATCAGCCGGTGCGCAACGCTCATGAGGTGCAGACGGCAGTTGCGAAAGCCGGCAAGGATGGCCGCAAGTCCGTGCTGCTCCTGATCGAGCGCGACGGCAACAAGACCTTCGTTGCCGTGCCGTTCTCCGCGGCTTAAAAATCTGAGGCAGTGAATGATCGGCCCGCTTCCTTCAACGAAGCGGGCCGATTGCCGTTATGTCATAAGCCGATTGCCGTTATGTCATAAAAAGACGCTGACGTCCCGCAAGGCTGATCATTGCCAACTCTGCCGGCGCAAGCAGTCACGCTCGACCGAACGATCTGAGACGCTGAATTTCCAAGGAAAAGGCTGCTCGCCTTTGACATAGGACTCTTTTTGTCCAAACTCTGCCTTTGTGATGGTACAAATAGCGCCGGAGCCGATTGAAACGGTCGGGCGGGACGTTTAAACCGCGCGAGCGATATCAGCGGCCAGGCCTTAAAACAGGAATAAGCGGCGGCAGGAGTTGGAGTGACTGATCCATACGATATTCTCGGCGTTGCGCGCGATGCGGGCGAAGAGCAGATCAAGGCGGCTTATCGCAAGCGCGTGAAGGCAG
>Ga0209371_1001852_pt1 | contig 13013 bp, 15 predicted proteins | sample AgamicAtAmrz_FD_187165 | JGI IMG/M metagenome (GOLD analysis project Ga0209371, IMG submission 187165) | Agave microbial communities from Guanajuato, Mexico - At.Am.rz (SPAdes) (version 2) | ecosystem: Host-associated > Plants > Roots > Rhizosphere | place: Guanajato, Mexico | collected 2012-06-07
TGGCTGGCGCACTGCTGATGGTATTGGTTGCTAAAAAACTCCGTATTTAAATCGGGAGAAGAATATGTCGCTGGAAAGCGCGCCAGAAGAAGTAAAGCTGGCTGTTGATTTGATTATGCTGCTTGAGGAGAACCAGATCGCGCCGCAAACGGTACTGGCTGCTTTAGCTATCGTGCAACGAGATTTTGAGAAAAAGGCGCGCGGCGAAAATCCAGGCGCCCTTCCCTAGCAGGCGGCCTTGCGGAGCGCGGGGCTGTGCATGACGGTATCAAGCAGCACCTCTACCAGCTGCGGCGCATCCGAAGCCAGATCGAAGCTTTCCGGCATAAACAGCCAGTTTTCCATAATACCGGTTATATAGCCGCGCATGACCACGGCCGTTCGCCGCGTATCCAGCTCGCCCGGCAGCTGCTGCTGCGTCATGCACTGCCGCAATACATCTTCAATTTTGTCGTAACATTCCAGATATAACGTTTGCTGCATCATTTGCAACGTGGTCATTTCGCCGACAAATTCGCATTTATGAAAGATAATTTCCATCAGCGCCCGCCTGCGCGTGTCCCTTACCGTAGCTTCAAGGACATAAGTCAGCATGGCGCGTAAAACAGAGAGTGGATCGGATGGGTATTTTAATTGATACTCAAGCTCTATATTCTCCAGTCCGGTCTCGGACTGCGCCCATATTTCATTGAGCAAATCGGTTTTGTTTTTGAAGTGCCAGTAAATTGCGCCACGCGTTACGCCGGCAGCGGCGGCGATGTCGGCCAGAGAAGTTTTCGCTACACCATGCTCGGAAAACCTGGCGATAGCTGCGTCAAGGATATGATTTCGTGTTTCTAACGCCTGCTGTTTGGTTTTTCGTGCCATAGGGGGATGTTAACAACCAGGGTGCACTTACATACATTTGCGAATGTATGTACCATAGCACGACCATAATTTAAACGCAGCAATGGGTTTATGGATTTTGTGATCCATTGAACAATCGATATCGGACACTCGAGGTTTATTTATGAACAAAAACAGGGGGTTAACGCCTCTGGCGGCCGTTCTGATGCTTTCAGGCAGCCTGGTGCTAACGGGATGTGATAACAAAGACGCACAACAGGGCGGTCAGCAAAAAGCGCCGGAAGTGGGCGTACTTACCCTGAAAAGCGCACCGCTAACCATTACGACCGATCTTCCGGGTCGTACTTCCTCGTTCCGTGTTGCAGAAGTTCGCCCTCAGGTTTCGGGCATCATTCTCAAGCGTAATTTTGTGGAAGGCAGCGATGTAAAAGCCGGTCAGTCACTTTATCAGATTGACCCGGCGCCTTATCAGGCGACCTACGACAGCGCAAAAGGGGATTTAGCTCAGGCTCAGGCCAACGCGCAAATCGCCGCGCTGACCGTTAAACGCTATAAGCCGCTGATGGGTACCAAATATATCAGTCAGCAGGACTACGATAACGCCGTATCGACGCAGAGCCAGACCGCCGCAGCCGTACAGGTGGCAAAAGCCAGCGTAGAGACTGCCCGCATCAATCTGGCCTACACCAAAGTGATTTCGCCTATCAGCGGTCGCATTGGTAAATCTGCCGTGACCGAAGGCGCGCTGGTTCAGAGCGGCCAGACCACTGCTCTCGCCACAGTTCAGCAGCTTGATCCTATTTACGTCGACGTCACGCAATCGAGCGAAGATTTCATGCGTCTGCGTCAGGAGCTGAACTCTGGCAAGCTGCAGCAGGCCGACGGTAAGGCAAAAGTGAAACTGTTATTACCGGATGGTAGCGAATTCGCGCAAAGCGGAACATTGGAATTCTCCGATGTGACGGTGGACGAAACGACCGGTTCCATTACGCTGCGCGCCGTGTTCCCTAATCCGGATCATTCGCTGCTGCCCGGTATGTTTGTGCGCGCTCGCCTGGAAGAAGGCACCAATCCTTCCGCGCTGTTAGTGCCGCAGCAGGCCGTTACCCGCACGCCAACCGGCCAGGCTACGGCAATGGTCGTGGGCGCGGACAATAAAGTGGAATCCCGTAATTTGACCACGGAACAGGCAGTTGGCGACAAGTGGCTGGTTACGGCAGGTCTGAAAGAGGGCGACCGTGTCATCACCACCGGTGTACAGCGAGCCAAAGCGGGCGCCACTGTGACTCCGCAGGAAGTGAGTGCAGACGACGTGACCAAAACGCAGTCTGACCAACCGAAGTCTTAAACAGGAGCCGCTGATACATGGCTAAGTTCTTTATCGATCGCCCCATCTTCGCATGGGTCATCGCCATCATTATTATGCTGGTGGGCGTGCTGTCGATTCTAAAACTGCCGATTGAGCAATATCCTAATGTTGCGCCACCGGCCGTACAGATTCGCGCCACCTATCCGGGTGCCGATGCTAAAACGCTGCAGGACTCGGTAACGCAGGTTATCGAGCAGAACATGAACGGGATTGACGGCCTGATGTATATGTCGTCAAACAGCGATTCATCGGGCACGCTGCAGCTGACCCTGACCTTTGAGTCAGGTACCGATCCGGATATCGCGCAGGTTCAGGTGCAGAACAAACTGCAGCTGGCCACGCCGCTACTGCCGCAGGAAGTTCAGCAGCAGGGTATCCAGGTACAAAAATCCTCCAGCAGCTTCCTGATGGTGGCAGGTTTCGTCAACGAAGACGGCACCATGACGCAGAATGATATTGCGGACTACGTGGCGTCAAATATCAAGGATCCTATCAGCCGTACTACCGGCGTAGGCGATACCCAGATATTTGGTGCTCAGTATGCGATGCGTATCTGGATGGACCCGCACAAGCTGAATAACTATCAGCTGACGCCGGTTGACGTCATCAGCGCTATCACCGCGCAGAATGCCCAGGTGGCCGCCGGTCAGCTTGGCGGTTCGCCGCCGGTGCCGGGCCAGCAGCTTAACGCCTCTATCATTGCGCAGACCCGTCTGACCTCTACCGACGAGTTCGGCAAAATCCTGTTGAAAGTCAACACGGATGGTTCTCGCGTGCTGTTAAAAGACGTGGCGAAAATCGAGCTGGGCGGTGAAAACTACGAGGTTGTCGCGCGTTATAACGGCAAACCGGCCTCCGGTATCGGTATCAAACTGGCTACCGGCGCTAACGCGCTGGACACGGCGGCAGCGGTCAAAGCGGAGCTGGGCAAGCTGGAACCGTTCTTCCCGGCCGGCCTGAAAGTGGTTTATCCGTACGACACTACGCCGTTCGTTAAAATCTCCATCATGGAGGTGGTAAAAACCCTGATCGAAGCGATCGTGCTGGTCTTTATCGTCATGTATCTGTTCCTGCAGAACTTCCGCGCCACGCTGATCCCGACGATCGCTGTGCCGGTCGTATTGTTGGGGACCTTTGCCATTATCAGCGCCTTCGGCTATTCGATAAACACGCTAACGATGTTCGGGATGGTGCTCGCCATCGGCCTGCTGGTGGATGACGCCATCGTGGTGGTGGAGAACGTCGAACGCGTGATGGCGGAAGAAGGTCTGCCGCCTAAAGAGGCTACCCGCAAGTCCATGGGGCAGATCCAGGGCGCGCTGGTCGGTATTGCGCTGGTGCTGTCGGCAGTATTTATTCCGATGGCCTTCTTCGGCGGCTCTACCGGCGTTATCTATCGCCAGTTCTCCATCACGATTGTTTCCGCGATGGTGCTGTCGGTTATCGTAGCGCTGATCCTGACGCCTGCGCTGTGCGCAACGTTACTCAAGCCGATCAAGAAAGGCGACCACGGTAAAACCACCGGCTTTTTCGGCTGGTTTAACCGCATGTTCGACAAAAGTACCAACCACTATACCGACAGCGTTGGCCATATCATTCGCAGCACCGGCCGCTATCTGCTGATCTATCTGGTGATTGTGGTCGGCATGGCTTATATGTTCGTGAAGCTGCCAAGCGCCTTCCTGCCGGAAGAGGATCAGGGGCTGCTGCTGGCTCAGGCTTCGCTGCCTGCCGGCGCGACTCAGGGCCGTACGCAGAAGGTGCTGGACCAGGTAACGGACTACTTCCTGACCAAAGAGAAGGATAACGTGCGTTCGGTGTTTACCGTTAACGGCTTCGGTTTTGCAGGACGCGGCCAGAACACCGGTATCGCCTTCGTCAGCCTGAAGCCGTGGGACGAGCGCAGCGGGTCGGAAAACAAAGTGGAAGGCATTGCCGGTCGTGCCATGCAGGCTTTCGGCGCCATCAAAGATGCGATGGTGATCCCGTTTAACCTGCCGGCGATTATCGAACTCGGTAACGCCACCGGCTTTGACTTTGAGCTGATTGACCAGGGCAACCTGGGCCATGAAGCCCTGACCAATGCCCGTAACCAGCTGCTCGGCATGGCTGCCCAGCATCCGGATACGCTGGTAGGTATGCGTCCAAACGGTCTGGAAGATACGCCGCAGTACAAGCTGACTATCGACCAGGAAAAAGCGGAAGCGCTGGGCGTGTCTATTTCTGATATCAACACCACGCTGGGTGCGGCCTGGGGCGGCTCTTACGTCAATGACTTCATCGATCGCGGTCGTGTGAAGAAAGTTTACGTGATGGGACAAGCCGATGCTCGTATGCTGCCTGGCGATATCGATAAATGGTACGTGCGCGCCTCAAATGGCGAAATGGTGCCGTTCTCGTCCTTCGCCAGCGCGAAATGGCAGTACGGTTCACCACGTCTGGAACGCTATAACGGTCTGCCTTCTATGGAGATCCTGGGTCAGGCTGCGCCAGGCAAAAGTTCGGGCGACGCCATGAACCTGATGGAAGAGCTGGCCTCGAAGCTGCCGAAGGGCATTGGCTACGAGTGGACGGGCATGTCCTATCAGGAACGTCTCTCGGGTAACCAGGCGCCAGCGCTCTATGCTATCTCGCTGATCGTCGTGTTCCTGTGTCTGGCAGCGCTGTATGAGAGCTGGTCGATTCCGTTCTCGGTTATGCTGGTTGTGCCGCTGGGCGTTATCGGCGCCCTGCTGTTCACCACTATGCGCGGCCTGAGCAACGACGTGTACTTTGTGGTAGGCCTGTTGACCACCATCGGGCTGTCGGCGAAGAACGCCATTCTGATCGTCGAGTTCGCCAAAGATTTGATGGAGAAAGAAGGCAAAGGTCTGATAGAAGCGACGCTGGAAGCGGTACGTATGCGTCTTCGTCCTATTCTGATGACCTCGCTGGCCTTTATCCTGGGCGTACTGCCGCTGACCATCAGTACCGGCGCAGGCTCCGGCGCGCAGAACGCGGTAGGTACCGGCGTAATGGGCGGTATGGTAACGGCAACTATTCTGGCTATCTTCTTCGTGCCAGTGTTCTTCGTGGTGGTTCGCCGCCGCTTCAGCAAGCATAAAGAGGATCTGGAACCGCATCATACGGACCGTCCTCACTAAGGCATCCCGCTTGATCTTTAAGAGGCCGCTTTTGCGGCCTCTTTTTTCTTCAGGTGCCGGTAATGCCTGTTTTTGTGACCGTCTCTGGCAGCGCACGCGTCTTCTTCTTTCAATCATCTTCCCGCCATACTTTTTTGTTCTCTGTTTTCGTACCCTGCTACCTTGTTCCCTTATTCCCCTGCTCCCTTGCTCTCCTGCTCTCCTGCTCCTTTGCTCCTCTGCTCCTCTGCTCCTTTGCTCCTTTGCTCCCTTGCTCCCTTGCTCCCCTGTTCCCCTGTTCCCCTGTTCCAATGTTTTTCTGCTCCCCTGCTCCAATGTTTTTCTGCTCCGGGGCTCTCTGTTTCTGTGTTCCGTTATCGTTGCTGGTCTGCGTGCCTCCTTTACGCTTGCATTTTAAAATCACGGCGCGCATAATTATTGTTATGTTATAACATACGATATCAGGGGGTTTTATGAAACAAGCAATCCATCCGGCTTACCGCACCGTCGCTTTTCACGACACCAGCGCCGACACCTTTTTTGTCGTCGGCTCTACCATTAAAACCGACCGCACAATCGAGCTGGACGGTAAAACGCTGCCTTATGTAACACTGGACGTCTCTTCGGCTTCCCATGCTTACTACACCGGCAAACAAAAAGAGTTTGCCAAAGAAGGCAGCGCGCACCGCTTTAACCAGCGCTTTGGCCGCTTTTTTAGTAAGTAAGGAGTGAAAATGCAGGTGCTTAACTCGCTGGCTTCGGCCAGAAAACGCCATAAAGACTGCAAGATCGTGCGCCGTCACGGCCGGGTTTTTGTGATTTGCAAAAGCAATCCGCGCTTTAAAGCGGTTCAGGGCAAAAAGAAAAAGCGCTGAGGATATGCAAGCGGCATCAAAGCCGCTTTTGCCATAAAGAATATCGTGCGCGTTCTCTTCCGATACCGTATCCATCACGTACTCTATTTTTGTCGATTAAATGCCGGGAAAAAACAACCGGCATGAAGTCTGCTTTTGCCATAAAAAGCGTCTGAAGAATGCGATCCGCCAGAAGGCTGCTTATGCAATAAAAAGCGCTGAGGAATGCAGTCCACAAGAAGGCTACTTTTATCTGGTCAGGAGTATTTATTCAGGCGGGCCGGTTATCGGCCCGTTTTTTTATTTCATGCTGGCCAGCATCGCCGTTACGTTATGACGAAAAGCCGCTTCCAGAGAATCGGCCGCACCGCCTTTTTCCGTCAGCGCTTCCGGGTAGAGCTCGCCACCGGGCCGGGCGCCGGTTGCCGAAGCGATCTGCTGCACCAGGCGAGGATCGGTCTGGTTTTCAATAAAGTAGCTGTGGATATGCCCCTTTTTCAGCTGGGTAATCAGCCCCGCCACGTCGGCAGCGTTGGCCTCAGATTCCGTAGAGAAGCCGACTGGCGACATAAAGGTTACGCCATAGCGCTGGCCAAAATAGCCGAAGGCATCGTGACTGGTCAGCACTTTACGTTTCGCCGCCGGGATGCCCGCAAACTGGTCAGCGGCCCATTCGTCCAGCTTTTGCAGTCGGGCAATATAGGCCGCGCCGCGCCGGCGGAAGTCGTTTGCATCCTGCGGATCGGCAGCAATCAATGCGTTCATCACGTTGCTGGCATAGATTTCGCCATTTTTCATGCTGTTCCAGGCATGCGGATCGGTAACCGTTTTCCCCTCCTCCTCCATAGTGCGCGTCGTAATGCCTGCTGAAGCGACAACGACATGGCCTTTGTATTCCGAGGCTGAAATCAGGCGGTCCATCCAGCCTTCCAGCCCCAGGCCGCTGACGAATACCACATCCGCTTTAGCCAGCGCCTGGCTGTCCTGCGGCGTCGGCTCAAAGCTGTGCGGATCGCCATTCGGCCCGACAAGGCTTTTTACCTCTACATGCTCGCCGCCGACCTGCTTAACGATATCGGCCAACACCGTGAAGCTGGCTACCGTCTCCAGCGTTTTCGCCATCGCCAGCGGCGTGGCACACAGGGCGGCCAGCGCCAGCACAAGGGGTAACTTTTTCATCTTTTTTCCTTATCAACAGTAAAAAAACGCGCGCGCAATATTCCGCCGCATGGCCCTACTAAAATCGAGATAAAGAACAGCAGCGCGGCACAGAGCACCACGGCGGGCCCGGCAGGCAGCGCCAGGTAGAATGAGGCCGACAGACCGCTGAAGCTGGCGATCAGCCCCAGTGTCATGGCGGTGCCAATCATGCCGGGCAGTTCTTTACGCCAGAAGCGGGATGCCGCTGCGGGCAGCATCATCAGCCCCACGCACATCAGCGTGCCGAGAACCTGAAAGCCTGCCACCAGGTTGGTCACAACCAGTATCAGAAAAAGCGCGTGTACCAGCGGTGCAGCCCAGCGGCTCTGCGCGCGTAAAAAAGCAGGGTCGAAGGCATCGATCACCAGCGGACGATAAATCAACGCCAGCGCCAGCAGCGTCACCGACGCTATCGCGCTGACCAGCAGAAGCGAGGGATTATCAACGGCCAGCAACGAGCCGAACAGTACATGCAGCAGATCGACGCTGGAGCCGCGCAGTGAAACCAGCGTCACGCCCAGCGCCAGCGAGCCGAGATAAAAACCGGCAAAACTGGCGTCTTCACGCAGCGGCGTATAGCGGCTGACCGCGCCCGACAGCAGCGCTACCGACAGCCCGGCGATAATGCCGCCAATGCCCATTGCGACCAGCGAAAGGCCGGAAATCAAATAGCCGATAGCCGCGCCGGGCAGCACCGCATGGGAAAGCGCGTCGCCGACCAGGCTCATGCGACGCAGCAGCAAAAAGACGCCCAGCGGCGTGGCGCTGAGCGAAAGCGCAATGCAGGCAACCAGCGCGCGGCGCATAAAGGCGAATTCGATAAAAGGCTGTAAAAGCGTCATGCTGACTCCAACACGATCGGTTCCGGCGATTGCGTGATCCATTCCGCCTGAGTGGAGTCCAGCCGCAGGATCTGCGGGAAGGATCGCGTAACCATCGTCATATCGTGCAGCACCACGATCAGCGTGCAGCCAGCCCGATGCCGCGCCTGCAGCAGCGCCAGCAGCAGACTGGTCGTTGCCGTATCGATGCCGGTAAAAGGTTCATCAAGCAGCAGTAGCGAAGCATCCTGTACCAGTAGCCTGGCAAAAAGCACACGCTGCAGCTGTCCGCCAGAAAGCGTGCCGGGCTGCGCGGCGGCGAATTCAGCCATATTGACCTCTTCCAGCGCCGCCATAATCCGCTGCCTTTCAGGTCGACCGATAGCCCCAAACCAGCCGCAGCGTCGCCAGCAGCCCATCGCCACCAGATCGGCTACGCTGACAGGGAAATTTCTCTCAATTTCGGATTGCTGCGGTAACCATGCTGTATCCTGCGTCAGGCAGCTGAGTTGACCACTTACGGGCGGCAGCAGGCCCGCGAAGGTTTTTAGCAACGTGGATTTTCCACAGCCGTTTGCCCCCACCAGCGCGGTCATTGACCCCGGCTGGAACGTCCCGTTAAGGGACGGGGTAACGGCGCTCCCGCGATAGCCGACCCGGAGATCTGTTAGCGTAATCATGGGGATACCGCCCATCCGCTCAGCGCCAGCAAAGCCAGCACGGCGATCAGAGCAAAAAGTAAACGTGCTCGGGCTGATTGCATCAGTAATGTGGGACGAGAAGAAGCGGTAAAACTTAACATGGCAGCACTATAGTTACGTTATAACATAACAATAGCATATTACGATGATGGAAAGCGCGCTGAACTAAAATGTATCTTTTTATTTCCACAAAAAGTAATAAAAAGAGATGCGGTTATATAAAATTTCTTCACCTTAATCGGGTTTTTCTATCGCAGAAAGCGGGATCCTCTACTAAAATAATTAACAGTCAAATCATCAAGATAGTTTTTTCTCTTTTTAAGCGGCTTGATTATTTTAAAGCTAACAACAATTATCTGTATAAGCGTTTATTAACTCTGTGGAGAAAAAATGCGCAAACGTATTCCTGTCTCTTCAGCGCCTGATGAAGAAAATGAGTCCGAATGGATTAGCCTTATTCAGCGGATTATTCCCAAAATAGAAACCGAGTTAACTGGCTCACTGTTATGGTATTCACAAAATGCGCAATATGTTCCGGGAAGTGTGAAAATTATTTCAGTTGAACAAACGGCGCCGTCGGGTTACAAAATGACTTACAGTTTCTGCTGGAACGTTTTCAACGCCTGTCTTGATATCGATGCAGATGAAACGACCACCCAGTCAGTAAATTTTGAAAGCCAGCCCGATGCGCTGATATTTGATTTTATTGATACGGAACGCGCCGCAGCCGCGGATGAATTGTAATTTTTAGTAATAGTACTCAAAATACAATTTAAGAGAGTTATATTTATTAAAGCACTCGCACGAGATTCAATATCGCTTCCTGGCACCCCGCTCGCAGAAAGCCTGCGGTATACCATTTTTCACTGGCTATGGAGGGGAAAAAGATGGACGAATACTCACCGAAAAGGCATGATATTGCCCAGCTGAAATTTTTGTGTGAAAACCTGTATGATGAAAGTCTGGCCACGTTAGGCGATAGCCATCACGGCTGGGTTAACGATCCAACTTCAGCAATTAACCTGCAGCTTAATGACCTGATTGAGCATATTGCCGGGTTTACCATGAATTACAAAATTAAGCATATTGAAGACAGCGAGTTGATTAGTCAGATTGATGAATATCTTGACGATACCTTTATGCTTTTCAGCAACTACGGTATTAATGGCCAGGATCTTCAGCGCTGGCAGAAATCAGCGAAACGGCTGTTCAACGTTTTTACAGAGGAATGTGCTGTCGTTACCGCACAGACAAGCCATTCATTTTAGTAACCTTTATTTTTTCAATGGTTTAATAATGACAGATAAACTACTTACGAAAACTGATTATCTGATGCGTTTAAGACGATGCCGTTCAATTGACACGCTCGAACGCGTTATCGAAAAAAACAAATACGAATTATCTGATAATGAGCTGGCCGTATTTTATTCAGCGGCGGATCATCGGCTTGCCGAACTCACCATGAATAAGCTTTACGATAAAGTGCCGGTTTCTGTCTGGAAGTTTGTACGATAAGAGATGAAGCGGTGAGGGTTCCCCGGAGGAATTGGGTGGGGGCCCTGCCAGCTACATCCCGGCACACGCGTCACCTGCTGCGGCTGCTTCCTTCCGGATCTGACCGAGTTCACAAGTTAGCGTTGCGGGAGAACCAACCGGGCCCCCATTGATTGCCCCATGTAATGGAGCGAGGGCATTATCAATGAACCCCTGGGCAATTGCAAGCCCGCGCCCAACGACCGTTGTTTTCTTGCACAATATTGCCCTTTCCCCTGCTATTATCCGCCACCTCCCTTCAGCTTAAGACCGCTTTCGATTACTTTATTTGCAGTAACGGGGAGCAGAGATGACTGAACAAGACACTTTTCCACGCCGTATCTGGCAAATTGTTGCCGCTATTCCCTACGGTAAGGTAACCACCTATGGCGATATTGCCCGGCTGGCGGGTTCGCCGCGCGCCGCGCGTCAGGTTGGCGGCGTATTAAAACGGCTACCGGCAGGCAGCAAGCTTCCATGGCACAGAGTCATTAACCGGCTGGGTGAGATTTCGTTAACGGGCGGCGATCTCGATCGCCAACGCCAGGCTTTATTGGCAGAGGGCGTAGAAGTGGATCATAACGGAAAAATCGCGCTGGAGCGCTACCGCTGGCAGGGATAAACCGCCCCTGTAAAGGGGCGGAAACCATTACAGTGAAGTTGGCGCAGGCACGGTTGAGGTCGGCGTCACCAGCGTAGGTGAAGTCGAGGGTACCGCCACAGGCGCGCGTTGAGCCGTCGGTAGGGCTTTCGCCGGCACGGCCTTCAGGTTAAGCGTCTGGTCTTTTGTACCGCCGCCGTTAATAACCGGCTTAATAGAATCGGCTATTAATACGACGTTGCGATCGACAATTACCGCTGCACTCAGCAGGATCCTGGCGTCAGGCTGAATGTCCGCCGGATTGAAAGGCAGGATAAATTTGAACGGCGCCTGTTTGCCATCGGTCAGCACTACGCGCTGTGAAATCACTTTTGCCGGTGCGTCTGACAGGGAAGCATCAGAAAGCATCACGGTTAATGAAGCATCAGGCGGCAGGCGCACGTTGGCCGGAAGCGTAATGGTTCCGCTAACGTGCGGCTGGCGCAGCGTATCTGCTTCCCCCGCGACTTTGGAAGCCAGCGTCGGCGTGGGGACATCTCTACCTTTATCAGCACATCCGGAAAGTGCGACCGCCAAAGCGGCGCCGGTCAATACAGGCCAAAGTTTCATTGATTTATTCTCCTTGCGATCAATGCGGGACATAAGGGACAGCAAGCCTGCCCCGTAAGCCTTAATTCTGGCACAGGTTATTGATTTTCGCCTGTAAGCCAAATAAGGAACGCGTGCGGAAGAATATTTTTCCCCGACGTTGACGGCAGCGGGTTCGGTTTCGCAAACTGAAAGGGAACCGACTATTGAGGAAGCCGCCATGAGTCAGGCACTGCACGAACTGTTAAATTTAATGAACCTGGAAAAGCTGGAAGAGGGCCTGTTTCGCGGCCAGAGCGAGGATCTCGGCCTGCGTCAGGTTTTTGGCGGTCAGGTGGTCGGCCAGGCGCTTTATGCCGCCAAGCAGACGGTCCCGGCGGAGCGCATTATCCATTCGTTCCACAGCTACTTTTTGCGGCCCGGCGACAGCCAGAAAGCCATTATTTACGACGTAGAAACCCTGCGCGACGGGCACAGCTTCAGCGCCCGCCGGGTCAGCGCCATCCAGAACGGCCAGCCTATTTTTTATATGACCGCCTCTTTCCAGGCGCCGGAAACAGGTTTTGAGCATCAGAAACCGATGCCGGACGTCGCTGGCCCGGAGTCCCTGACGACGGAAGGCGAAATCGCCAAACAGCTGTCGCATTTTATCCCTGAAAAGGCGCGTGAAAAGTTCCTGTCAGAAAAACCGTTTGAAATCCGCCCGGTTAAATTTCACAACCCGCTGAAAGGCCACGTTGATGAACCGGTGCGCCATGTCTGGCTGCGGGCTAACGGCCCCATGCCGGACGACAGGCGTATACACCAATACCTGCTGGGCTACGCCTCGGACTTTAACTTCCTGCCGGTCGCGCTCCAGCCGCACGGCAAAGGATTTCTGGAACCGGGAATGCAGGTCGCCACTATCGATCACTCGATGTGGTTTCACCGCCCTTTCGACCTGAATCAGTGGCTGCTTTATAGCGTGGAGAGCACGTCGGCATCCGGTGCCAGAGGCTTCGTACGCGGTGAGTTCTTTACTCAGGATGGGATACTGGTCGCTTCAACGGTGCAGGAAGGCGTGATGCGCCTGCGTCAGTAGCTGAAATAACAAACCCCGCAGAGCGCGGGGTTTGTTAGCGAGGGCGGCTCCTGCGAGTCGGCTTACTGGTTATAAGCGTTTTCGCCGTGGCTGTTCACATCCAGACCTTCACGTTCGTGATCCTCGGTTACGCGCAGGCCGACTGTCATATCCGCAACCTTAAAGGCGATAAAGGCGACCACGCCCGTCCAGACCACCGTAATGCCTACGCTATAGAGCTGCACCCAAATCTGATGCCCCATCGTTACGCCAGAGGCATAGCCGACGCCGCCCAGTGAAGAAGAAGCGAAAACGCCG
>Ga0209371_1001853_pt1 | contig 13009 bp, 10 predicted proteins | sample AgamicAtAmrz_FD_187165 | JGI IMG/M metagenome (GOLD analysis project Ga0209371, IMG submission 187165) | Agave microbial communities from Guanajuato, Mexico - At.Am.rz (SPAdes) (version 2) | ecosystem: Host-associated > Plants > Roots > Rhizosphere | place: Guanajato, Mexico | collected 2012-06-07
TTGGCGCGGGTCTGGGTCGCGTCGAGGCGCATGACCACATCGCCGGCTTTTACCCTGTCGCCCTCATTCACCAGAATTTCGCCGACGACACCGCCGCTCGGGTGCTGCACCTTCTTGCTGTAGGAATCCACCACCAGATGGCCGGAGGCGACAACCGCGCCGGCTAGATTGGTCGTCGCAGCCCATCCGCCGACACCGGCCAGCAGCGCTACACCCGCGGCAAGGCCAGCAACAAGATGTTTGCGGATGGAGCGGGACACATGGCTGCGCTGGTCAATGTTTGACATCCGCATCTCCTTCCTGGCTGTTCTCTTCACGGACGTCTTCCAGCACCAACGCCTGCGGCTGGGTATTGGCGACGACGCGCAGGGGCGAGATCGTCTGGGCGGATGCGGTAAATCCCTTGGCCGCCTGCGCCTGCGGAACGCGCAGTACCTTCGAAAGCACCTCGTCACGCGGACCGAAGGCCTTCATCCGTCCCTCTTCCATCATCAGAATGAAATCGACAGCACCGATGGCGCTCGGCCGGTGGGCGACGACGACGGCAATACCGCCCCGCGCCTTCACCGAGGAAATCGCCTTGACCACGGCGGCTTCGCCTTCCGCATCGAGATTGGCGTTGGGTTCGTCCAGCACCACGATGAAAGGATCGCGGTATAGCGCGCGGGCAAGGCCGATGCGCTGGCGCTGCCCGGCGGAAAGCGCCGAACCCGCCTCGCCGATATCGCTGTCATAACCTTTTTCGAAACGCAGGATCAGTTCATGCGCGCCCGCAGCCCTGGCCGCCGCGATGATGGCGTCAGGATCGGGATTATCCTCGAAACGGGAGATATTTTCACCGATCGTGCCGTCGAACAGCTCCACGCCCTGCGGCAGATAGCCGATATGGCGGCCCAGCGCCTCACGATCCCACTGCTCGAAACTTGCACCGTCCAGCCGCACCTTGCCGGCCGCCGGCATCCACGCGCCGGTGAGAATGCGCGCAAGCGTGGATTTACCCGAGCCGGAGGGGCCGATGACGCCGAGCGCATTTCCGGCGGTCACGATGAAGCCAAGGCCGGTGACAGTCGGTTTTCTTTCTCCCGGCGGCACGATGGTGACGTTTTCGACCCGCAGTTCCTTTTCAGGCTTCGGAAGGGCCATGGCGGCGGCATTGGCCGGCATCTGTGCAAAAAGCTCCCTCAGCCGCGCCCAGCTCTGCCGGGCGGCCACAAAGGACTTCCAGTTGGAAATGGCAAGATCGACAGGCGCCAGCGCCCGGCCCATCATGATCGAACTGGCGATCATCACGCCGCCCGAAGCTTCCTGGTTGATGACGAGCCACGCGCCGACCGCCAGAATGGCCGATTGCAGCACGACCCGCAAAGACTTCGCAATATTACCGAGACCGCCGGCCACATCGCCCGCCTTGCGATTGGCGGCAAGATAGGCCTCGTTGGAAGTTTGCCAGCGCTTTCCGAGCCGGCCGCCAAGCCCCATGGCCTGCACGACTTCGGCATTGCGGCGCGAGGCCTCCAGTTGCCGGTTGCGGGCCATATTCTCGACCATGGTGTCGCGGATCGGCTTCTGCGAGAAGATATTGGTGAGGATCGTGAGGGAGACAAGCACTATCGCGCCGGCAAGCGCCGTCACGCCGATCCAGAAATGAAACAGAAAACATATGCCGAGATAAAGCGGCATCCACGGCAAATCGAAAAAGGCCGTCGGTCCCGTGCCGGAGAGAAAACCGCGCACATTATCGAGATCGCGCAGCGGCTGGAGACCGTCGCCCGGCATGCGGTTGACGAGCGGCAGGCGCACCACGGCATCATGCACCCTGCCGGAATGACGCATGTCGAAATCTTCACCGATGCGGATCAGAACGCGGGCGCGGATAATATCGAGCAGGCACTGGAAGCCATAAAGGCCAAGCGCGAGAATGGCGATCCCGACCAGCGTCGGCAGGCTGCCGCTTGCCAGAACCCGGTCATAAACCTGCAGCATGAAGAGCGGCGACGTGAGCGCGAGTATATTGACCACGCCGCTGACGAGCGCAACGCCGAGAAATGTGCTTTTAAGGGGCGAAACAACCGCCGCAGTGAGGGACTGCGGCGGCGTCTGCTGGTGGTTTTGAAAGCCCACAGCCTGATTTTCCTTTACGCGGCAAGCGCCGATGCGCTGGCGAAAATGAAGTCCGATGCGTCGAGCACATTTGCATCGACGCCATTCAGTGTGACGGAGACGGACGTGTCTGTGGCCGAAAGGATAACGGCATTTCCGTTATCGTTATACCACAACAAATCGTCCACCGAAGTTGCGCCCCAGGCGGAGACATCGAGCGTATCCGTGCCGTCCTGATAGCCGTAGGTTCCGGTCGGGCCGGCCTGTACGACATCGTTGCCGCCGGAGAATACGAAGGTGTCTGCGCCGGCAAAGCCGGTCAGGGTGTTGGAGGCAGCCGTGTCCTCGATCACCGTGCCGGTGGCGGCAAAGTAATCATAGAAGCCGGCCAGCGAACCGAAGCGGGCAAGCTGGTAGACGGCGAGATCGAGAAGATCGCGGGCACCGGCGAGCGAATAGGCGCTGTCGGGATCGATCAGCAGTTCCTGCTGGCTGACGGCGATGCCGCTGGTGGACTGGCTGTAGCCGGTGCCCAGAACGATGCTGTCGACCGAACCCGTCAGGTTGCCCTGGGAGTACTGCAGAGCGCCGCTCATGACGATGCCCTTGCCGCCGGAGCTGCCATCGCCCCACGCCTCATAGGTCGTGTTCGGATCGATGGTGGTGGTGGCGAGAGAGCTGGTCTGAGCGTCGTAGAACGCACCATAGGTCGAACCGAAACCGCTCGTCCAACCGTTGAGGTAGCCGATCAGATCGGAGGAAGACTGCGTCAGTTGAATTGTGGTAGCCATAGGTGTACTCCTTTGCTGGCCAATATCGATACCTTCGTCCTGTGGCGAAGGCGTTTCATCTCCGGGACGGGCTGCAACCCAGCCCGGAGAATTTCTTCCACGGTTCAGAACTTCACGTTCATCGTCGCGATAAAGGTGCGGCCGGGCGCCGTGTAGGCGCTTGCTGCCGGAATGTATTTGCGGTCCGTCAGGTTGTTGACGGCGAAGCGAAGCGTGGCCTTGTCGTTGAAGGCATAGGAACCGTAGAGATCCACCGTCGTGTAGGGATCGGTCACCTCGCGCAGATTGCCTTCCGTATCCAGCGTGCGCGACTGTGTCGGCGTAACGTGGTTGAGCCTTGCGCCCAGCGAGAATTTTTCATCGAAGAAACGCATGCCGCCATCGAGCGTCAGCTTCACCTTGGGTGCGACGTCGCCCGGCCAGGCAACGATTTCGCCCGTTGTGGTGGTCGTGCCGTTGGAAAAAACCTGCGTCTTTTCAGGCCATTCTGTTTTCATAAAGGTTGCCGAGCCACCGATCCAGAAACTGCGGGCATCGTAATTGCCCTCGAATTCAAGCCCGCGCATATAGGTCGTGCCGTCCAGATTGACGAAGCTGGTATAGGTGCGGTCGAGGACCTGATCCGTAACGAGATAACCGAGCGCGATATAGTCCTTCACCTCGCGGCGAAAGGCGGCCATTTTGATGCGAATGGAATCGTCGTCCAGCAGCACGCCGTCGAAGCTCATATTCGCGCCGACTTCGTAGGTCGTCGCCTTTTCGGCACGCAGGGCCTGGTTCGGAGCGTATTCGTATCCGGGGCTGTCGCCCGGACGCGCACCGGCGAAAAAAGCCTCGAGAATTGTCGGCGGACGCAGGCTCTGGGAATAGCTCACATAGGGGCGGAACCAGTCGACGGGTTTCAGCTCGATGGTGGCGGAGGGCAGCCAGGCGCTGTAGGTGCGATCGATATCAACATTGTGCTCTGGGTATTCCGTGACCGGTGTCGGCGGCGTGGTTGTACCGGTTCCAGGCATGCAGCCCGCCGAAGCATTAGGCCAGGCACGCGCCAGATAGAGCGCGTAGCGCGTAGCCCAACTCGGGTTGGCGGGAAGGAACACCTGATTGAAATAGTCCAGCGCCGTGTAGTGGTTGCGAACGGGATCGCATGGAACAGACGTGTCTACGAGATAACTATGGGTGCTGTAATAAGTGGCTGATCCTTTCAGGCGCGACCAATCATAACGCACACCGCCGCTGAGCGTAATCCAATCCGCGGGCTCCAGTTCCCCGTTTAAAAACAGGCTTGCGACATCACGCCTTCCTGCGGGGCTGAAAGCCGTGTAGCTGCTGGCATAAGTAGGATTTTGCGCAATTGTGGCACTCGTGGCCACAGAGGTAGCAATATCCCGGAAGGCTTCCGCTCCATAATTTAAGCTGAGTGCACCCGCCTTGGTGTCGAAACGACTGGTATTTTCCAGGCTCCCGCCGAAACTGCGCAGGCCCATGTCAAGGTTGGTTTCCGCAGCGTACCCAGGACTTCCATCAGGTTTATCGCGCGCCGCACGCAGTTCATGCGTCATATTATCGTTCAGCCAAAGCGACGACTTGAAGTCGATGAGTTCGCTCTCCGGATCCCAGTCCAGCTTTGCGACGACGCTGTCGTTTCGCACACTTTCCCTGTCCATAACGTTGTACGAGCCGTGGACGAAATCATTCTGCTGGTGCATCCACGACAACGACGTTTGCACATCGCCAAAGTCGCCTTCCCCCTTGACAAAGGTCGACCAGCCATCCCTGCCAAGCAGGTCCTTCATCGTCAACGCTGTGCTCCGGGCCTCGCCCTTCGTTCCAATCTTGTATTCATCCATGATGGTGCGGCTGTAGCCTGCGACGAAGGAGACAGGGGTATCTGGAGAGCGAACAGCAGCCAGAACAGAACCCTGAAAATCATAACCATTGGTGCCGCGGGAAACATTCACTTCCCCGCCCTTGTTTTCACCCTCGGCAATCAGATCGTCGGCGCTGACGGTTCGGAACTCGACCTTGCCGCCCAGAGAGCCGGCATTACCCGACCGCGCATTGGTTATTTTTTCGATCTCGACGGCACGGATGAAAGCGACATCCACATAACCCTGCCCGGCACTCGCAGTATAGCTTGCGGTGCCGCCAAAAGTCGCACCACGCTGCGCATTCTGCCGCGCGCCATCGATGGAGACGACCACGCGGCCGCTTTCCTGCAAACCGCGCACATTGGGCGAAACGGTTGGGAAGCTGCCGTTGCCTTCGCCGGCATAAACCCCGGAAACCCGGTTGAAAACATCGCGCGTGTTGCGCACGCCGGCCGACTGGATCGCCTCACGGCCGACCACGCTGACGCTGGCGGGCGTTTCATAAACCCAGTCGGGCGTCCCCTGATAACCGGAACCGGCAATGGAGTTGCGCCCGGTCTTGCCGGTCAGGGTAATGGTCTCCAGAACCGTCGTACCCTCCGCCGCGGAAAGATCCACGGTCGATTGCCCCGTGCCGATGACGACGGTTCTGCCATTGCCGGCGATACGGAAATTGACGCCCGTTCCCGCCAGCAACCGTGACAGCGCCTCCCGCACCGTGAAACTGCCGGTAACGGCATTGGTGCGCACATTGCCCGCCGCCGGCGTGGCCAGCGTGACCTGAAGGCCGGATTGCCGCCCGAAAGCACCCACGACCGATGACAGCGACTGGGCGGGAATATTGAACGGCCGCGTCGCCCCCTGCTCGCCGCCTGCACGCTGGGAATTGGCGGTATCTGCTCCGGTCTGGGCCAGAACGGGCATCACGAATGAAACGACGACCGCCGTTGTCGCCAGCAGCACGGCCCTGCGAGCCTGCTTTGCTGCTTTTTCCCCTGAACCGGTCTTGTATGTCTGGAGGCGCATATTGCTTTTGTCTTCCTGTCTTTCGCTCCGGATATATCTTGACCGGATTACTCAACAAAAAGACGATTGCCTCGTCGATTTTTTTCAGGCTTTCGGAAGAAATTTTATAAATTACTGAAAATAAATATGATTTTTTGTTTCAGAATGTTTCAGAAGCGGGTGATGATACGGGCGCTGCCGCCAATCGCATGCACCTTGCCCTTATAGGGTTCCACCAGGGCTTCCAGCGCGCGATCCGGGTCGCGCAGATCGTAAAAGCCAGTCACCCTCTGCTCGGCAAGCCGCTTGTCAGCCATGGTCAACCACGCCGGATGGTAACGCTGGATCTGCTCCACGACCGAGCCTATCGTCGCATCGACCACATAGAGTTCGCCATTGCGCCAGCCGCCAATATCCTCGACGGAAACAGTCTCTTTGCGGACCGCGCCGGAAGCGTCGACAATCAACATCTCGCCCGGCACCAGCCGCGTTGGCGGCGCATTGCGGAAAGACGCCTCCACGGAACCATGCGCCAGCGCCACCTGGGTTACGCCATCCGTCAGGTCCACGTCGAAAGCCGTGCCCAGCACCTGAACGGTCACGTTTTTTGCCTCCACGACGAAGGGACGCGCTTTGTCCGGCACGACGTCGAAAAAGGCTTCCCCCTTCAGCACCGTCACATTGCGACGGTCATTCGTGAAATCCGTTGAAAGCGCACTCGCGGCGGCAAGCTGCACTTTGCTGCCGTCTTCGAGGGTGATCGTGCGGCTTTCGGCGGTGGTGGTCTGATAGTCCCCCTCCAGGCGAACGAAAAATGCCGGAACGAACAGCACCGCAAGACAGAGGGACGCCGCCGCCACTGCCGCGCCGGCATAATGCCGCACGGACCAGCGCCGCCGTTGCGGCTTTGTCGCGGCCTTGCCGGGCAGATGCGGCGCATCTTCCCAGAGGTTCTTAAATTCCGGCTCTACCAGGCCGAGATTGCGCCACGTCCTGCATGTTCGTTCCCAGGCGAGACGGTTTGCCGGCGCTGCCGCCAGCCATTGCTCGAATTCCGCCTTCAGCCGCGGTTCCGCCGAGCCAGACTGCAAGCGCAGCAGCCAGTCGGCCGCCTCTTCCGCCTTACCGGCCGGCAATTCAATTTTTTTCTCTGGATCAATGGTCATTGAACCGGGCCAGTTCCTTTGCGGGGCGGAGGAGAAGCATCGTCTTCTGCATTGCTATAAAGACGTTTGAGGAAGAGATTTTTTTCACGGGGCGGGACAATCGGGACTATTTTACTTCATTTCTTTGGTAATCGCGGCAATGCTGCCCTTGATCAGACGATGTGCGCTGGCCACGGACACGCCGAGGTGACGCGCAATCTCTTCCATATTGTAACCACCGAATCTGTGCATTTCCAATGCCACCCTTGCCTGAACCGGCAGGCCGGCCAAAATAGTCCGCATCTGCCGGACTTCGTCACAGAAAAGGGCATGCTCCTCCGGCGTACCATTGTCCTGCGGCACGCCCCAGAACGGCGTATCGTCCGGCCGTTCCCGAAGGTCCTGGCGGCTGCGCCGGCGATTGTCGAGCGCAAGATTGCGAACGATGCGAAACAGATAGGATTTGAGATTGGAAGGATTGCCGGAGGCTTCGGGAACGAATTTCAGGAATGCTTCCTGAACCACGTCCTCCGCATCCGCCCGCGACCCCAGAATGAGGGTGGCGTATTTGATCAGGTCGACCCTATGCGCGACGTAAGCGTTATAACGCTTGTCATCTTCCCGTATGCCCATGTCTCAACCGAGAGAAATTTCAAGGATCGACGAAACCTGCCGCCCCCGAATGGCCGCGCAGTTCTGCCGCTCAAAGCTCTAGCATCCAAACCGCGAATCGAACAGATATTTCATGACTATTATCATCAAGAATTTGTGCGGGCCGCATCGAGCGGACCCGGCAGCGAAGGCGGCCGGGTCTTGACCTATCAGATGGCCCCGTCGACGATGACCATGGGTCTACCCTGCGAGCAGGGCTCGATACGGGCATCGATGCGATAAATATCGCGCAGCATCTCCGGGGTTATAACCGCCTCCGTGCTACCGCTCACCACCATTTCACCACGCGCGATAACCATCGTATTTGCGCAATAACGAAGCGCATGGTTGAGGTCATGCAGGGCGATCAGCACGATCATGCCGGTCTTCTGCGCCAGATCGGTAACGAAGCCCAGAACCTCGATCTGCCGGTGAAGATCGAGCGCAGACGTCGGCTCGTCCATCAGCAGCACTTCCGGCTTGCGCGCCAGCGCCTGCGCCAGCGAAACAAGCTGCCGCTGACCGCCGGACAATTCGCCAAGCCCGCGGAAAGCAAGGTCATGGATTTTCAGCGCCTTGAGAATGGCGTCGATCTCGAACAGCTCATCGTCATGGACCCGCCAGCCGCCGCCCTGCTTGGCGGAAAGAAGCACGGATTCATAGACGGTCAGAACGGCGTTGGCGCCGGTATCCTGCGGCATGTAGCAGATGGCGCGGTTACCGCGGGCCGTATCGGAGAGCTCGACCAGTCCGGGACCGGAAATCAGGCTGGCGATGCGCTTGAAAAGCGTGGACTTGCCGGCGGCATTCGGGCCGATCACGGCCGTCACACTGCCGCTTTCCAGCGTATCGATGCCGACCTTGGAGAGAACCGTGATGCGCCCATAGGCGGCGCCGACATCTTTCAGTGCGAGCGCTACCATGCGCGCCTCCTGTTGCCGAAAATAAGCGCGAAGAAGAACGGAACGCCGACGAGCGCCGTGATGACGCCGATCGGCAGAATAGCGCCGGGAATGAGAATCTTGCTGATGACCGAGGTTGCCGACAGAAGCAGCGCACCGCAGATCACCGAGCCGGGCAGGAAGAAACGCTGGTCCTCACCCACCACCATGCGGGCGATGTGCGGACCGACCAGCCCGACGAAACCGATTGTGCCGACAAAGGAAACCGGAATGGCCGCCAGCAGGCTGACCGTCAGCATGGTCGTCAACCGCAGCCGCCGGACATTGATGCCCATGCTGGCCGCCTTGTCATCGCCGAGCCTCAGCGCCGTCAGCGCCCAGGCATTGCGCATGAACAGCGGCACGGTGACGAGGAGGATGGCGGCGGTGATATAGACCTTGTCCCAGGTCGCCTTCGTCAGGCTGCCCATGGTCCAAAAAACCACGGCGGCAAGCGCCTGTTCGGAGGCCAGATATTCGAGCAGCGACAGCGCCGCATTGAAGGTGAACACCAGCGCGATGCCGAGCAGCACGATGGTTTCGACCGTCACCCCGCGAAGCGTCGAGGCGAAATGGATGAAGAGAGCCGCGACCATGGCCATGATGAAGGCGTTGATCGGCACCATGTAATGCACGGCGCCCGGAAAGATCGCCACGCCGCCAACCAGCGCCAGCGCCGCACCGAAACTTGCCGCCGCCGAAATGCCGAGCGTAAAGGGGCTGGCGAGCGGGTTCGACAGGATGGTCTGCATCTGCGCACCCGCGACCGAAAGCGACGCTCCGACGGTCACCGCCATCAGCGCGATCGGCATGCGAATATCCCAGATCACCACCCGAAGCTGGTTTCCGACGGCGGCCGGATCGGCAATCGTCGCCAGAACCTCGGAGAGCGTATAGCGTGCCGGACCGAGCGCCATGTCGGCGGCCATGCTGAAACACAGCGCGATAAAAAGCCCGAAGAGGATGATTATCCTGCGCGCGGCAAGGGCGCGATATTGATCACGCCCACTGATGCCAACCGCGCTTTCATTCAGCGAACTCATTGGTTCAAACCTTTTTCGAGCGAGGCGAAATAGCCCGGCTTATAGGTGACGGGCAGGAATTTGCGGTGAAACTCCTCAAAATTCTTTTCCGGATCGAGATCGGCGAAGAGATCGGGATGGAACCACTTGGCGAATTGCTGGATCGGGAAGAATTCGTAGGGCGCGCCATAGAACTGGTGCCAGACGGCATGGACATTGCCTTGCTTCACGGCCTTCAGTTCCGGAAACGGCGTGCGCTTCATCAGGTTAGCCAGTCGCTCACGGGAGAGAGCCATATCCGCCCCGCGTCCGACAGGAACGAACTGGTTGATGTCGGATTCGGCGGCCCAGTTGGAGCCGGTGACGATGACGTGGTCCGGATCGGCAACGACGAGCTGTTCGGGATTGAGGTCGCCGAAGGTCGTCTTGATGATGCCGTCGGCAATGTTGTGGCCACCGGCGAGATCGACCATCGCGCCGAAATTGACCGGTCCGAAAGTGCGGCAGCAATTGTTTTCGCCGGAAATGCCGGGGGCGCGTTCAATGAAGACGTTCGGGCGCTTCAGGTCCTTGACGCTGGCGAGCCGGTCGGTCACGCGGGCGATTTCGGCACGGCGATAGGCGATGAATTCCTTCGCCCGCTCTTCGGCGCCGAAGAGTTTGCCGAGAATTTCGACCGAGGCTTCGCTGTTCTTTTCAGGATCGATGCGGAAATCGAGATAGATGATCTTGATGCCGGCGGCGGCGGCCTTTTCTTCGAAACCGCTCTCCTTGGCGGATTTCTCCGCTTCCAGATTGAGGGTGATCACATCGGGCGAAAGGGTGATGGCCGTTTCCAGGCTGAAATCGCCCTGCGGCACATAACCGAAGCGCGGCAGTTTCTCGATCTGCGGAAAACGCTCGACATAGGCGGCGTAGCTGTCGGGATCCTTCTTGAGAAGATCGTCACGCCAGCCGACGATGGTGTCGAAGGTCTGGTCGCCCTTGAGCGCGGCAATGACATGCACCTGGCGCGCCTCACCGACGATGACGCGTCTGGCCGGCAGGTCCAGCTCGACTTTGCGACCGGTGACATCGGTAATCTCGGCCGCCATAACCGGCACGGCGAGAAGGGAGAAAGCCAGCACCGCAAGGTGCCTGAGAGCGTTGAGCCGCATGAGAAGTCCTCATTGAGTTCCAAAACAAAGCGATAAAGCCGCATGGCTGCGGCTTTATCCATCGGTCGGACGGCGCTCCCCTTCACCGTCCCTCTATTACTTGGCGTCCTTCAGCGAAACGAAGTAGCCGGGCTTGTAATCGAGCGGCAGGAAGCGGGCATGCAGTTCCTTGAAGGTCGCCTCCGGGTCGAGGTCCTTGAAGAGGTCCGGATGCAGCCACTTGGCGATTTCCTGAACGGCCACGAACTGATAGGGATTGTTGTAGAACTGATGCCAGATGGCGTGGACATTACCGTCCTTCACCGCCTGCACGCCGGTGAAAGCCGGGCGCTTGGTCAGGTTTTCAAGCTTGCGATGGGCTTCCTTCAGATCCGCGCCATAACCGACGCCGACCCAGTTGCCGCCCGGAACATAACCGTTCCAGTTGCCGCCGGTGATGATGATCTGCTCCGGGTTGGAGGCAATGATCTGTTCCGGATTGACGGTGCCGAAAGTGCCGGGAATGATGTCCTTGGCCATGTTGACGCCGCCGGCAAGCTCCACCATCTTGCCGAAGTTCTCGTTGCCGAAGGACATGCAGCAATCGTCAGAGTAACCGCCGGCGCGCTCCATGAACACGACAGGCTTCTTCGGATTGGCCTTTTCGAGCGTATCGGTAACCTTGGCGATGGAGTCGGCGCGGAACTTGATGAAGTCCTCGGCGATCTTTTCCTTGCCCGTCAGCTGGCCCATGAGGCGCATGCTCGGCTCGGTATTTTCCATCGGCTTTTCACGGAAATCGACATAGACCAGCGGAATGCCGACCTTTGCGAGCTTTTCGATATAACCCGCTTCTTCGGTCGCCGTCTTGGCGTCGATATTCATCAGGATCACGTCAGGCTTCAGGGCGACAGCCTGCTCTATGTCGAAGGTGCCGTCCTTCATGCCGCCGAAAGTCGGCAGCTTGGCGATCTCCGGATACTTGGCGAGATAGGCCGCATAGGTTTCCGGGTCGGCCTTCGCCAGATCGTCGCGCCAGCCGACCACGTGCTGGAAAGGGTTTTCCTTGTCGAGCGCAGCCAGGAAATAAATCTGGCGACCTTCACCGAGGATAACGTGCGATACCGGCACATTCACCTCGACATCGCGGCCCGTCACATCCTTGACGGTGACCTTTTCGGCGAATGCCGGCCATGCGGCGGATACGAGAAGGCCAAGGGCAAGTGCCGCAGATTTGGCTGAGATGCGCATCGGATATTGCTCTCCAGTGTTGACTGGCGCGGCTGTATTATTTTCTGACTGTACTAGTCAACATTTATGTTTTAGAGCCATTCTTAACTGACCGGTACATGAGTTGAAGACCGATGATCGACACAATCCAATATGGCAAAAACGACAGTCTGAGAGACGAAATCAAATCCTATTGGTCCGGCCGCGCCGCGACTTTCGACCTTTCTCCCGGACATGAAATTTTCTCCGAAGACGAGCGCGAGGCCTGGCACGCGCTTATCCTGAAACATCTCGGCCACGGAGAGGGCCGCAAGGCGCTCGATCTTGCCAGCGGCACCGGTGTCATCTCGCACCTCATGGACGATCTCGGTTTTCAGGTCACCGGCATGGACTGGTCGGAAACCATGCTGGCGCTTGCCCGTGAAAAAGCGAAAAGCCGTAGGCGCAGCATCCGCTTTTTCGTCGGCGATGCCGAAAACACCATGGAGCCGGATGAAAGCGCCGACGTCATCATCACCCGTCATCTGGTCTGGACGCTGGTGGACCCGCAGGCAAGCTTTGCCGAATGGTTCCGCGTTCTGAAACCCGGCGGACGGCTTCTGATCGTCGACGGCGATTTCGTGAATACCGGCTGGCGCGAAAAGCTGGTGAAGAAACTGGCGGCCGGCCTCGAAAGCATCGGCCTCGTCAAGCCGGACCAGCCGCGCAAGCCGGCGGACCCGGAAAACACCTTCAACAGCATTCTTTCCCGCGTTTATTTTTCGAAGGGCGCAAGAGCCGGCGATGTCGCGGCGCTGTTGCGTGCGACCGGCTTCGAACCTGTCGCAATCGATCAGGAGCTTCAGGCCATTCACCGCGCCCAGGCGAAAAACTTCAGCCTGCTGAAAGGTATTCTGCGCGGGCTGCAGCATCGTTATGCCGTGTGCGCGGTGAAGCCGGGAGACAACTCCGTCACCCCGGACTAGATCCGGGGTCCAGTGCGATCAAGTCTTTGATCGCAAAAGACTCTTCCCACGGCGCAGACGCGCCGCGGCTGGATGCCGGATCAAGTCCGGCATGACGGATGAGAGCTCGGTGCAGCTTCATTTTTCCGCCTGCTCGAATAGGTCCTCGAACC
>Ga0209371_1001856_pt1 | contig 13005 bp, 9 predicted proteins | sample AgamicAtAmrz_FD_187165 | JGI IMG/M metagenome (GOLD analysis project Ga0209371, IMG submission 187165) | Agave microbial communities from Guanajuato, Mexico - At.Am.rz (SPAdes) (version 2) | ecosystem: Host-associated > Plants > Roots > Rhizosphere | place: Guanajato, Mexico | collected 2012-06-07
CGGCTGGATCGCGCATGCGATGGAGCAGGCGCGCGACGGCGGATTGATCCGGCCGCGGGCGAGGTATGTCGGGGAGTTTGAGGGCTGAGGGCTGAGGGCTGAGGGCTGAGGGCTGAGGGTTCAGGGTTCAGGGTTCAGGCTCAGGCTCCGGGCTCAGGCTCAGGCTCCGGGCTCAGGCTCAGGCTCAGGCTCCGGGCTCAGGCTCAGGCTCAGGCTCCGGGCTCAGGCTCAGGCTCCGGGCTCAGGGCTCCGGCTCCGCGGGCTCCGGCTCCGGCTCTGGGCTGAGGGTCAGGGCTCACGGCTCATGCATAGAGTTCACGCGTGGGGCATGCTCAGGGCTCACGGCTCGGGGGGCGGGAGCCTGAGCATGAGAATTGAGTGTCAGGGCGTGGTCTGGCCCAGCGGCCCCGGCTTCACCGCCCCCCGCGCGAAGCGCCCGCCCTCACGCCGCGCCGAGCCAGCGCGGCAGCCACTCCGACACCGAAAAGCCCCGCGTCGGCCGGGTTGCGCCACGCTCGGAGCCGCTTGCGAGCGCAAAACGGGCACCGGCCCGCCCCGCACTTATCCACGTGACTGCGTGGCGAGGCAGTTCGATCGATTCGCCGGTCGCCAGCCAGTAGTCCGCGCTGTCGCCCTCGACCGTCAACCAGATCTCACCCGAAATCACCTTGAAGGTGGACGGGCGCGCGACACGCCAGGCCGCCGCCGGCTCGTCATGTTCCAGTTCGAAAATCCGCACTTCACGCATTGCCGTTCTCCTTCAAAGGACTTTTCTGTTGTATCGATTATTGTCGTGCGATCATCGGATACCCATGCACAGTTCCGAACACTTTCATCGGAACTGTGCAGTCGAAAAACCGAACAGTTGTCGCGCGTCGGCGAACAGAGCGCGAGCCTCGTTCGGGAAGGAAACAGCATGCGACCTCAAATCCAGCTTGATAGAGAGAGCGGCGTACCGCTGACCGAGCAGATCGTTGCGGGCGTCACCACGTGGATCCGCTCGCGCGCCGCGCACCCCGGCTCGAAGTTGCCGTCGATCCGCCAGTTCGCAGCCGACTACGGCGTCAGCCGCTTCCCGGTGATCGAGGCATACGACCGGCTGGTGTCGCTCGGTTACGTCGACTCGCGCCACGGTTCGGGGTTCTATGTGGCCGACCGGGCGCCGGGCGCCTGGCAGTGCGATGGCACGTCGGACCCGCGCCGCGCCGAGGACGAATCGGACCACCTGCTCCAGCAATTCAACCATCCGGGCGAGACGCTCAAGCTCGGCAGTGGATTTATCCCCGAAGCGTGGCGCGACACGGAGGGCATTGCGCAGGCCATACGGCATGTGTTGCGCACCGATCCCGCGAGCATGGTCGACTACGCGACGCCGCTCGGCAATCTCAGTTTGCGCGAGCATTTGCAGGCGCGCATCGCGCAACTGGGAATTCGCGCAGACGCGTCGCAGATCCTCATTACGAACGGCGCGAGCCAGGCTTTCGACCTGCTCATGCGCTACATGCTGAAAGCAGGCGACACGATCTTCGTCGAAGACCCCGGCTACTACAACCTGTACGGGCTGCTAAAGCTCCACGGCGTGCGGCTCGTCGCCATTCCGCGCACGCGCAGCGGGCCGGACCTGGATGTCATGCAGGCGCAATTGAAGCTGCACAGGCCGAAGCTCTTTTTCATCAACACGGTGTTCCACAACCCGACGGGAACGACCGTCGCGCCGCCCGTGGCGTTCCGGCTGCTGCAACTGGCGCGCGAGCACGGCTTCACGATCATCGAAGACGATGTCTACGCCGACTTTCAGACCGACGTCACGGACCGTCTTGCCACGCTCGACCAGCTCGAGCATGTGATCTACATCGGCGGACTTTCGAAGACGCTCTCGTCTGCGTTGCGGATCGGCTGTGTGGTCGCGAGCCATGCGATCATCAAGGACCTGGTCGATATCAAGATGCTGACGAGCATCGGCGGCTCGCTGTTTGCCGAAGCGGTGACCGCGTCGCTGCTCGAGCGCGGCGCCTACCGCAAGTATCTCGAACGACTGCGCCGCCGCATGCGCGACGCGCTCGGCTCGACGATCCAGACACTCGAAGACGCGGGCTGGGAAGTGTTCGAGAAGCCGGTCGGCGGCAAATTCCTGTGGGCCCGCGTGCCGCATGTGGACAATGCCGAACGGCTCGTGGAGTGCGGCGCGCCGTTGGGCGTGACGGTAGCGCCGGGCAGTTATTTCCGGCCGGGCATGGAGCCGAGCCCGTGGATACGGGTTCACGCGGCATTCGGCAATGATCCGCGGGCGCAGGCATTTTTCAAGGCGGCGGCGCAGTTGCGTTGACGGACCGGGCGCCCGGTCCGCACTTTTTCTATCTGCGGCCATGCGGGCTTCATGACTGGCTTGTCCTACCTGCGGGGTCCGCAGCTTTTCCCTAGAATAGCGAGTCCCTGCTCCCCCGCGCCTAGCCGCTACTTCATGTCCTCGCCGCCGACTCCGCCCGCCCCCGCAACCGTCGCACCCAGCGCACCTTCCGCCCGTTCGCTCACGGTCATGTTGTGGCTGGTCGCAACGGGCTTCTTCATGCAGACGCTGGATTCGACCATCGTCAACACCGCGCTCCCCGCGATGGCAACAAGCCTCGGCGAACTGCCGCTGCGCATGCAGTCGGTCGTGATCGCCTATTCGCTGACGATGGCGGTGATGATCCCGGTCTCCGGGTGGCTTGCTGACAAATTTGGTACGCGGCGCGTGTTCTTCAGCGCGATTCTGGTGTTCGCGGTCGGGTCGCTGCTCTGCGCGAACGCTCACACGCTGAACCAACTGGTCGTGTTCCGCATTGTGCAAGGCGTGGGCGGCGCCATGCTGCTGCCGGTCGGACGGCTGGCCGTGCTGCGGACGTTCCCGGCCGAGCGCTATCTGCCAGCCCTTTCGTTTGTGGCAATTCCCGGACTGATCGGCCCGTTGATCGGGCCGACGCTTGGCGGTTGGCTGGTCAAGATCGCGTCGTGGCACTGGATCTTTCTCATCAACGTCCCCGTGGGTGTAGCCGGATGCATTGCCACATTCATCTTCATGCCGGATAGCCGCAACGAACAGGTTGGCAAGTTCGACGTGAAGGGCTATTTGTTGTTGATTGTCGGCATGGTGGCCATTTCGTTCGCACTGGACGGCCGCACCGAATTCGGCATTCAGCATGCGACCGTGCTGGTGCTGCTGATTCTGAGCCTCGCCTGCTTTGTCGCCTACGGGCTGCATGCCGTGCGCGAGCCCGCGCCTATTTTTCCGCTCGATCTGTTCAAGATCCACACGTTCAGCGTCGGACTGCTGGGCAACCTGTTCGCGCGGATCGGCAGCGGCGCGATGCCCTACCTCATTCCGTTGCTGCTGCAAGTGAGCCTCGGCTACAGCGCATTCGAAGCGGGCCTGATGATGCTGCCCGTCGCAGCCGCCGGCATGGCGTCGAAGCGGCTCGTGACACGGTTGATCGTCAAGTACAGCTATCGGCGCGTACTGCTCGCCAACACAGTTCTTGTCGGCTTGACGATGGCGAGCTTCTCGCTGACGAGCGCGGGCCAACCGTTGTGGCTGCGGCTCGTGCAACTGGCGTTTTTCGGCGCCGTCAACTCGATGCAGTTCACCGCGATGAACACTTTGACGCTCAAGGATCTGGGCACTGGCGGCGCAAGCAGCGGCAATAGTCTGTTCTCCCTGGTTCAAATGCTCTCCATGAGCCTCGGCGTTACCGTTGCGGGCGCGCTGCTCGCTACTTTCACAGGTCTGTTGCCGCGCGTGACGGCCGCGAACTCTCTGCCGGCTTTTCATGCGACGTTCCTTTGTGTCGGCATTATCACTGCGGGCTCCGCGTGGATCTTCGCGCAGTTGTCGCCCGAAATCCGCACGCCGGCCAAGAAGACGGATCCTTCGGAGCGGACCTGATCGCTTTGCGAATACGAGCGGGAGCGACTGGCGATCCGCTTTGTGTCCCGTAACGACGCTTTTTGCCGGCGGGTCTTGAATGCCTCTCCGTCATGATGTTGTTCGCCGCCCGCTCCTGGCGGGAAGTATCGCCGCCTTTATCTGATCGAGGCTTGAGCGGTTTCGGGTGAAGGCCACTCAAGTCGAGCGCCGCGCTTAGCCTACCTTGCCAAACACCAAGGCGCGATCGCGGAGCAAGATGCGCTCTGCAATTGCCGTCCGCAACAGGGCGCGCCTCGCACCAGCACAGTGCGGATCCGGGTGTCCACGCCGCATTAACACCCAAAGTCGCGAAATCCATGCGTTGATCGCACGCCCTAGCGGCCTTTCCGCATGCGCATAGATCTTGCTCGGCTATCCTGTAAACTGACGTATTGCGCATGGAGATTACGCATTGAGCCCGTAATCTGGCCGCCACCCCACACGACTGACATGATGAGCATGATCGAACTCGATCCTCCCGGCTTTCAGCCTCCCCGCCCGATGGCCGGCGACGAGGGCTCCCGGCGCACCGTACTCTATGGCGGCTACACCGTCTTCAGCGTATTCCAGCCGGTGTTCTCGGTGTCGCACCGCCGCGCGATCGGCTATCACGCCTCGTTGCGCGCGCACGACGAGCATGCCATGCAAGTCCCCTCGCACGAGGTGTTCACGCAGGCAGCGCGCCGCGGCGACCTGCTGGAACTCGGACGGCTGGCGGAGTCGCTCCATCTTGGCAACTTCAATGCGTTCGACAGTCACGACGAATGGCTTTTTCTGAGCCTTCATCCAGCGGCGCTGATGGACACGAGCTACGGCGACGCACTGCTCGCCGGACTCAAGGCACTGGGCTTGCCCCCTCAGCGCGTAGTGCTCGAAGTGTCCGAACAGGCGGGCGGAGAAACGACGCGCTTCGCGGAGATTATCGATGCGCTGCGCAAGTCCGGCTTCCTCATCGCGCTGGACGGCTTCGGCGCGAAGCACTCGAACATTGACCGCGTATGGAACCTGCGCCCCGATATCGTCACGCTTGACCGCTGCATTCTCGCGCAGGCAAGCGAACATTCGCACATTGAACGCGTTCTGCCTGGTCTTGTTTCGCTGCTGCACGAATCCGGCCAATTGGTGTTGATGGGCGGCCTGACGACGGAACGCGACGCCCTCATTGCACTGGAATGCAACGTGGACTTCGTGCAGGGCGCGTTCTTCGCCGGCCCGAGCGTCGAACCGGTCAAGCCGCAAGCCGCTGCCGGCCTGATGGATTCGCTTTCTGCAGCGTTGCGCGAGCGCGTTGCCGCGCGCGAACGCGCGCAGGCCACGCGGCTCGCACCGTATGTCACCGCGCTTGAAACAGCCGCGGCGCAGTTGGTTGCCGGGCAGCCCCCTGCCGAGGCGACTGCCCCGCTGCTGAAACTTGGCGAAACAGCGCGCTGCTTCATTCTCGACGGTTCCGGACGGCAGATCGGCGATAACATGCTGCCTCCCGGGCGCGCCTCGCAACGCGCCAAACGCTTCCGTCCGCTGTTGCATTCCGAGGGCGCAAGCTGGGAGCGTCGGCCATATTTCATTCAGGCGATGCGGGCGCCGGATCAAGTGCATCTCACCCCTCCGTACCTCTCGATCAATGAAGCGCACCTGTGCGTGACTGCTTCGATCGCCGCCCATACGTCGGGCGGCACGCAGGTGCTATGCGTAGACATCAACTGGGAAGTCGCGGCCCATCGCAGTTGAATCCAGCGAACGCTGCTGGATGCGCGACAGCAGTTCGGTGACCGCCGCGCGGCCGAGCAGACGGTTCGCGGCTTGTAATCGCGACGCGCTCGTGACCCAGCGCAACGAAACAATTTTTGCGAGGCCCTCGGTATGGCCGTATGGCGGTTCCTGGTCGAGCGCTTCGGCGGGAGTCAGACCGGTTGTCTGGCCAGTTGCAAGGCTAGTTGCAAGGCTAGTTGAAAAGCCGGTTGCGAGGCCACGGCGCGGCTCGCTTGTCATGGCGCTTCTTGTGCTGCCTGGTGCAACCTTCGGTATTCCTTCGCCCCTGCCAACTGTTTTGGCCGTTTTCGGGGTTTTGGCCGTTTCCGTGGTTTTGCCCGTTTTCATGCCGCATCTGGCGCCGCCTGTCAGCGCTGCGCCTGAGCCCTCGATCGAAACGTCGATCAACGCGACGACCTCCCCTTCTACTAGCAGCGCGATAGACAGCATTCCGTCCACCGACACGAGCTCCGCCTGCCGCGCCTGACGCGCGAGCGAGGTCACCTTCTCCATCCAGTCCTGGAATGCCAGGTCTGGCGCGCTCGCGCCGGCCTCGGCAAGTGCCTTCGCCGGCACGCGGTTCGAATGCGATTCGGCGATGGCCTGCACAGCCTCCGACGACCGCGCTACCGTAGCTGGCGACTCGCACAAAGGCTGGTCACTGACGACTTCTGGCACAGCGCTGAACAGCTCGAGCAAGCTCGTCCGGTCCTGCGCCTGCAGCGCATTGCGCAAACGCTCGACAATTAGCGCGTGCGCGCCGGGATCGCGCCGCTGCAACGGCGCACCCGCGCGCCGCACACGCTCCCGCGCCCGATGAACCAGTTGCCTGCAACTAGCCGGTGGCCGCTCAAGGATCTTGCCGATTTCGGCGTAGTCGCAGTCGAACGCTTCGTGCAGCACGAACGCTGCGCGCTCGTCAGGCTTGAGACGATCGAGCAGCAGCATCACGCCATAGGACATTTCCGCAGCACGCAAGGCAAGTTCTTCCGCCGATGGCGCAAATTCATCTAGCCACGGCTCCGGCAGCCAGCCGGTGGCCTGTGATTCACGTTCGCGCTGCACATTTCTCAGGCGGTCGATCGCCGTGCGCGTGGTGAGCGTGGTGAGCCAGGCGGCCGGGGTCTGCACTGCATGGGTATCGGCAAGGTGCCACTTCAGCCAGACGTCCTGCACGATGTCCTCGGCCTCGGCGCGGCTGCCGAGCATGCGATACGCCAACGCGAGCAGACGGGCGCGCACAGCCCGGAAGCTGGATGCCTTGTCGATTTCATGTTCTTTCATGCGTGGACCTCCAGATCGTGCGTGGTGAAAAACGCGTGCGCCGCCTATGGAATTGCTGGACGACGCGCCGCAAAGGCATCCATTGCAGCTTGACGGTTGAGCGGGTCGCCGCGTGACAGGCACGCGGAAAAAAATTTGTGTCACGCGGCCTCGCGCCGAAGCGTCATGCGGTGACAGCAGCCCACTTCAACGAGGTAGACATGCAATTCAGCTATCCACCGGTTACAGGCCTCGGCCTCGTGCCCACAGTAATCGAGCAGTCCGGCCGCGGCGAGCGCGCGTACGACATTTATTCACGCTTGCTGCGCGAGCGCATCGTATTCCTCGTCGGGCCGAGCAATCGGCCAGTCTCATTGTGGCGCAATTACTGTTTCTGGAGTCCGAGAATCCGGACAAGGACATTTCCTTTTACATCAATTCGCCGGGCGGTTCGGTGTACGACGGACTCGCCATTTACGACACCATGCAGTTCATCAAGCCAGAGGTTTCCACTTTATGCACCGGCTTTGCAGCGAGCATGGGCACGTTTCTGCTATGTGCGGGCCAGCCGGGCAAGCGGTATGCGTTGCCCAATGCCCGCATCATGATTCATCAGCCTTCGGGCGGCGGCCAGGGCACGGCGGCGGACATCGACATTCAGGCTAAGGAAGTGCTCTACCTGCGCGAACGCCTCAACACAATGATGGCCGAACGGACCGGGCGCGGTGTCGAGGAAATCGCGCGCGACACTGACCGAGACAATTTCATGTCCGCATTCGCAGCAAAAGCGTATGGCCTTGTAGACGAGGTATTGGAAACGCGCGCGGCATTAGGCTCGCATCCTGTCGCGTCAGGCGGGCGCCATGACGTATAACTCCGCAAGATTTGCTGCGTTGGCGGGGCAAAAGCTGATCCCGTTGGCTGGAATCGCTATCATTGTCGCGATTCGTCGATTCCGACGAGCGCTTCAATGGAGATTGACATGGCGTCATCCAACGAAACCGTCAGCATGGCGCTATTCTGCGACTTCGAAAACGTCGCGCTGGGCGTGCGCGACGCGAAGTACGACAAGTTCGATATCAAGCTGGTGCTCGAACGTCTGTTGCTCAAGGGCAGCATTGTCGTCAAGAAAGCCTACTGCGACTGGGACCGCTATAAGAGTTTCAAGGGTGCTATGCACGAGGCCAATTTCGAATTGATCGAGATTCCACATGTACGTCAATCCGGCAAGAATTCGGCGGACATCCGGCTGGTCGTGGACGCGCTCGACCTCTGCTACACGAAGTCGCACGTCAATACGTTCGTGATCATTAGCGGCGATTCCGATTTTTCGCCGCTGGTGTCGAAATTGCGCGAGAACGCGAAGCAGGTGATTGGCGTCGGCGTTCAGCAGTCCACGTCAGACCTGCTGATCGCGAACTGCGACGAGTTCTTCTTTTACGACGATTTGGTGCGCGAGAGTCAGCGCGCCGTCGCAAAAAGGGAGTCGTCGCGCCAGCAGAAGAACGTGCAGCCCACAGCCAAGCCATCGCTAGATGAAGAGAAAAGCCGCCAGAAGGAAGATCTCGAAAAGCGTCGCACGAAAGCCATAGAAATCGCGGTACAGACATTCGACGCGCTCGCGTCCGAACGCGGAGACAGCGGAAAGATCTGGGCCTCGGTCCTGAAGAATGCGATCAAGCGGCGCAAGCCTGATTTCAACGAAACGTATTATGGCTTTCGCGCGTTCGGTAATCTTCTTGAAGAGGCGCACGCACGCGGACTGCTCGAATTCGGCCGTGACGAGAAGTCAGGGGCCTATGTGTACCGAAGCGCTGCATCGAGCGTGATTGGAGATAGTGCAGGCGAACCGGGGGCCGAGCAGACAGGGGCACGGACGGGCGCGGCTCTCGATATTGTCGAGGAAGCGGAACAGCTCGACGAATCCGCAACCGTTGGAACGGTAGGCACGGATACAGCCGGCAAACAGGATTCTCGTCGTCGTGGACGTGGCGATCGAAAGAGAGGCGCTAGCCAGCAAGCCGCCCGCAGCGCCGCACGTGGAACAGCGCTTCAGGTAGCGCCCAAAGCGGAGCACGAAGCTGCACATGGGTTTGCGGACGAGGTTGTGCATGAAGTCGCGCGTGAGGGCGTGCATGAGGGCGTGCATGAGGGTGCGCATGAAGTCCCGCATGAAGTCCCGCACGAAGACCGGCAAGAAGTCGCGCAGAGCAGTGCACCAGAGACCGCGTCCCACGCCAAAACCGCCGGGCGGCCCAGCGGCGAACACGGTGCAGCGGAGCTGACCAGCCCTCTTGCCCGAGAGATGCCTATGCCCGCGCCCCAAAGCGAGGATAGATTCTCCGACGCTCCGCAACGCTCTGAGGCAAGGTCGAGCCAGGCTTCCGACCATACGGGCGCCCCCGAAAGCGCTGACGCGCAGCGCACTGACGCAACGAACGCAACGAACGCAACGGCAGCAAACCGCCGCAAGCAACCTGAACCGCGGAAGACAGCCGCGAAGAAATCTCGAAAGCCGGCACCCGCAGTATCGGGTGATAGTGCAGAAACGGCGTCGCCAGCAACCCAGGCTTCGACGATGACGGACGACACGCCCGCGCCACGCAAGAAGGCCGCGCGCAAGACGGACTCGTCAAAGGCTCGTCGCTCGCGCAAGACAGCAGGAGCTAACGAAGCGAAATAGATCGTTCATCGTCATCACGGCAATTTGTCGGTCCGCCTCTGCGCGAGCCTCTTGAAGTCGCCTGAGGTCTCTGCAGTCTGCGCCAGGCGCGCAACGTGCGCCTGGCAGGAGCGAGCCGAGCGATCGCGAGGTGCGGCGGCGCGGATGATCGCCTGTTGAAGCAACAGGGCGATCAGTAGTACGGATAAGGCGCGTATATGACTGGCGGCGGCCCGTAGTAGCGCGGCGGCGGTGCAACATATACGGGCGGTGGCGCATAAACCGGCTGCGGCACATAAACCGGCACTTGTGGCTGGGAGATCGTGTTGCCCTTCGAAGTCATGCACTGCGCGTACGCCGCGTCGTATCGCGCCTGCAGGCTGTTTGCCGAATACTGGGCGCCGTTCGCCCCGGCTGCGCCGCCAATCAGCAGACCGCTGCCCGCGCCGATGGCTGCACCGGCACCCGCATTGCCGGCCGCCGCTCCGATGAGCGCGCCGACCGCCGCGCCGCCCAACGTGCCCACCGCTGCACTATTAACACTGTTCGTAGTTGCACTTTGCGAAGCACCGGCCGGATCGGAGGAACGGAACGCATAATCGCGGCAAGCGTAATCGTCTTGCTGAAACTGACTAAGCGGCTCGCCGCTGCGCGGCATGGCCACCACCGACGGACCGCTGGGCGGCACCACAGCACAGCCGCCGAGCAGCGCAAGCGCGACGGCACCGAGAGGCAGCCCGATACGTACCGTTTTTGAACTCGAAATCATGATGGTGCGAATGGCAGGAGACGGGAGACATACGTTATGCCAATCCGCCCAAAGCATGTTTACCGGATCGTTACCGTATGTTTTGCATCAATCCGCAGATCCGCGCCGCTAGCCTTAGCCGCGCGGCGCGCCGGCTGGCGCGGTTACGAACAGTGACAAAAATTGATGCGGGCGTGCGAACCAGGGTTGGCGCTATCTGCAGTCACGCGAAAGTCTCTCAATAGAGGGACCCGGAATGAGGCACCCTAAATGCTAAGCCTTCATGCCAAACAGGAGGAGACGCTAACGGTTGTATGTTCGACGTCAGGCACGGCTCATTCACAATCGATCGGTCCTTCGTCTAACTCGCTTTTACCGAGCCGCGAACAAATAATGGTGAGGACAACACCCACGCATGCGGGCTCCCTGCGTTTATCTGCCGATGCGCAGTTCGCAAGCTCGTAAGCGATGTTTGTTTTGTGGCTCTTCGAAAGCGAACGCCCACCAGCACTGGAACAAGCCAAACCGAGAACTAAAACAAAAACGCAAACTAAAACCAAATCCACAACAAAGCAAAAACAAAAAGCCCTCACAACGGAGGGCTTTCATTTCCACTACGGTTTCGAAACTACATTACAGCGCGTCGTTCCGCTCCCGTATATGTGGCACCAGCAATTACGCGAAGTTCTTCGCTGCGAATTCCCAGTTGACGATGTTCCAGTACGCCTCGACAAACTTCGGACGTGCATTGCGATAGTCGATGTAGTACGCGTGTTCCCACACATCGATGGTCAGCAGCGCCTTGGCGTCCGTGGTGAGCGGCGTGGCCGCGTTGCTCGTGGACACCAGGTCGAGCGAACCGTCTGCCTTCTTCACGAGCCATGCCCAACCCGAGCCGAACGTGCCGATGGCGGTCTTCGCAAACTCTTCCTTGAACTTGTCGAACGAGCCCCACTTGGCGTTGATCGCATCCGCCAGCGCGCCGGTCGGTGCGCCGCCACCTTGCGGCGACAGGCTGTTCCAGAAGAACGTGTGGTTCCACACCTGAGCTGCGTTATTGAACACGCCGCCCGACGACTTCTTCACGATTTCTTCGAGCGACAGGTTCTCGAACTCCGTGCCCTTGATCAGATTGTTCAGGTTGGTCACATAGGTCTGGTGATGCTTGCCGTAGTGAAACTCGAGCGTCTCTTCCGACATGTGCGGAGCGAGTGCGTTTTTCGCGAACGGCAGCGGCGGGAGCGTATGTTCCATGGTGCTTTCCTTCAGTCTGTATCTGTTGTGGGGAGTCTGCGGATAACGCTTCAGAGCACTCGATTGTAGGCGACTTGGAATAACCCCGCAAACCAACGGACTTTATGTCCGGCAGCGGCGAATGGCCTGTAAAAGCGCGTAATTACTGCTCGCCGAGAACCGGCACAAGCGGCGTCGCACAGTCAAAAGTACGCATGCGCGCTTGTGAACAATCTCATTCGCACGCTGCTCACGCGCTGTCAGAAACCATCGGCAAGACGCGGTTGAACGTCGGACAAAGCAACGTCGGCGGCGCCCTCGGCAAGATGCACGGTCAGGCGACGTCCCGGTTTCAGCGACGCAGGCGCACGCACCGCGCGCCCCGTCTGCGCATCGAGCACCGCTGCATAGCCGCGCTCGAGCGTGCGCTGCGGACTGAGCACTTCGAGGCGCGCCGACAGCGTGGCAATGCGGGCGACCTGACGTTCATGCTGGCGCAGCAACGCGGCATCCAGCCGTTGCGCGAGACCGTCGAGTCGCGCCCGATGCGCGTCAAGGTCAGGGCGCCAGCGCTGCCAGCGCATGTGCAGCAGCGAAAAGCGTGCTCGTGCGTCGCGTACCGGCCGCGCGCCCGCCGACGTGAGCCGCGCGCTCAGTTGCTGCAAATGCATGCGTTGCCGCGCAAGACGCTCGGCGGGCGACACTAGCCGGCGCGCAAGCCAGTCGAGCTGCTGGGCCCGCCGTTCCATCATCCGGCCGAAGCCGCGCGCGAGCGTGGCGTGCCGTTGATCGAGTTCGCGCAACAACAGCACGCGCTGCGGACTCACCAGTTCGGCCGCGCCGGTGGGCGTAGGCGCGCGCACGTCGGCGGCGAAGTCGGCGATCGTGAAATCGGTTTCGTGACCGACGCCGCTCACGACCGGAATGGCGCTTTCCGCAATGGCGCGCGCAAGCACTTCTTCGTTGAAGGCCCACAGGTCCTCAATCGAACCGCCGCCTCGGCATACGATCAACACGTCGACCTCGCGCCGCGCACTGGCCGCCTCGACCATCGCGGCCAGCTTCGCGCTTGCGCCCGCCCCCTGCACCGGTGCGGGATAGACGATCACCGGAATATGCGGCGCGCGGCGTGACAGCGTCGTGAGCACGTCGCGCAGCGCCGCGGCCTGTAACGACGTCACGATGCCAATCGCGCGCGGATGCGACGGCAACGCGCGCTTGCGCTCCGCAGCGAAGAGCCCCTCAGCTTCGAGCTGCGCCTTCAGCCGCAAAAACGCTTCATACAGACGACCCTGGCCGGTCCGCCGCACGGCTTCCACATTCAGTTGCAACTCGCCACGCGGCTCGTACATCGTGACGAGCGCCCGCACTTCGATCCGGTCGCCTTCTTTCGGCATGAACTCGGCG
>Ga0209371_1001857_pt1 | contig 12997 bp, 14 predicted proteins | sample AgamicAtAmrz_FD_187165 | JGI IMG/M metagenome (GOLD analysis project Ga0209371, IMG submission 187165) | Agave microbial communities from Guanajuato, Mexico - At.Am.rz (SPAdes) (version 2) | ecosystem: Host-associated > Plants > Roots > Rhizosphere | place: Guanajato, Mexico | collected 2012-06-07
TTGGACAGCGTGTCGAGTTCCGTCAGGAACGGCCCACCGCGATCGATCGCGGCCTTCAGGGCGGCGGAAGCGATGGCGCGGGCGACTTCGATATCGTCGCGAGGCTCGTTGATCTTGGCTTCCGCATCCGCAAGACGGCGTGTCAGTTCCGCCGTCGCCGATGCCTGCGCGGATCGCTCCGACTGGAGGGTGGATTCCAGCGCGGCGATTTTTTCCGACAGCCCATCCACCTGCGGAGCCTCACCCTTTGCGCCTTCGAGGGTTGCGATGCGTTGTTCCAGCGCTGAGGTGTCGGCGGCCGGCGCATTGGCAAGCTGCTGCCGCAAGCTGCCGAGATCGGTTTTCAGTGCGGCGATTTCCTCGCTTCCCGCCCTGCCTGCATTGAAGGAGGGCAGGATGCCGGCATATTGCATGCTGCCTGCGGCGGCGAGCGCCACAAGGCCGCCGACGATACCTGCCGCGATCAGACCGGAGGTCGCGGCCTGTTTGCGTTCCGCCTGCTGCGGTGTGGAGGGCTTTGCCGGTCCTGAGGAGGAGGTCGCCGTCGTTGGTCTTGCAGCGGTGGCGCCGCTGGATGCGCTGGAGGACGCTGTGGAGCCGAAGGCCGGCTTCGCAGCCGTTGCTGCAGCCGCAGCGGCGCTCGTGCCAATGGTGCCCGTCGACGGTTTTGTATCGGCTTTGGGCGGAACAGGGGCCGGCGAGACGGGCTCTTTCTGCCTGTCTGCGGGCTGGTTGTCTGCGGCGCTCTCAGCCTTCGGTGCCGTGGCTACGGATTCCGCTTTGCCGACATTGGGTTCGGGCTCGATAGGGGTTTTCCTGGGCTGGTCCCAGATGGGGGCGGGGTTGCCCGTCGCGGCTGCTTCGGGCTTTGTGTCCGAAACTCCGGGCTCTGCGGCGGCCGCAGGTGTTTTGTCGCCGGGCTTTTCGTCCGTCTTGGCAGCGTCCACGTCGGCGGAAATTGCTTTCACGTCTTTCGCGTCCAGGTCGATTGTGACCGGTTCGGCTTTGGATTTGGAGTGGCGTGGCGGCTTTCCCGATACCATGACAACCTCATTTCTGCCTGCAGTAATCTAAACCTAGTCAGTGACGGCGGCAAAGGAAAGAGGCGAGCTCGAATTAGGTTCCAGGGTTATGGCGTAGAAGTTCGAACATCGCGGCCTCGCTCGGTTCTTCGGCGGCCTTGGCGTTTGCGCGGAAGATTTTCGGAACGAGAGAAAACACGTTGCGGCTGATGCAGATGAATTGTGTCGTTGCCAGCGCCGCCACGTATTTTTCCGTCGATACATGATAAAAAAAGGCCCGCGCCGCTTCCGATGAATAGAGCAGGACCGCATCGGCAGCGCTTTCGACAAGCGCCGTCTCTAGCATCGTCTCCGAAATGTCGGAGGGCAGCATCTCGTAACAGTCCAGCGTTCTGAAGGGAATGCCGGCGGCGGCAAGGCCTTCCTCGAAGACGGGGCCACGGGGCCTGCCGGCGAGATAAAGCAGGGGCTCTTCTTCGGAAAACAGAGTCTGGTGCTCAGCCACCAACGCGGTCAGACTCACGGCGTCGCCGGAGGCGGTGAAAATCTGTTCGAAGCCGGTTTTTTCCGCCGCTTCCGCCGTTGCTCCGCCGACGGCAAAAAGCGGTTTTGACAGATAGGGCGCCGGCCCGTCCCGTGATGTTTCCAGCGCCCGCAGCGCCTCGGCGCTGGTCACCGCGATGGCCGCCAGCGGCGCGGATAGCGCCGAGATGGCGCGTTCGCCATGATGGGCGGGATAAAACAGCGGAAGAAGCACCGGCTCATGGCCAAGCGCCTCAAGCTTTGCGGCCGTCCTTTCGCCCGAACGCTGCGGTCGGGTGACGACGATCCGCATCGTCTCAGCTCCAGCCTTCGAAGAAATTGCTGCCCGCCTTGGCGCGCACGTCTTCACCGGCCTGCCGGCCGAGCTTTTCCGCATCGCGGCGGTTGCCGGAGATTTCGATGCCGTGGCTCGTCTGGCCATCGGGAGTGAGGATCAGTCCGGAAAAATGCAATTCCTCACTATGGCAGGTGGCGTAGCCGGCAATCGGCGTGCGACAGGAACCGTCAAGCGTGGCCAGAAAGGCGCGCTCGCAGGTCACGGCATCATGAGTGGGCCTGTCGTTTATGGGAGCGAGCAGCTCGTCCATGCGCGTATCGCCGATGCGGCTTTCCACGCCGATAGCCCCCTGGGCCGGAGCAGGAGGGAATTCCTTCGGGTCGAGAATTTCCGTCGGCACATTGTCCTTACCAAGTCTCTTCAGGCCGGCAAAGGCGAGAAGCGTCGCATCCGCCTGGCCTTCTTCCAGCTTGCGCAGGCGGGTATCGACCTGACCGCGAAAAATGATGACGCTCAGATCCGGCCGCAGGCGGCGGATCAGCGCCTGGCGGCGCAGGGATGCGGAGCCGACCACGGCGCCCTGCGGCAGCTCCAGCAGCTTCGGTGCGGTGCGGCCGATGAAGGCGTCGCGTATGTCTTCGCGCGGCAGGAAAGCGGACAGATAGAGGCCTTCGGGCAAAACGGTCGGCATGTCCTTGGAGGAGTGCACGGCCATATCGAGTTCGCCGGACAGAAGCTGGCTTTCCAGCTCCTCGGTAAACAGGCCCTTGCCGCCGATTTCCGACAGAGCGCGGTCGGTTATCCGGTCGCCCTTGGTGGACAGCACGACGATTTCGAACATTTCTTCCGGCAGGCCATGCGCCGCCATCAGCCGGTTGCGCGTCTCGTAAGCCTGCGCGAGCGCCAGCGGGCTGCCGCGCGTGCCGATTCGGAAAGGTTTTGTTTGCATCCGCGTCTATCCATTGTTACCGGAGTTGTCTTAGACCAACTCAGCGCATGATCGCAATGAACGAACAGATTTGATGACCCCCTTTCTTCGTATTCTCGGCATAGAGACAAGCTGTGACGAAACCGCCGCATCCATTGTGGTTCGGCATGCGGACGGCCATGGCGAGATTGTCTCCGACGTCGTTTTGTCGCAGCTTGAGGAACACAGCGCCTATGGCGGCGTAGTGCCGGAAATTGCCGCGCGCGCGCATGTCGAGGCGCTGGATACGCTGGTGGAAGAAGCGCTGGAGCAGGCGGGTGTGACCCTTGCCGATGTCGACGCCATCGCCGCCACCTCCGGCCCCGGCCTCATCGGCGGCCTGCTGGTGGGTTTGATGACGGGCAAGGCCATCGCCAAGGCGGCCGGCAAGCCGCTTTACGCCATCAACCATCTGGAAGGTCATGCGCTGACGGCGCGCCTCACCGATGGCCTGTCTTTTCCCTATCTGATGCTGCTCGTCTCCGGTGGCCATACCCAGCTGGTGCTGGTGCGTGGCGTGGGCGATTATGAGCGTTGGGGCACCACCATCGATGACGCGCTGGGGGAGGCCTTCGACAAGACCGCGAAACTTCTGGGCCTGCCCTATCCCGGCGGGCCAGCGGTCGAGAAGGCGGCGGCGAAGGGTGATCCGAACCGCTTTCCGCTTCCGCGTCCCATGGTTGGCGAAGCGCGGCTCGATTTTTCCTTTTCCGGACTGAAGACGGCGGTGCGGCAGGCGGCGACCGCCATCGCGCCGCTTTCCGAGCAGGATATTGCCGATATCTGCGCCTCGTTCCAGAAGGCGGTGTCGCGCACGCTCAAGGATCGGATCGGTCGTGGCCTTGCCCGTTTCAGGCAGGAATTTCCGCACACAGAAACCGAGCCTGCTCTGGTCGTCGCCGGCGGCGTCGCCGCCAATCAGGAAATCCGCCAGACGCTGCAATCGCTTTGCGATACCCATGGCTTCCGCTTCGTCGCGCCGCCGCACCGGCTCTGCACCGATAATGCCGCGATGATCGCCTGGGCGGGGCTGGAGCGCATGGCGGACGGCCGGGACCCTGATCCGCTCGAAATCCCGCCGCGCTCGCGCTGGCCGCTGGATGGCAGTGCGGAGACATTGATCGGTTTCGGTAAAAGGGGAGCCAAGGCCTGATGCAGCGGGAGAAAATCGTCGTCATCGGCGCCGGCGCCTTCGGAACAGCGCTCGCCGTCGTCATGGCTTTGGAAAACCGGCATGACGTGACCCTGCTCGGCCGCGATCCATCCCTGATGGCCGACCTCAGGAGCGACCGCGTGCACGAGGCGGCCCTGCCGGGCGTCGATCTGCCGGATGCTCTTGAATTTTCCGCCGAGCCCGATGTGCTGGCCGGTGCCGGCATCGTCCTCTTCGCCATGCCCTCGCAGGCTCATGCCGATGCAGCGCGTCATTACGGCCCTTATCTGGCTAATGACTCAATCATTGTTACCTGCGCCAAGGGTATCGACCGCAGCTCCGGCCGGCTGCTGACGGAACTTCTGGAAGCGGAACTGCCGCATCATCCGATTGCGGTTCTGTCCGGTCCGGGCTTTGCGGCCGACATAGCGCGGGGCCTGCCAACGGCCATGGCGATTGCGGCGGAAGACGCGGCGATAGCCGAGCGGCTTGCGACCACGATTTCCGGCAAGACCTTCCGGCTTTACGCCTCGACCGACCGTATCGGCGTGCAGCTTGGCGGGGCGCTGAAGAATGTTCTCGCCATTGCCGCCGGCATCGTCGAAGGCGCGGGTCTTGGCGATTCCGCCCGGGCGGCGTTGATTTCGCGCGGGCTTGCCGAAATGTCGCGTCTCATCGTTGCGATGGGCGGGAAGGCGGACACGGTGCGCGGCCTCTCGGGCCTTGGCGATCTGGTGCTGACCGCCACCAGCCACCAGTCGCGAAACCTGCGTTTCGGTATCGCGCTTGGCCGGGGTGAGGGCAAGGATATGTCCGGTGGGCTGGTGGAGGGCGCTTTCGCTGCAGCCGTCGCCGCCCGGCTCGGGGAAAGTCACGCTGTCGACATGCCGGTTACCGAAGCGGTGGCCGCTATCATTGACGGCAATCTGGATGTGGCGAGCGCCATGCAACAATTGATGACACGGCCCATCACCACCGAATGAGGGCGGGTCTTCGCTCCAAACCGCTGACGGTTTTGGAAGACATGTTTTAACGAGGAGACGAAAATGCTGTTTGCCTTTATCTGCAAGGACAAGCCCGGCCATCTGAATGTGCGCATGGAAACGCGCCCGGCGCATCTGGAGCACCTGAACAAGCTGAATGCCGAGGGCACGCTGAAGATCGCCGGCCCGTTTCTGGATGCCGAAGGCAAGCCGAATGGCAGCCTCGTGATTGTTGAAGCCGCCGATATCGATGCCGCGAAGGCTCTCGCTGATGCCGACCCCTACGCCAAGGCCGGCCTGTTCGAAAGCGTTGACGTGAAGCCCTACAATTGGGTCTTCAACAATCCGGGAGCATGACCGGACATGGCGAATTACTGGCTTTACAAGTCCGAGCCGTTCAAATGGTCCTGGGAGATGCAGAAGGCCAAGGGCGAGGCGGGCGAAGAATGGACCGGCGTGCGCAATTATCAGGCGCGCAACAACATGCGCGCCATGAAGATCGGCGACAAGGGTTTCTTCTACCACTCCAATGAGGGGCTGGATGTCGTCGGCATCGTCGAAGTCTGCGCCCTGTCGCATCCGGACTCGACCGCCGAAGGCGATCTGAAATGGGATTGCGTGGATATCCGCGCCGTGTGCGACATGCCGCAGCCCGTTTCGCTGAAAGATGTGAAAGCCAATCCGAAGCTGGCGAAGATGTCGCTTGTTACTTCCATGCGGCTCTCCGTGCAGCCCGTGACGGAAGAGGAATATCTCGAGGTCTGCCGCATGGGCGGTCTCGCCAATCCACCGAAGTCACCGGACTGATGCTTCGGTGAGGACCGATCCCGAACGCTTCATTCTCGACAATACCGCCATCATGCATCCGCCGCATGTGCCGGAGTTGCGTCTTCATCTCGCCACTGAAGCCCATGAGCTATGGCTGAAGACGGAGGAGGAGCTGGAAGCGATCGGCCTGCCGCCGCCCTTCTGGGCTTTCGCCTGGGCCGGCGGGCAGGGGCTTGCCCGTTACGTTCTCGATCATCCCGACAGCGTTTCCGGCAGGCGCGTGCTGGATTTCGCCAGCGGCTCCGGTCTGGTCGCCATCGCTGCGGCAAAGGCGGGCGCGGATACTGTTCTGGCGGCCGATATCGATCCGTGGACAGAGACGGCCATTCAGCTGAACGCGGCTCTCAATAACGTGGACATTGCTTTCAACGGGCTTGATCTGGTTGGGAAACCGGTTGAGGCGGATGTTCTGCTGGCCGGCGACGTGTTTTACGACCGCGCCTTTGCTGAACTTCTCGTACCGTGGTTTCTGGAACTGACGGAAAAAGGCGTGACCATCCTCGTCGGCGATCCCGGACGCGCTTATTTGCCCAAAGAGCGGCTCCGCGCGGAGGCGACCTATCAGGTGCCCGTGACGCGGGCCCTGGAGGACAGCGAAGTGAAGAAGACCACGGTGTGGCGTTTCATCTGATCAGCGCATCGCGCATTTGCAGTAAAACCGCTCCATGCTTTTGCCGAAAATGCTTCAGGGCCGAATAATGCAGACGCCACGCTCGTAGGCGCAGGCGTCGCCAGCGGTTTCAGCACGGACATCGATGATTTTCGCTTTTGGCGCAAGTTGTGCGCCCGTCGCAACCGTTGCGCTTTTCCGTGAAAGCCGGCCGCCAATTGCGAAATAATTACCGTTGCCGCGAACGCGCAGCGCCGATATCGCACCGACGTAAGTGCCGCCGGGGAGGGTGGATGGCAGCCCGTCCGTGGAGAGGCTTACCTGCGATTGACGGTGTGGATAGTTGTGCTGATAATCACGGCGGCCATAAGAATTCTCTGCCGCCGCTGGAGGCACCACGGTGAAAATGACGCCTGCGACCATCATGGTCAAAGCGGCGATTCGGCGCTGTAACATGAGCCTCATTCTCCGGATTTTCTTGGTTAACCAAAGGTAAATTACACGATTCATGAATTACGTAAAGGTAAATATTTTAGGGGCGTAAATCTTGGAAACGCTCGATTTTTTATTTTGACGCAAAAAAATTCCAAAAAAAATTCGTGAACCAATCGATTAAATTGGAATCGGCCATGAAATGTGCTTGTGGTGATGCTCCCATGTGATTAAACGTCGCGGTTGGTGCAATGCACATTCTTTCGTCATGTGCTGTTGCTTGGGGGCGTCCTGTCTGATGGGCGCACGGGAAAACGCCGCGAGGTTCTGATGGCGAATGCGACTAATAACCGGCCTCTGTCGCCGCATCTTCAAATTTACAAGCCGATTCCGACGATGGTTGCATCCATCGTGCACCGCATCACAGGCGGCGCGCTTTATTTCGGAACGCTTCTGGTTGCCTGGTGGCTGATCGCCATCGCCTCGGGTCCGGCCTATTACGACTGGGTCAACTGGGCGATGGGTACGATCGTCGGCAGGCTCATCCTGATCGGATATACCTGGGCTCTGGTTCATCACATGCTTGGCGGCCTTCGCCATTTCATGTGGGATCTGGGCTATGGTTTCGAGAAGCACTTTACCACCAAGCTGGCAAAGGCCTCGTGGGTGGTGTCGATCTGTCTGACCGCGCTGATCTGGGTCGTTGCCCTGATCGTGCGCTGAGGAGATTTTTCATGGATATGCGTACACCTCTCGGAAAGGTTCGCGGCCTCGGCTCCGCCAAGGAAGGCACCGACCATTTCTGGCGTCAGCGCGTGACTGCGGTCGCCAACGTTCCGCTGCTCCTCTTCTTCGTGGTCTTTCTGATCAAATATGCCGGCGCGCCCTATCCGGAAGTCGTTGCCGCGCTGTCTAATCCGCTCGTTGCGGTCATCATGGCTCTGGTGCTGGTTTCCGGCCTCATTCACATGAAGCTCGGCATGCAGGTCATCATCGAAGACTACGTTCACGCCGAGGTTTCGAAGCTCGTTCTTCTGATGCTCAATATGTTTTTCGCGATTTTGATTGGCGGCCTTTCCATCTTCGCCATTCTGAAAATCGCATTCGCAGGATAAGTCCGCCATGGCATCGATCAGTTCACCTTCCCAGAATGGCAAGGCCTACACCTATGTCGATCACTCCTATGACGTGATCGTGGTGGGCGCCGGCGGCGCGGGTCTGCGCGCAACGCTCGGCATGGCGGAACAGGGCTTCCGCACGGCCTGCATCACCAAGGTTTTCCCGACGCGCTCCCACACGGTTGCGGCGCAGGGCGGCATCGCCGCATCGCTCACCAACATGACGCCCGACTGTTGGCAGTGGCACCTTTACGACACCGTGAAGGGCTCCGACTGGCTCGGCGACGTCGATGCGATGCAATATCTCGCCATGGAAGCGCCAAAAGCGGTCTATGAGCTGGAGCATTACGGCGTGCCTTTCTCGCGCAACGAAGAAGGCAAGATCTACCAGCGCCCGTTCGGCGGTCACATGCAGAATTACGGCGAAGGCCCGCCGGTGCAGCGCACCTGCGCCGCCGCCGACCGTACCGGCCACGCCATTCTGCACACGCTTTATGGCCAGTCGCTGCGCAACAATGCGGAATTCTTCATCGAATATTTCGCGCTCGACCTCATCATGTCTCCGGATGGCCGCTGCACTGGCGTCGTCGCCTGGAACCTCGATGACGGCACGATCCATCGCTTTGCCGCCAAGATGGTGGTTCTGGCGACCGGCGGTTACGGCCGCGCCTATTTCTCGGCGACCTCGGCCCATACCTGCACCGGCGACGGCGGCGGCATGATCGCACGCGCTGGCCTGCCGCTCCAGGACATGGAATTCGTGCAATTCCACCCGACCGGTATTTATGGCGCAGGCTGCCTCATCACCGAGGGTGCACGCGGCGAAGGCGGTTATCTCGTCAACTCCGAAGGCGAACGCTTCATGGAGCGTTATGCGCCTTCCGCGAAGGACCTTGCCTCGCGTGACGTCGTGTCGCGCTGCATGACGATGGAAATCCGTGAAGGCCGCGGCGTCGGCAAAAACAAGGACCACATCTTCCTGCATCTCGATCACCTCGATCCTGCGATCCTGCATGAGCGTCTTCCGGGCATTTCCGAAAGCGCGAAGATTTTCGCCGGTGTCGATGTGACCCGCGAGCCGATCCCGGTCCTGCCGACGGTTCACTACAATATGGGCGGTATTCCGACCAACTATTGGGGCGAAGTGCTGAATGCCGATGCCAACAACCCGGAGCGCATCGCGCCCGGCCTGATGGCTGTTGGCGAAGCCGGCTGCGCCTCCGTTCACGGCGCCAACCGCCTCGGTTCCAACTCGCTGATCGACCTCGTGGTCTTCGGCCGTGCAGCCGCGATCCGCGCCGCTCAGGTCATCAATCGTGACGAGGCTGTTCCCGCTCTCGATACGGCTGCCTGCGACAGGATCATGGAGCGCTTCAACGGCCTGCGTTACGCCAACGGCTCGACGCCGACGGCGGTGCTGCGCGACAAGATGCAGCGCGCCATGCAGGACGACGCGGCCGTGTTCCGCACGCAGGAATCGCTGGAAAGCGGTTGCCAGCGTCTTTCCGCCATCTGGAAGGAACTGCCTGACGTCAAGGTCACCGACCGTTCGATGGTCTGGAACTCCGATCTGGTCGAGACGCTCGAGCTGCACAACCTCATGGCCAATGCGATCACCACGGTCTATGGCGCGGAAGCGCGCAAGGAAAGCCGCGGTTCGCACGCCCGCGAGGATTTCGTCGACGGTCCGTTCGCCGGTCGCGACGACGTGAACTGGCGCAAGCACACGCTTGCCTGGGTCAGCCCGGAAGGCGACGTCAAGCTCGACTACCGCCCGGTCCACACCGACCTCATCGCCGACGGCATCGATCCGAAAAAGATCGAGCCGAAGGCGCGCGTCTACTGATTTGAGGAACTGGATATGGTTGAACTCGCTCTCCCCAAGAATTCCCAGATCAGCGAAGGCAAGGTCTGGCCGAAGCCGGACGGCGCCAAGAATGTGCGCGAATACCGCATCTATCGCTGGAACCCGGATGACGGCCAGAACCCGCGCATCGACACTTTCTATATCGACGTCGATGATTGCGGACCGATGGTTCTCGATGCGCTTCTCTACATCAAGAACAATATCGACCCGACGCTGACGCTGCGCCGCTCCTGCCGCGAAGGCATTTGCGGTTCCTGCGCCATGAACATCGATGGCACCAACACGCTCGCCTGCACCAAGGGCATGGAAGAGATCAACGGCACGGTGAAGGTTTATCCGCTGCCGCACATGCCTGTCGTGAAGGACCTCGTTCCCGATCTGTCGAATTTCTATGCCCAGCATCGCTCCATCGAGCCCTGGCTGAAGACGGTTTCGCCGACGCCCGCCAAGGAATGGAAGCAGAGCCATGAGGACCGCCTGAAGCTCGACGGTCTTTATGAGTGCATTCTCTGCGCCTGCTGCTCCACCTCCTGTCCCAGCTACTGGTGGAATGGCGACCGTTACCTCGGTCCCGCCGTTCTGCTGCAGGCCTATCGCTGGCTGATCGACAGCCGCGATGAGGCAACGGGCGAGCGTCTCGACAATCTCGAGGACCCGTTCCGTCTCTATCGCTGCCACACCATCATGAACTGCGCGCAGGCCTGCCCGAAGGGCTTGAACCCGGCCAAGGCGATCGCGGAAATCAAGAAGATGATGGTCGAGCGCCGCGTTTAAAGGCGATTCGCTGACGATAAAAATCTAGCGGGCCGCGGTCTCGACCGCGTCCCTTTTTACAACCCGGCGTGGGAAAATTCGGTAAAAATCGACCGAAATGGTAATTATCCCGGCCATCGCTTGCGCAAGATAAGGCTTTGGTAATAATTCAGCCTTCTTGTTTGATCATGATCTTTCCGGAAGCGAGAGAATCGGGAGCTTGATATGCAATTCAGATATGTGGTGACGGGCCTTGCGGTTGTGATGACTCTCGCCGGTTGCCAACGTACCTCCTACGATTACAACAACAACGGCAGCAACAATCCCGGTTATACGCCGCCTTTGCAGGCGCAGCCGGTGCCCTCCGTCCAGTCCGGCGCCCTGCCGCCGCCCGGTGGCGCCACGGGCAGCCAGTTCCCGTCGGCACCTGCCTCGGCGGCCCCCGGTGGAACCAATGTCGCTTCTGCCGCTCCGCCGGCAGCCGCACTTGACGTTACCAAGGAATCCATGGTCGGCAATTGGCGCGTTTCCAATGGCGGCGCCAATTGCGACATGTTCTTGACGCTCACCAATCTCGGCAGCGGCTCGCGTGGCGGCACGCGCGGTTGCGCGGGCGAGCTGACGGCGATGGGGTCCTGGGAAGTGTCCGGCAAGATGGTTCTCTTCAAGAACCGTTCGGGTGACACGATTGGCCGCGTCTACAAGAGCGCCGATGCGCGCTTTGATGGCACGACCAATAGCGGCCAGCCGCTCAGCCTCAGCCGATGAGTCTTTCCGGTGCAGCCGGAGCGCTCTTTTCGCTCTAAGCCTGTCCATTCGTCGCGGGTGCCTTTGTGCGCCCGCGTCCGAGGCGTTTATCCATGAAGCCCTTGCCTGATTACAATCATAGTGTCGTTGAACAGCTCAACGCATTGACGGCAGCTGGCGCCTTGCAGGCCGATGCCGCCCAGCTTGGCGTGGCGGCGCATCTGGACCGTATCCTTGCCGATCTGAAGGCGCGCAAGCCCGCCAAGAAGAAGAGCGCGCTCGGCTGGATGTTTGCGCGCAAGTCCGGGCCTGCCGCCTTCGTCAAGGGGCTGTATGTGTATGGCAGTGTCGGCCGCGGCAAGACGATGCTGATGGACATGTTCTATGAGATGGCGCCGGTTTCCTCCAAACGGCGCTGCCATTTTCATGAATTCATGGCGGATGTGCATAATCGTGTGCATGCGCATCGGCAGAAGCTGAAGAATGGCGAAACCAAACAGGCCGATCCGATTCCGCCCGTTGCGGCCCAGCTCCTGGCGGAGGCTGAGCTCTTATGCTTCGACGAATTTACGGTCACGGATATTGCCGATGCGATGATCCTTGCGCGGCTGTTCAGCGAGCTGTTCGCCAATGGCTGCACATTGGTGACGACCTCCAACGTCGTGCCGGACAATCTCTACAAGGATGGTCTCAATCGCGGCCTGTTTCTGCCCTTCGTCGATCTCTTGAAAAAGCATGTGGAGGTGGTGACGCTGGACAGCCCCACCGACTACCGGATGGAGAAGCTGGAAAGCCTGCCCGTCTATGTCACGCCGCTCGACGGTTCGGCGGATCAGGCGATGGACATGGCCTGGCGGCACATGATTGCCGGTCACCTCGTTGCACCGACCGAGATACCCATGAAGGGCCGTTCCATTCTGGTGCCGCGCGCCAGCGGCCGCGTTGCCCGTTTTTCCTTTTCCGATCTTTGCGAAAAGCCGCTTGGGGCTTCTGACTTCCTTGCCATCGCCAATCGTTTCGACACGGTCTTCATCGATCATATCCCGTTCTTGAACGCGGACAAGCGCAACGAGACCAAGCGTTTCATCATCCTCATCGATGCGCTTTACGATCACAGCGTCCGGCTTTTTGCCTCCGCTGCCGCCATGCCGGAAGACCTGCTCGGCAAGCGCAAGGGGACCGAAGGTTTCGAGTTCGATCGCACCGCCTCGCGCCTGTTTGAAATGCGCAGCGCGGATTATCTGGCGCTGCACCACGAAAAACGCCAGAAAGTTTGACACTTTCGTGACGTATTTTCTTACGTTTACGTAAGAAAATAATGATCTAAACGATTGAAAATATTCACCGGAAAAGAATCTGTTGCCAATTTTAGCCAATGGGGCTAATCGGAGTGCGACAATTTGGCTGCCGGTTTGGCGCGGTGAAATTGAATTGAAGCTCAAGAGGAAGCATTCGATGGCTCGCAAAAAAATTGCACTTATTGGTTCTGGCATGATCGGCGGCACGCTGGCGCATCTCGCCAGCCTGAAGGAACTGGGCGATATCGTCCTCTTCGATATTGCCGACGGCATCCCGCAGGGCAAGGGTCTGGATATTGCCCAGTCCGGCCCGGTTGAAGGCTTCAATGCAAAGCTCACCGGCGCTTCCGATTACGCCGCCATCGAAGGTGCTGACGTCTGCATCGTCACCGCTGGCGT
>Ga0209371_1001858_pt1 | contig 12997 bp, 13 predicted proteins | sample AgamicAtAmrz_FD_187165 | JGI IMG/M metagenome (GOLD analysis project Ga0209371, IMG submission 187165) | Agave microbial communities from Guanajuato, Mexico - At.Am.rz (SPAdes) (version 2) | ecosystem: Host-associated > Plants > Roots > Rhizosphere | place: Guanajato, Mexico | collected 2012-06-07
CACCGTTGCCAGCACTGAAACCTGCCCGTTCGCCATTATGGCTAACGAAGAGAAGCGTTTCTACGGCGTGCAGTTCCACCCGGAAGTGACGCACACCCGTCAGGGGCTGCGTATGCTGGAGCGCTTTGTGCGCGATATCTGCGAGTGCGAAGCACTGTGGACACCGGCAAAAATCATTGATGACGCCGTTGAGCGCATCCGCCAGCAGGTTGGCAACGATAAAGTGATCCTCGGCCTCTCCGGCGGCGTGGACTCCTCCGTCACCGCGATGCTGCTGCACCGCGCAATTGGCAAAAACCTGACCTGCGTCTTCGTCGATAACGGCCTGCTGCGCCTGAACGAAGCAGAGCAGGTGCTGGATATGTTCGGCGACCACTTTGGTCTGAACATTGTTCACGTTCCGGCAGAAGAGCGCTTCCTCGGCGCGCTGGCTGGCGAGAACGATCCGGAAGCGAAACGTAAAATCATCGGCCGCGTCTTTGTGGAAGTGTTCGATGAAGAAGCGCTGAAGCTGCAGGATGTGAAGTGGCTGGCTCAGGGCACCATCTACCCGGACGTGATTGAATCCGCAGCCTCTGCGACCGGTAAAGCGCACGTTATTAAGTCTCACCATAACGTTGGCGGCCTGCCGAAAGAGATGAAGATGGGTCTGGTTGAGCCGCTTAAAGAGCTGTTCAAAGATGAAGTGCGCAAAATCGGCCTCGAACTTGGCCTGCCGTACGACATGCTGTTCCGTCATCCGTTCCCGGGCCCGGGCCTCGGCGTTCGCGTCCTCGGCGAAGTGAAGAAAGAGTACTGCGACCTGCTGCGCCGCGCTGACCATATCTTTATCGAAGAGCTGCGCAAAGCCGATCTCTACAACAAAGTGAGCCAGGCGTTCACCGTCTTCCTGCCAGTGCGTTCCGTTGGCGTGATGGGCGATGGTCGTAAGTATGACTGGGTTGTCTCCCTGCGCGCGGTCGAAACCATCGACTTTATGACCGCCCACTGGGCGCACCTGCCATATGACTTCCTGGGCCGCGTCTCCAACCGCATTATCAACGAAGTGAATGGTATTTCACGCGTGGTGTATGACATCAGCGGGAAGCCGCCGGCTACGATTGAGTGGGAATGATTTAACGTCTGGCAACAGCCTGCACATAAAAGCAGTAAAGTACCTTTAAGCCCGCGTAACTGCGGGCTTTATTGTTTTTGTGTTTGGTACCTTCTGGCAGATGTTAGCAATGGGAAACACGGTTTTTTCAATGGTATTTTTGATGATACTTGACCCGCCCCCCATTGATTTTGTGTTCTTGCGAAAAAAACGATAAAGATTGTTTATCGACGCCAGATGATAAATTAGATGCACATAGGTACGATAAGTGTGCGTTGCGTAGTAAAAACAATCCAAGCCCTAAACGAAAATGGTAATTATGAAAATAGTAAGTAAACTCACTTTTTTAAGTATCATAGTTTTGTTTTCTGTAAATGCTTATGCTGGTCAATTAGATAGTAGTGGATTACTTGATGCTTTGTTAGATAAGTTTCAACAAGTAGCCAGCGCATGGACAACAGTAATTGCTAGTTATACAAATTGGCTCTTCTGGGGGCTGGTATTAATAAGTATGGTTTGGACATTTAGTATGCTTGCGATGCAAGAGGAGGGTCTGACTGGGGTAATTGCAGAAATGGTTCACTTTTTTGCCGTCATTGGTTTTTTTATTATCTTTTAATCAACGGCCCAGCTATATCTCAATCCATAATTAATTCAATGAGACAACTTGCAGCAAATGCTTCAGGAATAGGTGCCGGTATATCACCCTCAAGCATAGTTGATATGGCGTTTGTGATACTGACCAAGGTCAGTTCAGCCGCATCAACTTAGTCGCCAATGATATCCACCATTATGATAACGATCGCGATAATCGTTTTGATAGTGATGTCACTTATCGCGATAAATATGCTAATTATTTTGGTGCCTGCATGGGTGCTGTGTTATGCAGGAGTTATTTTTCTCGGCTTTGGCGGCTCAAAATGGACCTCTCATATAGCAATAAATTACTTACGGACAGTTTTATCGATTGGTGTTCAATTATTCACAACGACATTAATCATTGGGGTTGGTCAATCATTTTTAGAACAGTACTTTTCTATTATTGGAAATGATATTCCTGATCTGAATAGTCTTATTGTTTCACTCTTGGCGTTAATCATTCTTCTAGTATTGACAAATAAATTACCGCTATTGTTATCTGAAATTGTAAGAGGGGCATCACTTACAAGAGATTGGTGGGTTTGGGGACGGTATGACTACTGGCGCTGCTGCTACTGCGATTAGTGGTGCTGGAACGATAGCAATGAGCACTACAGCTCAAGTCAGTGGCGGGGGTTCTGCATTAAAAGCCGCTTTCGAATCTGCACAAACGGCAATGGCCGAAGAATCTGGATCTGCCGGTGGTGAAGATACTGGTTCTGTAAACACGTCGGGAAACCAGTCATCTCGTAAAGGTAGCTTCAGTGGGGGAAGCGAAGGTTTTGCTGCATCGTTCTCGCGTGCTGGACGCATAGCAAGACATATGGGAAACAGTATGGTTAATGGAGCTGCTGAGTACCAGACAATGAAGCAAAATAGTAATTCTTCTGGTGCTCATCGGACTATTGGATAATAGTTGGCGACTCAAATACGTAAACAAACAACTACTCGTCGGGATAACCGCGAACATAATGATTTTGCCGGAGATAGCTTATCCGGCAATAATAAATCTTGAACCACGCGCGTCAGTTTACGGGGGAGCGCGAGCTGACGCTTTCACTGAGCGAACTTTACTTCTCCAACTCAAAGGAAAAACCATGCCCAGGACTCCCGATTCACGGTTACGCATTGAGGGCTTCCGAAAAGCAGAGGCTTCCCTGAGACTTGAAGGAAAGGACCCCAATGGCACGCCGCTCTATAAGTCCGTTAAAGCACGTATTATTTTAGGTGAGCTGACGTATGAGCAGGGGCGTTCAGAGATTCTTGCTTACTACACAAAAGCAGATGCCGCCGGGCCTGTCACAGTGGGAGAAATTCTGACAGAGGAATTTTTAAAACCGCTGAACATGTCTCATGATGAACTGGCCGAAGCTATGGGTATTTGCAAGCAGGATATTGAAGATATTATCTGCGGTATGCGTCGTCTTAGGGATAATGAGGCACGCGTTCTTGCTGACATATTTGGGACTGATGAGGACTTCTGGAGCAACCTTCAGACGTTGCGAGAACGCCTGCAACTATGACGTAAGTTATCAGCACGTGTATGCCTCATATTTTATAAAATCTGCTATCCCTCAAGAGTCGTGAAAACTCAAGTTGAATTACCATAGTGCTCCAAGTGTTGCGGCTAATACCGCTACATCTGTTGATTACTAACATATGGCATGCTGTGTACAGGCAACACAGTGTCAGCCTGACGCGATGCGGTCAGGCTGGAGAAAACGACCCTAACACCTTACCCTGCATGGCTCAGCTAAAAGTGGAGCACTATTTCGCGCAGCTATTTAGTTATAGGGCAAACAACACCGCAGTGATTATTTCCTCTCCTCATTACGAGGACTACTTAAAGGACATCGGAGATATCTATTTGACCTCTTTCGATTTACAACAGTAGATGCGAAGATTATTACTTGATGTTCATTTTTTTGTGTGATAAGGCTGAGCTTTAGCAATTTTTTCTAGACTTACTAACACGATACTGAGAAAACGGCTGGGTGGTGGTAAGATGAACGAAATGAGCATATGAGTGTAGCAGTTCACAATTTGTACTTTTCAAAACTCAAGTATGTGGACAAGCAAGCTAATTAATGTAATTTAAATTCATGAATTTATTGATATTGAATGGTGATCTATGAGTTCGCGTTATGATAGGGACGTTTGCAGTGATTCTCCAAAACTTGAAGTTGCTGCGATTCAGAAGGTTATGTTTTATGAGGGCGATGCTGGCGCTCCGAGTTTGCATGAACAGCCAAGCCCATCAGATCAGTTGATCGTACGCGGTAAACAGGATGCTACTCTGGTTTCTAAAATTTCATATGGGCAGAGTCTGCTTGTTCCCGGCTTCGATCGGCGGTCACGTGTGCTTGACACTAACTCTGATCCTTGGCGAAAAATATGTGCTTTAGAGATCACTGCGACAGATGATGAACAAATGATTGGTACAGGCTGGATTGCTGGCCCGCGATTAATTATTACTGCAGGACACTGCGTATTTGACTCATTCAATAATGAATGGATGAAACAAATAGTCGTAATTCCAGGCCGTGACGGCGATGCCGAACCATTTGGGCGGTATGTATCTGGGAAATTTTGTTCTATGGAAAGATGGACTTCTGCCGGTGATGAAAACTACGATATCGGTGCGATATTTTTATCCGAGGATTTGGATAGCCGCCTTGGGTCGTTTGCATTTGGAGCTTACCCAGACATTGATTTGTCTTCTCAAATGATAAATATATCTGGCTATCCTATTTGTACCGTAGGTGAGGAGCAGATGCATCATGCGAATAGGATAAGTTCCATTACAACCCATAAGATCTACTATGATGTAGATACTGAGGGGGGGCAGAGTGGTTCCCCAATTTGGTTTTATCCCAATGGTGCTACTGAACCTGTAGTTGTTGGAGTTCACAGTAATGGGGCTGGGAGGTCACTAAAAGCGAATTCAGGTGTCAAAATTACTCCAGCGTTAGCAAGGAAGATCTCTGAGTGGCGCATGCGACAATAGAGGTAAAGTGATGAAGTCTAAAATTATTAATGGTAGAGTTGTTGACGATATGGGGAACCCTGTTAAGGGGGCCTTTGTCGTAGTAGAAAGCTCTGATCTTCCCGCGAAGGATATAGCGATTATTACTAATGATATGGGCATGTTTCGACTGGAATTACCTGGTGGGGATTGTTGTCTTTTTGCATCCACAAGGTCTGGAATGAAAGGTGTGAAGAGAATATCAAAATATACATCTTCAAAAGTAACACCCAAAATTTGTGTGCATTATTAATATGGCAAGAAGCGATCTTGTATTGAAACTTGCTCAAGCAGGTTTAGGCGGCGATAAGGCCTCAGTGAGGCGTATTGTTGAGGCTATTATCTCAGAAGAAAGTACTAGGCAACATCACATCTACGCGCAGAAACTAAAAGACACACTTAGGTCCGCTAGGTGGGCTGAACCTACTGATTCAAATGGTAATAATGCTATTTTCTCATATGGCAGCGCTTCAAAAATAGATTCTACAAAAAATCTTTATTCAGAAGTTGTTAGCAATAGATCTATTTCCGATCTTTATTTGGAATCGGAAGTACGGCTTATTTTTGAAGAGTTAATTGAGGAACATACGCGTGCTGATTTATTGCGTTCATATGCTTTGGAACCGAGAAGTAAGGTATTATTGACCGGACCTCCAGGAAATGGAAAAACAAGTTTGGCTGGAGCTTTGGCTTATGAGCTAGGCCTTCCTATGTATGTAATGCGTTACGAGAGAATAATTGGTAGTTATCTTGGCGAGACAGCTACTCGACTTCAAGCTGCTTTTGATTTTTTTAGGACTCGACCATGTGTAATATTTTTTGACGAATTTGATACTATTGGGAAGGAAAGAGGCGATGTGCACGACACTGGAGAAATTAAAAGGATAGTTAGTACGCTGTTACTTCAGGTCGATGATCTTCCTTCGTATAATGTTTTTGTTGCAGCAACTAATCATCCTGAATTAATTGATAGAGCTGCTTGGCGTCGCTTTCAGATTCATGTCAACTTAACTCCTCCAAATCGTGAGCAAATTCTAAGTTGGTTAAAGAGTTTTGAAGTTTTGATTGGTGAGCGTTTTGATGAATTGACTAATGATACGGTTGGTAAATTGGATGGGCTTAATTTTTCCGATATTGAAGGGGTTTTTCTTGATATTAGGAGGAAAATCATTCTTTCAGAAGGTCAGTTAAGCCTTAAAGATGTCATTAGGAAAAAATTATCATTTTAACGTTTTAATAATTCGAATAGGGATGATCATAACAATTATGGCAAAGCTTCCATTACTGATTCTTAACCCACCAAGCGCAGACACTCGCATAAAGGGTAGTCCTAGATTTTTTAGCATCTCAACGCCTAATCCAAGCCGTCAATTATCTCGGTTAGGGCCAAAATTTGATGCTCTGAGCCGTTATTCTCAAAATCAAGTATCTAATGGGGTTATTTCCGATAATACTGATGGCTTGCATCCTGAAAAAGCGATTGTATTCGAATTAGCACAATCTAAACAAGAGTTTAAAAAAGCTGCTGAGAAGCTTGGTTTGACTTGGGTTGATGAATCAGACTTTTCATATGATAGTGATGATGATTTTTACGATAAAAATAAATCCGGAAAAATGATGGAGGGACGGCTCTATTTAACCGTGCCAAACCAGCGTGCAATTAGTGCACTACTCAAACTATGGTCGATTTATAGCACAGGAAAAACGCTGCCTGCCGGCTATAAAGATTGGGATAAGCTATTTTCTCACTTGATTAATATACGTCCATGGGGCGCGCAAGATAGACTTACACCAGAGGCAGTTAAATATATTGAAAATTTGAGAGGGAAAGGAGATGAGAGAGTTAATTTCGAGGTTGAGCTGATATTTCACGGCTCAGAAAAACTTGACATTGCAGCGGCGCAATCCGTGTTGAAAGACATTGATTCTACATCAACTGAAGTTCTTGATACCTCATATATTCCCGAGATTAGGTATCATGCGATTCTTATTTCAAGTTCTTATCCTGAGGCTAAAAAACTATTAAAATTAGAATCTAGTTTGTTAAGAACCGATGAGGTTGCATATATACGCCCTCAAGCTATGAGTATTTTTTCTTCAGAGCCCGAAGATTTTGAAAAAGTTAATGAGTTACCAAAAAAAGTACATTTGAAGTCTCCGGTAGCAGCATTGTTTGATGGGGTTTTATTACAAAATCACGAACTTTTGACTGACCGTTTGATAATTGATGACGAGGAAGATCTAGAAAGAACATCCCCGGTTAATACTCGCCATCATGGTACTGCCATGGCTTCTCTAATTTTACATGGCGACATCGCAAAAAAAGAAGAGCCTTTACAACGAAAGTTGTACGTTCAATATTTGCTTGCAGCAAATCAAGAGTCTTCCGTTGAAACCACCCCTAAATCACGATTGTTACTTGACGTTATTTACTCTGCCGTCGTACGTTTAAAAAATGCTCCAAAGGATCTTGGTGGCGATGTTTTTGTAATCAATCTATCTTTAGGCGATGTAAATCGACCTTTCCTAGGTCAAATGAGCGCTTGGGGGCGGCTCATAGATTTCCTTGCATGGAAATATAATTTGCTTTTTATAATAAGTGCAGGGAATATTTCAGATGGTTTAGTTCTTCCTGATATTATGAGATCAACTCAGATAACAAAAATGACTGATGAGAATAGACATCTTCTATTCATTAATGCGGTTCAAACTAAAATGGCATATCGGAGTATATTTTCGCCAGCTGAGGCGATTAATGCTCTTACAGTAGGAGCTAGCCATTCTGATGGTTCTACAACTATTCAAAGCCCATATCTTATTGAACCATATTCCAGTGATAAATTCCCTAGTTTGATTTCTGGTTTAGGTTTAGGGTATAAACAGTCAGTTAAGCCTGAGATTCTTACTTGTGGGGGTAGAGCACTATATTCTTATTGTACATCAGCAGATGGATTAACGTTGATTCCGGGAAAGGCAGGGCGCTACTTTGGTCAGCAAGTTGCAGGTGTTTCTAGCACAAATGACTTGGTTCGTACGATAGGCACAAGTAACTCGGCTGCGTTAGCAACCAGAGCAGCAGTTATTATTCATGATGAGCTTAAATCTCAATTTTCTCCTTCAGAGTTTGGACGTATTCGGCCATATTTACCATCGCTCGTAAAAGGACTAATCGTGCATTCTGCTAGCTGGGGAAGTGCAGGATCTTTCTTGGAAGACACCTTAGAGCCAAAAGGTGGTCGATTATGGAAAAACCGCCGCTCTAACATCACACGTTTTTTAGGTTATGGAAAGATTGACTATACGCGTGTCCTCGAATGCACCAAACATCGAGTCACTATGCTAGGCGTTGGCAATTTAGAGTGTGAGGGGGCAGATTTGGTTAGTTTCCCCTTACCAAAATCTCTCTCAGGTAAAAAAGATGTTAGAAGACTAGTGGTTACTTTAGCTTGGCTTAGCCCCACCAAGCCTGCAGAGCAGTTTTATAAAGATGCACTATTAGATTTTATGACTGAAGATACGAATGGTTCGCCGATTGGGGTTTCACGAGTGGCTGCAAATCAGCCTCCCTCAGATACATCTCGGCGGGGTACAGTGATACATGAAATATATGAAGGGGAAGATGCTGTACCAATTGCTGAGGACGACATTCTGAGAATCCGAGTAGAATGTCGGACGCAAGGGGCTGGAGGATTACCACGTATACCATATGCTTTGGTTGTTACATTTGAAGTGGCCAATACTTTAAAAGCTAATATCTACTCTGAAATACAGGATGGAATTGTATTAGCTTCTCGTAGCAAAATTAAAAATTAAATAAGCACATCAGGAGTGATACTTACACTACGAACCAGATGATATTGATGAAAACCGTCGTTACGCTGAGGCGATGGCAGAGCTTTACCTGGTCGTCCAGCCTTTTGCTGAGGAGCTCTGCTGGTGTCATGCCTATTTGGGTTAGTTGGCTATTTAGGAGAGGCATCTATCGGTAGCCTTTGCCACAATAGAGGCTAATCCGACATACTTGAACATTTTTTCTATACATGGCACTTTTCATGGTTCTTTGCTTGCGTCATATATTAACTTTCTGTTTTATAAGAGATTAATAGATTTATTTATAATCGAGTGGGAATAAACCTGCATCCGACTTGCCCGGTATGATCTAGCTAAAATGTTTTGGAGCCCGCGTAATTGCGGGCTTTTTTCTTTTTGACCCAGGATTATTTGGTGATTTTTTGCATCGCATATTATCAGTAATACATCCATTTAACTCCCAAGAAAATAAGAATCTCAAAACAAATTAAAACTAATCAGATTAAATATATTTTTTCATAAGATCTTTTAATTCTTCCAAACAATATGGAGGTACTCTAGTATGCGCAATTCGATGACATGTTGGACACAACGAAATTAAGTCTTCTAGTTGTGTTTTTCTTTTCCCTAAACTGATTGGATTCAAATGATGACAGTCGATAATGTACTTATTATTTACGAAGTATTGTTTGTTACATGACTGACAAGTGTAATTATCATTTTTCTTTCGCGCATCAGCTAGTTTTCTATCTCTAGAGCTCGTCATCCGAGTAAAGTCTTTTTTATATCCTTCTTCGGCTTCAATAGAGTTAGGATGAAGATATCTAGGCTTTTCCTGTCCTTCGTTTTCCAAATAAATACGCTCGAAACCACCATTGCTTTTTCCTACGAAAGAAGTCCAGGTCGTATTTGTTTTAAGAGCTAGCTTTAAATTTTTAATAAATATTCGATATCGTGGGTATTTTTTTCCTTGCCGCTCGGTATATTCTTCAGCATTTTTTCCGACAAATTCACCAATGTATACTTTGTTAACAGAGTCTGTTTGGTGAAAAACGATAACATAATCATCGACCCTGTCATTTGATACAACCCAACAACCAGTAGATGATATTCCCTCATTAACAATGAAAAAATTGTGCCCCTTCGTTTTCACTGCAACTGCAGTAGAACCTTTAGGTAGAATGTCTAAATATGAATCCATTGCAACTCCAGGTAAGTATATTTAAGGGTGTTTTTTGAGTATGCGTTGTTTTTGGTTTTTTCAAGGGAATGTAGATAGTAGCCAAGCAAAATTGGCTCGTGCAGGTTCCTCTTAATTCTCCTTTAAATATGTTAAAGATTATGTCTATATAACCTTACAGTCCACAGTTAGAATCATAATCTGCTATTGTTGTAACCGGGTCAAGGGCTTATAAGAGAAACAGCCTAATATGTAGAGGCTGGATGATTTTGGGGCAGAAGTAGGCTGGCTTTTTAGCAACAAAAGTCAATGCAATTTACCCTGGCTCGAAGGCGTAATGCCACAAGGTTGTATGTCTGCAGTGTTTTCATTTTTTATGGTCATGTCGAAGTTGCTATAACATACAAGTGGATTTAGTTATTGGTTTTGAATCTGGCTTAAACTTAACGGTTTAATTATTTATCAAAGACATTTCTTTCATTAATATTTTATAGGGTTATGATGGTTGCTATTATAAGTTTTTTGAAAATAATCTAGAAACATTCTACTGGGCATCCATGGGTGTTTTTTTATTACAATATTTAGCACGCATAGCGATAGGTTGTAGATACAAGGGGGGCGTAATTAACTCTGTTATGTGCTTTTTTACTGCTGAGGAAAATAAGAGTTCCGTATTGATATGTAGGAATTCTCAATTTTGATTAAATTAAAATAAACGCTCAGTGATTAGTAAAAAATCACGAGAATGATATGGATAATGGTATTGAAAAGGACCGTCTCTCTTGTTCTTTGTAATACATTTAATTTTTCTTGTTGGCATTTTAATGGGGTGATGAATTATTGGTTTATAGCTAATCATGTCAACTAAGATTTCATTTTGTTTTTTTATTCCCTGCTAAGTTTTCACTGAATTTTGCGTTTTTAACGGTACGCGTGATGAGATTAAACGAATGCTCAGATAAGATGCTTTAACCCAGTAATAGTGCTTTTTGTTATAAAAACTCAAAACATAGCGTTTCTTGATGGTGCGTTTCGTTCTGCGGGATTAACCATTAAAGCGATTGAGTTAGAACAATTTAATAGGATATATGTGTAAAAAATTTCTAAAATAATTTTTATCCATTATTGTTTTGGTTTTTTTGTGTAAAATAACCCACATTTATGTGAGTTTTAAAAGTGGTTAATGTAAGAAATTATAACTGACTTTGAATATTTTATTTTTATGTGAGAGGAAAATTTGAAAAAAAAGTTAATAAAATTTTGTGATGCATGAGAAAATCATAGAAGTTTATGAGTTAAAGTAATGTATGATTTTTATCAAAAAGGGGATAATTAATAAATGAAAAAAATTATTTTTATTTTGGTTTTACCGTTTGTTAGCCATGCAGCTGTGTTCGGAGGAAGTAACTTAGGATTTTCTGGCTATCCTGCTTTCGATGAGAGAATACCTTCTCCACCTTTTACGGACGATCGCTATGCATGGGAGACTTACAGACAAGAGGTTGATCGTTACACTAAAAATGCCAAAGAGTATCTTGAATATTCAAACAACGATATGAAACGGATACAAGAGGCACAGGAGGATGCCATCGAAAAAGCCAATCGCGTGGTGCAAGAATACAACAGACAGGTAAGATAAACGCTTGTTGGGGCGGGTTTAGTCAGATTTTACTCTTTTAGGAACGATTGCAGACAGCGAAATCATAAATAAGGCATCCCAGGTGAGATGCACTGCAAGATAACCTATACACAGGATGAAATAAAAGCGGGTTAACTCCTGTGTATTCTGTGGTGCAAGCCAGTCAAGAAAGTGCATTTTAGTGAGCAGACTTCCTTGCAGCATAGAGCGCAGGGAGCGCTACCGCACCTGCTAAAGCAAAGCTGTATGCGATACCTGCCGTAACGGTGAAAGCTGGAATCAGAAATGACAGGCCACCGGGAAGGGCAAATCCTAAACCTGCACCACCGATGATCGCTTTCATCAGCGTAATGACATTGAGCTCCATACTTCCTCCCATATCCCAAAAAAGGCTGCATTATCTGTGGGGGAATTTTAGGGAGGTGACTGTAATCTGTACAGAATTATTTCCAGCTAATCCGAGGCCGCTTCCATTAATACATCCACTTCTCCACCACCTCATCCCCGAGCCGTTCGCGCAGCAGTTCCTCATTCTCCTCCTCGCCGTGGGCTTCGAGCAGGCATTTGAACATCAGCGCGTCGAGATACTGCCCGGCATCGCGGAATATCTGCGTCAGCATCGGTGACGTGTCGTGGTCGAAATACCACACTTCGCCGGTTTCACGGTGAAAGCACCACACATTACCGTTGCCGAGATAGTCACCAAAGGCGATCAGGTTGTTAACCAGCTCCCACTGCGGGTCATCCTGTGGCACATCCTCAAGGATATCGCTAATTCCGGGGTAGGCCGCCAGCAGTGGTTCAATGGCGGCGTATTTCGCAGGCGTCACGCTGCACAGTGTTTCGGCGAGGTTCAGTTCGCCAATCTGCTGATGATAGGTGCGCAGCACCGGCGGCAGCGGGCAGCCGATGCGCTGCTCAAGGTCAGCAATCTCCGCGTCGCTGGCGGGCGTTGCGGGCGCAGGGTTATCCCACTGGTCGCGCCAGGCCTGCACACAGTCGCGCCACCAGGCAAGGCGGGCATGCTCATCGGTAAACTCCGGCCAAACCAGCGGCGGAAGCGGGCAGTTATCGCTCTCATTACTCATTGTTAGGGGCTCTCAATTAATAGCTCTGGCTGTCGACGCTAAAAAGATAGTTGATATCAAGGTCGGCTGCGGGCTTCGCATCGTCGTTCTTCTCCAGCACAAACTCAAATGCTGGCTGATAGTCATCCTCGCGGAACACTTCACCCGCAAGGATCTCCACCGAGTAAGTGCCGTTTTCGAGCGCGATATGCGGGCGGTTCGGCGCTTCATAGCGCTGCAATAACGCGTTGATACTTTTATCGTTGAAGTCGTCGAGAATGCGCCAGGTAAAGAGCTGCACCTGCCCATGCTCGACGCGCAGCGTGTAACCTGGGCGGCGGTGCTGGAGATTGTTTTCCGCTTTCAGCAGTTCCGGCGTTTCGGGCGGCAGAGTGAAAATAATGGTGTAGGGGTAATTTTCAACGCCCGTCATCGGGATCAGCACGCCTTCCAGCACCGCCTTATCGCCGCTCTCATTGCGGGTAAACTCCGTTGCCAGGTCGTCAGCGAGATCGTTGTCATCTTTGAACTTTTTCAGCAGGCG
>Ga0209371_1001859_pt1 | contig 12997 bp, 9 predicted proteins | sample AgamicAtAmrz_FD_187165 | JGI IMG/M metagenome (GOLD analysis project Ga0209371, IMG submission 187165) | Agave microbial communities from Guanajuato, Mexico - At.Am.rz (SPAdes) (version 2) | ecosystem: Host-associated > Plants > Roots > Rhizosphere | place: Guanajato, Mexico | collected 2012-06-07
ATTGATTAAAGCGTTCTGGTGACATGATGATTTGATGTTTTCCCCGTCATTTTCTTGGCGAAGCTCACTCAGGTGGCCGCGAGAGTCAATCTTTTTCTGCAACTTTGGATGGCTTGTTTCCGGCCCGACAGTTGCATCCGCCGCCCGTTGCCGAACGCCATCTGCGGGAAGGGGAAGGCTCGGCTGCCCAAACGAAACGGCTGGTCGATGCATCCGCATTTCATCAAGGGGATCATTCCCACCGAGAAAACTTAGTCGATCTGCTAAGTTTCCGCTTGCCCCATCGCGATGAAACATGATAGTTAGCAACATGACTAAGCATCATCAGGACCTTTCATTGATCTTCCAGGCTCTGGCCGATCCGACGCGGCGGGCGATTCTGGCGCGCCTCGGCGGCGGTCCGGCGCCGGTTATGGAACTGTCCACGCCCACGGGGCTGCGTCTGCCCACGGTCATGCGGCATCTTTCCGTGCTGGAGGAGGCGGGACTGATCGTCACGTCCAAGGATGGGCGGGTGCGCACCTGCGCCATCGTGCCCGAAGCGCTGGACCCGGTAAGCACATGGCTCGATGAGCAGCGGGCCGTGTGGGGGAGCCGGCTTGACCGGCTGGAGGCATTTGCAATGCAGGCCATGAAGGAGGAATCCGAATGACAACGAAACCGAGTCAAAAAAGCGCACACGCTGAACCGCATCAGCCGCAAGGCCGTTTTGCAACGCTCAGCTTCGAACGGGAGATTGCCGTTCCGCTATCGGCTCTCTGGCAGGTCTGGCTGTCACCCGCCGCCCGGGCGGTGTGGGCCTCTCCCTCGCCATCGGTCACCGTGGAATTCCTGGAGGCTGACAGCAGGCTGGGTGGTCGCGAAGTGTCGCTCTGCAAGGTCGCCGGCCAGCCGGATATTCGCTGTGAATGCGGCTGGCTGGAGCTGCAGCCAACCCGCCGCAGCGTCAATTACGAGGTGGTCTCATCCGGCGGCATAACCCAGTCGGCAGCGCTGGTCACTGCCGATTTTCAGGCGGCGGAAGAGCATAGCCGCTTGACCGTAACGGTGCAGCTTTCCTCTCTGGCCGAGGATATGCGCGATGGCTATCAACAAGGTTTCAGCGCCGGTCTCAACAATCTGGCCAGCGTGGCCGGGCGAACCATGGTGCTGGAGCGAACGATAAAGGTGCCGCGAAACATTGTCTGGAAAGCCTGGATGAACGAGAAGACGCTGCCGCAATGGTGGGGCCCTGAAGGCTTCTCCTGCCGCACGAAGAGGATTGATCTGCGGACCGGCGGTGAATGGGTTTTTGACATGATTGGCCCTGACGGCACAGTCTTCCCGAACCATCATCGTTATGTCGAGGTCCGACCCGAAGAGAGGATCGCCTATACGCTGCTGTGGGGCGAAAACGGGCCGAAACATGCCGATGCCTGGGCCTCCTTCGAAGATCAGGATGGCGCGACGAAAGTTGTGCTGGGAATGGTGTTCAGCACGGAAGCTGAGTTCCAGCAAGCGAAGGGTTTCGGTGCCGTGGAGTTGGGTCAGCAAACGCTGGGCAAACTGGAGCGCTTCGCCAAGGCGCTATAGATGCGCAGGGCCGTCAGATCTATGTGCAGATGTCTCGGTCTTGGCCTCTTGTTCGTCGCGGGAGCCTGATCGCTCTTGATGTCGAGTGACAGCTTCAGCAGGACCACGGAAAAGTTGTAGGTCCTCTGTCATGACCGCCCAACACATTTCTAAAGGACGATATGTCGCTTCAGGCTCTTGAAGGTGGTTGTAACTGCGGCCTCTCGGACTTTATTTATTTCCGCCTCTGCGAAGCGGGCCTTGTCGCTTGGTCCCGGTGCTGTTTGGGAAGCGAACGGGGAGGTGACTCTCCTTGTGGTCGCGCAGCCATTCCAAATTCTCCGTCCGCGACGTATCATTCCGAGGCGCATTGGGTGTGATGGTTTAGAATCGCAGCCGTTCAAGCGGCAACACAGGAGTCGGCCGATGGCGAGCATACGAAATTCGCAAGATGCCTGACATGGGCAAGACTTCTCGCCCCACGACCACCGGTATGCGGCAATTCCTGGATCTTGAGCAGCAGCGCGATTGGATAGCGGGCAGGATCGACTTGCCGGACGCGGGCGACCGCTCAGAGTCCCTGGAACAGCGTTTCAAATATGTCGCTCGATTTGAGAGGCTGCTTAGTCGCTCGCAAGCGGGGGAAGTGCTGGAGATTCTCGGGCTATACGGTCCAAGCTGCATTCCCTTGCTGCGCAAGACGGAGCGCTACTACTGGTCGGTTTCCTGTCTGCCGTCGAGTTCGGACAAGCCGCTCGTACGTGTCAATGCGAGCTGGATGGAGCTTTTCACCCTCTATGCTCACGGCGACGATATCCGCGCCAGATTCATCGTGCATCTTTCGGATTTCACTATAGATCGTTCAGCAACGCCGAGCCGGGTGGATAAATCGTTTCTAGAGCAAAGCGTCGCAATGCCAGAGGACGTTAGTTATTTATTCCCGCGTGGTGCGGACATTTTTGGCATCAATGTGTGCGGCTCTGTCTCGATCCGCAAACTCCTCGATAGCCGCCGCGTGGTACGCGCCATTCGGACGTTTAACCTGACGCATATGAACCGCGGGCGGAACGCCTATCAGGCGAGCCATTGCTACAGCGTGGCGGATTACATGCTGGCAGACTGAGGGCTTCCTTAACGCACGTCATCCTGATGAATTCGTCGCCGCCGGGCGGCCGCATCTCGCGAGGTCGAAAACTGAGGCGCACTCGCGCTTGACCAGCTCGGCCGAACGCGAGCGCCGACCTTGGCCGGTGTGCGCCTGCATTGCGGCTAAACAGGCCGGTGCCGCACGCAACTGAAAGTAGCCGTCGCGACGTGACGTTTCTTGTGTGCCGATGTCGCCCGGTGGCAACTTAAGTCAGAGTAAAAATGATATCTAATAAATTCTCTTAATTTCAATGTATTTCTGGGTATAATTCAGATAAATTTATCTATATGTGGTTCTTTCTTTACTATGAAAACATCTTATATATTGTCGATAAGAGGTACTTATCGATGGTTGATAATCCAACTCAAAACCGTACCATGTGAAGAACTCTAATATCTCTATAGAGTTCTCATAAGAAATCATTTACCATGATTTCAATGGCTTACGATCTCGCGAGAATCAGCATGAGTGCACTGATGCGACCGGCTTTCGACGCCGGGATCGCGCTCGCCCGTCTCGACGAGCGCATCGCTCGCTCGTCGGTCGGCGCCGGCTTCCTCGAGCGCCAGAATTTCGCCGACGCCTGCGCCTCGCTGTGGATCGACGGCGAACTCGTCCATCTCGAAGACCTCGTGCTCCATGACGCCACCAAAGACGTCCGTACCCCCACCCACGAGCTCACCATCGCCCGCGACGTGTTGCGAACCCGCCGGCGCATCGCCGCGCAGTCGGCGGGTTGGGCGTTGTCGCCCGACGGTACCCGAACTTTGCGGCAGACATCGGACATCTATCCGGTCGGCGCTGAAGCAGTGAAGCCAGCCGACGTCGCTCCGCCCGCGGTCGCCATCGATAGGGAAGGGGAGGGGGACGATGGTGATGACGTGGAAAATCTACCCGGCATCGACTTTGCCGCCGTCGATGCCGTTCTCGCCCGATCGGAGGCGGCGATCGAGAACGCAACACGGCCCGATCGGAGTGGCGACCAAGAAAAAGATCCGATGATCTACGATCTGGACTGGGATGAGGATGAGCGGTTGGATGAATGGCGCGGCGTGCTGCGGCAGGCGCAAGACTTACCGGAGGTGCTGCAGGCTATCGTCGCCCTCGATGCCTGGAACGAGATTTCCGTCCTTCAGCACGCGCCCTGGCTCGGCCGGCTGTTTTCCGCATCCATTTTGCGCCAGGCCGGCATCACCACCGGCGCCCATCTTGCCGCCCTCAATCTTGGCCTCAAAACCATCCCGGTAGATCGGCGCCGCAACCGTGATCGGGAGACGAGGCTGCTCGCCGTCGCCCACGGGCTTTTGGCGGCCGCCGAGATCGGGTTGAAGGAGCATGACCGGCTGGCGCTGGCGAAAACGATGTTGGACCGAAAATTGGACGGGCGGCGGACGTCTTCAAAACTGCCGGAGCTCGTCGAGCTGGTGATGGCGAAGCCGCTAGTGTCGGCCGGAATGGTAGCGAAAACGCTGGAGATGACGCCGCAGGCGGCGCGGCGGATTGTTTTGGAACTCGGCTTGCGGGAGATGACGGGGAGGGGGAGGTTTCGAGCGTGGGCAATTTTATAAGCTCTCATGCGGGCCGCCTGCTTGCAGTCACTGCCTAAGATGGAAGCTCTACATCGAGCCAACGTGCGTACGCTCGGATATCTATCATCGGGACAGTCGCTTTTTCCTGAAGCCGAGCGATCAACTCGAAGAGGAACGCCGTTGCCGGTTTGCGCATTGGCGTCAGCGTGTCTAAACCGTCCAAATCGCGTGCAAAGATCCCATGCGCTGCAACGCAACCCAGATCGAGGCGGTCATCTTCCGGACCCTCAGTCAGAGATTTGGCAAGAGCGTGACCCAGGCCGGGAGACCAGTCGCTTTCAAACGTCAACAAGCCGCCTAGGATATGCTGCAACGGTTTGGCAGGGTATGTGCCCCCGGCATGTGGAATTGGCAGGCTTGTTCTATGTAGAGATCGCACGCTCGCGATCTTACTACGAGCATATGCGACTTGCTCGGCGTTGATCGACTGCTTGGCCTCAAAAACGGCGTAGACGCTCTCGGCAGGAATGACGGTTTGTCCCTGGAAAGAAAAGATAAAGGGAGAATACTGGCGATCGAATACGACGACGTCTATCTGATCGCTGAAAGCGCCAGTGCTGTCGACGACGTGAGCCGATGCTGCTTGATAACGCATGGGCAGGTATGTCTGCAGCATCTCAAGCCAGACGGCCTCGCTGGCATCGCCCTTCGTTCCAGGATGACCGAAAGCCTTACGAGCCCTGCCGAGGCGCTCCTGAATATCGTCATGCAGCTCCGAGAGGAGCGTCTGGATTGACCAACTCATCTTGCAACCTTTTCTGCAGCCACTTCGTCTCGGAAAGCTGGCGTCGCCGTCATGGCCTTGGCAATCTGTACCGCGCGCATACCTTCGACAGGCTTGTGTGGGTAGGCGTCAAGTGCGATGGCCGGAAGCAGCCGTTGGGTGAGATCGGAAAATGTAAAGCCTGGAACATCACCGGCTCCGCCCGTTGCCTCCACGAGCACGTGTAATTGCTCTTTGGAAAGCCCGAGTGGTCCGAGGCGGAGTGAAAGTATATGAAGTCGCTGCTCTCGATTCGGTCGCGCAAACGCTAGAATATCGGCGGCTCGACGCCGCACTGCGGGATCAAGTGCGTTAAGCCGGTTCGTGCACATGATGACAGCTGCGGGTAGCCGCAAGTTTGCGAGCCTATCAATACCTCTGATGAACGCATTGACCCCAGCCCGGTCTTCATGGTGCATCTGCGCGGCCTCTCGGGACTGCGCCAAGGCGTCCGCTTCGTCGACCAGAAGGATGATGCCACCTTTCGACTTTCGGTCACCCTTCAGCTTGCTTGCCGCCTGGACTGTATGCTCGAATGCGGCCGAAAGCAGTTGCGTCATTTCACCGACGCGTCCCTGACCGCGTGTCGCGAGGCTAAGCGGGAAGAGGGTTATTTCGATATCTTCCTGACGGGCGACGGCGTCTCCTATTGTCTCCGCCAGCTCGGTCTTGCCCGATCCCACGTCTCCTGCGAGGACAACAAGCGGCGGCCGCCGCAAAATCACGTCGAGCAGGGGGCGAGCTTCGGTCGCATGAAACCGGGCAGCCCACTTTTCGAGCCCCTGCGGGTTGACCATAAGCCCGAGGATCTTTGCTAGGCGCGACTTTTGATCGTCAAGGCCGACAAGTCGCGCTAGACGCTCTTGCGGCTCGAAATCGGGATAACTTTGCCGGCGCTCAAAGAGCTCGTCCAATCCAGGCATGTTCTGCATCAGTAGCTCCTTACGCACGAGCGGTCGAGCGCTCGACCTCCGGCTGAGTAGGTATGGTCGGAGGCGAAATAACCGCTTACCGGCGGCTCTGTCCCTGTGGTCCGTTGGAAGGGGAGGCCATTGTTGAACGAATTCCGGTCGCTTTGTGGCAAAGCGAAATACGCATCCGAATAGGCCAGGAAACTTGTAAATGACGCGCCGGAAACATCTTTTCCGGGACGGATTTTACCGGGGTCGTCGTCATTCGCGGTACTATTGGCGAGATCACGTGCGGTGTACTTCAATGTCGGCTCGATCCAGGAACCGTCGCGCTTAAACCCATAGGTCACAGAAGACAGATAGCCCGCTTTCATCATCGCGACGGCTTCAGCCTCATAGTCGGCGATGGTCTGATCGGTCGGCTTGCCGTAGAGGCGTTGAATGCGCTTAAGGTCAGTTGCGATCTTGGCTGCCATGTGGCGAGCATGTGTAATCGTAAATGTCGCGCTCTCGGTGTAGCTGTAGCTGGACATTGCGGCCTCATACCTGGAACGTGGAACCGAAGACCTTCTGCCAGTAGCCGACGGTCAACTGCTTGCTGGGGGCTGCCAATGCGGCATCGATAGCGTCTCCTGCGTCGAGGGCAGCTTCGACGATGTCATCCATATTGGCGACTGTGTAGAGGCGCGAGACGTTGTTCAGAGCGTTCACGGGATCGATGATCTTCATTGGCTCTGAGAATGTGCCGATGCTGGAGAGCGGATAGTAATCGGAGAAGGCGATCCGGTCCTTAAGGCCACTCGTTGCGATATAGGTGAAGAAGTGCTGCAGCGCTTCCGGATAGTCAGAGAGGTCAAGACCCTCATCGCAAAGCTTGGCCATGATCAGCTCGATCATGAACGATTTGAACCGGAAGCCGTCGCGTTCCTGTTTCTGGCGGCGGGCCCAAAATTTTACTAGCCGCACGACTTGGGCAAAATGCTTCTCTTGCGACTTCTTTCGTTTGCCGGCAAATTCAAGGTGAAGTGGGATACTCGTCTTCAGGAATGACCCGTCATCCTGGCTGACCAGATTTCCATACCATTGCGGATCACCGTTGTAGAGGATCGGGACGACATCCACGTCCAATCCGGAGCCGCGGAAGGAGACGGTCACCGAGTAGGTCTGAGGGGTGACCTGATCAGCCGCAAAGTTGGGAAAGGCCTTGCGTAGCCGCTCGGCGAGGTACGTCAGCAAGGCGCTCACCGATTGAGGCGCGTCCGCGCCGCTAATGTAACAAGCCACATCTATGTCGTTGAGCGATCGCAATGCGGTTCCTTTCGCCAGACTGCCCGAGAGCATCATCTTGCGAAGTGTGAAATCAGGATGTTCATCGACGTATGTCTCGAGCTTTTCCCGCAGCCGTCGTGCTTGCGCACGATATTCATTCGCTTTGTCTTGAGGAAGATTTACGCGTTCCTCGGCAAAGCTCAGTATTTCTCGATGACCTACATGTTCACGGCTCATGCTCATCTCCATACGTGGCGGTGTCGGAATCTAATCAGGGCATAAGGCTTTAGACATCCGCTCAATGACTATAGAAAATATATAGGTATAAAAAGTATCTCCGTCAATAAAATATTCTTGTTTCCGGCGGGTGCAGGTAGGTCGCTTTTGACCTTTCTGCACGATTGGCGTAGCGAGCTCCAAATGTCGGCAAAGATCGATCGATCGTCGCGAAGGAAGCGGTCAATAAGGCAGATACTTCGGAGCGAACCGGCGGACGGTTGCTACACCAGTGAGAGACTTCTCAGGCCACCATCGTAGCGGGTGAAGGCGACACGGAAATAATCGTCGCGCTCGTCATCAGAACGATCAGGCCCTGCTCGGCTCCCGTCATGTCCAGATAGGCTCGCACCTGCGCGCGATAATGATCAAGCGTCCGCGGGGTAGGCGCCACGTCACTCTTCCAATCAACGATCACAGCCGGCTGGCCGGCCGCATCGATCGTCAACGCGTCGGCGATGCCGGCGGTCGCGACGAGTTCGGTTTCTTCCTGTCGAAGGGCGTAAACCGGGAACTCGGCGAGCAACGTTGTGCGCAAGGCGACGATCTCCGGCAAGGCCAGCGTTCGGGCGACGCAAAGCGCGAGCTCGTCAGCAGACAGCCCGTCCGCCGGATCCGTGGAAGGGCACATACCAAGCGCCAGAATGAGGGCCTCTGCCCTCGAACGCAGCGACGTCGAGCTATCTTCACATTCGCCGGTCAGCACCTCTTCCATGAGCTTATGCAGGATGAGGCCTCGCTCGCGCCCACCTTGAATAGGCGTTGGCACGTCCGGCTCCGGGCCCAGCTCATCACCTGTGCCGGTCCAGATACCGATCTCTTCCTCCTGAAGCACTTGGCCGGCTGCACTTTCGTCACGGCTCGGAGCAAGCCAACTCAGGTGAACCTGGCGAGCGGCGATCGCGTTTGCCTCCACAGCGAAGCCCTCGCGCGTCTGGTTGTTGTCCGTGTCGCCGGCCGCGACGAAGGTGTCGAGCGGCAAATGTGAGGCATCGATAGCGGGAAGCGAGGCGAGGGACAGATCGACCAGCCCAATCCAGGCCGACTTCGAAGGCGTCACATCGAGCCGCGGCAGCACCAAGAGTTCCCGGGCACGGGTTGCCGCGACATACCAAAGCCTGACCCGCTCGCGATCCAGTTCATCCTTCTCTGCCTGATAGGCCGCCTCATATCCCGCCGGCGGAACACCAAGGACCTTGCAGTAGAAGGTGTCGGTCTGGCGATCGGTTACCCCGGTGTCGGGCGCCATCACGCCGGTCATCGTGTTGATCGGAATAACCACCGGCCATTCGAGGCCCTTTGCCGCGTGCATGGTGTAGAGGGCGACGGCCTCTTCCTGCGCATCGGGACGACCTTCGACGGCACGTGCCTCGTCGGTCCAGGCGGCTGTCATCGCTTCGGCGAAGGCGCGCAGACCGCGCACGGCATAGCTCGTCGCGAGACTGAGGTAGAGATCGACATTGGCGAGCGCACGCTCGGCCTGACCGCGATGGCGGTCGAGAAGGATGGGCCGCAGCCGAAAGACGTCCACGGCCTGCGAGAGAAGGTCGTGCGGCGTCGTGCTGTTGCTGCGCCGTTGAAGCGCTTGCAGACGCTCGATGATATCGCGCGCAAGAGGATGGGGGATCGCGGCGGGATCGACGTTGAGGTCGAGCCTGGGGATGCGATTGGGTTCATCCTCGGAGCGGGGAAGCGTCCAGACTATGTCGAGCAGTTCCTCTTCGCTTAGACCTACAAGCGGGCCGCGCAGCAAGGCTCCAAGCGCCAGTGTGTCGCGACGGTTGGCCAGCACTCGGGTCAAAGCAATCAGGTCCTGGACCTCTTGGCGACGAAACAGGCCCTTGCCCGCTTGGGTGGCGACTGGGATGCCGCGCCGTTCCAGAGCTTCCTCATAGCGCCACAAGTCTGCCCCGGTCGGCGCGAGAAGGGCAATATCGCCGGGCTGGCATGGGCGGTTCTCGCCGGTCCTTCGATCAAGAACGGGCTGGCTGCCGATCATCCGGGCACAGAGCCCGGCTACAGCATCTGCCTCAGCGTCGCGCTGCTGTTCGGCGCTCGCCTTGCCGTTTTCATCGGCGACGGCGACATCCAGCGCGTTCACACAAACGCCGTCACCACGGTCGTCATGGAAGGGATCGAGGGCGGTGAAGCCAGGCTGACCATCGGCAGAAAGGATGGCCTCGAACCGTTCATTGACGAAGGTGAGGATCGAGGCGCAGGAGCGGAAATTGGTCGAGATCGATACGAGACCGTCCGCAACCTGCACCGAAAATGCCGCGCGGGCCTCCACATAGGCCCCGACATCCGCGCCCCGAAAGCGATAGATTGCCTGTTTGGGGTCGCCGACGAGGAAGAGGGCTCCCGGCCGAATCCGGAAGTCCGTCCAACCCTGGGCGCCATCGCCCGGATCGCCGCACAGGCGCCAGAAGATTTCTGCCTGAAGCGGGTCGGTATCCTGAAACTCATCGACGAGAACACGCGTATATCGCTGACCCAGTGCCTGGCGCACGGCGTCATGGTCACGAAGTAGATCGCGCGCTGCATGGATGAGATCGTCGAAATCGAGTTGGGCGCTGGCGCGCTTGTGATCCCGATAGCGTTGCAGGATCGGCCGTGCTTCCTCGATCAGTGCGGACAGGACTAGGCCGGATGACGCCTGAAGCAGCGAGGTCCATGCACCACAGCAGGCTTCATAAAGAGACTCGGCCGTATCGTTCAGTCGGTCGCCATCGGCCTTGGAAAGGCCAGCCTGCTTGGCAGCGGTCGCCCATTTGCCCTTCTTGCGATAGGAGGAAAAGCTGCCGGACTTGGTGCACAGATCGGGATGCGGACGCGAGACCAGCAGTCCGACCAGACCCGCAGGCGTGGCGACGGCCGCGTTGGACGGCAAAGCGGCAGCCATGTCGGATAAGCGGGACGCGATCACGTCCGTTTCCGGCTCATTGACTCCGGCGGATTGGGTGAAGGCGAGGAGATCGACAGCGGCCTGCCGGAACGCCTGAAGAGGGGCGGCGAGCGGCATCACTGCCGGTGCGTTGAGGCTCCTGCGCCGGCGGAGCGCTTCGGCGATCTTGTGCATCAGCGCGACGGTTTCGCCTGGGCTATAGAGCACCATCTCGGCGAGGATGCCGCCCTGGCCGCCGGAGAGGCGCTCGCGCAGCCAGCCATCGACGATTTCGAGAAAGGCGAGATCGGCCTGATTGCGATCCATGACGGTGGCGCCCGGGTCGATATCCGCTTCGGCCGGGTAGGGCTTGATCAGACGCTGACAGAAACCGTGGATCGTCGAGCAGGTGATCTCGTCGATCGCTGCGCTGGCCGAGATCAGATTGTCGCGCTGGAGCGGCGACAAACCATCGGGCAGCCCGACACGGAGCTCGGGCGCGATGTGGCCCGCCGCAAGATCGGCGACGAAATCGCGCACGCGCGACAAGAGTTCGCTTGCCGCCAGCTCGGTGAAGGTGACCGCCGCAATTGCGCTCGGTGCGATGCCTTGTGCCAGCATGGCAGCGATACGTCCCGCCATGACGGCGGTCTTGCCCGAGCCGGCGCCCGCTTCGACCAGGATGGAGCGGTCATGACGGCTGATCGCATCGCGACGCGCACCATCGTCCTTGAGAGACTTCACCTCGCTCATCATTCCATCTCCCAGACCTGCGCCATATCGGCGAGCCGTTCGGTCGCGGCGGCTTGCTTTCGTTTGCAGTATGTGGCGCCGGCGTTGGCCGGCAGCGCGAAGGCGAGATCATCGTAGTCGCCGCCCGTATCGGGTCCCGGTAGCGCTGCGCCGCCCGCCAACGCCGTGCGCGCCGCGCTTAGATAGTTTGTGATCTCCGCCAGGACTGCCTCAGGATCCTGGAGCGGGAGATCCAGAGGCTCACGCGGATAGAGCAATGACGCGCTGATCGCAATGTGGTCGCCCAAAAGCGCCTTGACCGCAAAGGCGTAGAGGCAGCGTTGAAGCTCGCGCCCACCGTTCAAGCGGATGTCGCTCCGTGGCGCTTTTCCGGTTTTGTAATCGCGCACGAGGGCACGGCTCCCGTCCCCGGCGATGTCGAGCCTGTCGATATAGCCGGCGATTCGAAACCCGGTGCCCGGAATGACCACCGGAACGCAGGCGTCCCAGGGCAGAGCCGCGCACGATTTCGGTTCGGACCCGCCGAAGGGCACCTCGCCATAGGATCGGCTGCCCGGCATGTGATCGTCGCCATAGGCGAGGGCTTTGCCAGCAAGATCACGCGCATCGCCGAGCGTTCGGCCCCAAATGATGGCAGGCGGGACGGGCTGTTCGCTTTCCCACTCGGCGGCCACTGCACCGGCTGCCTCGGCGACCGCAACCTCGATGGCCGAGGCATTGGCGGTTGCCAGTCCGCCGGAGGCTTCGAGGGTGCGCAAGGCGCGGTCGAGCACGAGATGGATGAGATCACCTGCCTGAAGCGCGTCGAGCACAAGCGGCTCGGTACTGCTCTGCGGTGCCTTCCATCCGAACGCATAGCGCCAGACAAAGCCGAGCGGACTGCGCAGCAAAGTCTTGAGAGAGCTCGCCGATTGGGTGCGATCGAGGATGGAAAGTAGGAGGGGATGATCGGGCCTGACCAGTCCGTCATGGGAGGTCACGTCGGCCAGCCGCCAGTCGCGCCAGCAGATACGCGCACTCACGGCCTGGGGATCGATGGCAAACTCCTGCGGCCGTGCCATCACGCGGTCGGTTTCGCTGAAGGCATGCGCGGGGATGGCATTGCGGCGCAGATAGGTTTCGCCGTCATAATTGGCGAGTAGCGGGCTGCGGCCCAGCAATCGTCCATCGCTGTCGCGCCGTGCACGTGAAAGGACCACTTCGCCGCTGGTGGTGGCGAGGATCGTCTCGAAATCACGGCGATCGGCCAGGTTGACAGGAAGCGGATCGAGCTCTGCGGTGGGGATGATATGATTGGGGATCAGCCGGTCCTCGGCGATGCCTCTCGGCCAGCGCGACGAGTTGAGGCCAATCAGCCGGACAAAGCGTCGGGGCGAGGCAGCCAAGGCGCTCGCCGGCATCCAGGCGACCCTAACGCAAGCCTCCAGGCCGTCATCCTGTTTCAGTGCCTCAAGCGTGCTGTTGATCGAGGCGGCAGGACCTGCCATCAGCGCCTTGCGCCAGATCGCCAGGGAGCGGCCTTTCAGGAAGGCTTCGCCGATTTCCAGCGCGACATCCGGACCTTTTATCAGCAGATCTACTGCCGTGCGCAAAGTGGGCACATGATCCATGCCGTCGGGCCAGCTCTCCGGCTTGAGACGGGACAAGAGCCGGTTCCAGGCTGAGGTTGTCGACAAAGGCGCATCGCTCGGCAGGACGCGCAGCCAACCCTCTGGAAGGGACGCGAACGGAGCGGAATCCCGACACAAGGCTGCAAGGCGACGTAGGCGCGAGTGAGTCAGTCCGCGCACGACGATGTCGGCAAGGGCTGCAGTTGCCTGTCCCTCGCGTGTGGTGACGACCCGGACGCCATGA
>Ga0209371_1001863_pt1 | contig 12965 bp, 12 predicted proteins | sample AgamicAtAmrz_FD_187165 | JGI IMG/M metagenome (GOLD analysis project Ga0209371, IMG submission 187165) | Agave microbial communities from Guanajuato, Mexico - At.Am.rz (SPAdes) (version 2) | ecosystem: Host-associated > Plants > Roots > Rhizosphere | place: Guanajato, Mexico | collected 2012-06-07
CATCCACATTCCCTCAATGCTGTCGAAGCATTTTGCGGTCGTCGGCTCGACCGGCGTCGGCAAATCCACGGCCGTCTCGCTGCTGCTGCACAAAGCAATCAGCGCCGATCCGAAACTGCGCGTGCTGATCCTCGATCCGCATAATGAATTCGCCGCCGCCTTTCCCCGACACGCCGTCGTCATCGATACCGATACGCTCGACCTGCCCTTCTGGCTGATGCGGCTTGAGGAGTTCAGCGAAGTCGTCTTCCGTGGCCGACCGGCGATCCCCGAGGAGCTCGACGCTCTGCGCGATCTCATTCCCGAAGCACGCCGCGCCTTCCGGGGCAGCGATTCCACCCTGATGCGCCGCCAAACGGAAAAGTCTTCGGTGACTGCAGACACACCGGTCCCCTATCGCATGGCCGATCTATTGGCGCTGATAGACGAACGCATCGGTCGGCTGGAAGGCCGTCAAGAAAAGCCGCATCTGCGCTCACTGAAGATGCGCATCATGTCGGCGATCAACGATCCCCGTTATCACTTCATGTTCTCCAACAATACGATCACCGATACGATCATGGAGACCATCGCCAAGATCTTCCGAATTCCAGGCGACGGCAAGCCGATCTGTACCTTCCAGCTCGCCGGCATTCCCTCGGAAGTCATCAATTCCGTCGCCTCCGTCCTTTGCCGCATGGCCTTCGAACTGGCGCTTTGGAGCGACGGCGCGATCCACATGCTCGTCGTCTGCGAGGAGGCGCACCGCTACATCCCCGCCGATCCGACACTCGGCTTCCTCCCGACACGACAGGCGATCGCCCGCATCGCCAAGGAAGGCCGCAAATACGGCGTATCGCTCGGCATCATCACCCAGCGCCCGGGCGAACTCGATCAAACGATCCTGTCGCAGTGTTCGACGCTCTTCGCCATGCGTCTCGCCAACGATCGCGATCAGGAAATCATCCGTTCGGCCATTCCGAACTCCTCGATCTCGACGACAAGCTTTCTCTCATCGATCGGCAACGGCGAAGCGATCGCCTTTGGCGAGGCCATCGCAGTGCCGATGCGCATGCGCTTTTCCCAGGTCGAACGGCATTTGCTGCCGAAAGCCAGCGGCAGCGTCGCGAAAACCAGCGAGGATTCTCCGGATACGGTCGATTTGCGCACGATCATCGGTCGCATGCGCTCGATTTCAGGCCCCGATGTCAGCCCTCTGCAGCAGAGCTACAATGCTATGCCTGTGACGGATATCAAGGATGATTTCGACGAAGTGCCAGTCGAGCAGCCAACGCGGCCCCAAGCGGAATCGAGCCAACAACCGATCGAACCTTATCGTCCGGACATGCTGCCGCGCACCGCCGCACCGCAACCTGCAGCGGCTTCACAAACGTCGATCGACAGCAAGCTTGCGGAATTGCGCCGCGAATTCCGCAGCGATGAAGGAGGCACGCGCACGGTGCCGCCAAGAGAGGCCGCTCCCTCGCTGCGGCGAGAATCCGGCTTGTTCCTACGGGACAGCATTCTGAAAAAGCCACTCAGCAGCCTTTACGACAAGGACTGACCCTCGAGCTACGGGCTCAAACGCTCCCAGCTCTCGTCCATCTGATTGCGGAACCAGGTCATCTGCCGCTTGGCATATTGCCGCGTCGCGGCAGATCCGGTTTCGATGACCTCGGCACGTGTCACCTCCCCCTTCAGCAGCGCGGCGATCTGCGCGACCCCGATTGCCTTCATGACGGGCATTTCCGGCGGAAGACCCAGTGCCAGCAGGGCCTGCACCTCGTCTTCCGCTCCCATCGCCAGCATTTTCTCGAAACGGCTGTTGATGCGTTCGTGCAGGATAGCGCGCTCAGGCAGAACCACGATCTTTCGCGCACGGTCGGGATTGATGATCATCGGCCCGTTCTTGCCTTGAAAATCGGCTATGGACCGGCCTGTCGCTTCAATCACTTCCAGGGCGCGAACGATGCGCTGCCCGTCCTGCGGGTTCAGCGTTTCGGCAACGGCGGCGTCGCGCTCCGCAAGCTCACGATGCAGCACTTCCGCCCCTTCCGCCAGCAGCCGACCGCGGAGGCGATTGCGTATACCAAGCGGAATCTCCGGCATGTCGGACAGTCCGCCCGTCAGCGCCTTGAAATAGAGGCCGGTGCCACCAACGAAGACAGGCATTCTGCCCTTGCCGCGCAAGCGCTCGACCAAGGTGCCTGCCTCGCGCAGCCAGACGCCAGTCGAATAAGCCTGTCCCGCCGGGACATGGCCGTAGAGATGGTGTGGAATGCCCTCCATATCGGCCTCGGAGGGCCGCGCGGTCAGGACGCGCAGGGTATCATAGACCTGCATGCTGTCGGCATTGATGACGACGCCATCATGCGAACGGGCCAATTCTACCGCCAGTGCGGACTTGCCGCTGGCGGTCGGCCCGGTTATCAGGATCGCGTCGATATTGCTCATAGGGTTTCTGCTCATGGCCTTCGTTGCCACGCTTATTGCCAATCCGTCAAACCCCGTTCTCGTTCCGGCCATTGCCGAAGAGGCGGCTGATGCTGTCAAAGCGTCCGGGCTCTACTGGCTTGCCGACGGCATTGCCTGCGATATCGCGCTGCGCGACGGCACCGATATTGAGGCCGCAGAGGCCAATATACTGGCGGTGATTGGCAGCGAACCTATCGATCTCGTCATCCAGCAAGCCGAAACCCGCCGCAAGAAATTGCTGATTGCCGACATGGATTCCACCATGATCGGCCAGGAATGCATCGACGAACTCGCCGCCGAAGTCGGCCTCAAGGAGAAGGTTGCCGATATCACCGCCCGCGCCATGAATGGGGAAATCGCCTTCGAGCCGGCGCTGCGCGAGCGTGTCGCGCTCTTGAAGGGACTGCCGCTTTCAGTTGTCGATGAGGTCATCGCCAAGCGCATCACGCTGACGCCAGGCGGCCCCGAGCTGATCGCCACCATGAAGGCGAAAGGCTATTACGCTGCCCTTGTTTCCGGCGGCTTCACCGTCTTCACCAGCAAGATCGGCGCCACCCTCGGCTTCGACGAGAATCGGGCAAATGTCCTGCTGGAAGAAAAGGGTCTCCTGACCGGCCTCGTCGAAGAACCCATCCTCGGTAAGCAGGCCAAGGTGGACGCGCTGAATGACATCGCCGAAAAGCTCGGTATCTCCGCCGATGACGCCATAGCCGTCGGCGACGGCGCCAATGACCTCGGCATGCTGCAGCTTGCCGGCTCCGGCGTGGCACTTCACGCCAAGCCGACGGTTTCAGCACAGGCCAGGATGCGCATCGACCACGGTGACTTGACCGCCCTGCTCTATATCCAGGGCTACCGCAAGACGGACTTCGTCAAACCATAGAGCAGCGCAAATCGCCGAGCTCGGGGACCGCAGATGATCATTACCGAAACCGAACGCCTCATCATCCGCAATTGGCGCGAAGGGGATCGCGACCTGGCCTTGGAGATCAATTCCGACGAGGCGGTCATGGAGTTCTTCCCGTTCCGCCGCAATCGCGCGGAAGCGGACGCCTTCTTCGATCGCGTCCAGTCGATGATCACGGAAACCGGGCTCGGTCTCTATGTGCTGGAGCTCAAGACCAGCGGCGAGGCAATCGGCTATTGCGGACTGGTGCGCACTGATCATCTGGAGCCGTTCGTCGCAGTCGGAACCGTCGAGATCGGCTGGCGGCTGGTGGCGCGGCACTGGGGCAAGGGATTGGTCACCGAGGCGGCGCGGGCGCTTCTTGCTCACGGCTTCGAAAGGCACGGCCTTGACGAGATCGTTTCCTTCGCCGTGCATGACAATGTCAGGTCGACCGCTGTCATGGAGGGGATCGGCATGCATCGCGTCGAGGGCGGCGATTTCAACCATCCCCATGTGCCCGATACCCATCCTCATCTGCAGCACCACGTCCTCTATCGCCTGACGGCAGCTCAGTGGCGCTCCCGGCAATGACCCCGATCGAAACGGCTCGGCTGATCCTGCACCCCTGCGCGGAAGAGGATCGCGGGTTGTTTTATGAACTCAGCTCCGACCCAGCCGTTCTCGAATTCTTCCCCTTTGCCCGCAGCCGCGAAGATGCCGACACCATCTTTTCCATGATCCGGAACGTAACGCCGGAACCCGGCTTCGAACTTCTCACCATGGTCTTGAAAGGTGATGGCACGGCAGTCGGATTCTGCAGCCTGTCGAGAGTGCAGCTCGAGCCGCATTTGCCCCGCGATGCAGTGGAAATCGGCTGGCGGATATCAGCGCGCCATTGGGGCAAGGGCTACGCAACCGAGGCCGGCATAGCTCTTGTGCGTCACGCTTTCACCGTCCTGAATCTCCGCGAGATCCTCTCGGTTGCCGTCCATGACAACGGCCGCGCCCTCGCAGTGATGCGCAAGATCGGCATGCATCCTTATCTGGCCTTGGATTTCGACCATCCGCAAATTCCGGAGACGCATCCGCACCTGAAGCATCACGCGGTCTGTCGCCTGAGCGCCGCCGAGTGGCGGGCGCAACAGACGGAGCAAGCCGGGAGCTGAATTCTACTCCAGCGCGACGGCGATGAAACGCAAGTCACCGTTCGGAGACGCAATCATCATCTGCGCATTGCGGCGGCCTTCCCGCTTCAGTGATGCCACCTTGTCCGAAGCAGCACTAGGAGTCTGAACGAATTCCTGTGCAACCTCAACGACGACGTCGCCAGGCTTCAGCCCCTTCTCCGCGGCGGCCGAGCCTGGTGCCACTTCGGTGATGACGACGCCATCGACACTGTCGGCGATGCCGAAGCTCTTGCGGTTTTCGGCAGTCAGCGTCGAGAGCTTCATTCCAAGAATATTCGAGGTCGCCTGAACTGGCGGCTGAGCCTGCGGCGATTGCTGCGGGTCGCCGCCCTGATCCTGTCCATCCATGCCGTCATCGTCACCATCGTCTCCCTGGTCAGGATTGATGACGCCGTCGCTGTTGCCCTTGTCGTCAGGCGCAAGCTGCGGCTTCTTGTTCTTGTCGGTGCTTGCGGCAGCCGCCTGATCGCTGTCCTCCAGCCGGCCGAGCGTCACTTTGACGGTTTGCTGCTTGCCGTCGCGATAGATGACGACATCGACTTCCTTGCCGACGGGGCTTTCGGCGACGACACGCGGCAGATCGCGCATCTCGTCCACATCCTTGCCGTCGAACTTCAAGATAACATCGCCCGCTTTGATCGAGCCGTTATCGACAGGGCCGCCCTTGATGACACCTGCCACGAGGGCGCCCTTGGCTTCTGAAAGACCGAGGCTATTGGCGACGTCGTCCGTGACAGGCTGAATGCGCACGCCAAGCCAGCCGCGGCGCGTCTCGCCGAAGTCACGGAGCTGATTGACAACGCCCTCCGCCAGCTCCGACGGGACGGCAAAACCGATACCGATCGAGCCGCCGCTTGGGGAGATGATGGCCGTGTTGATGCCGATCACCTCACCCTTCATGTTGAAGAGCGGACCGCCGGAGTTGCCCTTGTTGATCGCCGCATCGGTCTGGATGAAATTGTCGTAGGGGCCGGCGTTGATGTTGCGGCCGCGCGCCGAAACGATGCCGATGGTCACCGAGCCGCCGAGGCCGAAGGGGTTGCCGATCGCCATCACCCAGTCGCCGATCCGCATTTTGGAGGAATCGCCGAATTTGACGGCCGTGAGGGGATGCTTCGGCTCGACCTTGAGGACCGAAAGGTCGGTCTTCGTATCCGTTCCGATCAGCTTGGCCTTCAGCTTCGTACCGTTCGGGAAGATCGCCTCGATATCGTCGGCCCCTTCGATGACGTGATTGTTGGTGACAATATAGCCTGAGGGATCGATGACGAAGCCGGAGCCGAGTGAGCTCACCTTGCGATTGCTGTCGTCGTCTTTCTTGTTATTGAAGAAATCGTTGAATTCATCCTGATAGGGCGAATTGTCCGGCACCTTCGGCGTCGCCGGCCCATTTCCCTCATCCTTGACCTTCTGGGATGTGGAAATATTGACGACCGCATCGAGCAAGCCGAAAGCGAGATCGGCAACCGATGCCGGGCCGGCATTCATGGCCGGATTCGCCGTGATCGTGGGAGATGCTGCCGGCGGTGTCTGATTGTTGGTCGCGGCCGGCGGCTGGGCACCTGCGGCTGCACCGCTGTTCTGCGTCTGCGCATAAGCCTGTTCGGTGACGCCCGCAACGGGGCCGGCAATCAGTGCAATGCTTGCGAGCAAGGCAAACGAACGGCTGAAAGGCAGGCGATTGGTCGAAGCCATCAGGCATCCTCATAAAGAAAGGGAAAACTTGTATAAGCATCAACATAAGGCGGAATGATGAAGCGTGAAATCACCTTTTTGAGAAATCCCCGAAGCTCCCCGCCGCCGATGCTTGCTGGCGAAAGGCGATGCAATCCGTCATAAAGAAAAGGGCCGCCCTGAAGCAGCCCTTTCGTTTCAGTGTAATGACGCCTCAGTTCTCAGGCGGCGTCGGATTCGCGAGTGCCGGCGCGCCCGAATTGGGCGCAGACCCCTGAGGACTGTCAAAATACTTGAAGAAGTCCGACTGGTTCGGCGGCAGGACAAGCGTCTTGCCACCCGAGGCAAGCGCCTTGTTATAGGCGGCCATTGAGCGATAGAACTCGTAGAAGTTCGGATCGCGCTTCGAGGCATCCGCGAAGATGCCGTTGCGTTCAGCTTCGCCTTCACCACGCAGCACTTCCGAATCCTTCTGCGCATCGGCAACGATCTCGACGACTTGACGGTCAGCGACCGCCCGGCGGCGCTGGCCCTCTTCGTTACCGCGCGCGCGGATCAGCTCGGCTTCCGCCAGACGCTCAGCCTTCATGCGGTCGTAAGTGTTCTGCGACACTTCCTGAGACAGGTCTGTGCGGCGTATACGGACGTCCTCAATGTTGAGGCCGAGTGTTTCCGCATCGCGATGCAGATCGTTGCGCACTTCCGTCATCATTGCAGCACGTTCGTTGGAAAGCGCCGCTTCGAAACCACGCAGACCATAGACACGGCGCAGAGCAGCGTCGAGGCGGGTCCTGAGCCGCGATTCAGCCGCATCGCGATCACCCGAGACGGTCTCGCGGAACTTGCGCGCATCCATGATCTTGTAGACCACGAAGGCATCGACTTCGTAGAACTTGCCGCCAGAGACCTGGACACGGATGTTGTCCAGATCGAAGCGGAGTTCCTGCTGCTGCACATACTGGACACGATCGGCATCCATGAAGGCGAAAGGCAGCTTGAAGTAGATGCCCGGCTCCGTCTTCACGTCGCGAATCTGGCCGAAGCGCAGAACGATCGCCTGTTCACGGGCATTGACCACGAACACCGACGAATAAATAAGCAGCAGCACTACCGCGAGCGCGATAAGAATGGCTGGCAAACGGCTGGATGTCATTATTTGGCCTCCGGCTGAGTTGCAGCGGCGGGCTTGCCTGCCTGCGTCGTGGACTGCTTGCCGATTTCGTTCAGCGGCAGGTAAGGCACGACGCCCTGCTTGTCGTCGATGATGATGCTGTTGGAATTGCCGATGACGGACTCCATGGTTTCCAGGAACAGACGCTTGCGCGTGACCTCGGGCGCCTTGACGTATTCGTCGTAGATCGAGATGAAGCGCTGCGCTTCACCCTGAGCTTCCTTCACGATACGGTCCTTGTAGGCAGCCGCTTCTTCGCGAATCTGAGCCGCGCGACCGCGGGCCTGACCGAGCTTCTGGTTGGCGTATTGATTGGCCTCTTCCACCTGCTGGTCTTCGTTCTGCTCCGCACGCTGCACTTCTTCAAATGCATCGGCCACTTCGCGCGGCGGCGAGACATCCTCGATCGGAACGGCGTTGATGGAGATACCGGAGCCATAGCGATCCATCGTATCCTGGATAATGCCTCTGACCTCGGTCGCGATTTCCTGACGCTTGTCGCGATAGATGTCCTGAGCCGGACGGCGGCCAACGACCTCGCGCATGGCGCTCTCCGCAACCTGCTGCAAAGTCTCGTCGGGGGTCTCGAGATTGAACAGGTAGGATTGCGGGTTGGTCACGGTATAGAGGATCGAGAACTGCACGTTGACGATGTTCTGATCACCCGTCAGCATCAGACCAGCATTCGAACCGGCCGAGGAGCGGCCGCCAATATTGCGCTGCTGTTCTGTGACCTTCACGAATTCGATGCGGTCCATCGGCCAGATATGGAAATGCAGGCCGGGCATGGAGACTTCCTCGCGCGGCTTGCCGAAGCGCAGCTCAACGCCGCGCTCGTCCGGCTGCACGGTATAGATGCACTGGATCAGCCAGAAAACGGCAATCACTCCGATGATGATGAGCACGACGCCTGCATTGAAGCCACCGGGAACGAAACCTTTCAATCGGTCCTGACCGCGGCGAATGATATCCTCCAGGTCCGGAGGCCCTCCGTTACCGCTGCCCCGCGGCCGGTTCGGTCCCTGCCCCCAAGGTCCCTGATTATTTCCGCCGCCACCGCCGCCCCATGGGCCACCGCCGCCGCCATTCTGATTGCTCCAAGGCATCAAAACCTCTTTGTTTGTTGACTCCCGATATCGCGCCGGAAATTGCGGGATTCATGGCTCGAACTCCGCAGACCGCAGCGATTGTTTCCCGTTATAGGTATCGAAGCACCTGCTTTCAACGCGACTTCAGGAAGTTCGTCGGATTCATTGGAAAATATTTGCTTTTTTGGGGGCAGCTCTTATGCTTTTCGTCTGAAATAGCGAACGAAACGCGTCGGATAAGTGTCCTTTTCTCCAGCCGGAACGGCAAGCTCGCTATCCGCCTGCCAGATCCCGGGATCGATCTTTGGAAAGAATGTGTCGCCCTCTACGTCCGCCTCGACATGGGTGATCAGCAGCCGGTCTGCCAGACCGATCGCCTGCCGATAGATTTCGCCACCGCCGAGGATGCAGATTTCGTCGACATTGCTCTCGTTCGCCAGACGCGACGCAACCGAAATCGCTTCATCGAGCGAGTGCGCCACCGTTATTCCCTCGGCTGTAAAATCGGTATCCCGGGTAATGACGACATTCGGTCGGCCCGGCAGCGGCTTGCCGATCGACTGGAACGTCTTGCGACCCATGATTACGGGTTTGCCGAGCGTCATCGCCTTGAAGCGCTTGAGATCGGACGACAGTCGCCAGGGCATATCGCCTTCGCGCCCGATGATGCCGTTGCGCGATACGGCAACGACGATGGTCTTGATCGGCTGGGTCATGCGTCTCCCTCAGTCTGCCTCACCGACGCCAGTGCGAGTCGGTCCAACGAGTTTATATCATCATGGCCGCAACGGCAGATGGAACGTACCTGCCACGGCCTGGTATCAGGCGCCACTATTCAATTTATCGAGCTGGCCGGCCAAAATGCCTCCATTTTCCCGATCCTTGGCCATCTTCCGATAGAGCCCGGCCATGCCTTTGAAGATCAAGGCAGCTGGATCATCCTCGCCGAGGAATTCGGAAATCTCATCCATCTCCGCGACCCAGCGATAGGCTTTCGGATACATGTCCGGAATGCCGTGGACAAATTTCGCGTCGAGGTCCGGCAGGCTTTCCTGAAGTTCACGTTTCAGGGCAGCATCTGCCCCTGAACGGATGGCGGCAAGCAGCATGGCGGTGCCGAGGCCCGTCACGCCCTTGTTGATGCCCGCGTAGCACATCTTCAGTGCGGAGGCCGCGCCGATCGCCCCATCGATGCTGCGGACCTGCAGTCCGTATTCGACCAGCACGCCGCTGTCGTTCGCCGTATCGCCGCTCACATAGAGTTTCGGTCCCTTCTGGCCGGGCTTCGGCGGACCGCCGATGATGGAGCCGTCGAGAACCACGCCGCAGTCGCCGCCGAAGATCGCCGCAATCTCCGCCATGGTCTTCGGCGAGATCGCATTGCAGTCAAGGAATGTTGCCTTACGGCCGCTTCGCCGCATTTCGCCGGCAATCTGCTCGGCGACGGCAATCGCCTCCGCAGGCGGAACGATGGAAAGAATGAGAGACGACGCCGCGATGGCGTCCAATCCGACCGGCTCCATGCCGGCTGCTTTCGCCCGCTCGATGGTCGAAGCCGAACGCCCTTCGAGATAGGTGAGCACCCTCGCCCCCTTTTCGACCAAACGCCGGCCAATGGCACTTCCCATGGCGCCGGCTCCGATGACTGCGATCTCCACGGCCAATCTCCTTCTCCGATCGAGGAAGACGGCAGCATATCGCCTATCGTTCGGCCGGACGAGCGCAATGCCTTGCGGTCACGGTAAGTTTAGCGCCGGCCGTCAAGCGTTGCGAAACACGAGGACGGCATAGATGCAGGGCTCTCCGCTTTCATTCTTGAAGACGCAATCCGTCGGCGGACCGAGCTCGAGGCAATCGCCCACGGACATCGAGTGCCTCGTCTCTCCCTCGAGAAAGGTCAGCCGTCCCTCCAGCACCCAGATGAGCTGCCGCATGAAGGTATAAGCCGATGCGGGCATCGGAACCTCCGCGCCGGCAGGCAACTCGATGCGGACGAGATCGAGCGGCAGGTCCGACTTCGGGGAAACGTGCCGGCGCTCATAGCCCGTTTGCGGATCGACCCAGACGGGCTGCTCTTCCTTTCGGAGAAACCGGCCCTGCTGCATCTCCGCACGCGCCATCAGGGCTGACATGCTCAGGCTGAAGGCACCGGAAAGCTTGCCGAGCAGCGTCGCCGTCGGGCTGCTTTCGCCGCGCTCGATCTTGTGGATCATGGCACGGGATACCGTAGAACGGTCCGCCAGCTCCGTCAGCGACCAGCCGCGGCTTTCCCGTTCGATGCGAATGCGTGCGCCTATGCGCCTGTCGATATTATCAAGGTGAGACATGCGTTTTACTATAGTGGACTTCCGGAAGGCTGGCAATTAGCGCCCTGCAAATCCGAAAACCTGATCTCTTAGGAGCGTCATAGCGCGGTGCGTTTTATCCGTCGGATATATGTAATAATATAGTGGACAGATATGGAAATCGATGTATGACAAGATAGAGTAACAAAGACATCTATCCGATTTAGTGGATGCCCTACGGAGCCGCCGATGCAAATTCGCGATGCGAGAGACGAGGATCTCGCGGGAATAACCGCGATCTATAACGACGCCGTCGCCAATACCGCCGCGATCTGGAACGAGACGCAGGTCGATATCGCCAATCGCAAACGATGGCTGCAGGATCGGCATAAGCTCGGTTACCCCGCGCTGGTAGCGATCGATGATCATGGAGAAGTGGTCGGCTATGCCTCCTTCGGCGACTGGCGCGCATTCGACGGTTATCGCCACACGGTCGAGCATTCGGTCTATGTCCGCAACGATCAATATCGCGGCGGCATCGGCAAGGCGCTGATGATCGAGCTCATCGGGCGAGCCCGGGCGATCGGCAAACATGCGATGGTCGCAGGCATCGAGGCCGGCAATGTCGCCTCCATACGGCTGCACGAAAAACTCGGCTTCCAGCAGGTCGGCCTCCTCCCGCAGGTCGGCACGAAGTTCGGGCGGTGGCTGGATCTCGCCTTCCTGCAGCTGCTGCTGGACGAACGCGTCGATCCCGATCCCAAACCATAACCTGCAGGCATGGGGATCATGCCGATCACGGTGGCGAAACTCATTCTCGCCGGCGTTGCCGGCCGAAACGCCTAAACCGCGACTTCGGCGGCGATCGCCGCATGCGGCTCGTACCCCAGAACCTCGAAATCCGCGATGCGATAATCGTCGATGCTGTCGGGTCGGCGTAGTAGGCGCAAGGTCGGGAACGGCTTCGGCTCACGGCTGAGCTGCTCGCGGATCGCATCCAGATGGTTGAGATAGAGGTGGACGTCACCACCCGACCAGACCAGCTCGCCCATATCCATATCGACCTGCTGCGCGACCATGGCGAGCAAAACCGCCTGTTGACAGATGTTGAATGGATTGCCGAGGAACAGATCGCATGAGCGCTGGAAAACCATCAGACTGAGACGCGGCCGCTTGCCCCCTTCGGCAGAGATGTTCGATACGTGGAACTGATAGACCATGTGGCAGGGATGCAGCGCCATGTCGGCAAGTTCTCCGACATTCCAGGCATGGAAAATCATCCGGCGGCTGCTGGGATTGGTCTTGAGATCCTTGATGACAGCAGCGAGTTGGTCATGCACCCGGCCCTCTGCATCGCGCCATTGCCGCCACTGCTTGCCGTAGACCGGGCCGAGATCGCCCCATTGCAGAGCAAAGGCCTCGTCTTCCAGAATGCGCTTTTCAAAAGCGACCTGATCGATCTCTTCGCCCGTGATCTTGCGATATTTGGCGAGCGGCCAGTCGGTCCAGATCCGCACATTTTCCTTCAGCAGATTGCGGATATTGGTGTCACCGGTCAGGAACCAGAGCATCTCCTTGACGGCGAGCTTCCAGTAGACACGCTTGGTGGTGAAGATCGGGATCTGCCCCTTCGAAAGATCGAAACGCATCATCGCGCCGAGACCGCTTAAGGTGCCGACGCCGGTGCGATCGATGCGGCGATCGCCTTGCTCGAGCAGATGCGCCATCAGGTCGAGATATTGATACTCTGGGTGACGAGCCATCTTCCGCTCCGAAATCGCTTGAATTTCCGGCCGTGAGGCTGCCCAACAGCGGCCTACCGATTCCTTTTTCACAATTCTAATGACAAGCCGCTGCGAAACCAACTGCGGCCAAACGTAATTCAGGCAAATCTCAGAGCCTCGGCGGACAAACCGATGTTTCCGCGAAGCATTTATGACAATTGCCCTTCCCTTCGCCTGCGGAAAACACTATATCAGCCTTGCCGGTCTTCGGGCCGGCTATGGCGATAAATGAGCGGTGTAATAAACCTATTGGACCCGGGGGCGGTACCCGGCGCCTCCACCAAAAACCGGCCGGCAAGACTGGCGTCAGACCGGCTTTTGATGGGGGCGAAACAGGATCGACAAGGGTGTAAAGATCGACTTTTCGCTCGGCATTGTACCGCCGTTATCGGGCTAAAATTGTAGTTGCAAACGACAACTATGCGGAAGCTCG
>Ga0209371_1001869_pt1 | contig 12935 bp, 10 predicted proteins | sample AgamicAtAmrz_FD_187165 | JGI IMG/M metagenome (GOLD analysis project Ga0209371, IMG submission 187165) | Agave microbial communities from Guanajuato, Mexico - At.Am.rz (SPAdes) (version 2) | ecosystem: Host-associated > Plants > Roots > Rhizosphere | place: Guanajato, Mexico | collected 2012-06-07
GTCGCCGGATTGCGGACTGGCGCTGCCGTCGCGGGAAATACGCACCCGAACCTGCACCTGATGCTGCGCCGAAAGCAGGCGCTCCGGCATCATGGCGTTGCTGTCATCCAGCGTAAGCGATAACGGGAAGTGGCTCAGCGGCAAGCGCTTAACGGCCACGGGCACCGGTGAAACACCGTCAGAAACAGAAATATACATCACTCCGCCCGGCGGTAACATTTTTTCTGCCTCTGGCGTGAGCGTCACCGTGAGCGCCAGCTGCGTATTCTGCTGGCCCGCATCGGTTTTTGCTTGTTCAATGCTGCGATCGATCATCACGCGACGCTTATCGTCAGCCGGAATGTTTTGCAACATTGTCTGCCAGGCGGCGATAGCGCGATCGTACTGCTGCTGCTGATAAGCATTGAACGCCAGCAGGCCGAGCGTGCGCAGATTGCTGCCGTCTTCTTTCAACATATCCTGCAGCATCAGGCCCGCCTGGCGGTTGTCCTGCGGATCGCTAGAGCGCGTCAATACTTCAGCATAGTCCTGTTTTAGTGAAAAATTGTTCGGCGCAAGCTGCAACGCATGCTCGAAAGCCTGGCTGGCGCTGGCAGCATTGTTGAGCACCATGCCGAGGCGTCCCAGCATAGTCCAGTCGTTAAGGTTATCCGGCTCTGACTGCAATGCGGTGCGCAGGCCCAGCTGCAGGCGTGCCAGCTCCTCCATCGTCAGCGGTTTCGCCTGCGGGTCCATCACCCGCGCGCGCAGTTCAGGATATTCCTGCTGCACCTGCATCCAGCTGGCGACCTGCACCAGCCCGCCGCTTTTCAGATACATGCCAAGCGATGCCACGACCAGAATGATCACGCCGGGCAACAGCACCATGCGGCTGCTGGCACGCGACGGCGCGGCGTCATGTTGCGGGACATCGGTCAGCAGCGTCTGCTGCAATTCACTCACCATCGTGGCGCGTTCGCCAATCACGCCCTGCGACTCATCCTCTTCCAGCTCGCGCAGGCGCTGATGGTAAAAATCGGTATTAAGACGGTCGCGATCGGTGTCGCTCGCCTGGCGCTGACGCCAGCCCGCGCCAAGAAACAGGGCGCTGGCCGCCACCAGTAAAAGAATAATGCTTATCCACAAAGCGCTCATTTCAGCTTCCCGTCGCTTTTGAGTATCGCCGCAAGGCGCTGTTGATCGGTGTCGTCCAGCTCGCTGCGCGTTTTACGCTGGCGGCTGCGCAGGATAATAATCAGGCCGCCCAGCAGCGCGAACAGCGCCGGGCCGACCCAGAGGATCAGCGTTGAGGGCGTCACTGGCGGCTCATAGGTCACGAAATTGCCGTAGCGTGCCACCATGTAATCAATAATTTGCTGGCGGCTCTGGCCCTGCTTCATCAGCTCATAGACCTTAAGGCGCATATCCGCCGCGATCATCGCGTTGGAGTCAGCAATGCTGTTGTTCTGGCATTTTGGGCAGCGCAGCGAGCCGATGAGGTCGCGGTACTGCTCCTCCTGCGCCACTGAATCAAACTGGTACGTGTCGATGGCTGCCCACAGGCTACAGCTAAACAGCAGGCCGCACAGGATCAGGATAAAGCGTTTCACGCGCCCTCCTTGCTGTATTTCTGCCACAGCGGCAGCACTTCCTGCTGCCAGACGCGCGCATTCATATCGCCTGCGTGGCGGTAACGGATAATGCCTTTGCCGTCGATCAGGAAGGTTTCCGGCGCGCCGTAGACGCCAAGATCCAGCCCCAGCATACCGTTGCCGTCATAGAGGCTAAGCGCATAGGGATTGCCCAGCGTGTTCAGCCAGGTGACTGCTTTGGTGCGATCGTCTTTATAATTGAGGCCCACCACACGGATGCCCTGCTGCGCCAGCGTGTTCAGATACTGATGCTCGGCGCGGCAGGTTGGGCACCAGGTGGCCCAGACGTTCAGCAGGATCGGCTTGCCGTCGGTCAGGATCTTCTGGTCGTAGATCTTGCCGGGACGATCGAGCGCCTCCAGCTTAAAGACCGGCACCGGTTTGCCAATCAGCGCCGATTCCAGGCGCGTCGGGTCGTCACCGTTGGCGTTGCGCGACAGCTGCCACAGCAGCGCCGCCGCCAGCAGTAAAAACAGCACCAGCGGAATAAAGAGGATTTTCTTGTTCATGCTCGTTCCTCACGCGCGGCTTTTTTCCGCGTGCGGTAGCGTGGATCAAGCAGGCACAGCAGGCCGCCAAGCGCCATAAACACGCCGCCGAACCAGATCCAGCGCACAAAGGGTTTGTAATAGATGCGTACTGCCCAGGAGCCATTGTCCAGCTCTTCGCCCAGCGCTGCGTAAAGGTCGCGCGTGAAGCCGCCGTCAATCGCCGCTTCGGTCATCATGGTGCGTGCCGCAGTATAGAAGCGCTTCTCGGCGTGCAGCACCGCTTCCGGCTTGCCGTTGCGGCTGACGTCGATAATGCCCACGCCGCCGCTGTAGTTCGGGCCCTGCAGGTTATGCACGTCGCGGAACACAAAGTGGTAGCTGTGAATATCAACGCTGTCACCCGCCTTCATGCGTACGTCGCGCTCGACGCTATATTGCGTGCTGAAAGCAATACCGATCACCGTGACGCCGACGCCCAGATGTCCCAGCACCATACCCCAGTGGCTGCGTGACAGATGGCGCAGGCCGCTGAAGAAGGAATGGCGATGCGTCGCGCGCTCGTGCAGTTCCATCAGCGTCAGCACAATGATCCACACCGACATCAGCAGCCCTACCACCGTCATCGCCTCAATACGATCCTGCAACAGCCAGGGCAGCAGCACCGCGCTGGCCAGCGTCACCACCAGCGCCAGCGCCAGGCGCTTCCACAGCTTTTGCGGCTCGTCGCGACGCCAGCGCACCAGCGGCCCAATGCCGAGCATCAGCGCGAAGGGTGCCATCAGCCAGCTAAACATGGTGTTAAAGAACGGCTCGCCTACTGAGATGCTGCCGAGGCCAAGCTGCTTGTGCACCAGCGGCAACAGCGTGCCGAGCAGTACCACCAGCATCGCGGCGATCAGCAGGACGTTATTGCCGAGCAGGAAGGATTCGCGCGACCAGGTTTCGTTCTGCACGCGGCTGCGCACCTGCCCGCCTTTAATTGCGTAGAGCAGCAGCGAGCTGCCGATCACGATCACCAGGAAGGCGAGAATAAACATGCCGCGTGCCGGATCCGAGGCGAAAGAGTGTACCGACACCAGCACGCCAGAGCGCACCAGGAAGGTGCCGAGCAGGCTGAGAGAAAACGCGGTGATCGCCAGCAGCACGGTCCAGGCTTTAAAGGTGCCGCGCTTTTCCGTCACCGCCAGCGAGTGCATCAGCGCGGTGCCCGCCAGCCACGGCATAAAGGAGGCATTCTCTACCGGGTCCCAGAACCACCAGCCGCCCCAGCCGAGTTCGTAATAGGCCCACGCCGATCCCAGCACGATGCCGATAGTCAGGAACACCCAGGCCGCTGTGGTCCAGGGACGCGACCAGCGCGCCCAGGCGGTATCCAGCCGTCCCGCCATCAGCGAGGCGATAGCAAAGGCGAACGCCACCGAGAAGCCGACGTAGCCCATATAGAGCAGCGGCGGATGGAAGATCAGGCCGATATCCTGCAGCATCGGGTTAAGATCGCGCCCGTCGATGGGAAAGTCGGGCAGCGTGCGGGTAAAGGGATTCGAGGTGAGAATGATAAACAGCAGGAAGCCGAGGTTAATCATCCCCATCACCGCCAGCACGCGCGCCAGCGCATCCTGCGGCATACCACGGCTGAAAATCGCCACCAGCAGCGTCCAGGTGCTGAGCAGCAGCACCCACAGCAGCAGCGAGCCTTCATGCGCGCCCCAGGTGGCGGCGATACGGTAATAAACCGGCAGCAGCGTATTGGAGTTGGTCGCGACATAGGCGACGGTAAAGTCGTTGACGACGAAGGCGTGCACCAGCACCAGAAACGCGGCAGCGATGCAGAGGAACAGCCCGCTGGCCAGCGGACGCGCCAGCCCCATCAGGCGGGCATCCTGGCGCAGCGCGCCCCATAATGGGTAGACGCTCAGCAGCAGCGCAATGCCCATTGCCAGGCAGAGCAGAAAACTTCCAATCTCAGGCATCATGACTGCGTTCTCGCCTGTTCCGCGAGCGCCTGCGGGCTCTTATGGTTCTTCTTCATCGCATCCTCGATTTCCGGCGGCGTGTACTTCTCGTCATGCTTCGCCAGCACCTCTTTGGCGTTGACCAGGTTGCCCTCTTCCAGCACGCCCTGCGCGACGACGCCCTGCCCTTCGCGGAACAGGTCCGGCAGAATGCCTTCAAAGCTAACGCTCACAACGCCATTGGCATCATAAAGCTTAAAAGAGACGGCCAGCGTATTAGGATCGCGCTTCACGCTGCCGGGCATCACCATGCCGCCAACGCGCAGCCGCTGACCGGCTTCCGGCTTCTGGTGATCCTCGCCCTTGCCGTAAAGAATTTCGCTCGGGGTGTAGAACAGATCGATATTGGAACGCAGCGCATACATAACCAGCGACGTGGCGAGGCCCAGCCCCACCAGGATCGCCACAACAACGTACAGACGCTGACGACGACGGGTATTCACATTGGGTCTCCTGCCGCTTCACCGGCGGCTTGTTTCATTTTTGCCGAACGAATGCGGCGTTCCCTGGACTGACGCTGGCGGATATCGGCCAGCAGGCGGCGGCGTTGCAGCAGCGTGTGCAGCAGCAGCCCGCCTAAAGGAATAAGGGTGCAGATCACCGCCAGCCAGACGTAAAAGGCGTAGCCGCCCATGGCGAAAAAAGCTGACAGGGAAGAGAATGCAGGCGTCATGCTTTACGTCCTCCATTGGCGACATCAGCGACCCAGGGACGGTGACGTTCGGTGTAGAGGATAAGGTTGCGCAGGCGCATCAGCGTCAGGGTGATGAATACCAGCAGATAGCCAAGGATCGACCAGCGCAGCGGCGTGCGCATACTCGGCGCGATAGCCTGCTGCAGAATGCCCGACGAGCCCTGATGCAACGTGTTCCACCACTGCACGGAGAAGTGAATAATCGGCAGGTTTACCACGCCAACCAGGATCAGAATGCCTGCCGCGCGTCCCGCCGTGCGGCGGTCGTCAAACGACTGGTAGAGCGCCATCACGCCCATATAAAGGAAAAGCAGCACCAGCTCCGAGGTGAGGCGCGCATCCCAGATCCACCAGGTGCCCCACATCGGCTTGCCCCAGGCGGAACCGGTAATCAGCGCAATAAAGGTAAAGACCGCGCCAACCGGCGCCATGGCGGTCGAGACCAGATCGGCCATTTTCATCTGCCACACCAGGCCGGTAAAGGCAGCAACCGCCATCGCAGCGTAGACGCCCATCGACCACATCGCCGCCGGAACGTGAATATACATAATGCGGAAGCTGTCACCCTGCTGGTAATCCGCCGGCGCGAAGCCGAAACCCCAGATCCAGCCGAGCAGCAGCGTCGCTGCACCCGCCACGCCAAACCCAGGAATTAAACGCCCGCAGAGCTGATAAAGCCGCTCCGGCCTTCCCAGCTGATGTAACCATTTCCACATGTTGTATTGCTCACAGGTTAAATATCAGGGTTTCCGACATGTCTGACGCATGTGCGGTTTAGTGCAGCGCGATACGCAGCGCTGCCGCTGTCGCGAACGGGGCCAGCGTTGCGCTGGCTGCCAGCATCGCGCCGAGGATCGCCAGATAACCCCCGATGGGCAATCCCTGGCTCGCCGCGTCGATCGCCGCGCTGGCAAAAATCAGTACCGGTATCGCCAGCGGCAATACCAGCAGGCTCAGCAGCACGCCGCCACGCCGCAGTCCTACCGTCAGCGCAACGCCAATCGCACCAAGAAAGCTAAAGGTCGGCGTGCCGAGCAGCAATGTCAGCGCCATCGCCAGCCAGCTGTTGAAATCAAGCGACAGCAGCAGCGCCGCCAGCGGCGACAGCAAAATCAATGGCAAGCCGGTTACCAGCCAGTGGGCAATCACTTTCCCCAGCACGGTAAGCGGCAGCGGCGTGGGCAGCAGCAACAGCTGTTCCAGCGAACCGTCAAGAAAATCGTCGCGGAATAGCCGCTCCAGCGCCAGCAGCGAAGAGAGCAAGGCGGCGACCCAGACCACGCCTGGCGCAATGCGTGCCAGCTGCTGCGGTTCTGGCCCGATACCGAGCGGGAACAGCGTAATTACAATCAAAAAAAACCACAGCGGATTAACCACTTCCGCACCGCTGCGAAAGGCGGTGCGCAGCTCGCGCTGGATGACGCGCAATGACATCAGATCAGCTCCGTGCCAGTAAGCCGTATTTTTCGCACCCGTGCGTGGCTTTCCGGCAGATCCTGGTGCGTGGTAAGAATGACTGTCCCGCCTTTATCGGCATGCTGCGTAAATTGCGCCATTAGCTTCCCCACACCTTCTTTATCTATCGCCGTCAGCGGCTCGTCCAGGATCCACAGCGCGGCATCGCTGAGCCAGAGTCGCGCCAGCGCCACGCGCCGCTGCTGTCCGGCTGAGAGTTGCGCCACCGGCACCTCTTCGAAGCCCAGCAGATCGACCCACTCAAGCGCGTCGAATATCTGGGATTGCGTCCGATCCGGATGGTAAAAACCCAGGTTTTCCAGCGGCGATAGTACCGCCTTTACGCCAGGGTGATGGCCGAGAAAAAGCAGGCTTTGATGCCACTGTTCGCGCTGTTGGCGTATTGGCTGCTTTTGCCAGCATACTTCGCCCTCTTCCGGGCGGCTGAGTCCCGCCAGCAGACGCAGCAGCGAGGTTTTACCTGCGCCGTTTGGCCCTTCGATCTGCACGATATCGCCCGCCGCCACACCGAACGACAGGCCGTGGAACAGGGTGCGTTCGTCGCGAACACAAGAGAGATTAATGACTTCGAGCATGCAGGAGGAGCCGCACCAGAAAAAAAGAGGCCAGGATAATACCACAAGCTTGCTGTGGGCCGAAGCCCATGCGGTGCGGTGCAGTGCGCCTGTCATGATGGTTATGCCTCTTCTGTGGCATAAATGCTTAAAAATCGCGCATCGTTAAAACTTTGTAACGCTTCATCGGAAAGATAGTTACATTTCGCCCTTGCCAAAACCGTCTACGCTTATTACGCGCAGCGATAATAACAAGGAGCAAACATGAAACCTTCCCCATCAGTTCACCAGGATCAAAACGATGTCGATAGCGAAGAGAAAGAAGAAGGAACCGAAATTGAGGTAGATGAGGACGCCCTGCCCTCGCGCGCGGCGGCTATTCATGAAGAGATTCGTCAGGATGGCGAGAAGGAGTTAGAGCGCGACGGCATGGCGCTGCTCTGGTCAGCCATTGCGGCTGGCCTGTCGATGGGCGCGTCGCTGATGGCAAAAGGCATTTTTCAGGTGCATCTTGACGGCGTTCCGGGTGCATTTCTGCTGGAGAACCTGGGCTATACCTTTGGCTTTGTCATTGTGATTATGGCGCGCCAGCAGCTGTTCACCGAGAACACGGTGACGGCGGTACTGCCGGTAATGCACAAGCCAACCATGGGCAATCTTGCCCTGCTGCTGCGTCTATGGGGTATCGTGCTGCTGGGCAACCTGATCGGCACCGCGCTCGCCTCACTTGCCTTTGCGGAGATGCCGATTTTCGACGACGCCACGCGCCAGGCCTTTAGCGCCATTAGCCAGAAAGTCATGGAGAACACTCCTGGCGAGATGTTTGCTAATGCGGTGATTTCCGGCTGGATTATTGCGACCATGGTCTGGATGATGCCGCAGGCGGGCGCGACCAAGCTGGTGGTGATTGTGATGATGACCTGGCTGGTTGGGCTGGGCGACCTGGCGCATATCGTGGTGGGATCGGTGGAGATCCTCTATCTGGTGTTTACCGGTCAGGTATCCTGGATGGAGTTTATCTGGCCGTTCGCACTGCCGACGCTGCTCGGTAACCTGACCGGCGGTACGCTGATTTTCGCCCTGATTAGCCACGCGCAGATCCGCAATGATATGAGTGAAGCGGCGAAAGCCGAAGCGAAAGCAAAACAGCGCAAGGCGGCGCAGCAGGAGAAGCAGCGCTAAGCTGTTGAGGAAATGAGCAAACGCGCCGCAGTTGGGTTATTCTTGCGGCGCGTTTGCGCTATACTGCGCGCCGCGGTCCCCTTAGTTAAATGGATATAACGAGCCCCTCCTAAGGGCTAGTTGCAGGTTCGATTCCTGCAGGGGACACCATCCTGACCTGAACCCACCTCCACCGACACGAACAACCTCCCTGCCCGCCTTGATTTCAGGCCTGTCTGAGCACAACTGACACGAACCGTCAGGCATTGACTACGCCGGTTTTTTGCGGGCATATTGTGGGCATAAAGTAACCTGTTCCGGAATTATGCCCACATGCTTACGGTAAAGCAGATCGACGCCGCTAAACCTAAGGATAAGTCATATCGCCTGGCTGACGCAGGAGGCCTTTTCCTGTTTGTTCCGCCTACCGGAAAAAAGGTATGGCGCTTCCGCTACCGGTTTGACGGCAAAGAGAAAACGCTGGTCATTGGCCCCTGGCCGCAGATATCCCTGACAGAAGCGCGCGCGCGCCAGTCGGAAGCGAAAATGAAACTGCTGTCTGGCGTGGATCCTGCTCAGCAGAAACAGGCCAGGAAGAAGAAAGAAAGGTCACCGGATGCCTGGACCTTTGCCGGCATCTTTAAAGAGTGGTATGCCCACAAATCTGTCGTGTGGTCGGAAAGATATGCAGCCGAACTGCGCCGTATGTTTGAGAATGACATTCTGCCGCTCATGGGTCATATGCAGATGGACGAGATTGAGCCGCTGGAGGTGCTGAAGGTGATCCGCCTGTTCGAAGATCGCGGCGCAATGGAGCGGGCAGACAAGGCAAGGAAACGGTGCGGAGAGGTGTTCAGGTATGCGGTTGTCACCGGCCGCGCCACATACAATCCGGCCCCGGACCTGGTTAAGGCCCTCAAAGGATACCGGAAGCGAAACCATGCCTTTCTGCCGATGAACCGCATACAGACGTTTCATCGTTCTCTGGAAAGCTATGCCGGCGGTGTGGTGGCAAAAAATGCCGCCCTCATTCTTCATTATACGGTGCTGAGAACGGCAGAACTTCGCTCTATGAGGTGGGAAAACGTCGACTTTGAAAACCGCCTTATTGTTATTGACGCGGAGATAATGAAAAACCGGCGCCTTCATGTTGTGCCGATGTCAGATCAGGTTCATGCGCTGATGATTTCAATGAAGAAGATCACCGGTCATGGCGCGCTGTGTTTTCCGGGCAGAATAAACAAGAATAAGCCCATCAGTGATAACACCATACTTGGCGTTATCCGCCGTATTGGCTATGAAGGTCAGACGACCGGGCACGGTTTCCGGCACCAGTTCAGTACGGTGATGAATGAACATCAGTGGCCGTCTGATGCGATTGAACGTCAGCTGGCGCATCTTGACCGCAACAAGATGCGCACGGTCTACAATCATGCTCAGTATCTGGATAAACGGCGTGAAATGATGCAATGGTGGGCTGACTGGCTTGATGACAATCTGGAGTAAATTTTCAGACAGGTGCTAACCTTTGAGTCTTCACTTAGGAGATTCAGAAATGGACGTATCACCTCGCACTGTTATTGCACTCAATTTTATTTCATCCGTTGTGCTTGTTACCGGGGCAGCCTTATATCTGAACTGGATTTGAAGCCCTTGCATAAACAACCGGCCAGTATGTCCGGATATTCAACGTTATTACTCAGCACGGTTACTACACTTCTCCGCTGGTAACAAATGAGCGTCCTGCGCGATAGGCCGTAAATTTCGGTGCCTCGCCAGGGGGAAGATAGCACCAGACACGGCTAAACCGTTTACTGTTACCTACGAACACAATCAACTCGTGCACATGCGACCGGCCGATCGCCGGCAGGCTTATTCCGTTTATTTTGTAACTCATGCCCGGGGCATGTCCCTTATTATCGGTATCCGCGTAATCGAGCTGTACATCTTTATATATTTCGTTTTGATAATGATGATGCCGGATGATTAACTTAAACTGCTGTCGTTTATGCTGGGACCGAGCCACCAGAGTCAGATTTGTATCCAGAATACGGTCAAATGACTCGCCAGCAATTCTGAACAGAACATGTTCTCCTTCTTTGTCGGACCAGCTGAAAGCTCCTTCGGGTAATCGCACCCCACCTGACTGAACATTAAAAATGTCACCTGTAATCTGTTTTGCATCCAGTACACCTTCAATGGTGCAGCTGTCTTTAATCGTGACGTTCTCAAGCTCGCCCGATGTTGCCCGTAAGGTACCGCTGATGTCGGCTTTTTTTGCTGACAGCCTGCCGTCTGGTGTCAGGCTGAATGAAGGCGGTGATCCACTGCTGGTGAGACTGACTGCACGCAGATGCTTAATAAGTGCTTCACGAAAGTAAATATCATTATGCTCAATAACCAGTGCGGGCACGGTGTTTCCGTTCTCCGGGTTCACAAACGCCACGCGATCGGCTGCCATCAGGATCTGACTCTGCATTCCCTCCGGTTTTTCTTCAATCCCCATGCCAAATCCAGCCATGCAGTACTGACCGTTTTTCATCTGCTCAAGTCTGACCGACCATTGCGAATTCAGCCGCCCTTCTGTGTCTTTCCAGCTCTTTTCAATTTTCCCGATTTTTGCTGCGCCCTCTGACAGCTGCTCCATTTTTGTCAGTAAGCTCTGGCCAAGATGTGTGTCGCTGATTTTCCCCTTATAAAACGCCAGATAGTCTTCCGCTTTTTCGCTCGGGCTGGCGGGCTTTTCTGTGAAAGCCGATTTGCCCAGCGCATTTACGCTGCGAATATAGAAGTAGTGAACATTGCCCGGCATGAGGCCGTCTTTTATCCAGCAGCTTCCTTCTCCAAGATATTGCGCCTGAGATTCGGCCTGTTGCGCGTCAGCGAGCCGGGTTCCGGCATACCAGAATTCATAACGTACAGTGGCATCATAAACGGCCTGATGCGGCACCAGCGTGACCTGGAAATAGCCGGGTGTGGCATCGATGGATACGGGAGGCTCAGGTGCAGCAACCGTAATACCGGCAGAAACAGGTTCGCTTTTCTGCCCGGCCTCATTGACTGAACTGACGCTCAGCGTATAGCGCCCCGTTTCTGGCAGAATGAACGCACATTCAGGTCGATCCGTTGTATTGCTGAAAACCAGATGTCCCGTGGCGTCACGTCCACGAGTGACCCGTACGTCAAAGTGTGCACTGCCGGATGTCCGCAGAACTTCCCACCGGGCGATGGCATGAATGTGGCCGGATGAGGCGCTGACGCTGACATAAAGATGCCGGACAGCGGGCGGTAACATTGCATGCCCGCTGGCCGGGGGTTCTGAAAAGCGCCTGCCTTCGTCCACCCGCGCCTGTTTCTCCGGGCAGTGCTGCAGCGCGGTCACGGCATAGCCACCGTTTTCGCTTTCACGAATGGCCACACAGCGAAACAGTCGCTGCCGCAGGCCCGGCAGTTTCAGTCCCCAGACGCTGAGTGACGCCATACCTTCAGGAATGGTATCCACCTCAACACAGTCAGGTTCAGGATGGCCGGTCACGCTGACGGTGAAAGGCTGCCCGGCCTCACTCATCAGGTTCAGCGAGGCATGGCCCTCTTCAGGAAGGGACACGGGCCTGTCAAGCCTGAGCAATTTCTTCTCAGGCTCTGCGGCAATAATGCGGCCACCGGTCGCCGTCCCGGCATAATCGTTGTCGCAGATTTCAAAGATATCGCCGGGAATATGACGCAGCCCTTCTGCCCCCACGCAAAAATCGACGGTCTGGGTTTCCAGCAGTTCGGTCTCGATGATCCATAAGCCGGTCCGGTGTGCCTGACTGCGACTGGTACAGCCAAACGCATCGACTTTCAGCAGGTTGCGCCCGTATCGCTTTATGGCCTCGCGGTTTTCCACCAGCTCTACGGAAGGCTGCCAGTTATTGTGTGGATCGATGAAACGGACCTCGATCGCGTTATGGCGGTCCTTCAGTGCGCTGAAGCTGTAATGGAACTGGCCCCCGGCCACGCTGGCACTGGTATAGGTCCAGACAACGTCCGAAGGCGTATCCTGAATAAACGTCAGACGCTGGCCGTTCCATACGGGCATACAGCGCATCATGCTGCAGAAATCACCGATGACATCGAACGTCTTCCGCTGGCGGGTCAGCCACGCGTTGCAGCGGATGCGGGGCTCCAGCCCGCCATAGCCATCACTGACCTTTTCATCACAGTAGCGGGCAATGTTATAGAGCGCCCACTTGTCTGCATCCTTAATACCCATTCGCTGCCCCAGGCCATAGCGTGGGTGCATCAGCAGGTCATACAGGCACCAGGCCGGGTTGTCCGTCCAGGCCTCTTTAAACTCCCCATTCCAGCGCTCTCCGACATAGCTACGCGTCACCGGGTCATAATTTGCTGGCACCCTGACCAGGCGCCCCCGCATCAGGTAATTGCGCTCCGCGCGCTGATTGCCCGATTTCTCTGAGTCAATTTTCAGGCCCATCACGGCCGTATGGGGATAGCATTGCCGGACACTGGTGATTTCTGTATATGATGACCAGAAGGTTTTATTGAACAGTCGGTTACCCGTGCTGTCAGGCGTAATACGGGTTACGCGAACGTCAAAAGGTGCAGACGGCAGGTCTTCAAGGATCACCGAAAACGCAAACGGCTCGTGCGTGCGCCCCTTCACGGTAATGTCTTTTTCCGTTTTCCAGCCTGCACGATGCCGGATGAGAATGTGCAGGGTGACTGACGCATCCTGCACTTCTCCTTTTTTGTTGACCGAGAACAGCTGGCGAACGCCCAGCGTCAGGCGAAGCCGGTCTGTTTCCTTTCCATCCACCGTGCGCGTGACGGCATATTGCGCGGTCACGTCAGCATTGATCAGCTTTTCCCGGGCTGATGCCTCAAATCCGCTCAGCGGTGGCTGATCCGCCGTT